>Ga0137390_10005391_pt1 | contig 10789 bp, 9 predicted proteins | sample 15con2h24AmetaG_FD_104937 | JGI IMG/M metagenome (GOLD analysis project Ga0137390, IMG submission 104937) | Vadose zone soil microbial communities from Angelo Coast Range Reserve, California, USA - 15con2h2.4A metaG | ecosystem: Environmental > Terrestrial > Soil > Vadose zone > Saprolite... | reverse complement strand
CCACAGGGTTCGTTTGTGTGCCAAGGAGATTGCGCACCGGGCCGACGCCCAAAACGGACCGCACCACACCGCTAGCCGTGGCTCGCGTCGCCGCATCAGCCACCGTGCCACGCAATTCGAGCGCGCCGTCTCGATGGGTAACATGAATCCCGGCTCCAGCCGTTTTCGGATGCTCGTCCAGTGCCCGCTGCACACGCTCGCGTGCCTCAGACACAGGGATGGGCGGGACATACTCCGGCAGATCGTCCAGCGCAGCCTGGCTGACCCAGAGCTCGATCTGTCCGTCGCGGACATCGCGCACCCATTCGATCGGGATAGCGATCAGGCGGTCCCCTGGCGGCCCTGAGCGGTGATCAGCCGCAAGATGTGGATCTTGTCTGGTTGCGGGATGACCTCCTCGAGGTGGCCGATCACCTTACCGGCGCAGGTGACTGGCATCCCTGGGCGTACGGCGTTCAGCTCGATGTGCTCGACCGCTGTGGTCATTGGCCCGGCCCAATCGATTCTGCGCGAAGCGCATAGAGCTCATCGGTAAGGCGCAAGATCACCTCCACACCGGCCAGGTTCACCCCCAGGTCCGTTGTCAGACGTCGAATCTTGCGCAACCGCGCCAGCTCGACCTCCCCAAACAGTGGCCGGCCGCGCTCGACAATTGGCGGCTGAATGAGCCCAGTGCGCACCAGGCGCCGCACCCTCGTCACCGATAACCCCGCAAGGTGTGCGGCAACTTCGACGGAACAGTACGTCTGCGGTCGATCGTCGCTCATACCGCTCCTCCGACCGGTGTTTCGCCGCCGGCCCGCACGAATTCCTCTAGAAGCTCGCGCTGGTGGGGGGTGACCCGTTCGGGCAGTCGCGCGTGAACCTCGGCGTGCAGGTCACCTCGTCCTGGCTGGCCCAGGTGCGGCATGCCCTGGCCGCGGAGTCTGAAGACCCGCCCGTCCTGCGTCCCGGCAGGAATCCTCAGTGCCAGTCGTCGGCCATCAGGCGTTGGAACGTGCGCCTCGCCACCCAGGATGAGCGTCGCCAGCGGTGCGACCACCCTGGTGTGCAGATCGTCGCCGCGTCGCTCGAAGCGGGCGTCCGGCCGGACAGTTATCACCAGGTACAGATCCCCGGCCCGTCCGCCGGCTCGACCAGCCCCGCCTTGCCCGGCGACTCGGACTCGGCTGCCTTCGGTCACACCGGGTGGGATCTTGACTTCCAGGCGGCGCGTCTGGCCGTTGGCCTGCTGGAGCTCCAGCACGCGCGTTGCGCCCTGATAGGCTTCTTCGAGCGTGACCTCGACGGGGTACTCCAGGTCGGCACCGGCCCGCGGCCGAGGCGCTCGCCGACCGCCGGACCCGCCACCACCGCCACCGCCGAAGAAGGTACCGAAGAAGTCCGAAAACGGCTGCTCATCCCCGAACAGGTCCTGCATGTCTTCGGGTGAAACCGTCCGGTATTCGTAGCGACCACCGCCAGGTCCAGCCTGACCCTGAGAGAACCCACTCCAATCAAAGGGCTGTTGCTGGCCTGCTGCACCCGCGGCCGCGGCGGCGTCCTGGGCGCGCTGCCAGGACTCGTACTCCTTCCAACGCGACCCAAGCTGATCGTACTTCTTGCGCTTCTCGGGATCCGACACGACTTCATATGCTTCGTTGATGTGTTTGAATTTCGCTTCGGCTTCGGGGTTCCCGGGGTTGACATCCGGGTGGAACTTACGCGCTAGCTTGCGGTATGCCGAACGGATCTCCTTGTCCGTCGCGGTTTTCGGTACGCCCAACAGGGCGTAATAGTCCTGGAACTCCACCGGTGCAGTCCAGCAGAATCAGTGGCCCGGTGTGGGAGCGGCACCGATCGTCACCTGAATGCTTTGCTGCTGGCCGTTGCGTATCACGGTCAGGGTGACCGGATCGCCAGGTTTATGCTGATTCAGGTTCTCCGCGAGGGCCGATTCGCTATCCAGGGGCCGGCCGTCCACGGCGGTGATTAGACACGGCCAAGCGCATCGCCAACGAATTGGTAGCGACCGGGCACTCTGCCCATCCCTACCTGGGCATCGCTTAATTGCGATGGCAAAGCCAATGCCCTGCGCGGACACCCCGGGCTCAGCTTGCGTGGCGACAAGCGTGTTGATGCCGATCACCTGCCCGTTCAAGTTCACCAACGCGCCACCTGAGTTGCCAGGATTAATCGGCGCATCGGTCTGAATCGCATCAAAGAGAAACGGCCCGGCGGTGTTCGGGGTTTGGCCGGGCTCTTGCACCGTGCGCCCCGTGGCGCTTACGACGCCCTGCGTAACAGTCGGCCCACCGGGTAGTGCCAGGGCGTTGCCGATCGCAACCACCCAGGCACCCACCTGCATGTTGGAGGACGCGCCCAAGGCAGCGATCGGAAGGTTATCGCCGCTGATCTGGACCACGGCCAGATCCGTCTGAGGATCCTCGCCCACAATTGTCGCGGGGAACGACCGCTTGTCTGGAAGCGAAACCTCCAGTTGCTGGGCTCCGGCGATGACGTGATCATTGGTCAGAATGTGGCCACTGCCGTCGTAGATCACGCCCGAGCCGACGCCGGCGGGCACAGCGGCGCCCTGGTTGAACGGTCCGACCTGGCTCTGCATGTTTGTAATCTGGACAACCGCGGGCCGGACAGAGTTGGCAACGGTCTGGATCGCCGTCGAAAAGTCGCTGGCCGAGGTCGTCTGCGCCTGGAGTGGCGCTGCGCTAGTGGTGGAGGGCGTACCGGCAGCAACTTGTTGTGCCACTGTTGCGGCTGTATTGGATGCCGCCGCCCCACTCGTCGCCGAGCAGGCCGCCAGCACCAGGACCATGGCTACATTCGTGAGAAATCGGCGCACGGAATCCTCCTAGACCTCGCGGTATTCGCCTTCGACGGCACCCTCGGGCGTGGGTGTGCTGCCCTGACCATCCGGGCCCTGGTGCCCATCGCCGCCGCCGTACGCTGCTTGACCGACAGCCAGCATGGCCTGCTGCAGCTCCTGCATCGCCGACCGCATGGCACTCACGTCATTGGCATCCAGCCCTCGCTTGACCGCCGCTGACTTTTCGGCCAACTGGCTGCGCACCTGCTCAGGCAGCGTGGCGGCCTGCTCGCGCAGCAGCTTTTCCGCCTGATAGTGGGCGCTATCGGCCATGTTGCGGACCTCGATCTCTTCGCGACGTTGTGCGTCCTCGGCGGCGTGCGCCTCGGCATCACGCACCATCTTCTGGATCTCGGCTTCGCTGAGCCCGCTGGACGATTGGATGACAACGCGCTGCTCCTTGCCGGTCGCCTTGTCCTTGGCTGTGACGTGCAAAATGCCGTTGGCGTCAATGTCAAACGTCACCTCGATCTGCGGCACCCCTCTGGGTGCTGGCAGCACCCCGTCCAGGATGAAGCGACCGAGCGACTTGTTTTCAGAGGCCAGCGGGCGCTCACCCTGCAGCACATGGACTTCGACGCTCGTCTGCGCATCGGCAGCGGTGGAGAACGTCTCGGTCTTCGAGGTCGGGATGGTCGTATTGCGCGGGATCAAGACGGTCATGACACCGCCCTGCGTCTCGACGCCAAGCGATAGTGGAGTGACGTCGAGCAACAGGACGTCCTTGACCTCGCCCTTGAGCACCCCGGCCTGGATTGCGGCGCCGACGGCCACGACCTCATCCGGATTTACGCCTTTGTGAGGCTCCTTCCCGAACACATCGCGCACGACCTGCTGGATGGCTGGCATGCGGGTCTGGCCGCCGACGAGCACCACTTCGTCAATATCTTTGGGAGTGACGCCGGCGTCCTTGAGCGCTAGCTGCAACGGACCCTTCGTGCGCTCGATCAGGTCGCCGACCAGTTGCTCCAGCTTGGAGCGCGAGAGCGGCAGGCTCAAGTGCTTGGGGCCACTGGCATCGGCGGTGATAAAGGGCAGGTTGACCTCTGTGGTCTGCGTCGAGCTCAACTCGATCTTGGCCTTTTCCGCTGCTTCCTTCAAACGCTGCAGCGCCATGCGGTCCTGCCGCAGGTCGATGCCCTGGTCCTTCTTGAACTCGTCGACGATCCAGTCGATGATGCGCTGGTCGAAGTCATCGCCACCCAGGAAGGTGTCGCCGTTGGTGGCTTTGACTTCGAGCACGCCCTCGCCGACGGACAGGATCGAGATGTCGAAGGTGCCGCCGCCGAGGTCATAGACGGCGATGAGTTCCTCTTTGCCCTGCTTGTCGAGGCCGTACGCCAGCGACGCGGCTGTCGGCTCGTTGATGATGCGCAGGACTTCCAGGCCGGCGATCTTGCCGGCATCCTTGGTGGCCTGCCGCTGGCTGTCGTTGAAGTAGGCGGGCACGGTGATGACCGCCTGAGTGATCTTCTCGCCGAGCTTGGCCTCGGCGTCGACCTTGAGCTTCTGCAAGACCATCGCCGAGACTTCGGGCGGGCTGTACGTCTTGCCAGCCATCATGACCTGCACGTCGCCGTTCGACGCGCGCGTGACCTTGTACGGCACGACTTTGAGCGCCTTCTGGACCTCGGCATCGTCGAATTTGCGACCCATGAAGCGCTTGATGCTGAAGATGGTGTTCTCGGGATTGGTGATCGCCTGGCGGCGCGCGATCTGACCCACCAGGCGCTCGCCTGTTTTGGGATTGACCGCCACGACCGAAGGAGTCAGGCGGCTCCCTTCGGCGTTCTCGAGCACACTCGGCTCACCTGCTTCCAGGATTGCCGTGACCGAGTTCGTTGTTCCTAGATCAATACCCAGTACCTTGGCCATCGTCGGCATGCCTCCTTATAGGTCCGGCCACTACCACCTGGGCTGGCCGAAGAAGCTGTTGTCCAAGTCGGTAGCCAGGACGCAGCACGCTGTTGACGTGTTGGTCCGTTGCCCCCGGCTGTTCCTGGTACATGACTGCCTCATGTACTGACGGATCGAATCGCTCGCCCGCGTTGCCCACCCGCTCCACGCCCACCTGGCGCAGGGCCTCCAGAAGGCGCTCGCGGGCCAGAGAAATGCCCTGTGCCCAGGGATGCCCTACAAGCTCCGGCGGCGTGTGGTCCATAGCCCGGTCGAGGTCGTCGATCGCAGGCACGAGCTGACGGAGTAGCTCCAGGCGCTCGCGCTCACGATCCTTCGCCCGATCGCGGTCCACGCGGTGTTTGTAATTGAGAAAATCGGCCCGCTCGCGCCGGAGCTGATCCAGGCATCGATCGACTTCCGTCTCTGGCTCATCGTCCACGGTGAGCGGAGGAGTGTGGGCCTCAGACATCCACCACTCCGCGCGATGAAGGCGATGGTTGCAGCTCACGCTGGCGGCCGCGGTAGGGCAGCGGCACGTACTCCACCGAAGGTCGACGCTGCGCGGTCTGCGGGTACAGCCCCATCAGCTCATAGACTTCGGCGGGCATATCGGTCGACACGGTCAGGCCCATCTCGCGCGCTTCTCCCACGGAGATGGGGTAGTCATGTGTCCAGGTCCCGGACGCCAGCAGGTGCGCCAGCGGACCAGCTGTTTCGCCCAAACGCTCTTCGAGCATTTTGCGCACGAAGGTTTCGACCTGATTGAGCGATTTGCGAGCCTGATCGGCCTCGATCAGCGTCTGGTCGTCGATCTCGGCGATGGGTTTCTGCTCGACGACCTTCAGGAGCGAGGCGGCCGGATGTTGCCCAAGCTGCGGATCCACGGGACCGAGCACCGCGTATGGCGCCATGACGATCTCGTCGGCCGCCAGCGCGATCAGCGTCCCGCCACTCATGGCGTAATGAGGGACGAACACTGTCACCTTGGCCGGATGCGCGCGCAACGCGGCCGCGATTTGTGAGGCAGCCAGGACCAGCCCGCCAGGAGTGTGCAGGATCATGTCTATGGGTACGGTCGAGTCGGTGAGCTGAATGGCCCGCAGCACGGCCTCGGAGTCTTCGATGTCGATGTAGCGCGCGACGGGGAAACCGAGGAACGCCATCGTCTCCTGTCGATGGATGAGCCCGATCACACGGCTCTCGCGGCGCTTTTCCAGGCCCCGAAACGCGCGCGTGCGCATGGACGTGAGGTACCACTTCTGCAGAACCGGCTGAAGCGAGCTGAGAAGAAAGAAGAGCCAGATCAGGTCAAAGATTGACAAGGTTTCACCTCTTACCGGACTTCATCTGAAACCTCCCCCATCTGGGAGTGACACCAGGCCGTGACTCGCCGCGGGACGCGGCTCGAGCGCTCGCGCCAGGACCTCTTCCGCGGACTCGACCAGCACAAACTCCATCTCTTGCCGCAGCTCTGCCGTGAGATCTTCGAGGTCGCGCTCGTTGCGTTTGGGCAGGATCACGGTCCGGATGCCTGCCCGATGCGCAGCCAGGACCTTCTCTTTGATGCCGCCAACCGGCAGCACCTTGCCGCGCAAGGTGATCTCGCCCGTCATCGCCAGGTGGCTCCGCACGCAACGCCCGGTCGCCAGGGATGCCAGCGCAGTCACCATCGTGACGCCGGCGGATGGTCCATCTTTTGGAATCGCGCCGGCCGGTACGTGGACGTGGACGAGCTGGCCCTCGAAGGCATGCGAGTCGATTCCCAAACGTGCGGCGTCCGAGCGGACGTACGACAGCGCTGCCTGCGCGCTCTCGCGCATCACGTCCCCGAGCATCCCGGTCAGGAGCAGGCGCTCCTCGGTGCTCGGCATCATCGTCGCCTCGACGAACAGCACGTCGCCACCCACCGGTGTCCACGCCAGACCAACCGCCACACCCGGCCGCTCGGTCCTCTCCGCCACTTCGTCGACGAAGTACGCGCGCCCCAGGAATTCTTCAACCCGTTCGGCCGTAACACGGGTCGGCTCGGTGTGGCCCTCAGCAATCTGGCGGGCGACCTTACGGCACACGGTGGCGATCTGGCGTTCTAGGGCCCGAACGCCTGCTTCGCGGGTATAGCCGCGAATGATGCGCCGAATCGCCGCTTCGTCGAACTCTAGCTCCTCGACGGCAAGCCCGTTGGCGGTGAGCTGTTTGGGTACCAGGTAACGCTGTGCGATCCGCAGCTTTTCCTCGTCTGTGTAGCCCGAAAGCTGGAGGATCTCCATGCGGTCAAGTAGCGGTGGTGGAATGCTCTCAAGCGTGTTGGCGGTGGCGACGAACAGCACCTGCGACAGGTCGAATGGCACGCCCAGGTAGTTGTCGACGAAGCTGTTGTTCTGGGCAGGGTCGAGCACCTCGAGGAGCGCCGCCGAGGGATCTCCGCGCCAGTCGGCGCCGACTTTATCAATCTCGTCCAGCATGAAGACGGGGTCACGCGCTTCGGCGCGTCGGACGCCCTGGATGATCCGTCCCGGCATGGCGCCAATATAGGTACGTCGGTGTCCACGGATCTCGGCCTCGTCTCGCACTCCACCCAGTGACATGCGAATGAATTTTCTCTGCAGCGCTCTGGCAATCGATTGCCCCAAACTGGTTTTGCCGACACCCGGCGGACCGACGAAACACAAAATCGGCTCCCGCCCCACGTCATCGGTGCCGTCTGTACCGCTAGTTGCGCCCTGCTCTGCTTCGTGTCGCGCGGCGAAGCGTTCGCGACGGAGCTTTTCGACCGCCAGGTGCTCGAGGATCCTGTCTTTGACCTTGTCGAGGTCGTAGTGATCTGCGTCAAGGACTTCGCGCGCGCGGCGGACGTCGATGTCGCCGCCAGTCAGCGCGTTCCAGGGCAGGCTCACCATCCAGTCCAGATAGGTGCGAATGAGCCCATATTCAGGCGACACCGGCGGAATGGCCGCCAATCGATCGAGCTCTCGCTGGGCTTCGCGCAGCGCCTCCTCCGGCAGCTGCGCTTCTTCCAGTCGCTGGCGCAGCTGCGCCAGCTCCGGGTTCTCGTCTCCCTCACCCAGCTCGTGCTGAATGGAGTGCAGCTGCTCTCGCAAGAAAAAGTCGCGCTGCGTCTTTGACATGCGCTGCTGCGTCTCGGAGGTGATCTTCTGGCCGAGCTCGCGTACCGTTGCCTCGTGCTGGAGCAACTCGATGAGCCGCCGCAGCTTCGCGTCCAGCGGATCCAGTTCCAGCAACTCCTGCCGGGTGGCAGCCGGCATCGGTAGCACCGACGCGATCAGATACACCAGCTGACGTGGATCGCTTACCGTCTCCGCGGCGTGGGCAGTCTCGTCAGGCACTTCATCGACGAGCGCAACCACACGTCGGAACAGGTCGATCGCCGCACGGCGTAGCGCCTCCATCTCGACACCCGAGGGTGCCTGATCCGGAGCCAGTTCCACTCGGGCGACGAAATACGGCTCAGTCGCGACGAAGTCGATCAGCCGCACCCGCTCCAGTCCCTGGACCACCACGCGCAGCGTGCCGTCTGGCAGACGTGCGAGCTGGTGAACGATCGCCGCCGTTCCAACACGATACAGGTCGTCCGGAGTCGGCTGGTCAGTTTGCTCGGTGCGCTGGGCGACCAGGACGACCAGACGGTCTTTGCGCATGATGTCGTCGATCAGCTGCACCGAACGCGGCTGCCCGACCAGTAGCGACACGACTGCCAGAGGCAGGACCACCATGCCGCCCCGCAGTGGCAGAACTGGCAGAGCGTCTGGGATGGTCAGCTCGTGAGATGGGGAGCTCGGAGCCTCGGCGACCATGCCTTATCCACCTTCCACGTCGCGCTTGGCGAGGCTGATCGATAGGAGCCCCAGCTCCGAACGCAGCTCGACCGGGTCCGCGTCGACGTTGGCCGGCAAGGCGATCTCGAGCCGGAAGGTTCCCCGCCGGATTTCGGCGGTGTGGTAGATGCCGGCCACGTCGAGAGCTGGCATGCGGCGCCGACCCTCCACGACCACGGTCCGTTCAAAGCACAGCACGTGCACCTCCGCGGGTTCGATACCTGCTAACTCGATCGTGACGCTGACACCGGTCGGCGTCTCGTACACGTCAGCCGGTGGTCGCCACACGGTCTGCATTGCGCGCGCGCTCGTCCACTGGATCACCCGGCGACTCCCGCCGGCGACGCGGCCGTCGCGCTGGTCCGCTCAAAGATCAGCTCGCCGTCTCGAGCATCGACGCGGATGTGGTCGTTGTCGTGGAACTCCGCCCGCAGAAGACGCATCGCCAGGGGTTGGACAATCTCCTTCTGGATCGTCCGCCGCAGCGGTCGCGCCCCGTACACCGGGTCGAAGCCTTCACGCGCCACCAGCTCCTTGGCCGCGTCGGTGAGCTCGATCGTGATGTTGCGTTCCTCGAGGCGCTTCAGCAGCGCACGCAGCTGGATGTCGACGATCTGCTTGATCTCGCCCTTCCCCAGTGGTCGGAAGATAACCACCTCGTCGATGCGGTTGAGCAGCTCGGGCCGGAAGTGCGTACGCACCGCTTCACTGACGCGTTCACGGATCTCGTCCCAGCTCAAGCCTGGCTCAGTGATCCACTGGCTGCCCAGGTTGCTGGTCATGATCACGATGGTGTTGCGGAAGTCGACCGTGCGCCCCTGGGCGTCGGTCAGGCGGCCGTCATCCAGCAGCTGCAACAGCACGTTCAGGACGTCGGGATGGGCTTTTTCAACTTCGTCGAACAGCACCACCGAATATGGCCGTCGTCGCACCGCTTCGGTGAGCTGGCCGGCCTCCTCATACCCGACGTACCCAGGCGGTGCGCCGATCAGGCGAGACACGGTGTGCTTTTCCTGGTATTCGCTCATGTCGATGCGGACGAGCGCATGCTCGTCGTCGAAGAGGAACTCGGCCAGCGCTCGGGCGGTCTCGGTCTTGCCAACACCGGTCGGACCGAGGAACAGGAACGAGCCCAGAGGACGGTTGGGATCCTGCAGACCCGCGCGCGCGGCCCGGACGGTGTTGGCGACCGCAACGATGGCCTCTTCCTGTCCCACGACCCGCTCACGCAGGCGCTCCTCCATCTTGATCAGCTTTTCGACTTCGCCCTCCAGCATCTTGCTGACCGGCACGCCGGTCCAGCGGCTGACGACCGCGGCGATGTCGTGCTCGTCAACTTCTTCTTTGACCAGTGCCCGGCCGTCCTTGCTGCGTTCGCGCATCCGCTCCTCGGCGGCTGCGCGCTGTTGCTCGAGGTCGCGGATCTCGTACTGCAGTCGAGCGGCGCGCTCCCAGTCGGCGCGTTGGGTCGCTTGCTCGAGCTCGAGTCGCTTCTGATCGATCTGTTCCTGGAACTTGCTGACCGAGTTGAGCTGTTGCAGCTCGGCTTGCCACTGCGCCTCGAGTGCACTGGCCTGCTCCTTGAGGCTGGCCAGCTCCTGTTCGATGCGCTCCAGGCGCTCCTTCGAGGCCGGGTCCTTTTCCTTGCGCAGGCCCTCGCGTTCGATCTCGAGCTGCATGATGCGTCGGCGGGCCTCATCCAGCTCGACAGGTGCGCTGGTAGCTTCCATGCGCAGTCGGGCGGCGGCCTCGTCAACCAGGTCGATGGCTTTATCAGGCAGGAAGCGGTCGGCGATGTAGCGGTGACTGAGCACTGCTGCCGCGACCAGGGCTGAATCGCGGATGCGCACCTTGTGGTGCTGCTCGTAGCGCTCGCGCAGACCGCGCAGGATCGAGATGGTGTCTTCGACGCTCGGCTCGCCGACGAAGATCGGTTGGAAGCGACGCTCGAGCGCGGCGTCTTTTTCGATGTGCTTGCGGTATTCGTCGAGCGTCGTGGCGCCGATGCAGTGCAGCTCGCCTCTGGCCAGCATGGGCTTGAGCATGTTGGAGGCGTCCATCGAGCCTTCGGCGGCGCCGGCGCCGACAACGGTGTGCAGCTCGTCGATGAACAGGATGACCTCGCCGTTTGAGTCGGTCACTTCTTTGAGGACGGCCTTCAGCCGCTCTTCGAACTCGCCGCGATACTTTG
>Ga0137390_10005388_pt1 | contig 10790 bp, 10 predicted proteins | sample 15con2h24AmetaG_FD_104937 | JGI IMG/M metagenome (GOLD analysis project Ga0137390, IMG submission 104937) | Vadose zone soil microbial communities from Angelo Coast Range Reserve, California, USA - 15con2h2.4A metaG | ecosystem: Environmental > Terrestrial > Soil > Vadose zone > Saprolite... | reverse complement strand
TGGCGCGGGTGTCGTTGCGTTCGAGCCAGCCGTAGGTGGCGATGGGGCCGCCGCTGGCGCCGTGGGCGCGGGCGTCCATCATGACCACGCCGTAGCCGGCGCGCAGGAGAAATTCCGACTGGCGGACGACTCCGATGCGGTTGTCGGCGACGCCGTGGAACAAGAGGACCCAGCTCCCGTTGGGATTTTTCGGGCGGACCTTCCAGCCTCGGAGAAGCACTCCGTCCGGTGCGCGCACGTCGAAATCCTCGCGCGTTGAACCTGTGACCGCGAAGGAGGCGTCGGCCTCACGAATCAGATCGGGCGTCAACTCGCGGCGAATGGGATGGAGAAATGCGGGGCCGGAGAGCCATCCGGCTACAGCTGCCAGGAGCGGCGGGAAGAGCAACAAAATCAAGGCGATGCGGATCAGGCGGCGGCGCATAGGTCCTATCCAAAGATACGTGAATCCGAGCGCTCTCGTTCGCGCAATCGTTGACGTTCCCATCATTCGCAAGCGAGATGGCCGCGCGGACGGGCGGCGGAGCTAGTGAGAGGTGCGCCAGGCGATTTTAGTCGCCGGCGAGGACGGGTGAAGGGGTAGACGCTACCGCAGCGGCCTGAGCTCTGGCAGGAGCTGGGCGGGTGCGAAGGAGCTCCTGCAATTGCAGGACGACGTCGGCGAAAAGCAGGGAGAAGGCGACGCAACCCCAGACGACGGTTTCGTCGAAGGCACCGCCGAGCTTTTCCAATCCGGTGACGCCGAGGACTACGCGCACTTCAAGAAAGACCAAAGCAACCGCAAAGCTGCGGGTCATCCATTGGCGATGCTGCTGGACTTTACCGTTGAGAATGAAGGCCAAGGCGATGCCGGTGGTGAGCATCCACAAAATGGCATCCACGGCGGCGGCAACGCTGAAGGAACGGGCGCCGCCCATGCGTTCTTCGAAGTGCTGAATGTAAAACCCGAGGGGAGCCGCGACGAACACTCCGGCGACATAGAAGCGTCCGACGACGCGATGAAGCTTAGTGAAGCGGCGGCGGAGGCGTTCCGAGAACTGCATGGGCCCGAGCAAGAGGGCGCAGGCGCCCATCAAGCCGTGCGGCAAGAGCCACCATCTGAAGGGATGGATGTGCGGCCATTCCGGATCCTTGGCATCAATGAGGAAATGCTCGTTATGGCGAAGAACGTAGGCGAGCATGACGCCGATGACAGCGAACAAAATATATTTTGGGCGCGGCCACACAAGGCGCTGGGGCACCACTGGGCTGGTAGACAATTTTTTGGCTCCTAGATGAGGCGGGAATATGCAGAGAGCATACACGGAAAACACGTGCGTGGAAAGATGGCATGGGAAAACAGGGTTCTGGTACCATCGGCGGCAATGCGGCGGCGTCACTTCCTGACACTTTCGTGCGCTACTTTGGGTGGCGTCCTGGTTTACTCGCTGGACCGGAAAGTTTCCCTTCTCAGGCCGGACGAAAAAAACAAAGACAAAATGTTACGCATTCCCCTGCGGTTTTTCGATGAGGCGGAGTCGCTGCTCGTTGCTGCCGCAGTTTCCCGTATTTTTCCGAGCGATGACGGCGGTCCGGGAGCGAAAGAGGCCGGCGTCATTATCTACATCGACCGGCAGCTTGCCGGGCCGTACGGAAGCGACCGCTACCGCTATACGCAAAGTCCTTTTGAGGATGCGCCACCGGAATTTGGATATCAGGGCAAAGCCACGCCGCGCGAAATTTATCGGGAGGGATTGAAGGCGCTGAGAGGGTTCGATCATCTGAGCGCCGATGATCAGGACGCCGCCCTGGAAAAAATCGAGACCTCTGTTTTCTTCTCTCTGCTGCGCCAGCACACGATCGAAGGCATGTTCTGCGATCCCATTCATGGAGGAAACGCGGACATGGTGGGCTGGCAACTAATCGGGTTTCCCGGGCCGCGCCTGAATAACTACGACGAAATCGAAAAGTATTACGGACAAGTGTTCCGTCCCAAACCGGCGAGCTTGCGCGAGGTGAGCGGCCACTCCGTGGAGGCGGGCGAGGACGAGAAATGAAGACGCTGCGGAAGGCCGACGTAGTGATCGTGGGAGGCGGATGGACAGGCTTGCTCATGGCCAAGGAACTGGGCACGCGGACGGCGCTTTCGATCGTGGTGCTGGAGCGGGGAGTGCCGCGCAGCACGGAGAAATACGCAGATGATATGGACGAACTGGACTACGCGATCCGGCTGCGAATGATGCAGGACGCGGCGCAGGAAACGGTCACGTTACGGCACGACGCGCGCGGGAGAGCGCTTCCGCTGCGCCGATACGCATCCTTTCTTCCGGGTTCAGGCGTAGGCGGAGCGGGCGAGCACTGGAACGGGCAGTGTCCGAGAAACCTGCCCGATTTCTTCGAGTTGTTTTCACGCACGAAGGAAAAGTATGGCGCCAATCGGTTGCCGGAGGATCACGCGGTCCAGGACTGGGGCATCACGTACGACGAATTAGAGCCGTATTACACGCGCATGGACCGCTTGCTGGGGCTTTCCGGGAAGGCCGGCAACCTGCGAGGGCAGAAGGTGGAAGGCGGAAATCCGTTCGAGGGCCGGCGGAGCGAGGAATATCCGACGCCTCCCACGAAGCAGCCGTATTTCTCGGCGATGTTCCGGGATGCCGCAAAGTCGCTGGGCTATCACCCTTACCCCGTGCCAGCCGCGACGACGAGCCAGGCGTATACGAATCCCGACGGAATCTCCCGGCCGGCGTGCGTCTATTGCGGTTACTGCGAACGGTTCGGATGCATGATTGGAGCGAAGGCTCAGCCGACAAATGTACTGCTGCCGGTGATCGAGAAGAAGAAAAACGTGGCGATTCGCAAGGGCGCGTGGGTGAGGCGCATCGCGCACGACGGGGCGGGAAGAGAATCAAGAGTACTCGGGGTCACGTACATCGATGCGGCGGGAAACGAGATTTTTCAGCCGGCAGAGATCGTGTTCCTGGCTTCCTGGACGCTAAACAACACGCGGCTGCTGCTATTGTCGGGAATCGGAGAGCCGTATGATCCCGGCACGGGGAAAGGCGCGCTGGGGAGGAACCTGACACACCAGGTGAGTTTTGCCGCGGCCACAGCATTTTTCGAAAAGCCGCTGAACCGGTTCATGGGCTCCGGCGCTTCCGGCATGCTGATGAGCGACTTTGACGGAGATAATTTCGATCACAGCCAACTGGGCTTCTTGCGCGGAGGTCTGCTGGAAGCGCGAAACACCGGAGCGCATCCCATCGGTGAGTTTGGAGAAGTGCCACAGCGGGTTGGGGCGCGATGGGGCTCGAGGTGGAAGAAGGCGGCGGTCGAGTATTTTGACAGGACAGGCCGCATCGTAGTTTCCGGAGAGCATCTCGCTTACAAAGGGAATTACATGGACCTCGATCCGACGTACAAGGATCGCCATGGGGACGCGCTGCTGCGGCTGACGCTGAATTGGAGGGAAAACGAAAGGAAGATGGCGGAGTTCCTAACGAAGAAAGCGGTGGAAATCGCGCGCGCCATGGGGGCAACAGAAGTGAATGCTTTCCCAGGATTGCGAAATTACGATGCCCGGCGTTATCAGTCGACACACGTACAGGGAGGCACGATTCTTGGTTCGTCGCCGGAGAGTTCCGTGGTGAATACCTATGGGCAGCATTGGCAGGCGGCAAACCTTTTTGTTTTGGGTGCATCGTTGTTTCCAACGGCAGGCGGGGCGAACCCGACCCCCACTATTTTGGCGTTGACGTATCGAACGGCGGACGCAGTGGCGGAGAGTTACGTAAAGAGGCCTGGGCCGCTGTTGTAGGAGAGGCGAAGATACTTCGAGCGCGGCCACGAGCTGGGACAGCAGTGGGGCTGAAGACAAGTTAGGCTCGTAGATGCGGGGGATTGCCGCGACAGCTCTTATTTTGGAGTTGTGACGAGCCTGTTGGCGGATGAAGCAGCACGCTCCGATCGTCTTTCTTGTTCCAAGTGCTGGGTGCAGTCGGCAATCTCGTCGTCGAGCGCCTTAATTTCCCGGGCGAGGTGAAAGTTTTGCGGGTCCTTCGCGTAGATCTCGAATAAAGAGTTCCTTTTAGTTTTCAAATCGTCGCGTTTCTTCTTCCAAACACCGGCAGTAGCAACCATGGGTTTAACCTCGGAACAAGTGTGCGCTCTTTTGGTGCCCGCGGATAGAGGCAAGGATAGATGTGCCTAGATTGGCATAACGGCGATTCTTCTGGCGAAATGAAACGGAAAAGGTAAGAGAAGCGCACAGCCAGGAGCGGCTGTGCTAGCAAGCCGAAGTGCAGTGGCGTACGAGCGCGACCCCACAAGAAAGAGGAGGGAGATCAGGAACGGAAGAGGACGGACTCGCGCTGGAACATTTTGATGGCGAGGAAGAGGGCGACGGCGGCGTAGACGCACGTGGAGGAAAAGATGATGGCGATGAAGTTCCAGTGATAGGTGCCAGCTACGAGTTCTTTGCAGAGAAGGCTTACATTGAGGATGGGGATGAGCGAAAGCTTGGGAGTGAGCTCCACGCCGGGAAGCATGGCTGCAACAGCGGGAATGATGACGACAAAGGTCATCGGCGTCAGATAACTCTGAGCCTCTTTGTAGGTCTTGGCGAAGAGTGCGATGGTCATAAGCGTAGCGGAGAATAGGACGGCGACGGGGAGAGCCATGAGGAAAACGGATATGACCGTCTTGGGTCCGAGTTTGAGGAGAAAACCGGCGGCAGCTGCGCGCCCGCCGGCAGTTTGTCCGGTGTAGTGACTCAAGACGGAGAAAGAAACGCCCATGGAGAACACGGAGAGAGCGGCAGTGCCAAGAGCCGCCGTCAGGATGAGGAAAAATTTGCCAAGAACGAGATGCATGCGGGGGATGGGACTGGAAAGGATGGTTTCCATGGTGCCGCGCTCTTTTTCACCGGCCGTCAGGTCCATGGCGGGATACATCGCGCCGGTCATGCAGAGAAGGATGACCATGTACCCGATGATCCCGCCGAAAGCGGCGCCGCTGACTTTTTCGGGCGGGGCAACATTCTCGCGCTTCACTTCAAAGGGCTTCAGGACGGTGTCCGGCAGGTTCTTGGCTGCCAAACGTTCGTTCACAACTTTGTCGCGGTAGTCCTTCATGTACTTTTCAATTTTGTCGGTGGCAAATTCAGACTTCAATTCGCCCTCGTAATTGTAGATGTTGACGGTGTCTGATTTCTGCTGCGCGACGTCAGCCTGAAAGCCAGCGGGGATTTCGATGGCTGCGCGGATTTCCTTGTTGATGATCTGGTCTTTCCAATTGGGCGTCTCCGGAACAATTTCGATTTTGTCGAGCTTCTTGAGGCCTTCGACAACAACGGGAGAATCCTGGCCACCGCGAAGCACGACTTTGGGAGTCTCTTCCTTGGCCTTGCCGACGAGAGCTACAGCGAGCGAGCCAAAGCCAACACTAAGAACGGGGAAAAGCAAGAGAGGCACAAGTATCGTAGAGATGAGGGTGCGGCGGTCGCGGAGAGCTTCGGTGAGTTCTTTTCTGTAGACGATGCCGACGTTGCGCAGGGACATATCAGTTGGCCTCCTCGGCGACGTAGTGGGGCGTGACGACTTTGACGAAGATTTCCTCGAGGTCGTGCTCGGAAAACTTGTCGCGGAGTTGCGCGAGGGTGCCTTCGGCGAGGAGTTTGCCGGAGTGGATGATACCGATGATGTCGCAGAGCTTTTCGACTTCGCTCATGATGTGGGTGGAGAAGATGACGGTTTTTCCGTTGTCGCGGCACTCGCGGATGAAAGCGGTGATGGTGCGGGCAGTCATAACGTCGAGGCCGCCGGTAGGCTCGTCGAAAATCATCACCGGGGGATCGTGAACGAGCGTGCGGGCGATGGAAGTTTTCTGCTGCATGCCGGTGGAGAGCTTGTCGCAGCGGCGGTCGCGGAAACCATTCATGTCCAGGCGATTAAAGATGTCGTCGACACGCTTTTTCAGGGTAGCTTCGTCTAAACCGTTGAGGCGGCCAAAGTATTCGACAAATTCCTGAGCAGTAAGCCTGCGATAGAGAGCTGTGGCGGTGGAAAGGAAGCCGACATTGGCACGGACTTTTTCCGGGTGCTCGACGACGTCATGGCCGCAGACGAGGGCGGTGCCGTCGGTGGGCTCGAGGATGGTGGCGAGCATGCGAAGAGTGGTGGTTTTACCGGCGCCGTTAGCGCCGAGGAGACCGTAAATCTTGCCGGGTTGGCAGGTAAAGCTGACGTTATCGACAGCGCGGATTTCACCGCGCTTCTTGTCCTGGAAGCGCTTGGACAGGCCACGAGCTTCAATCATCGAGGGACCCCTAGTTGGAAGTTCGTAAGACAGGGCAAAGAGCGTTCAGAGTGTACTACGCGGCGGCGGGGGAAATGTTACAGCGAGGGATTAGGGAATAGAGGAACAATGCCAATGGATGCTGAAACCGGTGGGCGAGGGAAACACCATTCGCAGAGGGAATTCAGCCTTTGTGACAAGTGGGGCACTGCTTAGCATCAAATCGGTCGGGAGTGACGCGGAACATGTTATTGCACTGGATGCAGACGCGATGGATGACGGGACTAATGACGGCAGCGGGCTGGGGCGATTTGGGCAAGCCGCCCGAAGGAGGAGCGGCGGTCTTGTTAGGGATGCTCTCAGCTGACATAGCAGGATTTTAGCACGACGAGGGCATGCGTCCATAGGCAGGCAACGGCATCCCTAGGATACAAAAGACGCATCCGTTAGAGGTGAGAGATGCGAGGTCGGCAGAATGATTTAAGAGAGCAGGGCGCAGACGCAGAGTAAACAACGCCGGCAAGGAATTTAGAGAAAGCCGCGCTGCTCTTGCTAGAATGAAATGACTTGGCGCCTACCTGACAGGGGTCAAGCAAGCCACGGACAAGTAAGACAAACGCTGCGCCTGAGGGATGTGTCCTTGCGCCTTGCGGAGTGCGGGGCCGCGCAGAATAGGAAGAAATGGATCGCAGGCTGCGAAACCGAATCTTGCTCTACCTGCTGCTGGCGGGAGTGCTGGCGTACGCTGGGGTGAAGGTAAGCGGGCGAAAGCCGGTGCCCAAGATTTCGGCGGTGACGCCGATGCGCGAAAACCTGGTCTCGTCCATCAGCAGCAACGGAAAGGTCGAGCCCATCTCGCCTTACGTGATGCGAGCGCAACTGGATACGTTTGTGCAGAAGGTGAGCGTGCACGAAGGGCAGCCCGTGAAGAAGGGGCAACTGCTGCTGGAACTGGACGTCAAGGATGCAGCGGCGCGGCTTGCGGAAGGGAAGGCGAAACTCCTGAAGGCGGAGGACGACTTGCGGTCCGCAAAGGCAGGAGGAAAAGTTGATGAAGCAGCCAGGGTCACTGGCGACCTGGCGAAAGCTCAGGCGGAACGCGACCGGCTGCAGAAGAACAACGATGTGCTGCAGCGGCTCATCGCGCAGCAAGCGGCGACGCAGGATGAGCTTGCGGCGAACGACCTTTCGCTGATCAAGGCGCAAGCCGAGGTAACCAGATGGTTGGCGGCCAAGCAGGAGTTTGAGCGGGGCGTGAGGCTGGACGCTATCCAGACAGTGCTGCGCGTGCAGCAGATTCAGGACGAAGTGGCCGCGCTCGAGGACAAGGTGCGGCAGGGCCGGATCACGGCGCCAGCGGACGGAACGCTCTATTCGCTGGGAAGAAGCGCGGAATCCACACCGTTGAAGGCAGGGGACTACGTGAAGGTGGGTGATCTGTTGGCCGAGATGGCGGACCTGCACAAAGTGCGAGTGCGAGCGTTCATTGACGAGCCGGAACTGGGTGCGCTTGAAGCGAACCAGCCGGTAAAAATCACCTGGGATGCCCTGCCAAGCAAGACGTGGGCAGGAAAGACAGAGACTGTCCCCAAACAAGTGGTGCCCCACCAGAACCGCAGCGTGGGTGAGTTACTTTGCGCAGTGAACAACGACAATCTAGAGTTGCTCCCGAATGTCAACGTGAACGTGCGCATCAACTCTCGAGAACGGATCGGCGTGTTGTCGGTACCGCGGGGCGCGGTGGAAGCGGACGGCGGCAGGCGCTACGTCTTTGTGGTGAAAAGGAGCCAACTAGGCGTGGGCAAATCCACGCTCGAAAAACGAGAGATTCACGTGGGCATTGCGGACGCCACGAACTACGAAGTGGTGAGCGGCCTGCAAGAGGGAGAACTTGTGGCGCTTCCGGGGGACGTTGATTTTCGCGACGGAATGACCGTGATCGTAGTTACCACGGAAGTTGTGGTTTTCCGGAGACGATGGAATGGTTAGCGGGAGGAAATGGCCGCTTGCGGTTTTGTTCATCGCGAGCACGGCGATGGCGGCGACAAACCTCAAGCAGGAAGCGGGTCTCGAAGCAGGACGGCGTGCTTATGAAGCCAGTGATTATGCCAAAGCGATACAAACGTTGCAGGCGGCGGCGGCCAATGATCCGCAAAATGGCGACGTGCAATTACTGCTGGCGAAGAGTTACCTGGAGCTGCAACAACATGACCCGGCAATCAAGAGCGCGGAGAGGGCGGTGGCCATCGACGCGCAGAATTCGATCTATCATGAGTGGCTAGGGAGAGCGTACGGAGAAAAGGCCGGTCACGCGAGCTGGTTTTCGGCGATATCGCTCGCGAAGAAAACGCGCAAAGAATTCGAAACGGCGGTGCAACTTGACACAAGGAATTATTCGGCGCGGCAGGCGCTGATTGAATTCGATTGCAGCGCTCCAGGCATTGTGGGTGGCGGCGAAGATAAGGCGTTGCCGCAGATCAAGCAACTGGCGGAGATGGATGCCGCCGAAGGGCATTATGCGGCGGGGAATTGCCGGCGGCAGAAGAAAGAGTTCGCCGCGGCGGACGAGGAATTTAGAGAAGCACTGGAGAGCAATCCAAAATCAGCGGAGCTGATCTATGACATCGGTGACTATGCAATCAAACGCAGCCAGCCGGAGCGGCTGCTGGAGGTAGCGGACACCGGAGAGCGCGTGGCGCCCGGCGACGCGAGAGGGAAGTTTTACAGGGGTGTTGCGCTAGTCTTGAAGAGGGAGAACCCGGAGGAAGCCGAACGATTGATGAAAGAATATGCGGATAAGGCGCCGACGCGATCGGGATATCCGCGTCCGGCCACGGCACACGCGTGGATAGGGCGCCTCTTTGAAGATCAGAACCAGATGGAAGAGGCCGCGAAGGAATTTGAAAGCGCGGCGAAATTGGACCCAAAAAACAAAATGGCGCAGGAAGCGCTGAAGCGGCTGAAGAAAGGCTAGTGGCGGCCGCCGCCGGAGAATTCCGGTCAAAGGTCAATGATGCACATCCGCGAAACATTATCAGTGGCGATCGACGCGCTGCGAGCGAATAAATTGCGCGCGATCCTGACTTCGCTCGGCGTCATAATCGGAAGCGCTTCCATCGTTCTGGTAGTTACCGTAGCTCTGACCAGCAGGAAATTCGTGCTTTCGCAGATCGAGGCCGTCGGCTCCAACCTGATCCAGGTGGAGCTGGTCCAACGGCCGGACAAGCCGCAGCCCCTCAGTTATGAAATGACACTGGAAGATCTGGAAGCGGTAAGAGCCATCCCTAATGTCATTGAAGTGGCTGGAACGCGAGAACTGCCAATGACCGTGGTTGTCGACGGTGTGGAGCGTCCGGTGAATCTGGTCGGAGTGACGGGGGGATACCAGGCAATTCGGCGGCTACTTGTTTTGCGCGGACGCTATCTCGATGCCGGGGACATGGAGATGCGCAGCAAAGTCTGCTTGATCACCACACAGCTGGCTGATCGGATATTTGGACAAGAGAATCCAATCGGGAGACCGATACGCATGGGAGAGTTGACGTTTACGGTGATCGGGGTTTTTCGTGAACGCGTCGAGACGTTCGGCCTTTCCGACATTCAGGAAAACTCAGTCATCCTTCCCTTCACGCTCATGAAGTATTACACGGGCATAGAAGTGGTACGTTTGCTGGATGCGCAGGCGGCGCGTGCGGAAGACGTACCATCCGTCGAGCGGCAAGTGGGCCAACTGTTGCGAGCCCGGCATCCCTCGGAAGCGGAATACAAGGTGCTAACGCTGACAGCAATACTGAACGCGGCGAGGAATATCTCGCTCGCACTAACGATCGTTCTGATTATCATTGCGTTCATCGCACTGGTGATCAGCGGGGTAGGGATCATGAACATCATGCTCGTGACGGTGACCGAGCGGACAAGAGAGATCGGGATTCGCAAGGCGATAGGAGCAGCGCGGCGGGAAATTCTGTACCAGTTTTTGATCGAATCCTTCTTGATCAGCGGAGGAGGCGCGGTTATCGGAATCTTGATTGGAATCGCCGTGCCGGTGGCAATCCAATCTTTTTTGCCGGGAAATCTGCGGGTTCCGGTGTCGAGTCTTAGCGTGGTGATTGCCTTCGTGGTGTCGTGCTCAACTGGACTGTTCTTCGGGTATTTGCCGGCGAATCAGGCGGCGAGCCTGCAACCGGTAGAGTCACTGAGATATGAGTGAAGACTGGGGACAGGCGGCAGGCAATAGGCATGGAAAGTGAACCAGAGGGCGCCGATGGCAGCCCTCTTTGTTTTTCGGCAGAATGAGTTTCGGCGAAGAAGGAGCATGAAAATGCAATTACTGGGGCGTGTTGCAGGGATGACAACGTTGCTGGTGCTGTGCGGCAGCGTTGCGGGCGGGCAAGAGCCGTCCGTGCCGAATGCTAGCCAGCCCGCGGCGCGGGAGGCGCCCAAAGATCAAGAGCCGGTGGCGCTGACGCTGAAGCGCGCGATTGAGCTGGCGCTGCAGAACAGCAAAGAGATTCAAG
>Ga0137390_10005385_pt1 | contig 10793 bp, 6 predicted proteins | sample 15con2h24AmetaG_FD_104937 | JGI IMG/M metagenome (GOLD analysis project Ga0137390, IMG submission 104937) | Vadose zone soil microbial communities from Angelo Coast Range Reserve, California, USA - 15con2h2.4A metaG | ecosystem: Environmental > Terrestrial > Soil > Vadose zone > Saprolite... | reverse complement strand
AGCTGCGCCTGGCGCAGCCCAAGCTGCTGGTCGACATCGGCCGCATCCCGGGGCTGTCCTACATCCGCACCGAAGACGGTCATCTGGCGATCGGCGCGATGACGACCTACCGCGACATCCAACTCTCGGCCGAGGTGCACAAGCAGGCGCCCGTGCTTGCCGAGGCGGCCCACGAAGTCGGCGACCCGATGGTGCGCGCCAAGGGCACCCTGGCTGGTGCGCTGGCCCACGCCGATCCGGCGGGCGACTTGCCCGCGGTCGCGCTGGCTCTGGGCGGGTCCGTCCGCGCGCTCGGCCCAGGCGGTGAACGGGATATCGACCTGGACGGGTTCTTCGTCGACATGCTGACCACCCAGCTGCAGGAGCGCGAGATCATTCGCGAGGTACGCTTGCGTGTGCAGCCGGCCGGCTCAGGCGCGGCCTATCAGAAGTTCGACCAGCCCGCGAGCCACTACGCCTTGACGGGCATTTGCGCCATCATCACGCTGAACGGCGGCACGATTGCCTCGGCGCGTATCGGCGTGACCGGCGTCGGCCCCAAGGCGTATCGGCCGACGGCGGTCGAGCAGGCGCTGGTGGGCAAGTCCCTGGACGAAGAGGGCCTGAAAGCGGCGGTCCAGACCGTGGCCGACGGCATCGACGTCCAGGGTGACATCCATGCCAGCCCCGAGTATCGCGCTCACCTCGCGCGCGTCCTCACCCGGCGGGCGGTACTCCAGGCGGCGGAGCGCGCGAAAGGCTGACCGCACCTGGAGCGCCACGCCTTTAGTTCCGGAACCCGCTGGGAGCCGATTGTCGGCTACTCGCGCGTCGTCCGGATCGGGTCGTGGGTAGCGGTTTCAGGCACAACGGCGACCGACGAAACGGGCCAGGTCGTCGGGCATGGCAATCCGTATGCGCAGACGGTTCAAGTGCTGAAAAATATCCAGTCCGCGCTCGAAATGGCTGGCGCACGTTTCGAAGACGTCATCAGGACGCGCATCTACGTGACCAACATTGGCGATTGGGAGCACGTGGGCAAGGCGCACGGCGAAGTGTTCGGGACGATCCGCCCGGCCACGAGCATGGTCGAGGTGGCACGGCTGATCGACGATGAGATGCTTGTGGAGATCGAAGCGGACGCGATTATTTCTACCCCAGAGGGGACCCCGCCAGGGTAGATTGCACTGACAGTGTCGACCCCAGTGGGGACCCCGGGGTAGATTGCGCCGACATTAACGGTGTCGACCAAGGGGGCCCTTCGGGGAGAAGACTTACTTTTGGTTGGTCGTCGCCGCCCAGAGGCGAGCGAGGTCGCGATCGACGCCGAGGCGGATCTCTTCGTCGTTCAGGTCCTCGGACAGGCGGCGCGCGCGGCGCAAGAGCGGCTCGGCTTCGGCGTAGCGGCGGCGCTGCATGTGCGCTTCACCGAGATTGCGCAGGGTGATGGCCAACCCGCGCTGATCGCCGATCTCTTCGTACAGGCGAAGCGAGCGCTGCCAATGGGTGAGCGCCTGGTCCCAATCACCTTCACCGTCGCGCCAGTACAGGTCGCCCAGATTGTTCGACGCCAGGGCCACGCCGCGTTTGGCGCCGATGCGCTCGTGGAATTCGAGCGCCTGGTGGTACAGCTTCAACGCCTCGTCGGTGAAGCCCTGCAAGTGCAACACCGTGCCCAGGTTGAGCGAGATCGTGGCCGACATCAGCGCGTCCTTGCCTGCGTTGGCCGCGTCGAGTGCCCGACCAAACGCCTCGCGGGCGACGGCCAGGTCGTCCTCGCGGGCCGCGGCGATGCCAACGGCACGATACGCCGCCGCGCGGTCCAGATCGACCGACTGTTGGTCGACCAGCAAGGCAATGGCTTCGGCGCCGAGCAGACGCGCCTCGGCGTCCGCGCCACGGGACACCGCCAGCATCGACCGCGCAATCCGTACTCGGGCAACCTGGAGCGGAGTGCCGGCGCCTTCAAGGCAGGCTTCGGCTCGGGCGAGCCCCTCGTGCGCCGACGCGTACGTGCCGCGCCGCCGATGGATCTCGGCAATTTGCCGCCACAGATCCGCTTTGACCTCCTGACGCTGCTCGAGGTCGACCGCTGCGCGCAGGCTATCCATGGCCGCTTCGTCCTCGGCCAGGACCTCCAGGGCGGCGCCCAGGGATGCCAGCACCTCGGCGCGTCGGTCACGGTCCGCGCCAGCGTTGCCAAGTCGGCCGAGTGCGTCTTCGTAGTAGTGGATGGCCTCGCGGTTGAGGTACAGGATCCGCGCGCGATCGCCGGCACCGCACAGATAGCGGACCGCGCGCTCGCGGTCGTCGCTGCGGCCAAAGTGCAAGGCGAGCAGCGCGAGACGGTCGGCGACCGCTTCGTCGGTCATGTCTTCGAGGGCATCGCCGGCGGTGCGGTGTAGCGACGTTCGGGTGCCCGACAGCAGGCTGGCGTAGACGGTCTCCTGGACCAGCGGATGGCGGAAGTGCCAGATCCAGGTCGTGCCGCGGCCATCGCCGCGTACGCGCGACTCGCGCTTGAGAATCGAGTGCTCCTCGAGCCGGGCGAGCACCGCGCCCCAATCGCCCGGGCCGAGCACGCGCCGCAAGAGCGTGGCTGGGAAGGCGTGGCCCAGGACCGCGCCGACGTGGGCGGCGCGGCGGGCGCTCTCGTCCAGTGAATCGATGCGCGCCAGGATCAAACTGCGCAGCTGGTCGGTGAGGTAGGTGGGCTGCGCAGCAGTGTCGACGACCGGTGATTCGGCCGGCATACCTGCCTCCGAGACTGCCCCACACAGCTCGACTACGTACAACGGGTTGCCTTCAGCTCGCTCGACGACGAACGCGACGGCACGCTTGGACGCCGCCGCGCCGAGTAGGTGGCGCGCCAACGCCGCACTGGTGTCGGCATCCAGCGGTTCGAGGTTGACGTGGGTGTCGACGGCCCAGGTTTGGGGCGGCGTCCAGCCGGGCCGATGGACCAGCAGCCAGCCGACGGGTGAATCGAACAGGTCGACGATCGCCTCTTCGATGATCGCCGCGCTCGCGGAGTCGAGCCAATGGCAGTCGTCCATGGCGATCACCAGTCCGCGCTGCTGGGCGGCGGCGCGCAGCAGGGCCTTGGTCGAACGGGCCAGCAGACCCTTGCGCAGCTGCGCTGGCAGGGACGAGGTGAGCTCGTCGACTGTCTGAGTTGATTGCGCCAGCAGGTCGCGCACCACGTCGGCCGCCAAGCGCACGTCGAGGCCCTCGACGTCGGCCGAGGCAGCCAGGATCTCCTCGAGTTTGGTGGCGTGCTCCAGACGCTGGAGTAGCCCGCGCAGCAAACCGGCGAGGGTCGTGTACGGCAGGTCCTGGCCATAGGGCGGGCAGGCTACGTTGAGCCAGGTTCGGCCGCGGCCAGCCGCGCCGCGACGAACGGCCTGAACCAGAGCACTCTTGCCGATGCCCATGCCACCTTCGAGGTCGATCACCGCCCGTCGGCCCGAACGCAAGCTGGCGAATCCGGCGTTGATCTGGTCCACCTCGGCGTGACGCCCGAGATAGCGCTCGACGGCCGCTCGACCGCGCACTCCATGGGCCTGGCCCAGGACCACGAAGCTACGCACCGGCGCGTCTTTGCCGCGAATGCGCACCGAACGGCGCATGCGCAGCCGGAACGCGCCGCCCAGATAGGCGCGGGTGGCCTCACCGACCAGGATGCTGCCCACCGGTGCCGCGTGTTCCAGACGAGCCGCGACGTTGACCGCGTCGCCCATGACGGTGAACGCGCGCTTACGCCTGGAGCCGATCGGTCCGGCGAGCACCATGCCGGTATTGATCCCGATGCGCATCTCGAGCTCGCAGCCGATCTGCTTGCGTAGGCGGGCGTTCATCTGGCTGATCGCCATCTGCATGTCCAGGGCGGCCAGCACGGCGCGGCGCGGATCGTCGTCGTGGGCGACCGGGGCACCGAACGTGGCCATGACCGCGTCGCCGAGGAACTTGTCTACCTCACCGCCGTAGCGGGCGATGGCCTCGTCGAGCACCTCGAAGCAGCCGTTGATGGCCGCCACGAGCTTTTCCGGCTGGAGCACCTCTGCTAACCGCGTGAACCCACGGATGTCGGCGAACAAGATGGTGACCGGGCGCAAGTCGCCTTCGACTGCGCCCAGGTCAGCGGAAGGTCGCGTCTGGGATTCCAGGTTGTAGGTCAGCGGCGCCGGTAACAAAGCAGGATTCAGCTAGTCGTAGACGGTCTGGTCCCACAGCACGTGGTCCCACAAGACGTGATCCCAGAGGACGTGGTCCCACAAGACATGATCCCAGAGGACGTGGTCCCACAAGACGTGATCCCAGAGGACGTGATCCCACAGCACATGATCCCAGAGCACGTGGTCCCACAGAACGTGATCCCACAAGACGTGGTCCCAGAGCACATGATCGCTTTGCGCCTGGTCGCCGTGGGCGTTATCGCCTTCGTCGCCGCCCTGATCATTGCCGAACTCGCGCTGCAACGTCGGCAGCAGGGCGCGGATGACGCCGTCGGCGGGTGGGAGATGCGGCCGGGTGACATGCGGGGTACGGGCGGCGAGCGCACGCGGGACGTTGATCAGCCCGGCGCCCTGCGGTGCCGCGCTCACGCCACGGAGTGGCCGCGCGGCGCTGACCAGCAGAGCTTTGGCTTGATCGGGGCTCAGCTCGGGCCGCTGATTGATCAGCAGTGCCGCGGCGCCCGCGGCAACCGCGGTAGCCTCGGACGTACCCGAGAAGCGGATTGTGGTCGGACCTTCGACGTGGCTCGGGCTCTGGAGATCGAGGGTACTGCCCGGCACGCGGACAGAGACAATCTTGCGACCAGGGGCGACCAGGTCTGGCTTGGCCAGGCCGTCGGCCGTCGGGCCGACGCTCGACCACGATGGGATGCTGTCGTCGGACGGCGCGGCGGTGCCGTTATCGTCGGAAGCGCCGACGGTGAGCACGAGCGGGTCGATGCCCGGCGTCTGGATGGTGCCTGCGCCCGGGCCACTGTTGCCCGCGGCGGTAACCAGGACCAGGCCTGATTGCCAGGCCAGCTCGGCGGCGGCCGCCAATGGATCTTCGCGATAGCCGCCGACTGCCGGCGCGCCAAGCGCCATGACCACCACCCGAATACCGAGCGACGACTTGTGGGCGACCACCCACTCGAGGCCCAGAATGACGGTCGACAGGCGGCTGCGGCCTTGCGCGTCGAGCACCCGCACGCTAACCAGCCCCGCATCCGGGGCGATACCAGGTGATGGGGCGGAGCGACTGGCGGCGATGATGCCCGCTACGTGGGTGCCGTGGCCGGCAGGGTCGCCCTGGGCGGGGTGAGCTGGGTCGATAAAGTCGACCCGCGCCTTCACCCGCGCGCCGAAGGCGGCATTGTTGTTGTCGATGCCCGTGTCGAGCACGGCGACGGTCACCTTTTGACCGGTGTCGCCAGTCTGCCAGGCGTCAGGCGCGCCAATCGTCTGTTGGAACACGATCGGTGTGGCGCCACTGGTCGAGGAATCCGCTGCACCGACGGCGGTGGCGGTGACCTCGGTGTCGATGTGAATGCGGCCAACGGACGGGTCGGTGGCCAGCGTGCGGATCTCGGCGGGCGTCAGCTCGGCGACGCTCGCGCCGAGCAGGCTGGATGTGCCAATAACGTGACCACCGCCGCTACGCACACGGTCTTCGGCGCGCTGCGCCCGGTTGGCCCCGCTGGCCTGGGGGCCACGATCTGGGGCACCCTCGATGATGACGGGGATGCGCTGTGTTTCGGCTGTAGTTTGAAGTCGCTGGGTAACCTCGTCGTCGAGGCGAGCGGGCGCATTAGCCGCGCTGGCTGGAGCGGCAGAGATGGGGAGCGCCAGAATGGCGGCCGCGACTAGCGCGAGGAATCGCTGTGGGGCGTGGGTGAGCTGCATAGGTCTCCAGCCGATTGGTCACAGCCAGTATCGGCATTCCCGAAACCTGCTCTTAGCCCCTGATCAGGGGATCAGCCGCCCGCTGGGCGAGGGGACCTCAGGCCGGAACAGCTACGCGGGCAGCACCGTGGGGGAGACTCTGCAAGCGCCGCCGCAGCTCGACGATTTCGCCTTCGGCAAGAGACCGAAGCGGTCGTGTGAGGCGCGCATCAGCAATGACGCCCCACTCGCGTAGGGTCAGTTTCATCGTCGAGAAGCTCCCGGCTTCGGCAGAGCCGCCGCGCGCGACGTCGGCCAGGTTTTCGTAGGCGATGACGACTTCCTGGGCTCGACCAGCCAATGCAAGATCACCACGCACGCAAGCCTCCCACGTCTCGGCGGCGGCGGCCGGCGCCACGTTCGACGTCGCCGGGATCGCGCCATGCGCGCCGATGACGAAGCCGGCATCGATGAGGGTCCGCGTGCCGAGAAACAGCCGGAATTGATCCTCGAGCCCATCGGCGCGGATGGACTGGACCAGCGACCGAAACCAACGCAGGTCGTTCTGGCTGTCTTTGATGCCCTGCACGGTGCCCTCGCGCGCCAGCTGCAACGTCGTCGCCAGGCTCATCTTGACCTTGACCGTCTGGGGGATGTTGTAGACCAGCAGCGGCAGATCCGGGAACGCTTCTTTCAGCGCACGGAAGTGGGTCAGCATCTCGTCCATGCTGTGTGGGTAGTAGTGCGGCGGCGTGAGCGCCAGCGCATCGGCGCCCGCTTCGACGGCGTGGCGCGCGTGGCGCAACGCGAGGCCAGTCGAACTGTCGCCGATGTTCGCAATGACCGGGACGCGCCCGGCGACCTGCTCGACGGTTGCCGCGACACCCCGCGCGCGCTCGGCCTCGGTCAGCGCGGCAAACTCACCCGTGGTGCCCATCGCCCAGATGCCGTGAACGCCCGCGCCGACCAGGAAGTCGACCAGGCGACGCACGGAATCTACGTCGACGCTTTCGTCAGCGGCAAGCGGAGTAAGCATGGGCACGAAAATGCCGTGCAGGCGCGCAGGTTCCATCCGGCCGATGTTAGCGCCGGTCGTAGATCGGCAGCAGCTTGCGTTCTAGCAATCCACCGACGATCTTCTGGATCGGCGGCAGCTTGTCGGCATCCCACTCGCCCACGAACGTGACCGCGGACCCGGACCGACCTGCGCGAGCAGTTCGACCGATGCGGTGAACGTAGGCTTCTGAGTCTTCGGGAATGTCGTAATTGAAGACGTGTGAGACCTCGGGAATGTCCAGGCCGCGCGCAGCGACATCGGTCGCCACCAGGTATTTGAGCTTGCCGCCGCGGAACTCATTCAAGACGTATTCGCGCGCCTTCTGGCTCATGTCGCCGTGGATGGCCTCGACGGCGAGTCCGCGCCGCTTCAACGTCCCCACCAGTCGGTCGACGCCGAGCTTGGTCTGGCGGAAGATCATCGCGCGCTCCGGTGGATCTTGCTCGAACAGCGAGATGAGTCCTTCGAGCTTGTCGCGGTCGGCGACCTCGTAATAGATCTGTTCGACCTCGTCGACGGTGACCTGCTGGGGCTGGACGTGGACCATGGCCGGGTCGTGCATATAACGGCGCGACAGGATCCGAATCACGGTCGGCACGGTGGCCGAGAAGAGCGCGGTCTGACGATCGCGGGGCGTTCGCCGCAGGATGCGCTCGACATCGGGCAAGAAGCCCATGTCCAACATACGGTCGGCCTCGTCGAGGACGAGGTAGTCGATCTTGTCGAGCTTGAGGGTGCCGCGACCGATGTGATCGATCACCCGGCCTGGCGTACCGACGACGACCTGGGCGCCCGCCTTGAGATCGTCGAACTGGCGGCCATAGCTCGCGCCACCGTAAATGGTCGCGACGGTGATGCCGGGCAGGTACCTGGCGATCTTGCGCAGCTCGACGCCGATTTGGATGGCCAGCTCACGTGTCGGAGCCAGCACGAGCGCTTGCGGGTACTGCAGCGTTTCGTCGATGCCTTCGATGAGTGGAATGCCGAAGGCGGCGGTTTTGCCGGTGCCCGTTTGGGCTTGACCGATCACGTCGCGCGTATCGAGCAAGAGTGGGATGACTTGCGCCTGGATCTCGGTGGGCTCGACGTAGCCCATCTCGCGAATGGCGCGATTGACTTCGTCGGAAAGCAGAAACTCGGCGAAGCCATTTCTGGTCACGTCGGGCGCAGGCGGCGCCACAGGTGGTGCAGGCGGTGCGACGACGACGGGCGTCGGCTTCGGCAGGGATGATGATGAGCGGGGCCGCGGGGTTCGTGCGGTTCGTGCGGCCGGCTTATCGCTCGTTGTTAGCAGATTCTTGTCCTCCTTGGGACGAAACAAACACGTGCGCGGTTTGGAATTTCGCGCACACGAACATGGTTAGAGTTGTTATACCCGCAATGAGACAAATTCAGTAGACAATGGTGTGTTACAGAGGGAAACCGAATGACCGACACACTGCACACACCACGCACCAACGAGCTACGACTCCCGGCGTATAACGCTCAACGCATCGGGTTTGCCGCGGGCGTCGTGGCCGCGGTGGTCATGCTGGTCGCAATCGCGATCTTGCGGGTGCTGAGCGGGGTCACGTCCCTCCCTGAGATCGTTGCCGAAGGCCTGCTCAGCGTCATGCCGGGCGCATTGTTTTCGGCGGTGCTCGATAGCCTGCAACACGCGGCCAAGCCGCTGTTCTACGTGTCAGTTGGGATCGGCATGATCGTGGTCGGCGGGTTCCTGGGACGCTGGTACGGGTCTTCGCAGCCCTCCTGGAGACAGGCGGCGAAGATTGTGATCGGCACGTGGCTCGTGTTCGGCGTGGGGATCTACACGGTTTTGGGCGCTGGCATTTTCGGCCAACATCTGCTGGCGGGGGCGGTGTGGCACGCGGCGTCGTTGCTGATCGTGTTCGGCGTGTACGGCGTGAGCCTCTACTCAGCCTACGCAAGCCTGGCTCATCGCGCGGTGCCGACACTCCCAGACGTTTCGCGTCGAACGCTCCTGCGCAACGCGATTGTCGCCGTGGTTGCAACAGTCGGCGCGGGGACCGCCTGGCGACTCATGACTGGTATCGACATCGGCTCAGTTGGTTTGCCGGTGGCCGCGGGAAGTTCCGCGGCCGCAGCCGAGCCGAATGCGGCGCCCTACGACATCAAGGGGATTTCGTCGGAGATCACACCATCGGCGGACTTTTACACCGTCTCCAAGAACTTCATCGATCCCGCCGTGGCGGTCAGTGGCTGGAAGTTGAAGATCGACGGGCTGGTCGATCGGCCGATGGAGCTGACGTACGACGACCTGATCGCCCTGCCGGCCAGCCAGGGGTACTACACGCTGATGTGCATCAGCAACGAGGTCGGCGGCGATCTGTGGGGCAACGCTTCGTGGCGCGGCGTGAAGCTGAAGTACCTGCTGGAGCAGGCCGGCGTACATCCTGATGGGTACAAAGCTATCTTCTCGGCGGCGGACGACTACAAGGACTCCGTTCGACTCTCCGCGGCACTGCATCCAGATGCGTTGCTGGCGTGGGAGACGAATGGTGCGCCGCTGCGCAATGAGCACGGGTTTCCGGCGCGCTTGTTGATTCCCGGAATTTATGGGATGAAGAACGTCAAGTGGCTGTCGGGGATCACCATCGTTGCCAATGACTTCCACGGCTTCTGGCAGAGCCAGGGTTGGGACGACGCCGCGCCGTACCAGACGGCTTCACGGATCGACGCGCCAGGGGGACGCGCGACGCTCGCGCCCGGCACTCTGGCCGTCGGCGGCGTGGCGTTCGCTGGCGATCGCGGCATCCAGTCGGTCGAGATCAGTACGGATCAGGGGCAGAGCTGGTTGCCTGCGCAGGTCAAGCCGGGCTTGTCGGCGAACACGTGGCAGTTGTGGCGCACCGACGTCGAGGTTTCTCGTGCGACAAGAGAAATTCGTGTCCGCGCCACGGACGGCCAGGGCCGCCCGCAGACGCGCGAAAATGCCCCGCCGTTCCCCGCCGGTTCGACGGGATACCACAGCGTGACGATCGCAGTCAGCTAGGCCGCGACTGCCTTTAGCGCCGCTGGTTGCGGCTTGCTGATGCATTGTGGCTTGCCAACATGCTGCTCGATGAGCCCGCGGCTGTCGTAGACGCCTAGCTTGTCGTAGAGGAAGTCGAGCTTCTCCTCGAGCTGCGCACGTATTGCGGCGCGGGTGTCATCGGGCAGCGTCCAGACTTGTTGCTTGAACGGGCCCCAGACCTTCTTGCGGGTCTTGTAGATGAACTGCTCTTCGGTGTCGCCCTTGGCCCACTCGTCGGCCAACTTCTCGCGGATGTAGGCGTACATCTGCTGCTTGAGGTCCTCGGGAAACGCGCCGTGGTCGAGGATGATGTTCTGGAACTCCGTGGCCAGGTGCACTTCAACCGTGCCCACCTCGGGGAACTTGCCGAACGCCTCGGGCGGCAGCGTGCTCGCGCCGTGCTGAACAGCGCCGCCCATCCCATAGCGGCGGGCATGCGTGGACATCTCACGTAGCGTGTCGAAGTCGATCGCCACCTTGGCGATGGTCCCATCCGGCAACACCACGCCGCCATGCGACGAGCCCGTGTTCACGCTGATTTTGGATAGGCCGCGTTTGTCGCCAACCCGCGCGCGAAACTCTCGATTAAAACCTTCGACGAACGCTTCTAGTTCGTCGACCGTGCTGTTCTTCTTGCCCACTTCGCCGATCTCGCCCCCGATCGAAATCGTGAGTCCAGAAGGCTCGAGCTCACGAATAAGCGCAGCCAATTCGGCGCAGCGCTCATAGTTATGGCGCTGCTGTTCGGCCAATGTCGAGAACGAGAGGTCGACGAGCGTCGACGTATCGATGTCGATGTTGCCGTAGCCCGCGGTAATTGCCTGGCGGATCAGCGTCTTCAACCCGT
>Ga0137390_10005382_pt1 | contig 10796 bp, 6 predicted proteins | sample 15con2h24AmetaG_FD_104937 | JGI IMG/M metagenome (GOLD analysis project Ga0137390, IMG submission 104937) | Vadose zone soil microbial communities from Angelo Coast Range Reserve, California, USA - 15con2h2.4A metaG | ecosystem: Environmental > Terrestrial > Soil > Vadose zone > Saprolite... | reverse complement strand
ACGCGAGCTCCCACCAGCCGTAGCGCTTGATCAGGTACCAGTTGCGCTCGACCACGCCCGCGAACGACACGGCTTCGTGGCGGAGCGACGAGCTCGGACCGGGGACCACGCTCATGCGAACACACCCCTTTCGTCGCCCAGCTGCGCCTCGCTCCCGCGGAGGAAACCATGTTTCCCCCGCGAGCCCCCTTCTTCAAGGGTCGCCTCACCGCGCGCGCCGCTGAGATCGCCGCGTGTGGTGAGGACAAAGGAGCGGGAAACCTCCCGGTTTCCCGGAGCCCTTTCCCTGAGCGCGCGCTGTTCGCTCACGCGAACACCCCGCGCTCTACGTCCTCGTCCTCTTCCTCGAACGAACGTCCTGTTGCCAAGAAGAAGGCATCCTCGAGCGTGTCGGCCTTGTACTGCTCCTTCAACTCGTCGGCCGGCGCGAGCGCGATCAGCCTGCCTCGGTCGAGGATGCCGATGCGGTCGGCCAGGATCTCCGCCTCCTGGAGGTCATGCGTGCAGAGCAGGATTGTGGCGTCGTGTGTCCTGCGCACCTCACGAATGAAATCCTGGACCTCGAGCTTCGAGCGCGGGTCGAGACCCGTCGTCGGCTCGTCCAGCAGCAACAGCACCGGTGAGGTGAGCAGCGCCCGTGCCAGTGCGACCTTCTGCTGCATTCCCCGTGACAGGTGCTCCATCCCCTCGTGCTTTCGATCCGTGGGGAAGCCGACACGGCCCAGGATCTTCGGGATCTTCTCGCGCGTCTCGGTCGGGCCCATGCCGTAGAACCTCGCCGCGTACGACAGGTTTTCCTCCGATGACATCTTCTTGAAGAACGACGCCTCGACCGACACGCGGTTCACGAGCCTCTGGACCGCACGCGCGTCCTTCACGACGTCGTGACCGAAGATCTGCGCGCTGCCACCGTCGGGCAGCAGCAGCGTCGACAGCAGCCGGACCAGCGTCGACTTGCCCGAGCCGTTCTGGCCCAGGATCGCGACGCACTCGCCGCGCTCCATCGTGAACGACACGCCTTCGAGCGCCGGAACGCGTCTACGCCGCTTGCGCCCGTGCGTTCGCGACGCATCGCGGCGGAAGAACTCCTTGCGCAAATTGTCGACTTCTACTGCGAACACTTCGAGCTCCTGCGATTCGGCGGGACACGGGTACGCGCAAGAGACCTGCTGAACGCAGGCGGCGTACGGGACGTGCGAAATCAGCCGAAGAAGAGCGTCATGCCGTCAAGACGGTAGCAAACGTGTCAACCGTTTGCTGTCCCGGGATCGGGCTCGAGGTCGTGAATGAACCACAGCCGTTCGCCGGTCTGCGGTCGGTGCGTGCCTGCGCCGTGATCTTCTTGCGATCGGGATATTCCGCTACCTCGGGGGACACGCGGATGCCCGCCATGACATAGCGGACGATCTCTTCGGTCAGTCGTCGATGTCGTCCCACTCGTCGGTCCAGACGTTCATCGGTCGATCCTGGCAGACGGCGCTTGACCGCGGTCCGGTCACCCCGCTAAGGTGGTGCCCAGGTCGTCCGCCGCCGAAGGTGGGCACCGAGGCAATGGAGCCTCAGGACTCGGTTCGAGTCCTGGGCTCTTTTTTTGTGGTCCCGAGTCGGAAGGAGCGGCATGTCTGTCGAAGAGACGAAGCATTATCTGGCGAACGGGCAGGCGAGTGCGCCTGATGCCCGCGAGGCCCTCGAGTGGGCGCGCGAGACCACGGCGCAGATGGTCGACCTGAAGTTCTGCGACCTGCTCGGGACCTGGCAGCACATGACGCTGCCGATCCGGGCTCTCGACAAGTCCGCCTTCGACGATGGCCTTGGTTTCGACGGCTCGTCGATCCGGGGCTGGCAGGGGATCTCCGAGTCCGACATGTTGTTGATGCCCGACGCCTCGTCCGCGATCCTCGATCCCTTCACCGAAGCGCCGACCCTCTCACTGGTCTGCGAGATCGCCGATCCGATCACGCGCGAGCCTTATGAAAAGGATCCCCGCCGGCTTGCCAAGCGCGCCGAGGAGTACCTGATCTCGACCGGGATCGCCGACACGGCCTACATGGGCCCCGAGTGCGAGTTCTTCGTCTTCGACGAGGTCTCGTACGAGCTCGGCCCGAATCGATCGCACTACTCCGTCGACTCGGGTGAGGGCCATTGGAACTCCGGCAAGGCGGGGCTCGGTTACACGGTGCGTGAGAAGGAGGGCTACTTTCCGCCGGCTCCGCACGACACGCTCCACGATCTCCGCACGCGGATGGTGCTGACGCTGGAACGCCTCGGCATCCCGTGCGAATTCCATCATCACGAGGTTGCCTCCGGCGGCCAGTGCGAGATCGACCTTCGCTTCCAGTCGCTGACGCGAATGGCCGATCAGGTCATGACCTACAAGTACGTCGTCAAGAACGTCGCGCGCGCAGCCGGGAAGTCGGTGACGTTCATGCCGAAGCCGATCTTCGGCGACAACGGCTCCGGCATGCACACGCATCAGTCCCTCTGGAAGGAGGGCACGCCACTGATGGCGGACAAGTCGGGCTACGCCGGCCTGTCGCAGCTGGCGCGCGCGTACGTCGGCGGGCTGCTCTCCCACGCGCCGGCGCTGCTCGCGTTCTGCGCGCCGACGACCAACTCGTACCGCCGCCTGGTGCCGGGCTACGAGGCCCCCGTCAACCTCGTGTACTCGATGCGGAACCGCAGCGCGTGCATCCGGATCCCGATGTACTCGGATTCGCCGAAGGCGAAGCGGATCGAGTTCCGTTGCCCCGATGCCGCTGCCAACCCGTACCTCGCGTTCTCCGCGATGCTGATGGCCGGCCTCGACGGGATCCAGAAGGGGCTCGACGCAGGCGAGCCGGCCGATTGGGATCTCTTCGAAGAGGACCGCGGCGTCGCCCAGGTTCCGGGATCGCTCAGCGAGGCGCTCGACGCGCTCGAGCGGGATCACGAGTTCCTCACCGCGGCGGGCGTGTTCAGCGAGGAGCTGATCCGCACCTGGATCGATTACAAGCGCGAGAACGAGGCCGACGTTGTACGTCTGCGGCCACATCCCGCGGAGTTCTCCCTCTACTACGACTGCTGAAAGGAGGCGAACATGTTGGAGCTCGGCGTACGGCCAAACGACACGCTTGCTGATCCGCCGTCCGTCGAGCTCCGGCACCTCGAGCCGGACGACTGGCTGGCTGTTGCGGAGATCTACTGGGACGGAATGCGCGACGGCCTCGCGACCTTCGAGACGGAGGTTCCGTCCTGGGAGGCCTGGAATGCAGCACATCTACGGAGCCACCGTCTCGTGGCCGAACTGCTCGGGGAAGTGGTGGGGTGGGCGGCACTGTCGCCCGCATCGACGCGGCGGTGTTACCTCGGCGTCGTCGAGGACAGCGTCTACGTCGGGCGTGAGGCACGAGGTCTCGGCATCGGCCGGACTCTGCTGCAGGAGTTGATCGCAGGGGCGGAAGCGACGGGCATCTGGACGATCCAGACATCGATCTTTCCGGAGAACCGCGCTTCGCTGGCTCTGCACGAGCGCTGCGGTTTCCGCGTCGTGGGCACACGCGAGCGCGTGGCGAAGCGCGACGGAATCTGGAGAGACACCGTGTTTCTCGAACGACGAAGCGAGGTAGTGACATGACCAAGGTCGAGGCTGTGGTGATCCGCGAACGCGTCGAGACGGTGATCGACGCGGTCGAGCACGCGACAGGCCACATCGGCGTGACGGTGATCGAGGCGATCGGCCACGGGCGCCAGCGCGGTGTCACCCACGAGTATCGCGGCCGCATCTTCGAGTCACGGTTTCTGCCGAAGGCGCATCTGATGTTCATCGTCGAGGACGAGCTCACCGACGCCGTCGTCGAGGCGATCGTCGACTCCGCGCGCAGCGGCAACGAATCCGGCGACGGCCTGGTGTGGACGTCGGCAATCGAGAACGTCACGCACAACCGAACGGGCGCGAAGCTCGAGAAGGAGGTGGAAGCCTGAAATGCCTAGCAAGGATCTACTGATCGCGGCGAACACGATCTGGGTCGTCATCGCGGCGATCCTCGTGATGTTCATGCAGGCTGGCTTCGCCTTCCTCGAGGCGGGGCTGACCCGGATGAAGAACGCGGCGCACATCGCCGGCAAGAACGTGCTCATCTTCGCGGTGTGCTCGATCGTCTACTGGGCCGTCGGCTTCGGGATCGCCTTCGGAAACGGCAACGCGATCGTCGGGACGAGCGGGTTCTTCCCGTCCAGCGACCAGTTGCTCGCGATCGGCCAGGCGCCCTACTCGTTCTTCACGGGAATTCCTGCGGCCAGCGGCTACCTCTTCGAGGTCGTCTTTGCCGGTGTCTCGCTTGCGATCGTGTGGGGTGCAATGGCCGAGCGGGCGAAGCTGTGGGTCTACCCCGCCTTCGGCGTCATCTTCACCCTCATCTACTCGGTCACGTCGCACTGGATCTGGCATGCCGGCGGCTGGCTGTTCGGCAAGGGGATGCAGGACTTCGCCGGTTCCACGGTCGTGCACTACCAGGGGGCGCTCGCCGCGCTCGCCGGTGCGCTTCTCCTGGGACCGCGGATCGGGAAGTTCGGCCGTGACGGACGCGCGAATCCGATCCCGGGTCACAACATGCCGTATGCCGTGCTCGGGACGATCATCCTCTGGTTCGGCTGGTTCGGGTTCAATCCGGGCTCGACGCTCGGCGTCGTCACCGGAGATCGCATCGGCTACTTCGGCTACGTCGCGCTGACGACGAACGTCGCCGCTGCGGCCGGCGCGATCGGCGGCCTCGCGAGCGCCTGGTGGATCCTGCGCAAGCCCGACGTCTCGATGATGCTGAACGGCGTTCTCGCGGCGCTGGTGGCGATCACCGCGGCCTCGGGCTTCGTCGCCCCGTGGGCCGCGATCGTCATCGGGCTCGTGTCCGGATGGATCGCGGTCGCAGGCGTCCTCTTCGTCGAGCGGATCGGCATCGACGACCCGATCGGGGCAGTCGCGGTGCACGGGATGTCCGGTGTTTGGGGAACGCTCGCGACAGGTCTGTTCGCCGTGCCGGCCCTCGCGTCGAATCTCGCCACCGGGACGGGCGGTCTGGTCTACACGGGCTCGTTCCATCAGCTCGGCGTTCAGGCGCTCGGTCTCGTCGCCGTCGGTGGCTTCACCTTCTCCACCTCGTTCGGATCGCTCTGGGTGATGAAGCGCCTGTGGGGAATCCGAGTCGAGCCGGAGACTGAGACGGCCGGCCTCGACGTCTCGGAACACGGCATGTGGGGCTACCCCGAGTTCTACATTCCGGTCCCGGGCGGCTACGGCACGGAATCGCACGGGCATCTCGGATTGTCCCACGGAACAGGGCACGCGGCCCCTGCTCCCGCCGTGCCCAGTGCCGCTCCCGAGCCGGCGCCCGGCTAGCGCGTTGTGCTTCGAGGGCGCCGCCCGCGGGCGGCGCCCTCGAAGCACAACGCGCTAGCCGGGCGCCGGCTCGGGAGCGGCACTGGGCACGGCGGGAGCAGGGGCCGCGTGCCCTGTTCCGTGGGACAATCCGAGATGCCCGTGCGATTCCGTGCCGTAGCCGCCCGGGACCGGAATGTAGAACTCGGGGTAGCCCCACATGCCGTGTTCCGAGACGTCGAGGCCGGCCGTCTCAGTCTCCGGCTCGACTCGGATTCCCCACAGGCGCTTCATCACCCAGAGCGATCCGAACGAGGTGGAGAAGGTGAAGCCACCGACGGCGACGAGACCGAGCGCCTGAACGCCGAGCTGATGGAACGAGCCCGTGTAGACCAGACCGCCCGTCCCGGTGGCGAGATTCGACGCGAGGGCCGGCACGGCGAACAGACCTGTCGCGAGCGTTCCCCAAACACCGGACATCCCGTGCACCGCGACTGCCCCGATCGGGTCGTCGATGCCGATCCGCTCGACGAAGAGGACGCCTGCGACCGCGATCCATCCGGACACGAGCCCGATGACGATCGCGGCCCACGGGGCGACGAAGCCCGAGGCCGCGGTGATCGCCACCAGCGCCGCGAGAACGCCGTTCAGCATCATCGAGACGTCGGGCTTGCGCAGGATCCACCAGGCGCTCGCGAGGCCGCCGATCGCGCCGGCCGCAGCGGCGACGTTCGTCGTCAGCGCGACGTAGCCGAAGTAGCCGATGCGATCTCCGGTGACGACGCCGAGCGTCGAGCCCGGATTGAACCCGAACCAGCCGAACCAGAGGATGATCGTCCCGAGCACGGCATACGGCATGTTGTGACCCGGGATCGGATTCGCGCGTCCGTCACGGCCGAACTTCCCGATCCGCGGTCCCAGGAGAAGCGCACCGGCGAGCGCGGCGAGCGCCCCCTGGTAGTGCACGACCGTGGAACCGGCGAAGTCCTGCATCCCCTTGCCGAACAGCCAGCCGCCGGCATGCCAGATCCAGTGCGACGTGACCGAGTAGATGAGGGTGAAGATGACGCCGAAGGCGGGGTAGACCCACAGCTTCGCCCGCTCGGCCATTGCACCCCACACGATCGCAAGCGAGACACCGGCAAAGACGACCTCGAAGAGGTAGCCGCTGGCCGCAGGAATTCCCGTGAAGAACGAGTAGGGCGCCTGGCCGATCGCGAGCAACTGGTCGCTGGACGGGAAGAACCCGCTCGTCCCGACGATCGCGTTGCCGTTTCCGAAGGCGATCCCGAAGCCGACGGCCCAGTAGACGATCGAGCACACCGCGAAGATGAGCACGTTCTTGCCGGCGATGTGCGCCGCGTTCTTCATCCGGGTCAGCCCCGCCTCGAGGAAGGCGAAGCCAGCCTGCATGAACATCACGAGGATCGCCGCGATGACGACCCAGATCGTGTTCGCCGCGATCAGTAGATCCTTGCTAGGCATTTCAGGCTTCCACCTCCTTCTCGAGCTTCGCGCCCGTTCGGTTGTGCGTGACGTTCTCGATTGCCGACGTCCACACCAGGCCGTCGCCGGATTCGTTGCCGCTGCGCGCGGAGTCGACGATCGCCTCGACGACGGCGTCGGTGAGCTCGTCCTCGACGATGAACATCAGATGCGCCTTCGGCAGAAACCGTGACTCGAAGATGCGGCCGCGATACTCGTGGGTGACACCGCGCTGGCGCCCGTGGCCGATCGCCTCGATCACCGTCACGCCGATGTGGCCTGTCGCGTGCTCGACCGCGTCGATCACCGTCTCGACGCGTTCGCGGATCACCACAGCCTCGACCTTGGTCATGTCACTACCTCGCTTCGTCGTTCGAGAAACACGGTGTCTCTCCAGATTCCGTCGCGCTTCGCCACGCGCTCGCGTGTGCCCACGACGCGGAAACCGCAGCGCTCGTGCAGAGCCAGCGAAGCGCGGTTCTCCGGAAAGATCGATGTCTGGATCGTCCAGATGCCCGTCGCTTCCGCCCCTGCGATCAACTCCTGCAGCAGAGTCCGGCCGATGCCGAGACCTCGTGCCTCACGCCCGACGTAGACGCTGTCCTCGACGACGCCGAGGTAACACCGCCGCGTCGATGCGGGCGACAGTGCCGCCCACCCCACCACTTCCCCGAGCAGTTCGGCCACGAGACGGTGGCTCCGTAGATGTGCTGCATTCCAGGCCTCCCAGGACGGAACCTCCGTCTCGAAGGTCGCGAGGCCGTCGCGCATTCCGTCCCAGTAGATCTCCGCAACAGCCAGCCAGTCGTCCGGCTCGAGGTGCCGGAGCTCGACGGACGGCGGATCAGCAAGCGTGTCGTTTGGCCGTACGCCGAGCTCCAACATGTTCGCCTCCTTTCAGCAGTCGTAGTAGAGGGAGAACTCCGCGGGATGTGGCCGCAGACGTACAACGTCGGCCTCGTTCTCGCGCTTGTAATCGATCCAGGTGCGGATCAGCTCCTCGCTGAACACGCCCGCCGCGGTGAGGAACTCGTGATCCCGCTCGAGCGCGTCGAGCGCCTCGCTGAGCGATCCCGGAACCTGGGCGACGCCGCGGTCCTCTTCGAAGAGATCCCAATCGGCCGGCTCGCCTGCGTCGAGCCCCTTCTGGATCCCGTCGAGGCCGGCCATCAGCATCGCGGAGAACGCGAGGTACGGGTTGGCAGCGGCATCGGGGCAACGGAACTCGATCCGCTTCGCCTTCGGCGAATCCGAGTACATCGGGATCCGGATGCACGCGCTGCGGTTCCGCATCGAGTACACGAGGTTGACGGGGGCCTCGTAGCCCGGCACCAGGCGGCGGTACGAGTTGGTCGTCGGCGCGCAGAACGCGAGCAGCGCCGGCGCGTGGGAGAGCAGCCCGCCGACGTACGCGCGCGCCAGCTGCGACAGGCCGGCGTAGCCCGACTTGTCCGCCATCAGTGGCGTGCCCTCCTTCCAGAGGGACTGATGCGTGTGCATGCCGGAGCCGTTGTCGCCGAAGATCGGCTTCGGCATGAACGTCACCGACTTCCCGGCTGCGCGCGCGACGTTCTTGACGACGTACTTGTAGGTCATGACCTGATCGGCCATTCGCGTCAGCGACTGGAAGCGAAGGTCGATCTCGCACTGGCCGCCGGAGGCAACCTCGTGATGATGGAATTCGCACGGGATGCCGAGGCGTTCCAGCGTCAGCACCATCCGCGTGCGGAGATCGTGGAGCGTGTCGTGCGGAGCCGGCGGAAAGTAGCCCTCCTTCTCACGCACCGTGTAACCGAGCCCCGCCTTGCCGGAGTTCCAATGGCCCTCACCCGAGTCGACGGAGTAGTGCGATCGATTCGGGCCGAGCTCGTACGAGACCTCGTCGAAGACGAAGAACTCGCACTCGGGGCCCATGTAGGCCGTGTCGGCGATCCCGGTCGAGATCAGGTACTCCTCGGCGCGCTTGGCAAGCCGGCGGGGATCCTTTTCATAAGGCTCGCGCGTGATCGGATCGGCGATCTCGCAGACCAGTGAGAGGGTCGGCGCTTCGGTGAAGGGATCGAGGATCGCGGACGAGGCGTCGGGCATCAACAACATGTCGGACTCGGAGATCCCCTGCCAGCCCCGGATCGACGAGCCGTCGAAACCAAGGCCATCGTCGAAGGCGGACTTGTCGAGAGCCCGGATCGGCAGCGTCATGTGCTGCCAGGTCCCGAGCAGGTCGCAGAACTTCAGGTCGACCATCTGCGCCGTGGTCTCGCGCGCCCACTCGAGGGCCTCGCGGGCATCAGGCGCACTCGCCTGCCCGTTCGCCAGATAATGCTTCGTCTCTTCGACAGACATGCCGCTCCTTCCGACTCGGGACCACAAAAAAAGAGCCCAGGACTCGAACCGAGTCCTGAGGCTCCATTGCCTCGGTGCCCACCTTCGGCGGCGGACGACCTGGGCACCACCTTAGCGGGGTGACCGGACCGCGGTCAAGCGCCGTCTGCCAGGATCGACCGATGAACGTCTGGACCGACGAGTGGGACGACATCGACGACTGACCGAAGAGATCGTCCGCTATGTCATGGCGGGCATCCGCGTGTCCCCCGAGGTAGCGGAATATCCCGATCGCAAGAAGATCACGGCGCAGGCACGCACCGACCGCAGACCGGCGAACGGCTGTGGTTCATTCACGACCTCGAGCCCGATCCCGGGACAGCAAACGGTTGACACGTTTGCTACCGTCTTGACGGCATGACGCTCTTCTTCGGCTGATTTCGCACGTCCCGTACGCCGCCTGCGTTCAGCAGGTCTCTTGCGCGTACCCGTGTCCCGCCGAATCGCAGGAGCTCGAAGTGTTCGCAGTAGAAGTCGACAATTTGCGCAAGGAGTTCTTCCGCCGCGATGCGTCGCGAACGCACGGGCGCAAGCGGCGTAGACGCGTTCCGGCGCTCGAAGGCGTGTCGTTCACGATGGAGCGCGGCGAGTGCGTCGCGATCCTGGGCCAGAACGGCTCGGGCAAGTCGACGCTGGTCCGGCTGCTGTCGACGCTGCTGCTGCCCGACGGTGGCAGCGCGCAGATCTTCGGTCACGACGTCGTGAAGGACGCGCGTGCGGTCCAGAGGCTCGTGAACCGCGTGTCGGTCGAGGCGTCGTTCTTCAAGAAGATGTCATCGGAGGAAAACCTGTCGTACGCGGCGAGGTTCTACGGCATGGGCCCGACCGAGACGCGCGAGAAGATCCCGAAGATCCTGGGCCGTGTCGGCTTCCCCACGGATCGAAAGCACGAGGGGATGGAGCACCTGTCACGGGGAATGCAGCAGAAGGTCGCACTGGCACGGGCGCTGCTCACCTCACCGGTGCTGTTGCTGCTGGACGAGCCGACGACGGGTCTCGACCCGCGCTCGAAGCTCGAGGTCCAGGATTTCATTCGTGAGGTGCGCAGGACACACGACGCCACAATCCTGCTCTGCACGCATGACCTCCAGGAGGCGGAGATCCTGGCCGACCGCATCGGCATCCTCGACCGAGGCAGGCTGATCGCGCTCGCGCCGGCCGACGAGTTGAAGGAGCAGTACAAGGCCGACACGCTCGAGGATGCCTTCTTCTTGGCAACAGGACGTTCGTTCGAGGAAGAGGACGAGGACGTAGAGCGCGGGGTGTTCGCGTGAGCGAACAGCGCGCGCTCAGGGAAAGGGCTCCGGGAAACCGGGAGGTTTCCCGCTCCTTTGTCCTCACCACACGCGGCGATCTCAGCGGCGCGCGCGGTGAGGCGACCCTTGAAGAAGGGGGCTCGCGGGGGAAACATGGTTTCCTCCGCGGGAGCGAGGCGCAGCTGGGCGACGAAAGGGGTGTGTTCGCATGAGCGTGGTCCCCGGTCCGAGCTCGTCGCTCCGCCACGAAGCCGTGTCGTTCGCGGGCGTGGTCGAGCGCAACTGGTACCTGATCAAGCGCTACGGCTGGTGGGAGCTCGCGT
>Ga0137390_10005380_pt1 | contig 10799 bp, 10 predicted proteins | sample 15con2h24AmetaG_FD_104937 | JGI IMG/M metagenome (GOLD analysis project Ga0137390, IMG submission 104937) | Vadose zone soil microbial communities from Angelo Coast Range Reserve, California, USA - 15con2h2.4A metaG | ecosystem: Environmental > Terrestrial > Soil > Vadose zone > Saprolite... | reverse complement strand
TGGCTTCGGCGAACATCGTCCGCGGTAAGACCGCGACCAGCTATCGCAGCATCAAGGACGATATGGTCAACGCCGGCGCGAACTGGGTCGACCGCGAGGTCGTCCGCGATGGGACGCTGGTCACGTCACGCTCGCCGGCCGACCTACCGGCTTTCATGCGCACGACCATCGCCGCCCTGAGGGAGCGCCGCGGCAGCACGGTACCCGAACGCCAGGTCGCGCTGGCCGGCTAAGCCAGCCTCCTGGGCAACATACTCGTCGGTCAGTCGGGCGGGCCGACGGCGGTCATCAACGCGAGCCTGGCGGGGGTCATCAGCGCCGCGCGGGCCAGCGGCTATGCGCGAGTGCTCGGCATGCGGTACGGCGTGCAAGGCGCCCTCGACGGCTTGATTGCAGATCTGTCAGACCTGGACGACAGCGCACTCGAGCGACTGAAGCGGACGCCGTCCGCGGCGCTTGGCTCGTGCCGTTACAAGCTGCAGTCAGGCGATGCAGAGCGGCTGGCAGCCTTATGTCGAGCGCGGGGGGTGGACGCGCTCGTGTACATCGGCGGCAATGACTCGGCGGATACATCGTTGCAGATCGCCCGCGCGGCTGCAGCGGCAGGTATTGAGCTGGCGGTCGTGGGCGTGCCGAAAACAATCGACAACGATCTCGCCGGCACAGACCACTGCCCCGGATACGGCAGCGCGGCGCGGTTCGTGGCCCAGATCACGCGCGAGACAGCCCTGGACACATTGGCCATGGGGAAAACCGACCCTATTCGTCTGATCGAAGTGATGGGGCGGCATGCGGGGTGGCTACCCGGGGCCGCCTGGTTGGCGAGACAGACCTACGGGGATGCGCCGCACTTTGTCTATGTGCCCGAACGACCGCGTGACATCCAGGAAATCGTCGAAGAAGTCTATGACTATTACGCGCGGCACCGATGGTGCGTTGTCGTCCTGTGTGAGAACCAGCCAACACCGGATGGTCGGGTCATCGGTGCGATCGGCGCGCCGCGCTGGGTAGATTCTTTTGGGCACGCCTATTTCGACAGCCCGGCCCAGTGGCTGGCCCAGCGACTCCAGGCCGATCTGCGGGTGCGCGTGCGATTCGACAAGCCGGGCACCATCCAGCGTATGGCGACCGCCTACGTTTCTCGGACAGACCGAGAGGAGGCGGAGCTGGTCGGGCGCGCGGCTGTGGAGCTGGCGACTGCGGGTACCTCGGGCGTGATGGTGTCGCTAGAACGCGAGCCTGGCACCGACTACAAGATTCGCACGGGCACGGTTGCCCTCGAGGTGGTGGCCAATCAGCAGAAGCGACTGCCGGACGAGTTCATCGCCGACGGCGGCTCGGGGATGACCGACGCATTCGTGGCCTACGCACGGCCGCTGATTGGCGACCCACTACCTGAATTCCAGAAGCTCTAGGTGTCCACTCCGCCGCTTGTCTATGAGGAGGGAAGGTTTCGGTAATGGCTCAGACGGTGGCGTTCGTTGGGTTGGGGTCGATGGGCGCGGGTATGGCCCGCAGCCTGGTGCGCAACGAATTCACGGTGCGCGGCTACGACATTCGCTCGGAACCGCTCGAGCAACTCGGCGCGGACGGTGGCCAACCGTCTCGCTCGGCGGCCGACGCCGCGACTGGCGCGCAGGTCGCCATTGTCATCGTGCTGACGGCGGATCAGGCTGAACAGGCCATCTTTGGCGAAGGCGGGCTGAGTGAGACTCTGGCGCGTGGCAGCGTGGTGGTGTGCATGTCGACCATGTCGCCCGGGCGAACGCAGGAGCTTGGCGCCCGGGCGGCCGCCGCGGGGCTGGGCTGGCTGGACGCGCCGGTCAGTGGTGGTACGGTCCGCGCCGACGAGGGCACGCTGACGACGATGGTCGGCGGCGACGCTGGCGATCTCGACCGGGTCCGACCGGTGCTCGAGGGGTTCTCGCAGTACATCTTCCACCTCGGACCCGTCGGGGCGGGCTCGACGGCCAAGATGGTCAACCAGATCCTGGTGTACTGCAATCTCGCCGCGTCAGTTGAGGCGATGATGTTGTGCCGCAAGGCGGGCGCGGACCCGCAAGCCGTCTACGACGTGATCTGTACCGCGATGGGCTCGAGCGCCATCTTCGCCAGTCGCGTGCCCAAGCTGATCGACGGCACGTACCAGAGCGGCGGCAGCTTGCGCATCGCGCTCAAAGACCTGGGCATCGTCGAGGACACGGCGCGTGACCTGGGGATACCCATGCTGATGACCGCGCAAGCGACACAGCTCTTCCGCGCCACCGCCGCCGCCGGCAGGCTCGACGAAGACGATCTGGCCGTCGCCCGGGTAATGGAGCAGCTCGCCGGACTCTAGGGCGCGGCTTTGCCGGGGCCGAGGGCTTTGTCGTCGGCGGCGGCGGGGGCGGCCAGACCTTTCTTTTCCTTCAGTTCGGCGAGTTGTTTGTCGACTTCGCTTTCTTGCTGCATCAGCGCGAAGCGATGCTCGGTGGTGTCTGCGTCGAGCTCGCCGAGAGCGGCGGCGCGCGCCTCCTGCTGGTTCACCTTCTCTTCGATGCGCGAGAAACTGGCCAGCGCGCTGCTCTGGTCGAGGCCGCTCAAGGTAGTGCGGATCTGCGTTTCGGCCTTGGCCCGCCGAGCGCGAGCGATGAGCAGCTCCTCTTTGGTCGACGCGTCCTGGATCTTCGCCTCGAGCTGGTGCAGCGCGGTTTTGAGCGACTCGACCTGCACCGCCTGCTGGTCGTACTGCGTCTTGAAGCCATCCGCGGTCTGCTGGAAGGAGTTGCGCCTGGACAACGCTTCGCGAGCCATATCGTCCTGGCTTTTTTCGACGGCCAGTTCGGCGCGCTGCTGCCAATCGTTGGCCTTTTCGGCGTTGTCCTGGTAGCGCTGGTACAGGAGCTTCTCGTCAGCGATCGACGCGGCGACCTGCGTCTTGACCTGCAGCAGCTGGTTGTTCATATCGATGATCAACTGCTTGACGACCTTCTCGGGGTCCTCAGCGCGATCGATCATGTCGTTGATGTTGGCCCTGAGTAGCGTAGAGACACGGTCCAGGATGCCCATACGTGGTGTGAAACCTCCCGCGGCGACGTTCGCCGTCACTGTAACGCGAACGGCCAAGACCTGGTAGCCAAAAGTACCGATTCTATTGAGCAAGCGTCCTTCCCTCACTACAGTGCAACCGTTTCGGTACAAACCGGCGTAACGCGCCGAGCAGCCCCGGCGTATCAACTGCAACGGATCAACTGAGATGGCCCTTGACAACACACGTTCCCAGGTAGCGCACCTCTTGCGCCGGGCTGGCTTTGGCGCGACAGAGGCCGAGCTAGACCAGTACACCGCGCTGGGTTTCGCCGGCGCCCTCGACCGACTCCTCAACCCCGAACAGGTGGACGATTCCGCGACCGATCAGCAGTTGGCGCCGCTCACGACCGAGCTGGGCGACCCAAAGAAGATCGAGCCGGCCAAGTTCTACTGGTTGAACCGCATGCTGTACACGCAGCGGCCGCTCCTGGAGAAAGTCACCCTCTTCTGGCACAACCACTTCGCCACGGCCAACAGCAAAGTCGGCAACGCCGTGCTGATGCAACAGCAGATCCAGTTGTTCCGCGACAACGGGCTCGGCAATTTCGAAACCCTGCTCCAGAAGGTAACGCGCAACCCGGCCACGCTGATCTGGCTCGACAACCGCCAGAACCGCAAGGGCGCGACAAATGAGAACTTTGCGCGCGAAGTCCAGGAGTTGTTCACCGTCGGCATCGGCAACTACACCGAGCAGGACATACACGAAGCGGCGCGCGCGTTCACCGGCCACGGGCTCGACAAGAATCTGGCGTACGTCTTCAACCAGGCCCAGCACGACGCCGGCCTGAAGACGTTCCAGGGTCAAACCGGCAATTTCGACGCGGACGACATCCTGGCCATCCTGGTGCGCAATCCAGCGACAGCACGCTACATCACCACGAAACTCTTCAAATTCTTTGCCTTCGATGATCCCGATTCCTCGACCATCGACCGCCTGGCCAACACCTTCGTCACGACCAACTTCGACATTCGGTCGGTCTTGCGCGACATTTTCACCGGCCCCGAGTTCTTGTCGCCGCAAGCATTCCACGGCCAGATCAAACAACCCATCGATCTCGTTCTGGGCTCGCTGAAGTCGCTGAACGTCCAGAACGTCGGCCCCGACGTCGCGCAGGTGCTGCGGCGCATGGGCCAGGACCTGCTCAATCCGCCCGACGTGAGTGGCTGGAAGGGCGGCCCGGCATGGCTCAACGCCACCACGCTTTTCGAGCGCTTCAACTGGGGCAATCGGCTGTCCATGGGCCGCGACGCAGCCAAGCCGTACTTCGCCGACGTGCCAGGACAGGTCCAGGCACACGGCGTGAGCTCCCCGGATGGCCTCGTCGATTACTACCTGGGCTTGCTCGTGGACGGTGATGTGACACCCGAAGCGCGCCAGGCGCTCATTGACTATCTCAATGCTTCTGGCCCGCTGGCTCTCGACAACAGCGGCGCTCTCGACTTGAAGGCGCGCGGCCTTGTCCATTTGGCGCTGGCCGCGCCCACTTATCAGCTGGCGTAAGGCAGACCCATGGCATTCACCAGACGTTCCCTCATCGGTCGCGGCGCCCTGCTAGTCGCCTCTGGCTTCCTTGCCCCCTCGTTCATCACCCGCACCGCGATGGCCCTGGACGGGGCGCAAAGTGTGCTCGGGCCTGTGACGCTCGATCCGACGAAAAAGAACAAAATCCTGATCGTGCTGCAGCTTTCGGGTGGCAACGACGGGATCAACACCCTGATTCCATTCACCGACCCGAACTACGCCAAGCTACGGCCAACGCTCGGCGTGGCGACCAGCGACGTTCTACGCCTGACCGATTCGGTCGGCCTGAACCCCAACCTGGGCAAGTTGAAGACGTTGTACGACCAGGGCAAGATGGCGGTCGTCCAGGGCGTGGGCTACCCGAACCCGAACCGCTCCCACTTTCGCAGCATGGACATCTGGCATTCAGCAAGTCCCGACACGTTCGAGCGATCGGGCTGGCTTGGCCGCTACGTTTCCGCGTGTCAGTGCGCCCAGGACAATGCACTGCCGGCGATCAGCGTCGGCGACCAGCTCAACACGATGTTCTGGACCGACACGACGCTGGTACCGGCGGTGGCCAGCATCGGCGCGTTCTCGTTCCTGACCGACACCAAGTACAAGAACGACCGCGACTTTCAGATGCAGACGCTGCAGAACATTTACAGCCAGGCAGGCAACTGGTCGGCGTACGAGAGCCTAATCCGACGCGGGACGCTGCAAGCCCTGGCCGGCTCAGACGAGCTGCAGAAGGTCGCGGCGACCTATCAGACGCCGGTCAAGTACCCGGCCAACAACGGCCTGGCGAACCAATTGAAGATGGTCGCCCAGGTCATCAACGGCAACCTGGGCACGCGACTGTTCTCGGTCAGCATGGGCGGCTTTGACACCCACGCCAACCAGAAGGTCAACCAGGACAAGTTGTTCGGCCAGTTGGGCGACGCTGTCGATGCATTCATGCAAGATCTGGCCTACATGAAGCGCCAGGACGATGTGACGATCATGACGTTCTCGGAGTTTGGCCGCCGCGTCAAGCAGAACGGCTCGAACGGCACCGACCACGGTACGGCGGAGCCCATGTTCATCATCGGCAACTCGGTTCAGGGCGGCATGTACGGCACGTACCCCAGCCTGAGCGACCTGGATAACAACGGCGATCTCAAGTACAACGCCGACTTTCGTTCGGTGTACGCGGGCATCCTCAGGGACGTTGTCGGCGCCGATCCGACGCCGATCCTGTCAGGCAGCTACGACCCGATCGGCGTCATCCACGCGTGATTTCGGGCAAGCGGATAGTCGCGGCGGTGGGCACGGTGCTGCTGATGTGCACCACCAATGCCTTCGCCGCGGACGACCTGACGTCGGTCAATATCGTCGACGCGCCGCGACCACAGCCGAAGTGGGGCTACGCACCGGCAATGCGGCGGGTCCAGACCGGAACGTGGGTGACCTGGTCGAACAATGGCCAGGATGCACACACCGTAACCGCCGTCGACGGATCGTTCGATTCACAAAATCTCGATCCGAGCGAAGGCTTTTCGTGGTTCTTCGATCAGCCGGGCACGTACCAGTACATGTGTACGCTGCACCCGTGGATGACGGGTAAGATCATCGTCGGCGACGGAGTAGCGCTGCCGCCGCCCGACGAGCCACCGTCACCGGATAGCGCGCCCTAGAGCGGATAGACCGCCCGCTGCCGACCGCCGCTCGTTCCCCTCGCGGCTACTTGGCGAGTGCCATAATTTTTCCCCCGGAGGCGACCCTCTTTCCCGTAGGGGACTTCGTCGGCAGCTGACGAGTCGACGGCCAGTATCTTTCCCCAGAGGGGACCCTTGCGCCTTAGGCAGACAGGGCCTGGTCGAGATCCGCGAGCAGATCGGCAGGGTCTTCGATGCCAGCCGAGAAACGGACGACGTTATCGTGAATGCCGCGCTCGCGGCGTTGCTCGGGGCTGAGGCCTCGGTGTGAGGCGATGACGGGATAGAGCACCAGGCTGAAGCAGTCGCCCAAGGTTGGCGCGGCGTGGATGAGCTTCAACCGCTCGAGAAAGCGCATCACGCCAACTTTATCGGCGTCGCGGATGGCGAACGCCAGGACGGCGCCGAATAGGCCTTCGGGGAAGATGCGGCAGGCCACGGCGTAATCGGGACCGTCCGCCAGGCCCGGGTAGTAGACCCGTTCGATCCGTGGGTCGCGCGTCAAGGTCTCGGCGACTGCCGCCGCGTTGGCACACTGCCGGGCGACGCGCAGCGAAAGCGTGCGCACGCCGCGCACCGACAGGTACGCCTCCATCACCCCCAGAATTGCCCCGGTTACCTTGCGCCAGGCCCGCAGCGCGTTCGCCTGCTCCACTGAGCTACAAGCGACCACGCCGCCAGTAACGTCGCCGTGGCCCCCGAGGTACTTCGTCGCGCTGTGAATGATGCACGCCGCGCCCAGAGTTAGTGGCCGAATCAGATATGGCGTGGTGAACGTCGAGTCGACCAGGACCGGGACATCATGCCGTTTGCCGAGCGCGACGATTGCGTCGATATCAGCCACGCGCTCGAGCGGGTTCGACACGATTTCGAGCAGCAGCCCAGCCGGTCGCTCCTCGCCCAGGCGGCGGGCCAGCCCGGACAGATCGAAGACGTCGACAAAGCGCACCGTCACGCCTTCGTTCGCCAGCGTGTTGCTGAGCAGAGTGAACGTTCCGCCGTAGCAATCCTGCGAGACGAATACGACCAAGCCAGGTTCGGGTGCGCACCAGCGCACGGCAGCATGGATGGCTGCCATGCCCGAGGCGAACGCGACGGCCGCGGGCGAGTCTTCCAGGGCCGCGACGGCTTCCTCGAACGCGACCACGGTTGGACTGGCATAGCGCGCGTACGAATAACCCGGCTGTACGTCGCCGAGCACGCGATCCAGGTCGTCCGCCGAGTCGTACCAGTAGCTCGAGGCGGGCACCAGGGGTGGCGTCGTCGGGTGCGCCCCGTCGATCGTGAAGGCAGGTGCGCCAGCGTGTACGGCCAGAGTATCGAAGCGCATTGGCAGCGAATGTGCCCTCAGCGTACCGGATCATTGCAGGATCTTCAGCCGTTCATAGGTTCGAACAGTTGGCCGCTGGACTATCGTACCGGCGACTTTGCGATGCTGCGAACGTCAGTTTCCGAGTGTGTGCTGTCGGCGTTGGAGGCCGTGACGCGAACCAGCGAGGTTCGCGATGACCTGGATGTCGAGCTCTTCGAGCTTGATCTGCTGGACTCGCTGGGCACCGTCGAGCTGATGGTCATGCTCTCAGATGAGCTGGGGCTCGAGTTGTCGCCCGCGGAGATCGAACGTGACGAGTGGGCCACTCCGCGCAAGATCGTCGCCTACGTGGAGGGCCGAGTCGGCCCATGATCGGGCGGCACGTGCTCGCCGCGGTGCTGGCTGGCTGCCTGCTCGGGGGTGGTCTGACCGGTGCCACGTGGTACGTGCGCATGCTCGAAAGTCGCTCCATCCACGCGCTCGCGCCCATGATGTTCGCGCTGAAGAATCAGGGCACCGAGCTTCAAGCCGAAGCGTTCCGACACGCCGATCTGTTGGTGGTCTACGGTAGCTCGGAGCTGGAGCAGCCGAACCGTTATCACGCGAGCAACCTGTTCCGCGATTACCCGACGGGATTCACGGTTTTCCCTGTCGGCAGAGGCGCCACGACCAGTCTGGTCATGCTCCAGGACCTGGCCGCGGTCGGCTCTGAGCTACAGGGCAAGAAAGTAGTGATCTCCGTGTCGCCGCCCTGGTTCCAGTTACACGATCGCACGCCCAATTTCTATGCGGCCAATCATTCGGCGTTGCACTTGAGTGCGCTCGTCTTCAGTACCGACCTGAGCTTCGAGACAAAGCAGGCGGCCATGCGTCAGCTGCTGCAGTCGCCCACGTTGTTTGCGTCCGACCCGCTGGTCGACTTCTCCGCGCATCGGCTCGTCGAGGATGGGCCGCTGAGCCGTGCCCAGTACCTGGTCACACTACCGTTGGGCAAGCTCAAGCACGCCGTCATGGAAGTCCAGGACCGCTGGGCAACGTACGCCTTCCTGCAGGCCAGGCCACATCCGGATGCCGGTGTGCCACCGCCCGCGGCGGACATCAACTGGCCAAGCCTGATCCAGACCGCGGACGCCGAACAACAAAACCAGGCCAGCAACAACGAATTTGGCTTCGACAACACGGTCTGGGTCGAAAAATATGCCCGGCTCGTGGCTGAGCGCCACCAGCAGTTCAGCGACTCAGGGTTCGTCGACAACCTGCAGCACACGGCCGAATTCACTGACCTGGACATCCTGCTGCGTGGATTATCGGAACTGGGCGCCCAGCCCCTGGTGCTCAGCCAACCTTTGCCAGGCGCCTACTACGACTATGTCGGCGTATCGGTCGTCGCGCGCGCACAGTACTATGCCCGACTGCGCGAGGTAGCCGCCGCCTACGATGTTCCCGTTGTCGATTTCGCCGACCACGATGACGACAAGTACTTCGTCACCGATCCGAACTCGCACCTGAGTCGCAAGGGCTGGACTTACTATGACCGGGCGTTGGATGCCTTTTATCACGGCAATTTGGGCGAACTGGCCAGTACGGAATGGAGCGCTGGTGCTCTATTACCTGGCGATTTTGCTGGGGCTGCTGCTGCTCTACGGTAACGGCGATTTCTCAGCGCCCGAATTCGTGTATCAGGGGTTCTAACGCGCTGTCAGGCGCTGGCCGATGGATCTGCTCGAGCGCATCGACGCGTGGAGCCGGCTCGCCCCTGGACGAGTCGCGCATAGGAGCTCTGGCGGTCGGCTGACCTATGCCGAGCTCGCACGAGGCTCAGACGCGGTCGCGACCTGTATTGCGCGCTCGTTACCGGACGATCGGTCACCCGTGGTTATCGTCGGGCACAAGGAGCCGAGCATGCTGCTGGGTTTTCTCGGTAGCGTCAAGGCTGGCCATCCGTACGTCCCGTTGGATACGTCGCTGCCCGACCAACGCCTCGAACACATCGTCGCCAGCGCTGGGGCACGCCTCGTTCTGACCCCTGCGCGGATTGCCGACATGGTCGACACCCAGCCCGAGCGCACAACCGCGCGGCTGAGCGACGCTGACACTTACTACGTGATGTTTACGTCGGGCAGCACGGGCGACCCCAAGGGGGTGGCTATCACCCTCGGTTGTCTGACCAGCTTTGTCGACTGGATGATCGGCGAACACTCATTCGGCGAGGGTGGCACCGAAGTCTTCCTCAACCAGGCGCCGTTCAGCTTCGACCTGTCGGTGATGGACCTGTACCTGAGCTTGACGATCGGCGGAACGCTGGTCAGCCTGACCGCGGACGAAATCAGTAACCCGCGCCACCTCTTTCAGTTGCTGGGTGCCGCGCAGCTGACCACATGGGTCTCTACGCCATCGTTTGCGCAACTCTGTCTGGCCGAGAAACGCTTCGATGCCAGCCTGATGCCAGCGGTGCGCCGCTTCCTGTTCTGCGGCGAGACCCTCCCGCCGGCGGTCGCCGTGCAGCTGCTCGATCGCTTTCCGACGAGCGAGGTGTGGAATACCTACGGCCCGACCGAGGCGACCGTCGCCACAACGTCAGTGCGTATCGACCGCGACGTCCTGGCACTCTATCCGACCTTGCCCGTGGGCTACCCCAAGCCCGATAGCCGCGTCCTTGTCCTGGACTCGAGTGATCGTCCCGTTGCCGAAGGTGCGCGTGGCGAGATCGTCATCGCCGGGCCAAATGTCAGCCCCGGCTACCTCAACCGCGCCGACCTCACCGAGCGAAGTTTTTTCGCCCTCGATGGACTGCAGGCCTACCGCACAGGTGATTGGGGCCACTTCGAGAACGGCCTGCTGTTCTTCGAGGGCCGCATGGATAGCCAGATCAAGCTCCACGGCTACCGCATCGAGCTGGGCGACGTGGAGGCGAACCTGCGCACGCTGGTGGGTGTCCGCGACGCGGTTGTCGTGCCGCTGTACCGCGACGCGCGCATCGATTCGCTGGCCGCCTTCGTGATTTCGCACCACGCCGAGGCAAGCTTTGAAGCCGAGCAGCGCTTGCGCCGCGCGCTGGCCACCCGCTTACCCGCATACATGGTTCCGCGCGTGTTGAAAATCGTCGACGGTTTCCCGATGACGCCCAACGGCAAGATCGATCGGCGCGCGCTGGCCAAGACGTTGGCATGATCCCGTACGCGGATTTCGGCTACTGGGGCGTGTTGCTGTATCCGGCCTT
>Ga0137390_10005379_pt1 | contig 10800 bp, 13 predicted proteins | sample 15con2h24AmetaG_FD_104937 | JGI IMG/M metagenome (GOLD analysis project Ga0137390, IMG submission 104937) | Vadose zone soil microbial communities from Angelo Coast Range Reserve, California, USA - 15con2h2.4A metaG | ecosystem: Environmental > Terrestrial > Soil > Vadose zone > Saprolite... | reverse complement strand
TTCCTCGTCTGCATTCGTTCTGAAGTCGCGCTCGCTCATTGAATATCCACCCCCGTAAGACGCTCCAGTTCGGCCAGCGCCGATTCGTGGTCCACCAACTCACTGCGATATTCCAAATCGAGGGTCAACACATCGAGAAACGACGAAAGCAGAGTCTCGAAGTCTTGCCGGTTCGATTGATAAGCAGACATGGCAGAGCGGAAGGTAGCTTCCGATTGCGGTACCAAGCCATCGGTGTAAATCTTGAGGCGCTCTTCCGAAGTTTTTGCACGCACGTACTGCTGCTGAACTTCTGAGAGCACCCGCTGCGACTCAGAATCGAATTCCCCCCGCGCCTGCTCTTGCTTTTGCTGCGCTTCTGCTAGTTCGGCCTTCTGGCGTCCGCGATTGGGCAGCCGGATGCCAAACGTCGCCATGTAGTAATCATGGAACTCGCTCGCGGTGTGCTCATACGTGTAGCCGACGTTGAAGTCAGGACGAAAATTCTTGTGTGCCAGTTCCACTTGCGTGTCCTGCTGACGAATGGAGGCTTGTTTTGAACGCACGTCAGGGTTTTGCTGGCGAGCTCGTTGCAGAAGGTCAGTTGCGGTGTACTGAAGAGTTCGCGAGGTGAGAGTCTCGGCAATGAGGTCCTCGGACTCCTGCGGACGTGCCAACAGCTGCTTGATCTGAGCTTCAAGTAGGCCTTCTTCCTGATGATGGTGCGCGATCTCTTGAAGAATCTTGGTGTGCTGCAACTGTGTTTTCAGAACATCCTGCTGGTTGCCCTGGCCCACGCGATAGCGTGCCTCAGCCGCTTGCTCCACCTGATTCAAGAGCTCGTCACATTTCAGCAAAACGCCCAGGGTTTGCTGAATGTAAGCCAGTTGGAAATACACCGACTTGAGATTTCCGATCACCATCCTGCGAACTGAATCCGTTTGAGCTTCCATCGAGTCCGCTTCGGACTGAGCAACACGGGCACGCAATGGACGCTTGCCTGGATAGGGCAGGTCTTGTGAGGCGCCGAAACCGATGTATGCGAAATCGCTATTGCTGTACCCGGCGAAGGGCCGTGGGCTGCCCACGCTGAACTGCTGTACCGACAGCTGCGTCTCGGGAAGCGCGGAAACCTGCTTGGGAACATTTCGGGACGCCTGCCACCCATGAAACGATGCTGCAATCTGCGGGTTCTTCTGCTCCGCCTCTTGCACCAGCTCATGCAGAGAGGTTGGAGTGCCCATGTGTTCGGCCATGGCAGGAGATTCCGCCGCTGGAAGCTTCGGCTGAGTGGACGATTCTTGGGCATCAGCATTGCCAATAATCGCCACTGCTCCAGCAAACAAAACAGCCAGCATTAATCGATTACGAGTCCAAACGAAGTAGCTTCGGTACGAGCCAATGACTTGCATCTTTCCTCCGCAAACTTGAGTCGAGTGTGGACGCACAAACGTGCAGACGCACGAATGCGTTTAGCAGCTCAGAGGAAAGACGATCAGACTCTCAGGACAGTTGTCGGGACAGAGGACAGGCCGGGTGGGCCGTGTGGGGCGGACGCGATTTTGGTGATGCACAGCAGTGGCGAATCGCCCGCCGCTCGGAACGTCGCAGGCTGGATATGAAATTCGGCCAAAGAAACATTCAGCTGGAAAGAAGAGGACTTCAGGACCTCGAACTTGCTGGGTGAAGCCTGCGGCTGGCAGCAACCGTGCGACTTCGCCATGCCGGAATGGCCGCAACGCTCCGCCATACGCTTGCAGCAGTCGCGCTCTGCTGCCGTCATAGTGACCCCTGGAACGGTGCACACCATAACCGGCAACGCGCCAAGCAGCATTGCCAAAAGCGCAACACCGACTTTGGTCCCGAGTCTCACAGCCATAAGTCTAATCCTGACATTCCTTAGAGGCAACGAATCTAGAGAAGTTTCAAATCTTCGGTTTGATTTGGCCTCTATGGATGAGTTCGCAGACAACCTGCGATTGGTTACAGTCAACGCTAAAAAATTCCCCGGAAGTGGTTTTCCAAAGGCAGATCGAGTTGGACGCTTCCAGACACTCCGCATAACTAATAGAAATTGCATGCTTTACAGCTTTCCACGCTCGGCGACTTTAGCCATCTTGACCGCCGTTTTAGCTTACAATATAACTTATCTACTAAGCTAATATGCGAGCGTATGCGATGGGAGCTACCCGAAAGAGCAAACAGGATTTGGCCGAGGAGATCGTCGGGCGACTCGCGCGCCGACACAGCACGGCAGTTGTACTGTTTCACCACGCAGTCGCGGAGCGCCTGGGGCTCGGCCCAACCGATCACAAGTGTCTCGACTTGTTGCGCGAGCGAGGAGCGACAACTGGCAGCGAACTGGCGTCAATCACTGGCCTGACCACCGGTGCGATTACTGGGGTCGTTGCGAGATTGGAGCACCTGGATATGTACGGCGCGAGTCGCATCCACGCGACGGGCGTAAGCAGATCCTCTACCCAGCGCTACAGCAATCGCCCGTCCAGGATGTGATCGAGCCTTTGCGAAAAGATGTTGCCGCGTTGTTGGAAAATCTCGATACCCGACAGCTCACTGCCATTGCCGAGTTCCTGACTCAGAGCACCGACTTAATCTACCGTCACGCAGCACTGCTTCGCGCTCACAACTTGTACGCCCCACACTCTGCTGATGCGCACCAACCATTGATAAGAACACAGGAAATGAAAATACAACCATGACACCCACGGTCCGCAAGTTGACCATCACCGCGCATGTCGCGTTCTCGGTTGGTTGGCTGGGCGCGGTCGCCGCCTTCCTGGCTCTCAGCATCGCCGGCCTGACCAGTCATGATGCTGAAATAGTGCGCGGCGCTTATCTCTCGATGGACTTGATCAGCAGGTTTGCCATTATCCCGTTGTGTTTCGCTGCGCTGATCACCGGGCTTCTTCAGGCCCTAGGCACCCCATGGGGCTTGTTCCGTTACTACTGGATCGTGATGAAATTCGGGCTGGCCGTTTTTGCCACGATCGCCCTGCTGATACACCAATTTGCGGTGATGTCGGTGGCGGCGAAGCGCGTATCAGGAGCTGCGATAGAAACATTGTTCAGCGCCGACCTCAGTGCTTTGAAGGCCGAACTGTTGCGCGCTCCTAGCCTCTCCATACTGTTGCTGCTCGTGGCCACCACACTGGGGGTGTACAAGCCATGGGGCCTGACCCGCTACGGGCGATGCAAGCAGCAGGAGCGTCGTAAAGTACAGCAGCAACCTGACGACGAGACTCCGTTGGGAGTCAAGATCTTCTACGCCATGATCGGTGTCCTTGTTTTGGTCGTCGTCGTGCTGCACCTTACCGGTCATGGTTTTGGTAGCCACGTTCACTGACCCTGGAATGCCATCGTGTCTTCAGTCCCCGCCTTTCGTTGGCTGCCTTGACTCTATAGCTAGGTTTAGGGTTTAAGCTCATCCTATGCAAATAGGCGAGCTTGCAAAGCGGTCTGCCGTGACTGTGCAGACAGTTCGGTTCTATGAACGACTCAGGCTGTTGCCGGAACCACAGAGAAAGGATTCTGGTTACAGGATCTATTCAGAGCCTGACTTGAAGCGACTGCTGTTCGTTCGTCAGGCCAAATCGCTTGGGTTCTCGCTTGATGAAATCCGAGAAATCCTACGGATGCGTGAACGAGGGCATTGCCCGTGCGGTGACGTTGTCAGCATTGCTCAGCGACACCTGCGGACGGTCGAACAGCAGATAAGCCAGCTCTCGAAATTTCGCGATGGCCTGAGCCAGGCAGTAAACCGGTGGAAGAGGTCAGCAAAGCAGACGATTTCGGCGGATGCAATCTGCGTCTTGATTGAACGCACGTTGGAATCAGACAAGATACAAAAAAGTAGGCGCCAGCCACTAAAATTCCACTTGACTCTATAGCCGGCTACGCGGTTTAAGCTGATCTTGTTCGAAGGAGAACACACATGAAGAAATGGTACGCGCTCGCTGCCGTGGTTCTCGCGGCTGTTGGCGCGAAGGCAACTACACTGTTCGCGGCAGTCAGCGGCACAGGTCGCTGCCCATTCTGCCATCACTAGGGCAAACATCCGTGCCACTCAGGTTTCCCAGCCCGCAGTGGCACGGACTCATAATTCATCGGGCGGCTCTGTTGCTTTTGTCGCCGAAGAACAGGTACTTGATGAGCGCGGCGCCGGCCAAGATCAGTACGCCATAGACGACAACTCCGCCCGTTATCATGAGCCATCCACAATTCATCATGCCGTTCATCAGCGCTTAACTCCTTATCTCCTAGTATTTCTTGCAGAGCGATTGGTCTCGAACCTTGTCGTTTCCAATCCGTCTCTAATGAGTGAATTCGAAAAAGGTGTGGAATCGGTTACAACTCCGGCGGAGCAATTTCGAGGCAGCCGGAAATCCATTATTCGGGTGCGTATCGAGGTCGCAAATGGGTTACGGTTAGAACCCCGCGTTAAGTGGAAACACGCCCGATAGTGTCCTGGCATCGTCGAGTATCATGTCGAAATTAGGAATCTAATGAGCTCCACATTTGTAACCAAAAGACGAGGTCTTGCGAACTAATGGATGTGCCGTCGAGCGAGCCTGAACTAAGGGCGCTAATGACTGCTGGCCTTGTTGGCGACGCGATCGCATACAAGATGCTTTTGGAAAGGCTAAGCAGCCAGTTGCGCGCCTATTTCAAAGGCCAACTCAACCGCCTCAATCGCGGTCCGGTTGAAGCCGAGGATCTGGTGCAGGAGGTCTTGATTGCAATTCACACCCGCCGACACACCTATGATCGTTCCCAGCTTTTCACTCCCTGGGTGTATGCCATCGCGCGATACAAATTTGTTGACTATTTGCGTCGGACGAAACAATCAATCGAGGACTTGCCCATCGAAGAAACTGAAGAGATCAATGTTCGAGACGATGGCGCACCGGTTGAAAGCAGCTTGGACTTGGAGAGGCTAATGACGAGTCTGCCCCTAAGAATGAGACAGGCCATCCAAGCCGTAAAGCTGGATGGGCTAAGTGTCAGGGAGGCGTCCGAGCAATGCGGAATGTCCGAATCAAACGTAAAAGTGTCTGTTCACCGAGGGTTGAAAGCTTTGGCGCTCCAGATTCGTAAGAAGGGTCGCAACGATGAAGACTGACCACCTCATCGACATGCTCAGTACGAATATTGAGCCGGTGAAGGATAGCGGACGCCTCAAGATAGCCTTCGGTGTGGCGCTCATCGTCGGCGGAGCAGCTTCGTTCTGTGTGATGCTCGCTACGGTTGGTCTGCGCACCGCAGCGGGTGGCGGATTTCACCCCTCTTTCTTGGTGCTAAAGCTTCTGTTCATGCTGGTCCTCATTGTTGGCGGAACCGCTTTACTGGCCCGATTGATTCGCCCAGGCCAGGACGCGCACCGACTCTACAGGGCCATCTTTCTTCCGGTCCTCGTCCTTGGAGTTGCTGGCGTGATCGCGCTTGCCCGCGAACCAACGTGGGCCGCTTGCAAGCGGATGGTTCTGGGGACGGAGTGGGCAACTTGCGCGTTTTGCATACCGCTGTTTGCCATAATTCCGTTCGTCGCGTTGATATGGGCATTACGGCAGGGAGCGCCTACCAATTTGACGCGAACCGGAGCCATCGCAGGACTTGTTGCAGGCGCGCTCGGAGCGGCCGCTTACGCGTTTCATTGTCCCGACGATTCTCTGCCGTTTATTGCGATCTGGTACGGCGCCATGGTTATGTTTTGTGCGTGGATCGGCGCGAGACTAGGGCCGTGGCTTCTTCGCTGGTAATAATTCCTTCTTGCCTATCGAAGCACGCTCACATTACAAGTGCTCCGCCGCTGGAACGACGACATTATTGCCCCAACACCGAGTGAGGTCTGACATTTTATTGCAGTAGTCGCTGGATCTCATCTCTCGTGCCCCCGATGGCACGGATGACAGGAACACTTGAGGAAGCAGGTTCCGGCGGCGCTTGATCCCAAAGTTTTTCTGGCTGGTAAACAGCGACATAGTCCCAAACAACCGAGGAGCGATCCCGTTCGCCCAGCAAGCGAGACACGAGATGTTCCTTATCCCAGTATTGGGACACCCTCAAGTCGGAGGCGCGTCTCAGAGTCATTGTCGAAGCGCTCCCAAATCCGTCGGTAACACAGGTTCCCAAACTACAAAGACCCGTATTCGTGGATCTCGCTGCTCAGAAAGTAATTTGTTCAGTGCAGAGGCCCCCTGCAGACACACCGCTCAAGTGGGTTCCAGCGCTGACGGATTGTCGCGCGCGCTGAAACCGCAGCGCACAGCAACGGCTCCTCCAGCGATTGCCAGCAGGACCACGATGACTGCAGGCCACAGCACCAGCACCTTCACCAGTTTTCCCCTTGTCATTTTCACCTCCCTTGCGTCATGCTGCTGCCGGTGGGCAAATTGGTTTCGCGAACAGGCCGGTCAACTTCCGTGGGCGGAGTCGGCGCCTCCAGTCCGTCCGTGAGCAAAAATCCCTTTAGCGTGACGGTGCTTACCCAGAGATTTTCGAGAGATGCGATGTAGTCCGTCTGCAACTGAAACAAAGTTCTCTGCGCGATCAACACCTGCGGATAAGCTACTGCCATGTTCTTGTAGCGATCCAAATACAGTTTGTATGCTCTTTCTGCCTGCGGGATCATTTGCTTGCGGTAGCGTTCGACCGTGGCCTTGGCAGTCAGGTAGTTTTGGAATACAGAGGAAGATCGCTCACGAAGCAACAGCTGTACGCGCTGCTGTTCCAGATCGGCTCGTTCGATATTTGCTCTCGCGGCTTCGACATTGCCTTGATTGCGGTTGAAGATCGGAATGCGCACTCCCACTTCGGCAAAGCCTTGCAATCCGATCGGCCGGCCCGTGCTTTCCAGGAGCTCGCGGTTCTGCTGTACTCCCGCGCGTAGCTGTAGATCCGGAATGGGCTCGCGTTTCGCTCGGTCCAGTTCCGCCTGCGCGCGCGCAAAGCTCAAGTTCGCAATTTTGACCGCAGGGCTGTTTTGCAGAATATTGTCGAGCCACCGTTGCGTATCGACGTCAGGCAGCTCTTCCAAATTTCCTGCGAGATTTCCAAAGGGCAAGGTCGGTTGGCCAATGACTGCGGCGAGTGACCTCCACAGCATTTGTTGGCGCTGTTGTGCGGAGACGAGTGCGACCTCCTGCTGTCCGGCTTCGACCCCCGTTTGCAACACATCCGGCTCGTCTGCCTGGCCTACATTGAACAGCTGTCGGGCGGTAGTCAGTGCATCCTGTGCAAGCTTGAGCAAAGTTTCTCGTATGGCAACTGTTTCCTGCGCTGCGAGCGATTGGTAATAAGCCATCGCGACGGCATTCTGAACGCGGAGCAACTGCTCTCCTCGTTCTGCTTCCGCCTGCAGGCGTTCTTGCTCAACGACACGTTGAGCTGCGGCGAGTTTGCCGCCCAAAACGATGTCCTGCTGAATAAACCCGCCCTGTTCACCACCCCGTTGAGAACCGCCAGAAATCTGCTCCCCCAGATACCCGACGGTAGGATTGGGATAGAGTCCCGCTTGCCGTTTTCGGCCTTCGACTGCGCGGATTTCGGCTTGGGCCTGTTTGAGGGTGGGATTGTGTTCAATAGCTGATTGCTGCAATTGCTCCAGTGTGTAAACCGGACCGGGCTTGGGAGCCGGCTGTTCCGTTTCAGAGTTTTGCGGCATCTGCATTCCCGGCATCTGTTGCTGCCCTGCGGGCGTCTGCTGCTGTTGCGGTTGTTCTGGCGCGGGGGGCATTTGCATGCCGGGCATTTCCTGGCCCTGTGACGGCCGCGCGTCCGGCTGTGCACCCTGACCTGACTCGGGCATTTGCATGCGATCGTGCGGACCTTGGCCTCCCACGGGTTGTGATGTCGACTGAGAACTCTGGCCATAAAGCGCTCCCACCATGAGCAGCAACGCGAGTCCTTCAACGAGACGTGTCTTCATCGCTTTTCTCCTCTCCTCGTATTAGCTGCCGTGGTGATGGTGTTCCATTCCCGGCATTTCTTGTTGGTTCGGGGATTGTTTCGCCTTCATAGCCATGATCTTTTCGTACATGTCGGGAGGTAGCACGCGAACGAAGGTCATCATGCCCTGCATGAAGCCGCTCCATCCCGGACGTAGGCCGTAGTTCTCTGGCTTGTCCACCATCTTGTCCATGGCCATCATCGGCCCTTCCATGAAGGCATCCTGCGGGAAGCCTGGAACTTGATTTGCATTTTCGGGAAATTCTTCCTCGCCGTGTTGCATGCCTTGCATTTCTCCATGCTGCATTCCAGGCATGCCGGGCATTTCCTGATTCTGCATGGAGGCCGCCATAGCCTGCCTGGCACGTTCCTGACTCAGCGGACCATTCGGGGTAGGCTGGTCATTGGTTGAACCCACTCCCATGCCGCGGCCAAGGCTTGGCCCATAATCGTCACCGAGCGGCGCGCCGGGTGTCCCATCCAACATTCCCATTCCATTTTCCATGCTCACACCCATTGGCATGCCCGGACGACGGGTCAAAGGGCCGACGGTTGAGGACATCTGATTCATCATGTGGTGCGGCAGATGACAGTGCAGCATCCAGTCTCCGGGATTGTTGGCGACGAACTCGACATCGCGCGCCTGAGCGACTCCCACAAGCACCGTGTTCCCTGGCGCCCATGTTGTCTTCGGCTGCCTTCCACCTTCGCTGCCCGTGACCACAAACGTGTTCCCGTGTAGATGGATCGGATGGTGATCCATGCCCAGATTGATCATGCGAATTCGAACGCGGTCTCCGATCCGCACGATGAGTGGCGTAGTGGCAGGCCCTGCTTTTCCGTTGAAGGTGAGCCAGTTGAACTCCATGTTCATGGAATTCGGCGTCTGATTGCTGGGCAAGATCGCATACTCCTGCATCAGGATCACGAAGTCGCGGTCCACCGGAGGGTCATACGCGTGATTAGGGTGCATGATGAAGGCGCCCAGCATGCCAATCATTTCCTGCATCGCCATGTGAGAGTGATAGAAGTAGGTGCCTTCTTGATGGAGAGTGAATTCGTAGATAAAGCGCCCGCCCGGCTTGATCAGGTCCTGACTGGTTCCCGGCGCGCCGTCCATGTCGTGCGGGATTTCAAAGCCATGCCAGTGCATTGAGAACGGTTCGGGCAAATGGTTATCAACAATGATTCGAACCCGGTCGCCCTGATTCACCTGAATCGTTGGCCCGGGAGCGCTGCCGTTGAAGCCCCAGAGGTTCGCTATCTTTCCCGGCACTAGCTGCTGTTTCACCGGCTCTGCAACCAGGTGGAATTCTTTGACGTTTCCATCCATTTGCCAAGGAAGCTGGGCTATATCTGGCGACTCCACCAGAATGGGCTGAGAGAGACGAGTCCCGTGAGGCATGTTGTCGGCTGCCATGTGCATGCTGCGCTCGGCAGCTTTGTCGTGGCCTGTGTGCTGAGCAGCAAGCGCTTTTACCGAAGCAAGTGCTGCGGTTCCAAACGTGAGGGCAGCTTTTACGAAATTACGTCTGCTTTCCATAACTCCTCTTTATGTCCGCGACGGACAAATCTGTTCGCGAATGAACGCTGATGGATTACTGGAATTGACGGGCGACAATCAGTGCTTTATGCAAAGACACTGGTCCAAACTGGGGACTAGATCCGGAGAGCAGTGAGTGCAGACTTTACAAGGGAATTCGGCGGAGAGGCTGACGAGAAGATCGAGGATGAACCTTCAGAACGCGCAACCCAGGAAATCGGATTCTCTACAGCGGTGAGTAAATCCGGATTTACGCGAGAACGAACTTCGAGAACGGAGAGCTGAACGTGCGAAGAACAATTGGAACTGGTGACTTGTGGAGCGGCGGGACAGCACGTCGAAGCGGCAGAACTGTGGCCAGCATGCGAATGGTGATGCATAGCCATTTGTTGAATGCCGGCCTCAGCGTGCCTGGCCGAATTGGCGTGATTGCAGTTGATGCTGCAGGCGAAAGCCATAGCAGTAGCCTGCAAGAGTGCAAGCGAAACCACCAGTGCGATGGCGCGGCGAACAATCACCAGGTGATACTAAGCCGAGCATCTTGAATGTTCAACCTTATAGGCCTGCTGGTCCGGGTAGAGGCGTGACACTTTTCATTCCTTTCGTTGAGATGAGAGCTGGAGAAGAGACTGCTGTGGGGTCAAGTAGCCGTGGCCTCTAGGGAAGGCTGCTGGGCGGTGTGGAGGGAAGAGTTGGCGTTTACAATATGTCTACAATTATTTCCTTTTGGCGACGGGGCGATCCGTGGACGGAGTCCGAGCCAAGCTGGAACAGGGTTTGGAAATCCCGTTGTTCCCCCCGAAATAGCGCTCGCCTTTACGACACAGCTCGATCATCTTCTGTAGCCGCGCACAGAGTCGCTGCAATCACCATGGCATGGGTCAGGGCATCCTGGGGTAGGACCGTTGCGAGTGGACGAGCATGCCTAATCTCTTCAGTTGTGGGTGACGTAAACTCATCTGCAATGCAGTCGTTCCCCATATCCTCATTTGAACGGACCAAATCTAGGAACTTGTTTTTCTCCTCAGGAGACGAAAAGGAGAAGAGAAGCTCGTAAGGCGCGCCTCGCCGGGTAACCGAGCGGCCTTGCGACCGCTCAGTCCCCTAAGAACCGGACTTGAAAGTTTTCCTTCATCCGGCTCGAGCACTCAATAACGCCCCCTAAAAAAGGACGCAGCCTCATTCCATTACAAAATAAGACCTACTCGATACGGGTTTGCGGCCAACTCGCACGGCGATGGATAAATCCACCAGGCGTGTGTGAAGCTGCACCAACAGCTTGCGCCGTCGTCATTTGCTTTGCTTCATTTATT
>Ga0137390_10005378_pt1 | contig 10801 bp, 10 predicted proteins | sample 15con2h24AmetaG_FD_104937 | JGI IMG/M metagenome (GOLD analysis project Ga0137390, IMG submission 104937) | Vadose zone soil microbial communities from Angelo Coast Range Reserve, California, USA - 15con2h2.4A metaG | ecosystem: Environmental > Terrestrial > Soil > Vadose zone > Saprolite... | reverse complement strand
GCTTCCTTCGCTAAGTAACCTTTTTCCACTATAACAAGAGTCACTGACAGGTCACTTGGGATGTTTAGACCAATAGTGTATCTTGCCTCCGACCCCAGTAAGTCGGTGTGAGAGGGCATTATTGTTCGCGTCTTTATTTAATCAACTAAGGCCTCTGCGCCTGTGGGCAGTAGTGTGCTGCCTTCTTAGCCTTGCCGGGCCCGGGTTTGCCGCTCCGAATCCGCAGATACTCATCCCGCGGCTGGCGTATCCACCTCCATTGGAAGACTTTCTTAGTATGGCGCCTGCGACCGCAAACGCGTCCCAGATGGTCAAAGTTACAGGTTTCATCCAGAGAAACCCGCACAATGGCGATCTCGCGTCGCAGCGAACCGAGGCATACCTAGGCTACGACGAGAAGAACCTGTACGTGGTGTTCGTATGTTTCGATGATCCAGCCAAGGTGCGGGCGCGGATGTCTCGGCGGGAAGATATCTTCGATGACGACACGGTCGAGATCATGCTGGATACGTTTCACGATCGCCGACGGGCTTACGCTTTTCAGACCACTCCCTTGGGAGTGCAATGGGACGCGATTTGGACTGAGGTACCGCACGAAGATAACACTGGCAGCACCGCCAACTTCGATCCCTCATTTGACACTGTTTGGCACTCTAACGGAAAGCTAACCAGCCGCGGATACGTGGTATGGATGGCAATTCCCTTTAAGAGCCTGCGCTTTTCTCCCGCACGCGAACAATCGTGGGGGATTATTCTCTACCGGGGTATCCTGCGCGAGAACGAAGATGATTTCTGGCCAGAGATTTCCCGCAGCGTAGAAGGGCGGTTGGCCCAGGGCGCTACGGCCGGGGGCCTGGAAGATATTTCGCCCGGCCGGAATATGCAGTTCATTCCGTACGGCGTGCTGCGTTCTTTCCGAGCATTGGACACGCGTGACCCGACGGCCCCACGCTTCGATCATCGCGACGCCGAGTTCCGCGGGGGGATCGATTCCAAGTTCGTTCTACACGACAACCTGGTACTGGACGTCACCGCCAATCCCGACTTCAGCCAGGTGGAGTCCGACGAGCCCCAGATCACGGTCAATCAGCGTTTCGAAGTATTCTTCCCCGAAAGGCGACCATTCTTTCTGGAAAACTCTGACTATTTCAAGACTCCCATTGACTTGTTCTTTACCCGCCGCATCGGCGATCCGCAATTCGGTTCGCGGCTGACCGGGAAAGTGGGACCGTACTCGCTGGGAATCCTGGCAACCGACGACCGTGGGCCCGGCAATCGAGTTCCAGATAGTGATCCCCTCGCCGGAGAACGTTCCACCTTCGCCATAGCCCGCGTGAACCGCGACATTTTTGGGCAATCCAGTATTGGAGCGATCTACACCGATTGGGAGTTCCCCGCGGCGGATGAATTTAATCGCGTGGGCGGAATCGATAGCCGATTGAAGTTCAATCCCAACTGGACAGGAAATTTTGAGGCCGTTACCAGTTCTACAAAGAATCAGGATGGGAGCTATGAAGCCGGACCTGCCTACAAGGCCGAAGCGAATTACAGCGCGACTCACCTCAACTACGACGCCACCTACAACGACATCAGTCCGGGTTTCACCACCAATGCCGGATTCGTAAACCGTGTGGACATTCGCCAGATCGGCAATAGCCTGGATTACCGTTTCTGGCCTGAAAGCAGCTCAGTCCTGTCCTGGGGACCGAGCCTGTTGACTGATCATGTTTGGTCACACGATGGAACCCGTCTTGACGCGCTGTACAGTCCTACTCTCGTGTTCCGGCTAAGAGGCCAAACTTTTTTCAATTTTTCTCCCTATACTGATTTTCGTGAGCGGCTGCGTCCTAGAGATTTTCCCACTCTCGCACAGGACCAGGATTATCATGAGCACAACTACTTTATCGCGGCGGGCACAAGCTATCTGCCTAAAGCTACGGTCCAGGCTTATTACCAACGGGGCACGGGAGTGGATTTTGTGCCTCCCGCGGACCAGTCACCTGTGCTCGCATTGGCAGATGTAGTAAATCTTCTTTTGTCTTTCAGGCCAATTTCGGCCCTGAAAATCGATAACACTTATTTGTTTGACCGATTGCGCGACCGTAATAGTGGTGCGGCAATTTTTAACAATCATATTGTGCGCAGCAAGTGGAATTGGCAGTTTAACCGTCAACTTTCGCTGCGCCTGATCCTGCAATACACCGCAACTTTGGCTAATCCAGCGCTGACCTCGTTAGAAACTTCGAAGCAATTTAACGGCGACTTTCTTATCACCTACCTCTTGCATCCCGGAACCGCGATCTACGTTGGTTACAATAGCGACCTGCAACATCTGATGCTCGATTCCGCCGCAGGAACGATCACGCGGACGCGCACTGGCTACATCAATGACAGCCGCCAATTTTTTGTCAAAGTCTCCTATTTGTTTCGGTTCTAGTTCTGATTTCGATATGCGAGCATCTCCGGCTAGAATGACCAGAACATGATTGCTCATCTGCGGGGCAAATTGCTGGCGAAGCATCCGAATCAGGCGATAGTCGAAACTGGTGGTGTGGGTTACGACGTTAGCATCAGCGTTCCAACGTTCTCTGATTTGCCGGCGGTCGGGGCCGAGGTCACCTTACATATTCATACTCATGTGCGGGAAGATTTGATTGCGCTCTATGGATTTTTGCGCCCTGCGGAAAAACGGTTATTCGAGAAGCTGATCACGGTGAGCGGGATTGGCCCGAAGCTAGCCATTACGATCCTCAGCGGGATGGCGGCGGATGAAATGGTGAGCGCCATTCGTGGCAGTGACGTCGCGCGCCTCACCCGCATCCCCGGAATTGGGAAGAAGACCGCGGAACGGATGGTGTTGGAGCTTCGTGACAAGCTGCCCACCGAAGGGATCGCAGAATCTCCGGTAACGCCGGCCATGAGTGCCGTGGAAGAAGATGTTTTGTCGGCTTTAATGAATCTCGGTTATCAGCGGGCGGCTGCGGAGCGGGCTTTGGCTTCGGTCGAGAAGAATGGGAAGGGGAGCTCGTTTGAAGTCATGTTCCGGCAAACTCTGGGAGTGCTGTCGAAATGAGCAACGCGGCGCTCTAATTGCCCACAAATTTCAAATATAAGTCGCGATCCACCTGACAAGCTACAGCCATGTTTTTGACTTTCTGCCACGCGTCTTGCTGAGATTCGTCGTGGGCGCGATCGCGAACCCGATCCCATTCTTCAAGGAAGCTTTCCATCTGGAGATGATTGAACACAGTTTTTCCATATAAATCGATACAGCGTAAAAACGGAAAGTTCTTTTCATCGCGCGCGGGAATCACACCGTGAAGCATGATCCAGTCACTACGCTCGCCTAGATCGTCCTCCAGTTTCACTACCAGTGACAAAGGTCCCTCCGGGCCAACTTGTTGTCCTGTGAAAAATGTACCATCCCAGGCCTATTTTCCAATACAGAAGGTGCTGAAGATCAGATTCAGGATGTCATCTGTAGCAGTCGCGCCCGTGATTTCATCAAGCTGGCGCAGGGCGTTGTACAAGTCGAGCAGGATCATCTCGTGAGGAATCTTGCCGCGAACTGCTGCCTGGGCGGCATCGAGCGCAGTTATTGCTTCCCGGATCAATGACTGATGCCGCAGGCTGGTAACGAACCCAGTTTCCGCCTGCACGCCAGTTTCTCCGCCGATGTGGCGCAGGATCTCGTTGCGTAACGCGCCGATTCCCTCGCCCGTAATTGCCGAGGTCCGTACCCGCGGCAACTGAGAACCGAGAACACTGGTCGGGAAACTGGAGAGATCCGCCTTGTTCTCCACCACAATCGCCGGCCGCTTAGCTCCCTGCTCCAGCAGTTCCGTATCCTCCTCGGTAACAGGTTGTGAAGAATCGAGAACAATCAGGACGAGATCAGCGCCTGCAATGGCTTCCATAGATTTGCGGATTCCAATCCTTTCGGCCTCATCCAGAGCTCGCCTGATGCCCGCTGTGTCCACCAGTCGAACCGGAATCCCACCAAGTGCAACCGTCTCGCTGATTAGATCACGCGTGGTTCCCGGCGTCGCGGTCACGATGGCGCGTTCACGCTCGACCAGTTGATTGAACAGACTCGATTTGCCGACATTGGGACGGCCGACAATCGCGAGCGTGAGACCTTCGTGGACGATTTTTCCATAGGCGAACGTGGCCGCAAGCTCTTCAAGCGGGCCTCGTATCGTCGCGATACGTTGGACGATTTGCTCGGCTGGCAACACGGAGATGTCATCTTCAGCGAAGTCGATGCCGACTTCCAGGACCGCGATCAATTCAATCAGTTTCTGCTTTACGGGCTGCAACCGGCGTGAGAGGGCACCTTCGAGTTGCTGTGCCGCGACTTTAGCCTGGTAAAGAGTTTGAGAATCGATGAGATCACGGACTGCTTCGGCTTGTGTGAGATCGATGCGTCCATTGAGAAAAGCCCGCATGGTGAACTCTCCAGGTTCCGCAAGGCGTGCCCCGCGGGCAAGAGCTAGTTCGACAACATGACGTAGCACAATGGGCGAACTGTGGCTCGAGATTTCGATGATGTCATCAGTGGTATAGGAATGCGGCTTGGCAAAGTAGGTGACCACAACTTCGTCGATGCGATCAGCTGAACTTCGCTCAGTTACGACGGGGCAAGGTTCTGCGCCCCCGCCTGGCTCGACCAGTTCGCCGAAGACTGCGTGCCCAGCTTCGAGTTCATGCTTCAGGCGCAACATTGGAAGGGCAATTGCGCGAGCCTCTGGTCCCGAAAGACGGACGACGCCGATTCCGCCGCGGCCCGGAGGAGTAGCGATGGCTACGATGGTGTCGTCGAGATTCACGTGGAGATTCTAATGGGTTGCTGAGGAGACGGGCGTCTGCTGTGCCGGCGCTTCAGGCATCACCGCACCTTACGGTAAAATTCTTCGCGCAGGTTTGCTCGTTGACTTGTAGTCTTTGGGATACACCACAACAAAGCGGCGAAGACCCTCGCCTTCGCTCTCCGTGCGTAAGTCGGCGTGGTCGCGCAATGCCAGGTGGACGATACGACGCTCCCGCGACGACATCGGCGCGAACTCATACGGTGTGCCCGTCTTGCGAACTCGTTCCGCGGCTACGTCGGCGGCCAGGCGCAGTTCCTCAAGACGCATACTGCGGTGGTTCATACAATCGAAGCTGACCTTTTCATGTTCGCCTCCGGGCAAGCGAAGCATCTCCATGGTCAGCAGTTCGAGCGAACGCAGTAACTCTGCCCCGCGTTCAAGGAGCAACGGGGAATCCGGCCCGGAAAACTCAACCAGTATCTCGGGCTTTTCCCAGTCGCGGTTGTCCGCCAGCGGTGGGTCCACGGTAATGCGATATTTCAATCGCAAACCGCCTCGCGTGACGATGCCACCCAATAATTCGTTGATTCTATTGGCGGCGCCGACTTTATCGGGGATCGACATGATTGGATCAGTCCTCAACTTTCATTCGGGCACAGAGAACCGAAAGTTGACCTCTACTTCTCCTTCTTTCGTGCTCTCTTCAAGGCTAGTTCGCGCATCTCGCGGCCCAAACTTGTGCGGTTCATGATGGCTTGTTGTGCGATCGCGATCAGGTTGCCCTCCGCCCAGTAAAGACACAATCCCGCAGCCAGGTTCCAACTGATAACACCGAGCATAACCGGCATCATGATGTTCATCATTCTCTGCTGCGACGGATCCATCCCCGCCTGCGGTGTCATCCTTTGGGTCAGAAACATGGTGATAAGAATTCCGATGGGAAGTATGTGGTAAGGATCGGGGGAAGATAGGTCACGGATCCACAACCAGTGGGCATGGCGAAGATCGAGGGCTGCACCCAGCATGCTGTAGTACGCGAATAAGAATGGCATCTGGATAATCATCGGCAAGCAACCACCCGCCGGGCTGACACCTTCTTTCTTCATGAGCGCGGCAATTTCCTGATTCATCTCCTGTTTTCGGGGATCGCGCATGGTGTACTTCTTATATTTGTCTTTGATCGCATTCATTTGCGGCTGGACTTTTTGCATCTTCAAGGCCGACTTCATGCCAGAAACGCGCAGCGGTAGCAGAGCGAGATTGATGATCAGGGTCTGAATAACAATGGCCCACCCCCAGTTGTGGACGTAATCGTATGTCCACTTAAGCCACAGAAACAGCGGGCGGGCAATCACTCCGAAGAATCCAAAATTGACCAGGGCGCGCAGGTCTTGCGGGGCACCTTGTATGGTCGGCACGGGCACGGATTCGAGAACACTCAGCGACTTCGGACCTACGTACGCCCGCTCAGCCGTCGGAGCGATAATGTTGCCTACGGCGGTGCCCAGCACGTCCACTTTAGTTGTGTCTTGCGGATTTGGATTGCGCGCATCTTTGGGAACATCGAGCGGATTGCGGAGTGTCACGAGCGCGGCGTCCTGCGGATTGTCGGGCAAAAACACCGCAGCGAAGTATTGATCTACCACGCCCGCCCAGTTGAACGGGCCTCTTATCGTGTTGCCGCCGCTGACCTTTTTAATGTCCAGGCGTTCGGTGCTGTTGTTGTACTGATACTCGATCCGGCTTGAGTGGTAGGAAGCGGCGCCGGTCTCATCCCCGAAGCCCGCCGGCCACATGGGAAAGGCGGGGATCTCAGTTCCTTTCACCTGGACCGAGGTTTCCACCCGCACTACGTAGGTGTGATCAAATGAGAATCTCTTGCGGACGACGACATCCTGTTCGGCATATTCGAAGACGATATCCGCCGGAGCTTGCAAACTTCCCGACTGCGAGGCAACGTAGAGCGCGGAGTTCAGCTTGTTACGTTGAGTCTCGTCATAAGTCCACAGCGAGAGCGGGTAGCCGTATTTCTCGGAGGCGCTGCGATTGATCAGGTCCAGAGGCCTTCCCTGATCGTCATCATATTTCTTCAGTACCCAGGATTTGACTTGGCCGCCGCGATTGGTAAACGTGATCCGGTACAGGTCATTTTCGATAACTGTTTCCGACTCCGAAGTGGCTTGCTTGGTGGCGACAGAAGTTGGAGTTGTCGTCCGAGCTTGCACCGCCGGAGGCGGACTGCCACTATTCGCCGATGGGATCGAGGATTGCGTTTCATTTTTTGCCGGCGGAGGCGGGGCTTGAGGCAGATATTTCTTTAGAAGCGGTTGAAAGACAATGATCACGAGAAATGTGAGCGCGAAGACCAGCAGAAGTCGGCGCTCCATTCCGGGTTCGTGTTGAGGATTGGGAAAGTCTGGCAAGTTATCTACCACCGCTCCGGACTGTCGCGCCTGTCTTTGGATTGAACACGGGGTCGTGTCCGCTGCCCGCAAATGGATGGCAGCGGAGCACTCGACGCATAGCCATTACGCTCCCAGGTAGCACGCCGTAGCGATCCACAGCTTCCAGCGCGTACTCGGAACAGGTGGGAACGTAGCGGCAGGCGGGCGAAAGCATTGGGGAGATCGCCCACTTGTATCCCCGCAGCAGGCTTAACACGATGGTCTTGGACAATTGGTTCATCGGTTCCCGGTCGCCTTCTGAATCACCGCGAAGGCGCGACTGACCTCATCCAGCAAATCGGCAAAATCGGCGGTGAGCAAGGACTTCTTCGGATTAATCACAACATCCACCGGAACTCCCGGCGGCAAATGGCGACGCACTGCCTCGCGCAAGCGACGTTTCATCCGATTGCGGTCAACTGCACCGCCTAACACGCGTCCCACGGTGAATCCAACCCGGGCCGCGTCTCCTTGCGCGCGTCGCAGGTAAAAAACTGTCATATGAGCCGCGAAATGACGCTGGCCCTGCTTATACACCCGCTCGAAATCGGCGTGGCGGAGCAGGCGCGAGCAGCGTGAAAATCTGGCGCGGCTACCGGAACCGGACAGATCAGAACTGCCATTCGGAACGATGGCGCTCACAACTTGCTATCCAAACTCAGACTACGGACTCCCGCAGATTCCGGAAAGAAGGAATGGTTACTCACGAAAGCCGGGCTTCACCGACACCCGTTTGCGACCCTTGGCACGCCGGCGGGAAATTACTGCCCGGCCGCTTTTGGTCTTCATACGCGTACGAAATCCGTGCGTCTTGGAACGGTGCCGCCGGTTAGGCTGGAACGTGCGCTTGGGCATGAAAAAAAACTGCTCCTGTCTCGATAACTGCTATTAAGGCAAGCCGAAAGTATAAATGAGCGCGAGCAGGGGGGCAAACTGCACTCCAGCGAGTTATGCGATCACACTTCAGTTTGCACCACTGCCGTGGCAGTTACAACTTCAATACTTGACAGAAAGTTTTCTTCGCGTGCTGAATCGTATCGAAAAAAAACGAGCGCCGAAGATTTTCGCGTAGCAGAAAAATTTTGTGCTAGTATGCCGGACTGTTCAAGCTTACTGTTATTCTTCTGAAGCCAGCTCAACCGCCCCGCAGTACAGAGGCTGCTCTGCTGGAAACGAAAACATCCGTTTCACAACAATTTTGATTCTGGCGCTGACTGGCCCGGCCGCCTTATAAAAGATCCTTCTTATGTCTGTTCCAAGTCCGACACTTACTCCTAATCCGTGGTTGCGCATTCTGGATGCGCTCGAAAAAAAGATCAACCGCCATTCTTATGACACCTGGCTAAAACCAACTCGCTACAGCCACTCCAGCGGCGGGATCCTTTTCGTGCGTGTGCCCACGGCCGAATTTCGCCACGTCGGTGACAAATACGCTGACCTGATCCAGGAAGCGGTCGACAATCTCGGCATGGAATTCCAGGAAGTGAAGTTCGTCACGCCTGAGGATGATCCCGCGTCCACACCCGTGCGGCACGATGGTGGCTTGTCCGCTCATACAGCGACCACAACCAGTCATGTATCGCAGTCGCGCTTCGATTGGGATGGAGCAGCGCAACTGAATCCCCGCTACACCTTTGACGCATTCGTCATTGGCAGTGGAAATCAGTTTGCCCAAGCGGCCTGCCAGGCCGTGGCGGAGCGTCCTTCCACAGCCTATAACCCGCTTTTCCTCTATGGTGGCGTCGGTATGGGCAAAACTCACCTGATGCAGGCCATCGGACACGAAATCAAGCGGCGACTGCCCCAGGCGGCTATCTGCTATGTCTCCAGCGAGAAGTTCACCAATGAGATGATTAACTCGCTCCGCTATGACAAGATGACCAGCTTCCGCGACAAGTTCCGCAACGTGGACGTGCTGCTGGTGGACGACATCCAGTTCCTTGCCCAAAAGGAGCGGACTCAGGAAGAGTTCTTCCACACTTTCAACGCCTTGCACGAGTCCATGAAACAGATTGTGATCGCGAGCGACCGTCCACCCAAAGAATTGGCTGAGGTCGAGGACAGGTTGCGCAGCCGTTTCGAGTGGGGATTGATCGCCGACATTCAGCCACCTGACCTGGAAACCAAGGTCGCGATTCTGCAGAAGAAGGCCGAACAGGAAAAAGTCACTCTGCCCACGGATGTGGCCCTCTACATTGCTTCGAATATCCGCTCCAACGTGCGCGAACTGGAAGGCGCATTGATCCGCCTGGTAGCACACTCTTCCCTCATCGGCGCCGAGATTACCCTCCCCTATACCCAGCAGGTACTCAAGAATTTCATTGATTCCCAAGCCAGGAAAGTCACCATTGAATCCATCCAGAAAGTGGTGGCCGAGCAGTTCGGGTTGCGCTTGGTGGAGATCAAGGCCAAAAACAACTCGCGCGCCATCGTGTACCCCAGGCAAATTGCCATGTACCTGGCCAAGCATCTGACCGAGGCCTCGCTGCCCGAGATCGGGCGGCAGTTTGGCGGCAAGCACCACACCACGGTGCTGCACTCCGTCGAGAAGATCGATGAACTCCGAAAGACAGATAAAGATTTGAACAGGCTGGTCAACAAACTGACGGAGCAGTTGGGCGGGTGAAATCGCGGCTTCCCCAAGGATTTCCACTCATCAGAACAGTCTTCCTCGGCGATCTCTGTGGAGTGGGTGTGAAAGTTGTGTAAGAGTCGATCCATACCAGCCGGTCAGGTCCAATTAGGCTCTGATCACCGCCAAATCTAGGACCGGTTATTTACATCACAGGAGCAGGTGGAGACGATGGCAGCAAGGGAGTTTGACCGGATTTCCACTTTTCCGGCTCACCTGCTGTTACTACTGGTTTTATATGTTTTTATTTTGATATAAGGGAGTATCCAATAGTAGCAAGTCGGGACGGGGGACTTGGTTATGCCGGCAGAAGCTTTGGCGTCAGCAGCGGGGACAACCACCATGGAGATCACGGTCAGCAAGTTTGAACTCTTGCGCGAGCTCACGGCGACCCAGGGAGTGGTGGAGCGTAAGACCACAATCCCCATCTTGTCGAACTATCTTTTTGAGGCTTCCGGCGACAAGCTCTGGCTCACCGCGACCGACTTGGATTTAAGCCTGCGAACTTCGTGCAGCATTAAAGTGAAGAAAGAAGGCTCGTGCACCATCCCCGCCCGCAAGCTGCACGACTACGTAAAGCTCCTGCCGGACGCGGACATCACCATCAAATTGCTGGAGAATCACTGGGTCAGCATTCGCTGTGGCCGTTCCAATACCAAAATGGTAGGAATGGCGCAGTCGAATTTCCCCAGCCTCCCGGCTTTCCCAACTGCGGGTGTCGTCAAGATTCCGGCGCAGGTGCTGCGCAGCATGATTGCCAAGACTGGATTCGCCATCGCCAGTGAAGAATCGCGCTACACGCTGAATGGAGCACTGATGGTGCTGAAGCCGGAATCCATCACCATGGTTGCGACCGACGGGCACCGCTTGGCGCATGTGGAGCGCAGCGGCGAAAAGTTTGAAGGGGTTTCAGG
>Ga0137390_10005374_pt1 | contig 10804 bp, 7 predicted proteins | sample 15con2h24AmetaG_FD_104937 | JGI IMG/M metagenome (GOLD analysis project Ga0137390, IMG submission 104937) | Vadose zone soil microbial communities from Angelo Coast Range Reserve, California, USA - 15con2h2.4A metaG | ecosystem: Environmental > Terrestrial > Soil > Vadose zone > Saprolite... | reverse complement strand
GCTTGCGTCTGATGCGCCTCCACCCGCTGCTGCGTCCATATCCTTGTTCTTGTCTTTATCTTTGTCTTTGTCTTTGTCTTTATCTTTGCCGGCTCCTCTTCTCGGAATCGCGACCGTCTCCACGGTCTTGAGAAGTTCCGTATTCGTGACGTCCATTGGAGAATCGAGAATGCAGAAACGATCTCCCAGCGGTTCGCAGTGGGACAGCAAAGCGTCGTGAGAATTGGGGTCGGTGCGACCCGGAGCGGCTACGATCGCCACCTCGTCAATCTCCTCGAGCAACCTCAGCCCGGTCCGCGGCCGGTCGTTGCCAGCGATGGGCTCGCTATCGGGAATATTCACAATGAAGCAGCGGCTGCCGCCGTTTTGAAAGAATCCCCTGACGCCATGGGAAAGCCACGTGGGATGGGCGTCGCGCCCGGACGCAAACTCAGCGGCAAACTGCGAAGGATTGTTGATGGCGACCGCTTCGCCGAGGTGGGCGCCAGCATCCGGAGCTTGTCCCACGAAAGCAGCGGTACTGGTTCCCACAAACTGAATCGATCTTGGACCCTGTAGCTCCTGGAAATAAACGCCGGGAGCAAGGTTGCCTAAACTCGCCATCTTATTCCTCCAATGGGATGAAATTTATTAGTAGCGGTGATCTGCTGTCCGGATAATTCTTTTCACTGCTGACCGGAAGTTCGTATCCCCTCGCCTTGATGAGCAGCTGCTTACTGCCCGCTCCAGGCACCGATGGAAAGTGAAATCTCCCCTGGTAATCGGTACTAGTAGAAAGGCTCAAGGCGGGAAGTTCGACCCGGCAATTGGAAAGCGGCACGCCCCCCGGTCCGAGCACCTGCCCATGGAAGCTGGTGACCGGCGATAACTGGACCTTCAGTGGTTCGCGTACAAGTTTCACCTGGGGCTGCGGCCGCTCCAGGCGCAGCGGCACCCGCAGAATGAACGAGGGCCGCGGAGCCACGCCGAAGGCGGTCCACACTGTGATGGGAATCGGTTCTGGTTCCACCTGAAAATCCGTGTTTTCCATCGCGGCAAAAATCAACTCCACCAACATTTGATGAGCATCTTCCGGCTTGTCAGACCAGGCTGTGATCAGATATCGCAAAGCCACTTGCAAGGGAGGTCGTTTGGTGGTGCTTGGGGCCGGCGATTGTACAAGCTCCAGCAAATACAATCCGACACCTCGACCACCAGTCTGCGTGCCGGGGGCCACAAGCGACACCTCTGCTCCCTGGATTACGCTGCCCACCCAGTTCTGCACTCGTCCGTCGAATTCATCTGCCATAGGACTGGCGATCAGTCGGCCTCCGCAGAACCCTAAGGCTTAACCCTTCAAAATAGAACCCTACTTGGCTGGAGGCTCCGGACCGGGCTCCATGCTTCGTGGGGTACTCGGATTGCCTAGGAAGGCATCGAGAACATTCTTGTACTCAGGTTTCAAGTTCTGATAAGCGGGTTCTTTGGACACCAAGCCCAGCAGCGCTCCGATGTCTGGTGGCGTCGATACCGTCAGGGTCACAACCGCACCGCGGTGTACAGGAGAGTTTGCGGCTGGGTCCTGCTGGTCAACCTTGGTTGTCCCAAAGGGGTTTACCGAAGATTTCTTGACAAACCCTACCTTCAACCCGAGACCCTGCAACAGACTGACCGCATCTGTGAGTTTGCTGCCTGTGAGCGTAGGAACCGATATGGGCAGCTCTACAACCAAATCAACCGCGGAGTTTGGCGCAACCTGCTGGCCCGCGGCTGGTGTGTGCGCGATAACGTAAGCACCCGGAGGGATGGTGCCGGAAGCGCCACTGATATTGCCGGGCTTGAGACCGGCGGCTGCCAGCGCCTTCTCTGCTTGATCAAGGTCTTGTTGCTGGAGATTGGGAACCAGAACTTTTTCTTCCTTCTTCTTGCTGCATCCCGTCAAAGTGAGCGCTCCCAGAGCCATCACCAGTATCAAGAGCACACCTGTCGACCGGGATCCCCGAGTTGGTTGAAGAGTATTGGTTAAGTGAGCGGCGGGTGTGCGACCTCCCGGCCGACTGCGTGTGCAACGAAGGCGGCTTAGTCTAAAAGCCTTCGCGCCATTTGAGATGAAGGCCCCGGAACCGATCATGAGTCCTCCCTTTGCTACATTGCGAGAGTGCGATCTGGGGTTTAGCGACCCAAGTGTTGGAGTGTCCCCAAACAAATCCGAGAGTTCACTATCTCAGCACGCAAAAAATCAGGTGCTGACCCAAGAGAATCGTGATAGATCTGGCGGATCAAGAAAAACGTGGCGCGATTTTAGACCAAGATAGTGCCTGATACAACAGGAAACTACCGGGTCCCGGCCTGAGGAAAATTGAACTGCCGGAATCATTCGCGGAATCCGTTTGCTAGGCACAGGAAGGACGCCGGGAGTCAGGTATGCTGGCAAAACCTATTAGGACCGGGGATTCCATGCCGTCTCGGAAAGCCATTATCCTCGTCGCCATTTTCGTTGCCTTGACCAGCTGCACCACCAAGAGGGCGACGGTGTCGGACAACAAGGTGCAAACTGGTGTGGCGAGCTGGTATGGCCATCCCTTCGACGGACGACTCACCGCGAACGGTGAGATCTATGACATGGAGAAAATGACGGCGGCTCATCGTACCTTCCCTTTCGGCACGGTGCTCCGCGTAGACGACTTGGATAACGGCCAGACGACCAAGGTGCGGATCAACGATCGAGGACCTTTTGTGCAAGGGCGCATCATTGATCTATCGCATGCTGCGGCCCAAACTATCTCCATGGCAGGCATCGCCAACGTGCGCCTGCGAGTGATCAGTACTCCGCCCACGCGCGGTGCGGAAGTGTTTGCCGTTCAAGTCAAAACGTTTTCGCAGCGGTCGGAAGCGGACAGCTTTCGAGTGCAGATGGAGCGGGAATACGGAACTGCAAGATTGGTTTTTCGCGACCGGGATCAAACCTGGAGCGTTCTGGTGGGTCTCCAACCGACCATGGAAAGCGCCAACTCTCTCGCACTGCAACTCGACAAGGAGGCTGGACCAGCGTTCGTTGTTCTTGTCGATTCGGCACAATGAAGAGGCAGGTGTCGCTGAGTCCCCGCAATCAGAACACGAATGCCCCTCTCGCTCAAATGCCAGCAGTTTAGGCACATAAAGGCTTCGAGCAAAGATCGCTGGTTATCGCCCGGCATCGAGACAACCAACCGCACCGAAAAACCTGCCCGGGTGGACGTAAATCGGCATTTCGCCCCTATCCTTGGCTCACCGGTTTATCCTTATTATTATGGTCGGGATTCCGACCGGGTCGGAATTCCGACATAGCCGGCTAGCCTGGAGAATTCGTCGCCAAAAACGCGCTTAAAGAACGGTGTCTCCGGAAAAAAGGCAGAAAAAGGTGCTTGGCGCGGCATCAACAACAGCTGCAGCGGTCATCCTAGGCGACCGTCGCTTGCAGCCAAAACTTCAATTGCGCCGTCTTGATCTCTCCCTTCGCATCAAAGTATTGATTAAGCCACTCATCTGAAGTGCCTTTCAGCGATTGATCTGCCCCTTTTTGGCCAAATTGCTTCACTGTATAGCGCCATGCAAAATGGTCATATACATCAAGGACGTGCGTGGCATAGGCAACCGCTAGTTTCTTATTCCCCTCGATAAGCACAAGGTTCTCATCGTTGTCGTAGGAGGCTTTGTGCCCAAGATTGTGGCTGCCCGTCGCTACAACACAGTGGTCCGAAAATGGATCGATCACCAATACTTTGTCATGAATAATAGCGAACCCCGCCTTCAGAATTTCCTTTTGCCAGCCCGCGGGAATGACCTTTCCATCGAATGCCTCTGCGGCGATCACCCGTGGGTCCTGTTTTACTGGCGTCTTGGCACCCTTGACTCTCTTAGGAGGGCTTGATCCCTGAAGCGTGTAATAGAAGCCTTCCGACGCCGAGTTATTGGTCACGCATCCTCGAACGAATAACTTCCTGTTCTGGCGCAACGCGGTTGCCGCCCAGTTCGCTACGCACGGAGAACCTGGATAAAATGCCAAGAACAGAATCGCATGCTGAGCCCGATTGATCCTCTTAACGAGGGCTTCCATGTCCGGCGGCCGTTTCTCATTTTTTGCTTTCGTTCTGGCCTTTGGAGTGTTGGGGGAAAACCAACTCTCCAGCGCTTCATCTTTATTGAATGAGAAATCCTTACCCGATGCGTCCCACCCACGCAGCCCCGAGGCTTGCAACTTCTTCGGATCTCCTTTTGCGGCGTTGGTGTCATACGCCAGTTTTTTCCAGTAATCCAGGTAGCGTCGTGCGAGCTTCGGTTCCTCGATCCAGAGAGTATTGTTGGTTTGAGCACACAACCCAGTAGGCGTCCAATTTGTTGATCCAAGCAATACAGCTTCCGGCCCTTTTTTGCCGACGTACACCAAGAACTTGTTGTGCCCGATATGATTGGAAGGCATCATGCGATCCCATTTCTCACCGGCTGTCTTTCCCAACCGCTCGCGTGCCTCCGCATTTCCGTCGGTTTTCTTCTTCGTCGTGGGATCAGTCTGGACGGAGTTCGAGAGAACAATGTGAAGACGTTTGCCCAGCTTTTCCAGAGTCTTTATCAGCTCCTCGTCTCCAAGTTCGTAGAGCGCTGCGTATAGCTCGCCTGAGTCCTCCGCCCGATCTGCAAATTGCGTCAGGGCACGTACCATGTCTGAAGCCAGACTCAGCCGAAGAGGATTGTTCTCCTTGGAGATCAGGGGAAGCAGTGCTGGCTTGCTGGGCTTCCCCTTGAAAGCCCTGGAAACACGCTGTGTAGAAATTAAACCCCGGTTGAAGAAAGCATTGACGTCTTCCGACATCTGGGACGACACCACAACCTCATTTGAAACGATGAAAGGCAGAGCTGACATCGGAACCAGGCTGCCGGGCTTTCCCTCAAGCGGTACGATTTTGTAGCGGAAAGTACGGTTCTGCGTCCTCTCCGCCTGCAGCCGAGCGTACGGATCCTTCCAATAAAATTTCTGAATGGGGAACTCCGCCGTCGTTTGGCCAGATTTGATCGTGTACCCCTTGAAAACTGCATGACTAGGGAGTGCAGTCTCTTTACCTTTGTTATCGATTCGATAGATGGCGAACCCCATACAGCCGTCCGGACGCTTGCCGTAGCTCCAGGCGATGGTAACGACATCGTTGTTGGCGAATGCAACCGCGTTGCGCATGAATGGCCCCCTTATGCCTGTCCTAAACTTGGGCGGCGAAATCATAATGCAAGATCCGAGACTGTCAAACGAATTAAGTTTTTTGTTACAGAAACGAAACAGAACCTCCGCCTGTGGCCACCAGCAACTGCCTTGACCGAATCAATTGATATCTCAATTTGCATTGGTACGGGATTGCCGATTCAACCGAGCTGAGGTAGAGTCCCACTTGTCGGCCTTTGGGGGTCTGCTGATGAAAGGCCTGTTACTTGTGTTTTGTCTATCGCTGCTTGCTCCTCATACCTTTGCGGCTGATCCGACCATCGATTCCTTATTGCAGAAGGCACGAATTCTCCGGCAGTCCGGAAAGCCAACGGAAGCAAGGCCGTTGGCGGAGCGGGCAGTGACCCTGGCGGAGAATCAAAAGGCCTGGCGGCAGTTATTAACGGCGCGACAGGAGTTGTCGTTTGAAGATCGTCTGTCCGGGAACTATGACCGAGTCTTGCAACTACGATTGGCGAATCTGGAGACCGTTCGCAAGCACCGCGAGGCGTTCCCTCAAAACAGCGATGAGGAGCGGTCGGCCCTGCAGTACGTCGGTGCCGCCTACTCGTGGAAGCGCGATTACGCCTCCGCCATACGGTACTGTCGAGAAGATCTGGCTTACTCCGAAGCCTACGACCGTGCCGCCGGCAACCCCTCGGCGCTGGTTCCTCATGCCCTGCAGCGTCTTGGAATCAATCTATATCTAGCGGGTCAATATCCCGAAGCCGAACAGCGCATGCGAGAGGGGTACAAGAAGTACCTGGCGTTTTCCGGGCAAACCCACGCAACGCAGGCGGCCTGGTATTACGAGACCCAGGTCGAAGTGCTGCGCTGGCTGGAACGGGTCCTGGTGGCGCAGAAGCGCTTCGAGGAAGCGCTGGAGATGGCTGAAATGGGCCGCTCGCGCGCGCTCGCCGCCATAGTGGCGAGCCGGATGTCTGGCGCCGACGTCGCACCTACCGCCGCCCCGTCTGTCGCGAAGGCACGTATCATTGCCCGTGAGCATGGCGCTACGGTGGTGGAATACTCGGTCTTATATGAATATGACCCCGACCTGCTGTTTATCTTCGGCGATTTCGAGGACGTTCCAGCGACCTCGATCTACATGTGGGTAGTCCAACCCGACGGGAAGATTACGTTCCATGAATCCGCACTCCCGCACCAAGGACCGTCGCTGGTGCAAATTGTACGTCAAGCCCGCTACTCGGTAGGCGCATTCGGACGCGGCGTCATGGTCAACCCGGAACCCGCAGCGCCAAAGGCTCGACCCTTGCAAGACCTCTACAACATATTGATCGCTCCGATTGCCGCCGAGCTGCCGCGCGATCCTGATCGAGTGGTGACGTTCGTCCTGCAAGATTGGCTTTTCATGGTGCCGTTCGCCGCGCTCCAGGATAGCAAGGGACACTATTTGATCGAACAGCATTCGATGTCCGCTGCGCCGTCGCTCGGCATTCTGGACCTTACACATCAAGAACTCGCTGCCGGCCGCAAAGGCAACGGGGCGCTGATCGTGGGGAATCCCGCAATGCCCAGCCTACCTGCGGGACCGGGCGAATCTACGGCGCCACTGAATTCGCTGCCCGGGGCGGAACGCGAAGCTCGGGCCGTCGCCGTCAGGTTTCATGCGACTCCGTTGATCGGAGCGGCGGCGAGCAAGGACGAAGTGTTGCGACGGCTGCCCAACGCGGCAATCGTGCATTTGGCCACGCACGGGTTGCTTGACCAGACCACGGGTGGCTATCAGAGCGCTCTGGCCCTGGCACCCAAGGGTGGCGACTCGGGCTTCTTGACCACGCTCGAAATTCAGAACCTAAAACTGAATGCCGATCTGGTAGTGCTGAGCGCATGCGATACGGGTCGCGGCAAGATGAGTGGTGACGGTATTCTCGGCCTGTCGCGCTCCTTCCTGACCGCGGGCACGCCGAGCCTCATGGTTTCGCTTTGGTCTATTGCGGATGCCTCCACGGCCTACTTGATGGACCACTTTTATCAGAGATTGCAACAGGGACAGAACAAGGCGCAGTCCCTGCGAGGGGCTATGCTGGACACGATGCAGAAGGATCCCGCGGCCGGCAACTGGGCCGCATTCACCCTGCTGGGAGAAACTGCAGTTGCGCCCAGTTCGCGCTCCGTCGCCGGTGATGCCGCCCCCCTTTCAGCGAAACAGGTGCAGGCTTCTGCGTTTAGCCTTCCGCTTCCGACCAATATCCGCGAATTGCGCGAGGAACCTGATCCCGAGTTCGACGGCACTGTATCCTCAATCAACTACATGACTGCAATGACACTGGCCGAACTCGTGAATTTCTACAAACACGAGCTTGAGAAGCGTGGACTGAAGGAAGATAGAGCACTGGAGAGCGTCGAGGCCAAGGGTTTTTCTCTTGTCTATATGGGGCCTTGGGGCGATCGCGAGGTGGTGGTCCAAGGCACTGACTTCAGCAGTGTGTCGGCGAACTCCCGCACGGTGAGCCTCGGCTTTGAGGTCCGCCGCGATCCTGACGCGGAGTTTTCGCCGGCGGCGAATGAAAAGCGCGCCGGACTCGTCATTCCCCCGCACGCTACCGGGGTCGACATCTCGACTAAGTTCAATCCGTCGGCGGGGGCGGGCGACATCACCTTCCTTTCGACGATGACATCCCAAGAGTTGCATGACCTGTACCGGCCGCTCTTTTCACGAATGGGCTTTACCGAATACCCCGCGGGCCAAGAGAAGGGCGGCGAGGCCATCACTTGGGAGTTCCACGGGCCGATCAAGAACCGTGCACTGTTCTTGCATGTCGAGAAGAGTTTCTTCCGCCCGGAGCGCCGTGAGGTGAAAATCCACTTTTGAGCGCCCGTCGAAGTGATAAGCAGAACAAGGCGGCTTGGTCGGTTTTTGGGCAACTCGACAGCGACCACAAGCAATGGTTGTCAGACTCTTAGGAACTGAGTCATATTAAACGCTGCAAGGAGTCAAATTTATGAGTGTAGACGTTCCACAGAGTCCCGAGAGTTTGGTTAATCGGTTTCTCCAGTTGGTTCGGTCAGGCCAGGAGGCCCTGGCAATCACCGAGGCCTTCGGGAACGGGCAGGCGGACGTGAACCGGCTCACCGATCAGGTGTTCTACGCCCGGCATCCAGAGCTTGGCGGACGCAAAGTCCGCCCCAATGAGCGTGCCTTGGCCCAGGAGTGGCTCCAGATCCGTGACGCGCTCGTGAAACCTACGATTGCGCAACTTAAAGCCGCGCAACCGCCACACTCCCCCACGCCTGCGACGGCCACCGCAGCCAAGCCGGCTGTCCAAGGGTCGAACGCACCTGCGGTCCTTGGGCTCGACACCTTCGGCCTTGACGGCAACAAGAATCGGGACTGGGCGCGCGCCAGAACCGAGGGCCCGATCAGCTTCGCAATCTTCCGCGCGACCTGGGGTGTGTCCACCGACACCGCGTTCCCGATCGAGTGGCCGCGGATCAAAGACGCCGGATTGGTGCGTGGCGCATTCCTCTTCCAGCGATTTCCCCACCCTGCGGTAGACAAGAAGTATGGAGCTTGTCCCGATCCGGTTGCACAGGCCACAGCCCTCACTAGGAGCCTACCCCTCAGTATGCTCGATCAGAGTGACCTCCCCCCAACTCTCGATGTCGAGTTCCCAGATGGCCGGAGTAAGACGGGGATGACCGCGCAGCAATGCCTCGAGCAAGTGCGCGCAGCCTGGAAGGTGCTCAAAAATTACTACAAGGTTGCTCCCATGATCTACACGAGCGAACGCGTGTGGCGTGAAGAGCTCTCAAATCTGGAAGCGCCGGACCTGACTGAGTCGCCGCTCTGGCTGAAGCACTATCCATTCAACAAGGGACCAGCCCGTCGCGACGCGGCGGTGACCCGAATCCCTCCTCCGGTACCGCTTCCGTGGGGCGATTCGAACTGGTGGATCCACCAGTACCAGGGAGACGCCATCGGGCTCCCCGGTTTCGCGCCTGGCAACGTGGACATGAACCGTTTCGGCACCATGACCAAGGGCGCAGCGGGAGCTAAAGTCAAATGGTTACAGCGTCGCCTGGGAATCGCGCAGAGCGGCACGTTCGATGGCGCGACGGAAACGGCGTTGACCGCGTTCCAGGGCAAGAGTGGCCTGGAGGAGATTGCGACGGTCGATCTCCGGACGTTTGCGTATCTGTGCTGGTCGAAGGCCTAGCGTGACACTCACTCGGGGACGTACCAGAGATGTCTATCCACACTTCGCATTTCCCTCTATCCCGACGCCTCATGCTACAGCCGAGGCTCTCTTGGAATCAGGCGGCGAGGCGCAAGTGTTCGGTCAGACTATCTTGCTCTAAAGGCGGACCTTCAGCTGTTTCAATTGCAAATTCTCCGCTTTGGCTGGGCCCGAGGAGGCGTAGTCGGTTATTTGACCGTTTACATCATTTCCCCACGACTAACACCACAAATTGTCCTTTATCTGCCGTCGACAAGAAGAGTTGATGAGTCTTCGTATCGAGTGCCATGGTCTTAGCGCGAGGCAGGGTTTTCACATTTTGCAATACCGAATACTTGTCTGGATTTTCCTGCTGAATTACGGTAACGGTTCCGCACCGTTCGAATTGAAGATAAGCCGCGATTCAGGATCGAAAGCGGTGGCGTCCACATGGTCGCCAATCGGAAGGGTCGTAATGACCTGCCCGGTATCGGCATTCATCACGGCCATCACGCGGCTGCGGCAACCGATAAACAGGCGGCGATTTGTCCGGTCCAGAGCCAGGCTCGAAGGAGACTGGCACGGAGCCGTGGGCCAGCGTTTTTCAATCGTCATCTTACGGGAGTCGATTTTCACAACCTGGCTCGCGTCCTCCAGATTGTTGAACACGTAGCCAGTGCCATCCGCCACAGCAAACTCTGGCCCGCCACCCAGATCGATTGTGCCCACGACTTTGGCGTCGGCGGCGCTGATCACGCTGACACTGTTGCTGCCACCGTTAAAAGCGAATACGCGGGAGGTTGCGGGGTCGTAAATAATCGCATCCGGCTTTTTGCCAACCGGCACTTCACTGATGGATTTGAGCGTCTTCAAGTCGAAAACTGTAACGGTGGAAGACTGGCCATCGCTGACGAATCCTCGGCCGAGTTCAGGTGCTAGGGCAATCCCGTGTACTCCGGGGGTGTTCGCAATCTTGCCGACAATCGTGCCTGAGTCCACGTCCAATACTTCGACCTGGGTTTCATGGGAGACATAGAGGCGCCGGGCCGCATCGTCTACGGTCAGATAGTCCCAGCCTCCCTGGCCCGGTATCGTAATCTTTTTGGTGACTTTATAACCAATCTCCGAGGGGTCCGAGGCCGCGAGAAGAGGTAAACACAGGACAATCGCGCTCAATACCCTGACGCAGAAGACTGAATAAAGATTACATTTTGTTGCCATGTTGAGTGATCCTTTCAGCGCATCATTAACAACTACTTGCCTGGCGGCCACGGATTCAGTGGCACAGCCCGGTACCGGAATCTGTAAAAGATTTGCCTGCCTCGGGAACGAACTCCCAGTCATAGCTCTTGGGATGCAGAATGAGTTTAAGCACTCCGAATGTGTCAGCGTTCCGTATTTCGCTGTTAGGTTT
>Ga0137390_10005373_pt1 | contig 10805 bp, 13 predicted proteins | sample 15con2h24AmetaG_FD_104937 | JGI IMG/M metagenome (GOLD analysis project Ga0137390, IMG submission 104937) | Vadose zone soil microbial communities from Angelo Coast Range Reserve, California, USA - 15con2h2.4A metaG | ecosystem: Environmental > Terrestrial > Soil > Vadose zone > Saprolite... | reverse complement strand
CCTGAACTGCTAAAAAGTAAGATTAGCGCCGCAGAGCAGGTCGTCAGCCTGCGACTCAGACAACTGGCAAGCATCACAGACGACTATGAGGAGCAGATAGCACTGGCAGCCGCGCAGAAATCTTTGAAAGTCCTCAAGGAGCGGTAGAGACTGACCCAGCGAACGATTCAATGAGTCGCTACGCAATCACGGCCTTGCATTCAGCGCAGGTCGGAAGATGCTTCAGAAAGGCATCGGCGAAACGCATCCGCTTTCTGAAGTTCCCGCGGGCCTTGGCTCTGGCTTCTATCCAGAAGGCGGGGAGAACACGAGCACGGAATCAAGAATTTTCAAGTGTGCCTCAGACGTTGCGCTTCAATCTAAGGACAGGACGGCAGTGACCTCGACGCGACCACGGAAGACTCCATTTTTGCACCCGGTCAGGCTTTGAATGACTGTGCTCTTCCCGACCTTTCTTCGCCCGATCACAGCGATGAATTTCTTTTTTAATCTCATGGGCGTTAATCCTCATAGTTCACAAGCTGAATGTCAAATAGGAACTCTAAAGGGGACCCGTGAAGTTGCTGGCGTTCTGACGCGGGGGTATCACATGCGAACTTGCGCGGCGGACCGCATCAAAGAAATGACCGCATTGAGAAAACGTGTCAGCATAGTGCCATGAAGCACCCAAAACAGAGCAAGCACGCTCCGCCGTCCCATCCGTCTGCGCTGGCAGTACCTTCGTATCATCGCATTCTGGTTAAGCATGGCCTGATTGAAAAGACCCTGCCCATCCCCGATGCGTATGAAATGTTCTTGAAAGTGGGCGCTGACCCAGAAGTACAGAAACTCCGTCGCAAGGTCGAACGCGGCAGCAAGATCAAACACGTCCCCGCTTTGTATCTGGTCACCGCGATGGCTCTGCAAGGCATGACCAAGCAGGAGCTTGAAGCTCTGAAATTGCGGATTGAAAAGAAGTGAGTCTGAGACTCCCCCAAGCCGCGCCCCTGCACTTCAGTTCCCTGTCTCCTTGAACCAGGGTCTCGCGTGTAAATCCCTAAATCTGAGCTCTATCCTGTGGGCCTCCTTCGCCGTAATCCCAACAAACTTTTGAACTTACAGTTTACTCTTGACAAACATACAGCATCTACTGTACCCTTTCGTGTGTTATCTCGAACAAACCTCGCATACTCTCCCGTCACTCCAGCCCTAAGCCCCTACGTTTCAGAGATTTGCGGACTCTTCAATTCTCTTTGCGCTCTTTTTTCGACTCCCGTCGTTTGTTTTCAACAACTTGCAGACTCTTTTTGCAAAACACCCGGGGTGGGGGTACCTCTTTGCGACGCCGCCCGTTGCACTGGGGCGCAAAAATGCCTCTCTGTAAGTCCTTTGCCTGCCACTCTTACGCACTCCCTGTCGCGTAAGTCCTTTCCTTGCCACTCTTACGCAGACACCCGGATATGGGTGTCACGGCTGCTCCTATTCTGCTCCAATTTGCTCAGCGATTCTTCTCGCCACTCGCCACTCGTCACTCGCCACTTTCCATCCGCCCTTTGTTTTCATACTCTTACGAACTGCTTTTCCTGCAAGCCCTTTATTTTGATAACCATCCGCATTGCCCCGGGGTGTGGGGTCACTCTTCGGTTTCTCGCGACTCGTCACTCGCCCCTCGCCTCTTTCTTTCGTGCTACTATCGCGCCGGCAAGTTGTTTACCCAGAGCGCTTCTTGCGAAGCGCCCCCTTCCACACACGAGACACGAACGCATGCCTCCCGAAACCAGGCGTCGCAGCAGCCGCATTCCCAAACAGCTCGCTATCTTTCTGATTGGAAGCGATATCGAAGGCCGCATCTTCTCCGAGGAGACCAAGACCATGGTGCTCAGCCGTCACGGCGCGGGCATCCTCTCGCAATACAAGCTCTCGGCCGAACAGGAAATCATCATTCGCGGCGTGGATTCCGGCAAAGAGGTGGAAGTCCGCGTGGTGGGCCAGATCGGCGTCGTCGGCGACAACTATATTTACGGCGTGGCGTTTCTCGATCCCGAGCTCAATTTCTGGGGCCTGGAATTCACGGAGCTGACCGAGGCCGAACGGCAGGCGAATCGCGTGCTGCTGGAATGCAGCAGTTGCAAGGCGCGCGAAATGGTGGACCACAGCGATTTGGAATCGGACGTCTTTGCCATGAATCAAAGCGTGGTGCGCTACTGCAAGCGCTGTGGCTCTTCCACGCTTTGGAGGGAGCCTTCCGGGGAACATGCGCCAGCGCCAGCGCTCGCACGACCGGTCGCCGAGGCCGATTCGCCTTACGCCGGACCGTTTTCGGCAGCGCCTCCGCCGGCGCGGTTTGCGCCGAGGGCAGAGACGCCAGCGGAGCAGCCGTCATCGCAATCGGCGACGCCCGCGCCCTCCGCATCCAAAACCGCCACACCCGCGGCGCCGCAGGCTCCTGCGCGCCCGGAAGACCGCCGCAGGCACGCGCGCACCAGAGTGAAATTTCAAGCGTGCATTCGCCGTCCCGGCATGCCGGACGAGATCGTTTCCTGCGAGGATATGTCGCGTGGCGGCCTGCGCTTCAAAAGCAAAAAACAGTATTTCGCGAGCACCATGATCGAAGTCGCGGTTCCCTATTCGCCCGGCGGGCAATCCATCTTCGTGCCCGGTCAAATCGTCTACGTACACGAAACTCCCGGAGAGGGTATCTTTCATTGTGGCGTGGCCTATAGGAGATCCTCCAGGTGATTGGGAAAGAAAGGAATGCGTTTCGCCGCGAGGAATTCCACTGCACACAGAGTCGAAACGGGCGTGCTCGACAAAATAAACTTTGGGTCCAGTTTACAGTACCCGCCCTTAGTACCCCATCGGAGGTACCCCTGCTCTATGGGACCGCTGCGAACACTCCAATAAGCTGCTTGCAGCAGGTTGGAGAGCGCCACGGCGAGGCCTCGCGAAGCCTCAAAGTGAGCCAAAAATACATGTCTGATCACGCTCCGCTTACGGAGGCGCCCGCCTCCACACCGGTCCCCGCAGCTCGCCAGGAACGACGGCAGATGCGCCGGGCGGGCATTTCGCTGCAGGTGCGGCTGCGCACCGCGGATTTTAATGACGGCAACTTTGAGGAAGTGCGCACCACGCTGAACGCTTCGCGCAAATCCATCTATTTCTTCACCACGCTGGATCGCTATTACAAGGGCATGCGTCTTCGCGTGACTTCGCCTTACGATCCGATGGCGGGTGTGGCCAACCTGGAGCAGATCGGCGAAGTGGTGCGCGTGCAGCGGCGCAACGACGGATATGGAGTGGCGGTAGCGCTCTCGACTTGCGGGCAAGCGACTCCGGTCAATGCGCCGGCGCCGCGGGCGTACGTTCCGCCTGCGGAGCCTGCGACGCACGAGAGCAGGAACCGGTCGCAGAGCGAGCGACGCTGCGCGTCGCGCTCGGCGTTTGTGGCCCCGGTGGAACTGGTGGATATGCGCACGGGCTCGCGGATTCCGGCGCGCACGTCGGACCTCAGCATGCAGGGCTGCTATATCGATACGCTGAATCCGCTGCCGATTGGGGCCGCGGTGCGCGCGCAAATTCATCGCGGCGAGCAGGTTTTGGATGTGCTTGCGACCGTGAGTTCGCGGCATGTGGGTTCGGGCATGGGTTTGGTGTTCGCGGACATGCCGCCGGCGCAGCGCGACGTAGTGACAAACTGGCTGAAAGAGCTGCGGCTGCCGACACAGATTTCTTTCAGCAACGCGTTTCCGGCGAGTGCGCAGCCGCCGCGCGGTGATGGGGACCAGACCTACGCGATTCGCTTAATTCACGCCTTGGTGCGCAAAGGCCTTTTGAGCCAGTCCGAAGCCCGAGAAATCCTCAGCGACCCGGAAGCTTGAAGCGATCCGGACTTGAGTTGTGCTTCACTTTTCCTCTTCACGTCTCCTCTTCGCTTCTCCCAAAAAATTGCGGCTTTCTTAGAGAAAATGGAAAGGGTCGGCTGACAAAACGAGCGGACGCCGAGAAGATGGCTGATTTTTGTATCGCCACGATCCAAGGCGCGATGCTGATGGGAAAAATCAAGAGGAGCAGCCGGACAGTCGAGACGACGTCGCAAGAAGCGCTAACGCACCTGAAGGGCTACGTTGTGTCCGGCAAAAAGCTGAGGAAGAGGCCAAGCGTCTAATCTGACGGAGGGCGGCACCGCTCGCTCGCCCAGACTTCCCCTAAAACACGCGTCCCGTTACTAGCCGACGCCGCAGGAACAGGCCCAACGCAAGAAAGAAGCTCTTGCTGAGCGCGTCGAGAAGCAGTCGCGGGTGCGCATCCTCGACGCCATCCGCAAGAAGCTGCCTGATGTTGTCTCCCACGCTCACTTGGAGATGGTGACCCGAGACTGCGTCAGAAGTGAACAGATTGGTTGGCGCGCTCAGGACGAGGTGCACACTGAAGAAGCAAAGTGCTTTTATTTATCTCAGTAAGTACAGGAATTGCAATTGAGGAGATACTATGATAATCGTATCAGAACTTCTAGGCGGCAGCGCCCCATGCCTGTCCTCAAGGTGCACATCTTTGCGGCTCATCCGGTCATTTTGAACCAATGCGAACACGCGCTCCGTCGACTGAAGTGCAGCGGCACTCGCCAGGTCGATTGTTCCGAGGTGAGTCTTTTTGACAGACAGTTGGATAGTCTTCAAACACAACTCCTCATCACTAGAGTCAGGTCTCCAGAAACCCGGCTACTGGTTCTGGTTTTTGGCCATGACGAAAATGACTGTTTGCGATGGATATCTCAAGGAGTCCACGGGATCGTCAGTTATGAAAGACTGAAGAGCGACTTGCCACGGGCTTTGCGAAAAGTGGCGGCGGGCTCACTTTGGTTGCCTCCTTCAGTCCTTTGCCGGTGGAAAGAAAAAGAAGCCGCAGCCCAGCCCAGTGCACGGACCCTCGGTTTAACACCACGTGAGCATGAAATCGCGGAATGCCTATTACGCCGAATGTCGAACAAAGAAATTGCGACGTTCCTGCATGTGAGTGAGAGGACTGCGAAGTTCCACGTCGGCAACATTCTCACCAAACTACGACTCACGTCGCGCTATGAACTGTTGGGAGGACTTTGCGCTGGCTCAAATGTATCGTCCCTCGGGTTGGGAGAAATCTTCTGTAGGGTTTAGCCTCGTTACCTGTACTTTTCAATACCTCAGGACAGTAGATTAAACCGGCTCTCGTGTGTTAAAGAGGCATTCCCAAGAATTTCCAGAGAGGAGATGTCATGAAATCAACGCTAAAACCTGTATGGATCCTTTGCACAGTTCTCGTGGGCGTTTTCTTCGTCACAGTCCAAGCTTCCGGCGCGGAAGCTCCGCATGGAGTAGACCTTGGAATTGGAAGGGGAGCCGATAGCCACCGTCCAAACATCCTAGTGGCTTGGCGAAATACCGAGAGAATCCTCGAGGTAGAAGTACTTGTCCGAAATCTTGGTGATCGTCCCGGGAAAGGGCAGGTGTGGTTGGAGTTGGCCGACGACGAAGGGAAGAAACTCTTGAGCACAGATCCGGTGCCCATCTCTGTGCCTGCTAAAGCAGACGGAGGAGAAGAGGGGGTGGTTATCCAATCTAAGGGATTCCGGATGATGAATTTAATGTTCGATCAATTGGACCGCCTACACCAGCGGTACAAATTATTAGCGCACGTGAAGACAGACGGCGTCGACTTGAACCCGCTAGATAACGTCGCCGCTAAAAGTTTCAATGTGGACGGAAGGGCTTTCCCCGCAACAACCAACTTCTATCGCTATCGCTTCGTGAATCCAACGGACGCACCCATTACAGGAAGGATCCAGTTGGAAAACACTGCTGTCCCCGAGGGATGGGACGTTTCGATTGACTCCCAACGGGGAACAACGGTGACGCTGGGACCTAAGGAGGTGTTTACAGGGTACGTCACTGTCAAGACTCCAAACAAAGTGTCAGATGGCCAATACATAGATTTTCAGATTTCCTTCATAGGACAGGGCGGGTCTGACAGCTACGTGATCGACAAAGATGAATGGTACCTCGTGGCGGACTCAATCCCACCCGAAGTCAGCCAGCCTACCATCACCTCGCGGCCGGACGGTTCACTTATGGTCAACGTGGTGGCCTACGATCCCATCTGTGGGCTCCGAGAAGCGAGCGGCGCCCAGGTAGCCTATTCGCTGGATGACGGAACGACTTTCTCCACTCGAGTGATGGCATACGCTCGTGGGACATTCTACACCAAGACTTGGTTTGAGGCTCAGTTAGGTCCGTTTGCCCCTGGAGTAAAAGTGAAGACCGTGGTGACCGTTGAGAACAATGCCGGCTTGATGCGTCGTTTTGACTTGCCGCTTGTAACCGTGGAGCATGCCCAACTTGCACCAGCTGCATCCAGCGGACACCCCGGGCCGGGCGACGTAATCAACCGCCAGCACCAGTAGATGAACAGTTGGCAGGAGGCAACAATGCCCCGTTTAAACGCACAGTGCAGAATTATGCTCGCGCTGCTCGTCTTCTCTATCGCCTTCGTGGGCCGGGCTTCAAGTCAACAAGCCAGACCCGGACGAGCAAGTCAGACGCAAGTAATCGCCGTTGTAATGACGATTGCCCAGGCGCAAGTCTCTGGGGATATGAAGTTGCTCGAAACGCTTTATGCGCCCGACGCGATTCGCGTTGGGCCCTCCAATGTTGAGCCTCTGGCCGGGAGAGCCACTATTCTCAAACAGGTTGCGGCTGCTTCACAGTCCAGGAAGCCCACCTACTTTTACCTTCGGCAACCAGAAGCACTTGTTGCCGGACCATCTTCAGCCCTTGTTGTCGCCAACTACGAGTCTGGTGATAATGTCGAAGGGAAAATTATCGAGAATAACGGCAAGGTGCTGTACGTCCTCACACTCAGCAAAGGGAAATGGTTGGTTGGTGCCGAAGCGGTCGTTCCGAATCTGGGCACGGGTAGTTACGGCCCGTTTGGCACGGCCTTACAGCCACTAAAAAGTTACGGCGTTTTGCCGTCTCGTTCCTTGGCTTCATTTCCGACTGCCAGCGAGGTGAGAACCCGGTTCACAAACCTTACTGAGCAGCAGATCGTGAACGCAGTGGATCAGGTAAACGATGCTTGGTCGTCGGGAAACGTCCACCGCCTCGAAGCAGTTGTTAATCAACAAGGAGCTTTCTCGATCGGGGATTTTGGGCCATTTTATTTGGCCGGATCAGCTGATTTACACCAACACTTCGTGGATTTCTATAGGACCGCGAAGGTCAATTCGATAAAGATTGGAATGCCGTCTATCAAAGTTTTCGGAAACCTAGGTGTGGCTGCATTCCAGTTCGACACAGTGCTAACTATAGACGGGAAGGAAACACGGAGTCCCGGCGAGGCAATGTACGTCTTTAGAATGGCTCCTAACAATCACTGGCTGATGGCGGGGTGCTCCGAAAGCATGTTTGTAAACCGGGAGATTGGCGATCCCTATCAGTAACAGAGGCGAATATGCGCTCGGGCCTGAGATGGGTTTGCGTTTCCTTTTTCGTAGGCGTGTGTGTTTGCATAGCTGGCGTGTTCGGTCAAAAGACGAGTAGCCAAGCTGTTGATGATCCCTTACGAATCAAGGACCTCGGTCTACCAGCACCCCCGTCTCCTACCGAGAACCCGATTACGAACGCCACTGTGACTTTGGGCCGAAGTCTATTTTTCGACAAGCGCCTATCGCGGGATAACAGCATTAGCTGCGCTACCTGCCATGACCCGCGGTATGGTTTTTCTGATCCGCACGCAGTCTCGGTCGGCATTGCTGGCGGTGCAGGGCTGAGGCACAGTATGACTCTTCTCAACGTGGCTTTCGCTCAATCGCTCATGTGGGACGGACGTGCCAAAAGTCTTGAACTTCAAGCCCTGCTGCCCTTCGAGTCGCGAATCGAATTCGACCTTCCAATTGAACAGGCAGTTATCCGACTGAAGCGACTTGGTTATTCACGACGATTCTTTGAAGCCTATGGTACTGACATTACTGCAGATTCAATCTGCAAAGCGCTGGCAGCCTATGAAAGGTCACTCGTTGCAGGTGACGCCCCTTTCGACAGGTTTCTCTTTGAGAAGGATGGCCAAGCAATCTCAAAGTCAGCCGAACGGGGATTCGATATCTTTTTGCGGGTCAAGTGCGATTCCTGTCATCTTATCATGACACCAGGCTTGCATCCGTTTGCGATGCATACAGTCTTATTTACCGATGGCAAGTTCCACAACCTGGGCGTGGGCACTGATCAAGAACATCCTGACACCGGCCGGGAGGCTGTAACCGGGGATCCGCACGACGGCGGTGCATTCCGAACTCCCTCCCTGCGAAATGTTGCCCTCACTGCTCCTTATTTTCACGACGGGAGCGCAGCAACACTCTTGGATGTGGTGGAGTTCTACAATCGTGGCGGGAAACCGAATCGAAATCAAGATCCGGCCCTCCATACACTGGAACTTTCGCAAGCGGAAAAGGCGGATTTGGTGGAATTCCTTAAATCCTTGACCTCAACTCGCGCCGAAGACTTTAGCCGGGAGGAAGAAAAAGCGGACGCAACCCGGCTGACAGGGCAAGCAAGCCCAAACTAGTTCAAAGGAATTCCAATGAAGCCTCTTGGGGAACAAACTTGTACTCCCGTTCCGGCTTCGGCCGCCGTTTCCAACCTAGCTTTGCTTTTCCTTCGTATATCCAACGGAGCCATTTTTATCTCCCACGGGTGGCAAAAGCTTTCGGACATGCCCTTCTTCGTTCATGGACTATCACAAATCGGAATAAATCCCGCAGGTTTTTGGGGACCCGTCGCCGCGCTGTGCGAGTTTGTCGGCGGACTATGCCTTATCCTGGGCTTGGCATCTCGCTTGGCAGCCCTCAGTCATGCCGTCATCATGATTATCGCCATCTTGGCCGTGCACACTCCGTGGAAATACGGATTGACTGGTGATCGAGGAATGGAATTCCCACTAGTAGTTTTGGCTGGGTCGTTAGTAGTGATTACTTTCGGAAGTGGAAAATACTCCTTATCACGTGTGTTGCTCCAAGATCGCGCTTACGATCAGCAGCCACGACGATTGGCTTTTCCGCATTCCGCGCTCAAAGCCATTTCATGGTTGTTTGCGGGTATTCTACTTTTCGTTGGTTGGCACCAAGTCCACGTGCCACGGCTGGAAGGTAGCACCCTCCAGAATCATGACGGAGACGATGAGGTAATAAGAGCAGAGAAGGCTCTTTGGGAGAACTTCCAACGCGGTGATACAAAGAGCATGCTTGCGATGCTTCATGAGGATTTTACAGCTTTCTCTGGCTCGATGCCCGGTCGCATGGAAACACGTGATGCCGAAAAAGATCACTTGCTAACGTTCTTCAATGAATTGAAGGGTCGGCTGGTTGAATACAGGATGATTAACCCACGAGTTCAAAGATTCGGAGAAACGGCAATTCTAACTTATCTTTTCTCAACGACCGTCACAATCCAGGGAGCTACAGAAACGCGTTCAGGGAAACAAACATCGGTCTGGGTCAAGACCTCTAGAGGTTGGAGACAAGTGCATTATCACTACGATTATGCCCCATAGCAGCTTGCAAGCAACACGTTGAACGATTCTCTCCGGCGAGACCGCTGATTTCGTTCGATGGATTCGTTCCGTGGCGGGGTGCCTTTCTTCGGCCAGAATTTCGGGAAGACCCCCGCACACACCACGTTCACGTCTTCCGCCCCTGAGTGCCCGCCAGTAATAACGATTGCGGGTCTCACTCCTTCGCTGTGCCTCCGGTTGTCTCGGCACGCCGAGAGCACTAGTTTTGGCTCATTGTCTCTGTTCTCACGCTTTCCATTGGGCACAGCTTCGGGATAATTCCTGCGCCCGGCAGCTTCGCGTCTTCTGCTTTCCCGGTTCCTCCCGAACGGCACGGGTCCCTCCCATAAAGCAGCCGTTCGCCTTGGGAGCAGCGTCAAGCGCGGAACAACAACGGCTCGAAGTTCACCGTTCTTTCCGTCGCGACGCAGCGCTCGTGGAAGAACACCGACGACGAATGGGCCTCGAAGACCGAGTGCCATCCGTCGTCGCCTGGAACGGCCTCTAGGAGTTGCTGAAAAATAGTTAGAGCCACTTCCTCAGAGGCTAAAGCCCGTTGAAAAACCAAGCACTAATGTCGGGAGCTGAAAGAAGCTCCAACCCCCTAAAAAAGGTGCGCTGTTTCAGCAGCCTGCTAGGAGACGGTGACTTGGACGCCGGAGCGGTCGATCTTCATGGGGAGCACTTGGCCTCCGGCGGAGGCGACGGCGGCTTCAACGCGCTCGCGGGCTTCGGGCTCGATGAGGAGGACGACGCAGCCGCCACCTCCGGCGCCGCAAACTTTGCCGGCTAGGGCGCCTTTGCGGCGGGTGGCGTCGACGATGCGGTCGATGGTCTTGGTGGTGATGGTGGGCAGGTTGCGCTTGCGGAAGCTCCACTCCTCGCGCATGAGGCGGCCGGCTTCGGTCCAGTTGGAACGCTCGAGCGCGCCGCGCAACTGCTGCGCGACTTCGGAAATGCGCGCGAGATTGTGGAAGACGGCTTGGTTCCCACCGATGTGCGCGCGGAAGACGTCCCAATTGTTGATGGCGGATTTGCGCGGGTTGCCGGTGTAGCAGAGGACCAGGCGGCGCTCGAGTTCGGCGAGGTCGACGCGGAGCTCGGTGCGGCGCTCGCCACCGGGGGGCAGCTCGATGGCCGCGGCACCGCCGAACGCCGGCGGGTAGTGATCCTGCGTGCCGGTGGGAACGCGGATGACGATGGCTTCGGCATCGCGGCTGATGTGAATCCAATCGGCTTTGCTTTTT
>Ga0137390_10005368_pt1 | contig 10809 bp, 9 predicted proteins | sample 15con2h24AmetaG_FD_104937 | JGI IMG/M metagenome (GOLD analysis project Ga0137390, IMG submission 104937) | Vadose zone soil microbial communities from Angelo Coast Range Reserve, California, USA - 15con2h2.4A metaG | ecosystem: Environmental > Terrestrial > Soil > Vadose zone > Saprolite... | reverse complement strand
GTCGATCCGACTCTGCATCTCCTGCAATCAATACTGCATCGGTCGTATGGGCCTCAACTTGAGCCTGGGCTGCATTCAAACACCAGCGACAGGTAACGAACTGCTGTTCCCAGTAATTAATAATCCTCATATACCTGGTGTCCAGAAGCGGCGTCCGACGATTCTGATTGTGGGTGGTGGTCCTGCCGGTATGCAGGCAGCTAAAGTCGCAGCGCAGCGCGGCTTTCGTGTCAAACTCTATGAGAGGCAGCGTGAACTCGGCGGCCAAATCAATCTACTTGTGCGTGTGCCAAACCGCGTCGAATTTGGTGACGCCGCACGCAATCAGCAACGTGAGATACATGAAGCAGGAGTAGAGGTACACCTGGGAGTTGAAGTGACTGCAGAGATGGTCGAGCATGAGCAGCCTGACGCTGTTATCATTGCTACGGGTTCACTTCCTTTGCTTCCACCAGTACCTGGAGCAGAACTGCCACATGTCGCAACGGTTTGGCAAGTTATCCAGGGTGAGAAGATGGCTCAGCCAGGCGAGAAAGTATTGGTCTATGATCAACTTGGCTTCCACCAGGCGACTAGCACGGCTGAGTCGCTGGCCGAAAAGGGCTGTAATGTCGAGTTTGTCACACCTCAATTTTATGTTGGCGGTGATCTCAGTATCACGTTGGACATTGAGCTATGGTACCGCCGCGCACTTGCGAAGGGGATGCAATTGACCGTTGACCACTTTCTGGGCAGTCTCGGTCCCAACAGCGCAACGATTATCAACAACTATACAGGCCAGCCACACCAGCTTGAGAATGTGGCACTGGCAGTTATGGTGACGCCACAAGCAGCCAATGATTTACTGTATCGCCAGCTTCAGGGCAAAGTGAAGCAACTCTATCGTATTGGAGATTGCGTGGCGCCACGCCGGGTAGAAAATGCTATTCTCGATGGAGAACGCGCAGCACGATCTTTGAACTTGTCACTAACGAACCTCCCCACTCCCACGCGGGTACGAGCGTCTTAATGCGAGTATTGAAAGACAGCCAGCAACGCCGCTGCGCGGCTACTGCTGCGCAGTCAGCCGTCTGAAAGGCACGTATGAGTACTGCATATCAGGAGCCTCGCCCGGGCTATTATCGCTTACAACAGGGAGTCCACCTTGTGTCGCAGGATGGAAGCATATTAGCCATCTGTGACTACCCGCTGCGGATTATGCGACTTAACCCTATAGCAGCCAATTTACTCACGCTTTGCTCGGAAGAGTATACCTGTGAGCAATTAGCGCAAGCAACGAATATGCCTATCAAGCGCATCGAGGCGCTCTGCGATCAACTTCGTTGGAAAGGACTCTTAGAAGCTGGTCCACCATTGCCACCTCTTACATGGCCATCTGTCTCTATCGTCATTCCTAGTTACAACCGCGCAAAAGAGCTTGAACGCTGTCTCCGCTCGTTGTTCGCTCTAGATTATCCTGCCAATTACCTTGAAATCATTGTCGTCGATGATGCCTCGACCGATGAGACCAGTAGTTTGCTACAACGGCTGGGGCAGGAAGCAGCAACACACGACCTGGCAGTGCAACTGCTACAGCATGAAAAGCAGCAAGGGGTGGGAATCAGTCGCAATTCAGGGGCGGAGGCCGCACAGTACGATCTAATCGCTTATATAGACAGCGATTGTGTTGCCTCACCCAATTGGCTTAGAGAGCTTGTTCCATCGTTTCAAGACACACGAATCGGCGCTGTGGGTGGCATGATTCGGGCTTATGACCAGAAAACACTACTTGGGCGTTATGAAGACGTGCGATCATCTTCATATATGGGAGCGCGTTCCCAACAAGTAAGTCTCAAAGGTCCACTGACATATCTACCTACTGCAAATCTGGTGGTGCGTCGAACAATCTGGCAGGAACTAGCCGGTTTTGCTCCGATGACTCAGGGCGAGGATGTTGATTTCTGCCTACGTCTCCTCATGTCTGGGGCAAAAATGAACTATATTCCGCAGGGAGTCGTCTATCACGATTATCGCACCACTTTAGATACCTTCATGGGTATTCGTGCAGCTTATGCTTCTGCTGAAGCAGCCCTACTCAAACGCCATCCTACCGAACGGCGTATTCTGTTGTTACCTCCTGAACAGGCAATTTTTGCGGCTGCCATGATTGGAGGAGCATGGGGAGTCATCTGGCTTCTCTTACGATCTATCTGGTCCAGTTTCCAAAGCGTGGCTTTTGCGATAGCCTTCCTTCCTTTGCTTCTCGCGCTACTCCTTATCCTCTTCGGTACTTATAACCGCTTACGGAAAGTGAAAGAATATGGTAGTGCTATAAGACTTCCTATAGTCATAAAAGCGACGCTGCGCGGCCACCTGGCATATACGTATCATCTGAGCAGGCATGTTACACGTTACTACACTTTGCCACTGTTTGTAGTCAGTTTCGGTGTGTCTCCAGTATTTATTTTGCTACTCATCCTGTGTAGTATTGTGATTGGGGTAGATTATGTGCGCTTGAGACCCGAAATGGACTTAGGTAGGTATGCAATTTGTTCTCTGCTCGATGATTGTGCCTATCAGGTTGGTGTGGTGTGGGGGTGTATCAGGCATAGGACGTGGAAGCCATTGGTGCCAGTAATCAAGACACAGATGTAGGCGATAGCAAAGTGAATTTGAGCAGCGGAGTCGACTCCGCTGCTCATTTGTCTGGCCAGGACGTACTAACTGCTATACCCGGGTATGCGATTGCGATTGCTGTAAGCGCTACTAGAATATGCACTTATGTCGAGTAAGAATCCCAGGATGATCCAGAACCAACCCCAACCGACAACGCCGACTAGAGGGTTATAAACAAGGACATACATCAGGGTGGTAAAGGGCAAGAAGATGATGCCAAGAAGTGGCCAGATAAAGGTATTGTGGAATGCGAGTGTCACCCGATTAGTAAACAACCAGACGAAGAGCACTGCCAGGCGGGGAAAAGCTGCTGCGCCGATCGCAAAAACGCAACCAAAACACATAATGGATTCCTCCTACTGTGAAAGTTTGGATGGGCTGCCTAATTGAGAACCCTTGTGCATTTCAATGCTTTGTGATGCCGATCGTTCACACATTGCTCTCATGACCCACCTCACATTATTGTACGGCTGAAAGTAGTATAACTGAAAAGCGATGCAAAACACAACAGACGAAAGCCTAGAATTCAGTTGATCAAATTTCAAGCGGATAATTTCTGTAGATGAAATCTACATTCAAGCATGAGACAGTTTCTTTCGGATTACTTTCAATGCGTCGTCTACGGTGCGTGAGGTTTGCTGCAAGGGAAGACGTTTGAGCCTGTGAGCGAGGGCCATTGGTGCGATGGTATAGACGTGTTCGGGTGTGACCTCTTCCAGACCAAGGTAGGCTGCATAGGTCTGTGCTGCCCTGCGCATGACGATATCTCCGCGATGTCCATCTACGTCAAGCTCGATGTTGATGATGGCGATGAGTTCAGCAACATCACGGGGGACGGTGACTTGTTTTTCCACCTGAGCTGCTCGTGTGATGCGAAAACGCAGTTCCTGTTCAGCGGTAGCGTATTCGGCAAGAAATGCCTGAGGTGCGGCTTCGAAGCGTTCGCGCAGTTCAACGATCTCAACACGCTGCTGAATATTGTGAATAGACGTGATATCAATACAGAGGCCAAAGCGATCGGTCAACTGCGGGCGTAACTCGCCCTCTTCGGGATTCATCGTGCCGACCAGCATGAAGCGCGCCGGGTGGTTGAACGAGACTCCCTCTCGTTCAACAATGTTGACTCCCATTGCTGCTGCATCGAGCAATACGTCTACGACATAATCGTCCAGTAAGTTTACCTCGTCGACGTAGAGAATACCCCGGTTTGCGTCGGCGAGAACACCTGGCTCGAAGCGTCTCTGTCCCTCGCGAAGCGCATGCTCAAGATCAAGAGTACCTACGACACGATCCTCTGAGGCGTTGATGGGCAAATCGACAACACGCATACGGCGATGGCTGATTGGTAACGATTCGCCTTGCTCGAAGCGAGTTCGGCAGGAAGAGCACATTGCCGCTGGCTGATCAGGAGGACAGGAGAAAGGACAGTCGCTGACTACTGCAAATTCTGGCAGCACGGCTGCAAGCGCGCGCACTGCTGTCGATTTAGCTGTGCCCTTTTCTCCACGAATGAGTACTCCGCCGATAGCTGGTTGAATGGCATTGAGGATGAGGGCCAGTTTCATTTCTTCCTGGCCTACGATCGCGCTGAATGGGTATATATACATGATAGCCTATCTGCAACGCGCCACACCCACTTCCGCAGGTGTGGCGCATAGGACGCATACAGTTCACTGCTATGGTTATGCGAACTCGATTACGCCACGGATGTTTTTGCCCGCAAGCATGTCAGCATAAGCTTCATTAATCTGATCGAGCGTGTACGTCCTTGTTACTAACTCGTCCAGCTTCACCTTACCTGCATGGTACATAGCGAGCAGATTGGGAATGTCGTTGCGTGGCTGGGAATCGCCATAGAGGGTTCCCATAATTGACTTCTGAAAGAGCACAAGATCCAGTGGAGGTACCGGAATAGACTCGGCGGTGGCAGGTGTCAGGCCGATCACGACTACTGTGCCATTTTTGCCGAGACAGGCATAGGCTTGACCAATAGTGGCAGGCGTGGCAATTGCCTCAAAGGCATAATCGATGCCCATACCCCATGTCAGATCCTTGACAATCTGCACAACATCTTCGTTCTTTGCGTTGATGGTGTGGGTTGCCCCAAACTCTTTCGCCTTCTCCAGTTTGAAGTCGACAACATCGACGGCGATAACCATGCGCGCGCCAGCAATGTGCGCACCCTGGATGGCGTTCATGCCGATACCGCCGCAGCCAATGACCATCACAGTACTTCCTGGTTCGACCTTCGCGCGATGGATGACCGCACCGATGCCGGTTGGCACGCCACAACCAACGAGTACTGCTTTATTGAGCGGATAGTAGTCTGCAACCTTGACTACTGACATGTCAGGTGCGACTGAGCGTTCGCTGAAAGTAGAGATTACGCACATTTGCCCGACATCTTCACCCTTTGAATTGTGCATGCGGAAGGTTCCGTCAAGCTGGGGACCCATCAAGATTGAAGCTCCCATATTGCAGAGGTTTGTATGTCCCCTGGTGCAGTAGTAGCATGTGCCACACGAGGGGATGAAGCTGAGGACGACATGGTCCCCTGGTTTGCAGTTTGTAACCGCAGAACCTACCTCCTCAACAATGCCTGCACCCTCGTGACCGAGCGCCATTGGCATATAGCCAGGTAGTTCGCCTGAGACCAGGTGATAGTCGGAGTGGCAGACGCCCGCAGCGACCATCTTGACCTGTACTTCATGATCTTTGGGCGGATCAAGCTCGACTTCTTCGACGCGGATGGCTTCGCCGGGTGCATACAGAATAGCGGTTTGTGTCTTCATTAAATACGACCTTTCTTCTAGTGAGCGCTTGCTCTAAATAGCGGCAAAAGGAAAATACGGTGCGTGTGTAGTTTCTCACCCCCTTTTTAGTAAGATAGGTTCATGTGGCAGGCAATATTGGTAATAGTCGGCGGCTAGAGCTTGAGCCAGTTCGCGGCATGGACCTGGTACCTTCTCACCTGCCTCGTTGGTCACAGTTGGGTAAGGGTTTGTATCGATCATTACCGACGGTATCTGGCGTACTGCGATCTCCTGGGCGACGTTGAGAGCGTCACGAGTTGAAGTGTCGTGACGCATATTGCCAGAGAGGTCGATGTTTGCCAGGCCATCGGTCAGGACGATCAAGATGGGTCTGGTGGTCGGGTCACGTAGGCGTTCCGTTTCGGCAAGTCGCAGTCCCTCTAACAAGCCTGTCGCAAGTGGCGTGCATCCACCGATATAGAGTTCCTCGACACTGCGACGGGCGCGAGTGAAGTTGCGAGTGGGTGGCAATACGACGCGACCTTGAGCAAAGCGAAAGACGAGCATGGCAACGCGGTCACGCTTCTCATAGGCGTTTTGCAGGAGCGCCAGTAGGATGCGTTTGGTTTTGGGCATCAACTGTCGAGCCATCACAGAATCGCTGCCATCAACTACAAACACCAGCAATGAACATGTTTTGCGCTCACGAACCTTCTGGCGGAGATCGTCAGGACGGAGTTCCAATTTGCTCCCGTCGATACGCCCTCGCACCTGTTGATAGGGTGCTGCTGCGCGGATGGTAGCGGAGAAGGCAATATCCGTGACGGGATTGGCCTGGCGACTGCGTGTGAAACGTCCGCTCCTTCGCGATGTCAGTGAAAGAAAACGCCGTCCAGCTTCCTGGCGCGTCAATCGGTCTCGTGTTACAGATATAAGTGCCTGTACCTGGGTGACATCCTGTTCGCCACGCAACCTCCTACTGAGACCAGCAGCGCCCTCGCGCTCGTCACCGCGTTTATCTATATCAATATCATCGTCAATAGTCGCTATCTCTTCTGGGATATCTACATCTGTAGTTTCCTGGGGTAATTGATCGAAAAGCTGCGTAAGGTGTTGACTGATGGCAGCGCCAGCGCGTGCTCTATGAGGAAGTGCAAGCTTCACAGCTTGTTCGATATCGGAGAGTTCTACTTCTGTACGATCTTCCCAGGCGGCTAAGGCCCGAGCAGTACGCAGCACGGCGAGATCACCTCGATGACCTTCAGCGTGCAATTGACGATCAACGAGTACCGCGACGACCTGGCGAAAATATCGAGAGACATGTACAGAAGGCAAAAGTAGCTGAGCGTGTTTGATGCGTTCATGTAACGATTGCTCAGCTACTGCCCATTGTGCCATGAAGTCGGATGGAGATGTGTCGTAAGCCAGGCGGTGTTCTACCACCAGTGCGCGATTGGCTGGATCGCGCTGGTCTTCTGCCTCTACATACAGTCCGATCCTATCAAGCAATTGAGGCCGTAACAGCCCTTCTTCTGGATTCATGGTGCCGATCAGCACAAAACGCGCAGGATGGGATATTGAGATGGTCTCCCGCTCAACGCGATTAATCCCAAGGGCGGCGGCATCAAGCAGCAGATCAACAATATGATCATTGAGCAGGTTGATTTCATCGATATAGAGGAAACCGCGATTTGCTGCCGCTAACAATCCTGGGGCGAAGTGGCTGACGCCGCTTGCCATGGCTGTTGCAAGGTCGAAGCTCCCGGCAACGCGATCTTCGCTGGCATTGAGTGGAAGGGTTACCAAATGAACAGGACGCTGAGCGATGGGGAGCGTTTCGTTGCGTTCATAACGAACCTGGCAATCGTTGCACATCCATTGTGGTGCAGTTGGATCGCAGAAATAAGGACAGTCAGCTACGCCTGATATAGGAAGGAGCAGGCTGGTAAGGGCGCGTACAGCCGTTGATTTTCCTGTGCCTCTACGTCCACAGATGAGAACGCCACCAATCGATGGATCGATGGCGTTGAGGATGAGGGCCAGGCGCATGTTCTGCTGCCCAACCATAGCACTCAACGGGAATGTTGCCATGTTTATGCTTTCGTCGTCTGTTCAACGCTGCATCGGATAAACGTCGTCATATATTCCCACACTGCCGAATCCACGGGTATTGCATGCTATCACATGGTTGTGTTTCGTGTCAAAAGTATGCTCGCTTCATTCGGTCAGATTATCGCGTCAAATAGCCGGCATCGATGGGCAATGCGCAGCCTGTCAAATGACGAGCTTCGTCAGATGCCAGCCACAGTACGGCTGCGCTAATTGCTTCTGGTGGCAACAGGCCGCGATCAGGAAAGAGATTGAGCTGATTCATTAATTCCAACATATATTCATGGGTTGCTAAAGGTCCAGAGCCACCTGCAAATACGTCATATAACGCCTGGTTACGTAGCATGGCCGTATCGACACTGGTTGGACACACGGCATTCACATTGATGTTATGGGAAGCAAGTTCTATAGCCAGGGTCTTGACGAGACCAAGAACGCCGTGTTTGGCGGCGACATAGTGTGCCAGGTTTGCCATGCCCTTGAGTCCTGCCGTCGATGAAATGCAAATAATTTTACCACTACGCCTGCTGAGCATCTGTGGAATGCACACTTTGCACGTAATCCAGACACCTTTGAGATCGACATTCACGGTTTCGTCCCACTGTTCTTCTGTCAGTTCCCAACTGGGCGCAAAGGAATACACACCAGCGTTAGCTACCACGATATCGATGGAGCCGAGTTCGTGCTGAGCCCGTTCAGCCAATTGCTGCATAGCGGACAGGTCTGTCACGTCTACCTCGGCAGCTAGAACGGGACGGCCCATTTGTTTGATCTCGGAAGCTAGCGATGCTAATTCTTCTGGTTGTGCCAGTGGATAGGGGACAGTGCTGTACTGGCGACAGGCGTCGCATAATACAAGTTGCGCTCCCTCGCGGGCGAATGCGAGGGCATGAGCGCGGCCCATCCCATGTGCTGCGCCTGTGATAAATACCGTGCGATCCTGGAATCGGGGGTTAATATGGTTAGTAGACTCCGCAGATGCCATCGATGGTGAAATCTTCGATGATGAGTTCGTCTTCTAACGCGAGGTCTAGCTCTAGCGTATCTACATCTGTGAGTGCCTCTATATCAGAGTTCTCTATGATGGAAGTTTGTTCGTCAATTGCAACTACGTTGGTTTGGAGGTTGATGTCTGGCATTAATAAACCCTCTCTTTTACTGACGATACTTACTAATGTGAGATAAGCATACCATCAGTTTCTGGAGAATACAAGGTTTTTCCCTTGACTTCTACTTCCTCCATTAAGTATGCTTGCTTCTATAGAACAGATGACTTGTCAATCAGCGGAGGTCAGCGATGTCTCATACCATTACACACTATCGACTCATCTCAGAGGTTAAGATACGCCGCGAGTCCTTTGGAGGCATTCTCTATAAGTATGGTTGTGCTGATAGGGGTGCCCTTTCTTTTATCAATTCACCGCAACTCATTGAACTATTGATCATAGGCCAGCAGCAGCATGATGGCGATATGAACGCGGCGATCGAAAACAGTCGCTACTCTGAAGCTGGCAAACAAAAGTTGTATAGCGCTCTCGATGATCTGGTGAAACGAGGATATATCCAGGTACAGATGTAAATGTCCAGCAAGCCCGTATCTTCATGAGAGGAGTTAACCCTGATGGCGGAATTTGTGCGTTTTATGGAACGATCCAATCAGTCTGTGGATGCGAAAGTCGGCACCGTACACCCTCTGGCCCTGGCAGCAATGCAGCAGACAGGAGAGATAGTTTCGCAACAGAAAGGACGAGGCTCTCAACGCTTTCTGCAAGGCGGCCTGTCAGCGCCGATGACCGTCACATGGGAAATTACAGCGGCATGCAACATAGCGTGTATCCATTGCCTCTCGGCATCAGGTAGACGTAGACCACGTGAGTTGAAAACGGAACAATCATTAGCGCTGGTGGATGAACTGGCGGAGATGCAGGTATTCCAGATTCATTTTGGCGGTGGAGAACCCTTTATTTATCCAGGTATCTGGCAAGTGCTTGAACGCTGCACAATGCGTGAACTTGTAATGTGTATCAGCACCAATGGGACGTTGATTACCGCGGAACGGGCACGCCGTCTGAAGCAATTTGCCCCATTGTACTTCCAGGTAAGTCTGGATGGCGGTACACCTCAGACGAACGATAGTATACGAGGTAAAGGTGTGTTTGATCGTGCAATTCGTGGTCTGGAATTTCTAGCTGCTGAGAACCATAGTCTGACGGTGAACAGTGTATTGACGCGCCATAGCTTCTACGAGCTGGATCTACTCTATGAGATAGCTGCAAGCTATAATGCCAAACTACGTGTGACCCGCCTGCGCCCTTCGGGACGAGGACAGGATGTTTGGGCTGATTTACATCCGACACAAGAGCAATACAGTGAGTTTACAGACTGGTTGATGAACCGTCCCGACGTGTTGACAGCCGATTCTTTTTTCCACCTCAACGCTTTTGGTACCACATTAGCAGGTCTTGATATATGTGGGGCGGCGACTGCGACGTGTTGTATCTGTCCGGAAGGCGAAGTCTATCCGTGCGCCTTCTTCCAGGCACCGGAGTTCGAGGCAGGTAATCTGCACGAGCTAAGCTTCAGGGAGATCTGGCAGAACTCATTGCTCTTTGACTACTATCGCAAGATGGGAGGAGGAGCCTGCTCGGGTTGTGTACAGTACAATGTGTGTCACGGAGGCTGTCCAGCCACAAAGTGGTTTGTGCATCAGAAGTTGAGTATCAAGGACCCGGAGTGTGTGTTGCTTTGACGCGAATTCTTGACTCATCTTCCCCAAAAATGATGTCAAGTACCCAATGCACACTTTCGGTATTAGAATATATTGTGGCCTACACATTCATATTGGTTTGGTGAAACCCTTGTATTCTCTTGAACGTGCTAGTGAAAAAATAGGGTTTGACAGATAATGTTTCTCTTTTTTCCTATTCCAGCACTCACTAAGACAGTGCTCATATCGCTTATTGCACTGCTCACCCTTCTCGGAATCATGCTTCGCCCGTGGAAGGTGAGCGAGGCCATCATAGCGCTCACAGGAGCAGGATTGCTTCTCCTTCTAGGTCTTCTCAGCCCTGTGGCAGCTCTTACCACCTTGTTGCGTGATTGGAACACTTTTTTCTTCTTTCTTGGCATGATGAGCCTGGCGGCACTTGCAGAGGTCGCTGGACTTTTCGATTGGTTAGCTGTTCAGGCTGCACGACTCTCTGGGAACAGTTCGCGACGTCTTTTCTTCAACACCTTTCTGCTTGGAAGTCTCATCTCGATGCTGCTCTCCAATGATGCCACCGCCCTCATT
>Ga0137390_10005363_pt1 | contig 10813 bp, 6 predicted proteins | sample 15con2h24AmetaG_FD_104937 | JGI IMG/M metagenome (GOLD analysis project Ga0137390, IMG submission 104937) | Vadose zone soil microbial communities from Angelo Coast Range Reserve, California, USA - 15con2h2.4A metaG | ecosystem: Environmental > Terrestrial > Soil > Vadose zone > Saprolite... | reverse complement strand
CGTTGGTGGTGAAGGCTTTGCGGTCGATGCGAGCCTGATCCAGGCCGATGCCAACAAGCAGCGCTCGATACCGGGCAAGGACTGGCATAAGGATCGCGATCCGGAGAGCTCCAGCCGCGCGGTGAAGGAGTATATGGCGACCCTCGACGACATGGCGTGGGGGGCGGCCACCGATGTCGTGCCGAAGTTCGTGTCTCCGTCCGATCCTGCGGCTCAATGGACCGGTGCGCACAAAGGACCGACATTCTTCGCTTACGCTGACAACTATCTGATCGACGTGGAGTTCGGCGTCATCGTTGATGTCGAGGCGTCCCGCGCCATTCGGCAAGCCGAAGTTGGCGCGGCAAGGACAATGATCGAACGAACAGAGAAGCGCTTTGGTCTCAAGCCGGAGCGGCTCGCGGCCGATACAGCTTACGGGTCGGCTCCGATGCTGAACTGGTGGTCGAGGAGAAGGGCATCGCGCCCCATATTCCGGTGATCGACAAGTCGAAGCGAGAAGATGGCACCTTCTCACGCAGCGACTTTCGGTACGATACGACAAACGATGTCTACCATTGCCCGAGCGGAAAGCAACTCAGCACGAGCGGCACGGTGCACGAGGGCAGTACGCTTCTCTATCGCGCAAGCAAGCTCGACTGCGATACGTGCCCGCTCAAGCCCCGGTGCTGTCCGAAGGAACCAGCACGAAAGATCCCCCGCAACATCCACGAGAACGCACGAGACATCACCCGGTCGTTCGCGGGCACCGAATCCTTCGAGCAATCGCGGCGTGAACGCAAGAAGATCGAGATGCGGTTCGCGCACTTGAAGCGCATCCTGAGGCTCGGTCGACTTCGACTGCGCGGCCCGCGTGGCGCTCAAGACGAGTTCACGCTTGCGGCCATAGCCCAGAACCTACGGCGGCTCGCCAGGTTGGTCGCACGGCCGCCACCTGCCGAGGGTTCAGTGTGTCGCGCAGCGTGAAAAGCGTCAGTGCCAGTGCGTCAAAGCCGCCGCTCCAACCGGAGCAAGCGGTACAAAACGGTTCGTTCGGAAAATCAATAGTGATGCTTGTTGGCCAAGTCGGCGACTTCTGCAACAAAATCGGCACTTGTGCGACGAATGAGTTAGGCGAACGTGAGTCCGGTTCCCGCCTCTTAACGGACGTTCATCGGCGTCGGCTTTTTTCAACAGAATCGACCCAAAGCGGACATTCGGAAATGTCCTAGATCCGCGGCGCGGAGCGAAGGCTGCACGGAGCGAGGGCTTTGCCTTCGAGCTGTAGATCTATGGGCGCCTTGTTCCCCATGAATGACGCCGAAGCTCATACGGGCCGGCTCGGATGGGGCAAACGGTGGTAGCCTAATCTGGCGGTGGCAGACAGCTCGGCTTGGTTCGTCCGCGCGACTCCGTGCTAGTCTCCTTAGCTGGCGGAGACGGGTCCATGACCGCAAAAGCGACGAAGGCCGCTGTATTGGGCTCAATACTGCTGCTCGCAATGGGCCGTGGGAGCGTAAGCGCGAGCGCAATGGGTAGTGAACCGGTGGGCGGGAATGAGACCGTCACTCAGTATCTGACCCCGGCGACACTCGAGGCGATATTTCCGGGAGCGGACAAGGTGGGCGAGGTCGGCGGCTCGCCGCCCGCCGCTCCGATCTACAGGGGAGGGCGCCAAGTCGGCTATCTGTTCTCGACCTGGGATGTGACCCAATCGAAAGGGTTCTCAAACCGCCCGTTGATCCTCCTGGTTGGCATCGACCTTGCTGGTCATGTCGCGGCGGCGCGGCTGGTCCATCACACCGAGCCGATCGCCATCCTCGGGCTCAGCGACCAGGAGCTCCATCGCTTCACCGAGAACTACAAGGGGCACGACATCAGCGCGGGGGTCGACGTCGTCAGCGAGGTGTCATCCTCCGTCTTGGGCGTGGGAAGCTACTCCCAACGCACGATCCCTGGAGCAACCGCTTCGGTGAAGGTCGACGCCGTGTCGCGGGCAACGACGAGCTCGGTGCTGATGAGCGATGCCATCGTCCGCGGCGCACGCATTGTCGCGCGCAGCCGCGGCATCATTGCGGCGCCCAAGGCGGGAACGGCTCACCTCGATGTGGACAGCTTCGCGCCCGCCGACTGGCCGGCGCTCGAAGCTGCGGGCGCGATCGCCCATCTGCACCTCGCCTATGGCGAGGTTCGCGAAAGGCTCGTCGCGAACGGAGCGGCTAAGTTGGCTCTTGGCGATGCCACGGCGGCGCCGCGCGACACTTTCCTCGACCTCTATGTCGCCCTCGTCACGCCGGCGGGGATCGGCATCAATATCCTCGGCAAGACCTGGTACGACCAGTATACGGCTGGCCGCGCCATCGATGATCAGATGATCCTGATCGCCGCGAACGGCCCATACTCGTTTCTAGGCGAGGATTGGGAGCACGCGGCGGTCATCAGCCGCCTCGAGCTCGTACAACGCGACAAGACAATCCGACTATCCGGAAAACAGATCAAGACATTGCCGTTCCTGCATGCGAAGAAGGCGCCCGACCTTACGGAACGCGCCCTCGTCTTCCTTGCCGGCAACAGCGGTCTCGATCCCAGCCAGCCCTGGCAGGTGCATCTGCTCGTGAGCGCCCAGGCCGCCTTAGGCCACGCGAGCTTCGCTGTTTTTGATCTCACCTACCGCGTGCCGGAGAACTATGTGGTGAGGAGGCCCAGCGATAACCAGGCTTTACCCTGGCAGGCGATTTGGCTGGCTCACAGCGTCAAAATAGCAGTCCTCGGGTTTGCGCTGACAACGCTGACAATCATTCTGTTCCTGCAGAACTACATAAGTCGCCGGCGCCGGCTCCACCGCTGGATCCGGATCGGCTTCCTGAGCTGGACCCTGGTGTGGCTCGGCTGGTATGCAGGCGCCCAACTCACCGTCATCAACCTCATCACCTACATTCATACGTTGGTCACCGATTTCCGCTGGGACTATCTCTTGGCGGATCCTCTGATCACGATCCTGTCGGCGTTCACGATTGCCGCGCTATTTCTGTGGGGTCGAGCCGCGTTCTGCGGCTGGCTCTGTCCCTTCGGTGCGCTGCAAGAGTTGGTGAACAATGCAGCTCACCGGTTTCGAGTCCCGCAGCTCGCGATCCCGATGGCGCTGCACGAGCGGCTTGTCGGGGTTAAATACCTGCTCTTTCTCGGCTTGGTGGCAGCGTCGTTCTGGTCATGGGACCTCGCTCTGGCCGGGGCAGAGATCGAGCCCTTCAAGGCCGCCATCATCCTCCGCTTCATCACGGCATGGCCGATGGTGGCATATGCGCTGGCGCTTGTGGTCGCCAGCCTGTTCGTCGAGCGGTTCTACTGCCGCTTCGCCTGCCCGCTCGGCGGCGGTCTCGCCATTTTCGGCCGGGTGCGCCTGTTCAACTGGCTGAAGAGGCATCCGGAGTGCGGCACCCGCTGCCGCATTTGCGAGAGCGTCTGCCCGGTGGGCGCGATCAAGCGGAGCGGCCAGATCAACATGAACGAATGCTTCTATTGCCTCGATTGCCAGGTGACCTATTACGACGACCATATCTGCCCACCCATGGTCTGGCGCCGCAAGCGACAGCAACAACAGCCCTTCGCCAAGGGTGCGCTGAGGGCGACCGCGGATCGCGCCTTCGACGGAGTGCCGCGATAATGCATACGAGTGGCAATGGCCGGCGTATTTCTGGTCAATCCGGGCTCCAGCGAATGACGAGCGTGCCGGTCGCGCTGTCGCGCCGGCGCGCCATGACCATTCTGGGCGCAGTTGCCGGGATGCCCTTGCTTTGCGCGGTCGACCGGCCGGCCGATGCGGTGGCGCTTCACCAATGGAACGGCACCTCGCTCGGATCGCCGGCCCGCTTGTTGCTCTATCACCCGGACCGTGCCGCCGCCGCGCGAATCGCCAGCATATGCGCCGCCGAGATCGAGCGGCTGGAGCGGGTGTTCGCCCTCTACCGGGCGGACAGCGAGCTCGCACGCCTCAACCGTGACGGCCGGCTCGACGCTCCGTCCTTGGATTTGTTGGTGGTGCTATCGCAATGCCAGCGCCTGTCCGCCATGAGCGGCGGCGCCTTCGACGTGACGGTTCAGCCGCTATGGGACCTCTATGCCGCGCATTTCTTTGCGGCGCCATCACCACCACCGGAAGGACCAGACCCACAGGCAATCGACCGGGCCCGGCGGCTGGTGGGCTGGCGGGGCATTGATGTCGCGGCGCGGCGGATCTCGCTCTCCCGGCCGGGGATGGGCTTGACGCTCAACGGCATCGCCCAGGGTTATGTCACCGACCGGATCACCGAGATTCTGCGCGACAATGGCTGCGACCGTATCCTCGCGGATATGGGGCGCAGCGAAATACGGGCACTCGGCCGCCATGCCGACGGGCGCCCCTGGCGCATCGGCCTCGCCGATCCGCGCCATCCCGAGAATTTCGCCGTCATCTCGGACCTTTGCGATCGCGCCCTGTGCACGTCCGGCGGTTACGGCACCAAGTTCGAGGCGACAGGGCGGTATCACCATTTGTTCGACCCGGCCACGGGAACGAGCGCCAACCATCACATCGCGGTCTCGGTCTTGGCGGCCAGCGCCATGGTCGCGGACGCGCTGTCGACGACGCTCTACGTCGCGCCGCCTGAGCAGGTGCCAGAGTTGCTGGCGAGCTTTCCCGGCGTCAGCGCCATCCTTACCCTGCCCGACGGCGCGGTCCGACACGTTTCAGGCTGAAGCGACGGTCTGGTGCGACAGGCGACTGCGAGAGCGTGTCGCGTGTGCATTGTCAAGTGCAAACCTCGGGTATAGGCTCTAATTACCAATCAAAACAACACTAGGGAGGAACGACTATGGCTAGTTGGCTCAGTGAGCGAGAACAGCGCCTGGTCGCAGGCGCTGAGACCGCTGCCGCAACTCCGATACCGACCCAGATCGTCTCGAATGGCGAATATCTCCCCCCGCCGCAAAGCGAAACACAAAAGCGCGTCGAGCGGCGGATCTTCGAGCTGGCCGACCTCAACGGCAAGCGGCTGGGCCTGAGCCGGCGGCAGTTCCTGCGCACCGGCTGCGGCATGGCCGCCGCCTTCCTCGCCATGAAAGAGGTCTATGGCGCCAATGTCTTCCAGGTCGATGCGGCCGAGGCGCGCGAGCCCGAGCTGATGCTGGCGCGCGCACAGAGCCTCGCCGGGCAATTCATCTTCGATGACCAGACCCACTTCGTGCGTGACGATTTCGATCACAAGGAGCTGTTGGGTCTCGGCGAGTTTGCGGCCGAGCATTGGAACCCGAAGATGAAGGAAGAGGGTGTCACGCTGGCTCGGTACAAGTTCCAGAACTATATCAAGGAACTCTACTACGACAGCGACACCAGCATGACGCTCCTGAGCGGCGCGCCGTTCGACGATCCGACTTGGTGGCTCCTGTCGAACGAGCAGATCGCCAGGGCCCGCGACGTGATCAACGATTTTGCGGGCTCGCGGCGCATGCTCGCGCACACGGTCATCACGCCCAAGCAACCCGGCTGGACGGAGGAGGTCGACAAAGCGATCGCGGTCTACAAGCCCGATTCGTGGAAGTCCTACACCATAGGCGACCCGCTCGCGCCGTCCAAGTTCCCGTGGCGCTTGGATGACGAGAAGCTGATGTATCCCTTCTACGAAAAGGCCGTGAAGGCAGGCATCACTACCATCTGCATCCACAAGGGCCTGCTGCCGCCGGATTACGAGAAGTCCTTTGCCGGCGTATGGGAATACGCGACGACTTGGGACCTCGGCAAGGCGGCCAAGGATTGGCCGCAGATGAACTTCGTTGTCTACCATGCCGCGCTGCGGCCATTCCTCGAGCTGCCCGACCAGGCATGGGCCGAATTCGAGGCGTCCGGGCGCATCAAGTGGGCGACCGATCTGGCCGAAATCCCCGAGAAGTTCGGGGTAACCAACGTCTACGCCGAGCTCGGCACTTCTTTCGCCAATTCGGCGGTGGCGCATCCCAAGTTCTCGGCAGCATTTGTCGGCACGCTGATCAAGGGCATGGGGGCTGATCACGTGGTCTGGGGCAGCGACACCCTGTGGTACGGCTCGCCGCAATGGCAGATCGAAGCAATGCGCCGGCTGGAGATTCCCGATGACATGCGAAAGAAGTACGGTTTCGCTGCTCTCGGAGGCGCCAACAGCGCGACCAAGCAGATGATCTTCGGCGCCAATTCCGCCCGCATCTACCGCCTCAACCTCAAGGCAGCCGAAAACAAGCCGATGCCGGCCTATTCCGAGGATCGGCTGTCTCAGCTGAAGGCCAACTACGAGCTCGCGGCAAAAGAGCCGTCGAACCTGCGCTACGGCTACGTGCGAGCCGGCTGAGCACCGCGCCCGGTGTCGCCGCTCGTCCGGCGCCGTCATTTACCGCCGAGTGGGACCACGCTTCCGGAGCGTGGTCTCCACGGCAGGACGGCCGAGCGCGCGCTGTCGAGATCTGGATGTGGCTATCGGTCGCTGCAGCCCACAGAAAAATACGGCGATCCTGCCAAGCACTAGGAGGAAGACATGCGCAGGCTAGCGTCGGTGATCGTCACCGTTGCTTGCCTTGCCCTGCCGATGGAGCCGGTCGCTGCCCAGAAGCGCTATGCCCCGGGTGCCAGCGACGGCGAAATCAAGATCGGCCAGACCATGCCGTACAGCGGCGCGGCCTCGGCCTATGGCGCCATCGGCAAGGCGGAGGCCGCCTATTTCGCGATGATAAACGAGCAGGGCGGCGTCAACGGGCGCAAGATCAGGTTTTTCAGCCTTGACGACGGGTACAGCCCGCCCAAGACGGTGGAGCAGGTTCGGAAGCTCGTCGAGCAGGAAGAGGTCCTGCTCCTGTTCCAGACCATGGGCACCGCGACCAACAATGCCGTCCGCAAATACGTCAACGATAAGAAAGTGCCGCACGTGTTCCTGGCCTCCGGCGCCTCGCTCTGGGCCGACCCGGAGCATTTTCCGTGGACCATGGGCTGGCAGCCGGACCTGCAGACGGAGGGCGCGATCTACGCCAAAGACATCCAGAGGGAGAAGCCGGGCGCGAGGATCGCGCTGCTATATCAGAACGACGACTATGGCAAGGACTACCTCAAGGGGTTCCGGGATGCTCTCGGTGACAGAGCTGACAAGATGATCGTCGGCGAGGCGTCCTACGAGTCAACGGATCCGACCGTCGATTCTCAGATCGTCACCTTGCAAGCGTCCGGCGCCGACACCTTCTTCAACGTCAGTTCGCCGAAATTCGCCGCGCAGGCGATCCGCCGGGCCTACGACATCGGATGGAAGCCGCGCCAATACCTCACGAGCGGCTCGAGCTCGGTGGCGGCGGTGTTGCAGCCTGCAGGGCTGGAAAAATCGATCGGGATCATTTCGGCCGGCTATATCAAGGACCCGACCGACAGCCAGTGGCACAACGATCAGAGCTATAAGGACTGGCTGAGCTGGATGAAGCAGTACAATCCCGACGCCGATATCGCCGACCGCTTCAATGTTTATGGTTACAGTGCGGCACAGACCTTGGTGCAAGTGCTGAAGCAATGCCGCGACGAACTGACCCGGGAAAACGTCATGAAGCAAGCCGCCAATCTCAAGGATCTCCAGTTGCCGATGATGCTGCCGGGAATTCTTGTCAAGACCAGTCCCACCAACTTCCATCCGATCCGGCAGATGCAGCTGCAGCGCTTCGATGGCGAACGTTGGGTTCTGTTCGGCAGTATCATCGGTGGCTGAGCTAGGTATACGCCGGGAAGCCGCGGCGGCAGCAGGGGCCAGTGTCGCCGGATCACGACCGCTTGAGAGCATCCGCGTGCTCGACGCGACACATGTCATGGCCGGTCCGTTCTGCACCTATCAGCTGGCGCTCTTGGGGGCGGAGGTCATACGCGTCGAGCCGCTGAACTTCAACGATCCGATTCGCAGCCACGGCCCGGATCCCGAACTCAATAACCGGCGTATGGGCACCTCGTTCCTGGTGCAAAATGCCGGAAAGCGGTCGCTCGGTCTCGACCTCAAGCACCCCGATGGTCAGGCAATCTTTCGACGCCTTGCCGAGCGTGCCGATGTGCTGGTCGAGAATTTCCGGCCGGGCGTGCTGGAACGGCTCGGTCTCGGTGCCGACGCGCTGCGCTCGATCAACCCGCGCCTAGTCTACTGCGCCATTTCTGGTTTTGGTCAAGACGGGCCTCTGAGGAATCGTCCTGCCTACGATCACATCATCCAGGCTGTAACGGGAATGATGGCGGTTACCGGAACGCCTGCGAGCGGCCCGACACGGGTCGGCTTTCCGGTCACTGACTATGTGGCGGGGCTGCTCGCTGCGTTCGCCGTGGCGATCGCCCTTTTCAGGCGAGAGCGGACCGGGGAGGGCGGGACGATCGATGTCGCCATGCTGGACGCCGCCCTCATCATTATGGGACCATTGCTAGGTCAGGTGCTGATTGCTGGCCGCAACCCTTTGCCCGCCGGCAATCTGCCGTTCGGCGGCAGTCCGTTCTCCGGTGTATTCGCGACCGCTGATGGCCTGCTCGCGGTCGTCGGGAGCACGCCACGGCAATGCATCGGAATATGTCGGGTACTCGGGCGGCCGGACCTTCTGGAGGACGCGCGGATCGTGAATTGGCAGAACCATCCCGAGCTCGCCGCGGAACTGGGACCGATGCTCGCAGCGACCTACCGGACGCGGACGGCCGAGGAGTGGGAGATTGCGCTTGCGGCCGCCGACATCGCGGCAGGAAAAGTCCGTGACCTCCGGGAAATCCTGCATCACCCGCACGTTTTGGGCCGCGGCCTCCTGATCGAAATAGATAGAGTACCCGGGATCGAACGCACGGTCACAGTGCCGAGCGTTGGCTTCAAGCTTGACGGTAAGAGCCAATCGCCCATGCGACCGCCACCTCCGCCATCCGCGAACACGCGCGAGGTACTGAAGGAACTCGGATATTGCGAGCCAGAAATCGACGCGTTGGAAGCATCAGGCGCCGTCGGTCGTTCGTCTTGATCGGCTGGCACGCCCGCTGGGCGTAATAAGAAGCGACAGTGGCAAGCGGCGGCGCTCAACGCTCGTACAGGCGGTGCGGACGAAGTTAGTGCAGGGCTGCGAGCCAGGCCGGCGATTTTAGGCCTGCGACCTCCAACGCGAGTTTCTTGCGCATCGCGTCGGAAAAACCACCATGTCCGTTGGCGACCACCATGAAAGCACCGCCGCCGCCGATCACATGGTCCCTGTACCACTGGTCAACGTCCGGCTCATCCCCCGAGGTGATGGGCAATCCGTTGATGGTGATGTCCTTGGCGAGCGCTGCGTCACGCGCCCACTTGGCTGTGACCTGGCCATGGTTTTGCCGACCGTCTCCGCTGACGTCGATGACCTTGCGATCGGCGAGCAGGGGAGCGCTGTCGAGCAATGCAATCGCCTTGGCGATACCCCCAGCGACGTTGGTCTTCCAGCCCACCCGAGGCCGCTCTTTGGTGCGCAAGGCCTGCACGACGGCATCGAGATCCGCACGACCGTGAATGATCGTCCAATCCACGAGCACGTCTTGCTCTTCGCTCCACTCGACGATCGCCAGCTCGATCGTCTGGTGCGCCCCCGCGGCAACAGCGTCGAGGACGGCTCGGCTTTGCAATCCCTCGGCAATCCCCTCGCGCTGCAGCTTGAAGCGCGCCTCATTGACCGAACTCGACACATCGACCGCCATCACCAGCGCGACATCCGCCTGCGCGGCGGCAGGGTGGGGTCCCACGAGGATGCCGCACGCGATGATCGCCGCGCCCCAAATACCAAAGTGCATCTCGACCCCCCGAGCGTGTTCCGGGTCTCGCCATTCCGCGCATTCCGCGGGGATTAACCATGCGACATGATTGGTAAAGGAGGTCTAAAGAGGGCGACCATCGTGTCTGACTGCGTTTTTCTGTTCTCGTCCCGGTCGCGCAACCGATGACATCCGACGTCGACGATGGCTGAGCTGTCCCTTCGGCTGCAATCTTGCGAACGATGACCATGCGCGCGCCGTCCCTACAAGCTCCCGCGCTTTGGCAGCGCCGGAGCCACAGTTACCGTCCGGGCAGAACGGTCCGGCACACCTAGCGAAAGGTTGTCAAGGCCTAGCTGCTGCCCTGGTTCAGCCAAATTGGACCATGGGCAAAAAAAGCCCCGGTTGGACCAGGGCTTTGAGGTGGGTATCTTGCATCATTCGCCCAGCACACTGCTAAGCGAACGACCACGAAAAGTACCATAACCACGTTGTTTCGTCATCGATTCAAGTGGGCGGTCAATACGTCCGCTGGCACGCGGCGAATCATTGACCGCCGCGGACGTGACGATCACTCCTGCAAGAGTATGTGCATCTCGAAGGGACCGAGCACTTCGTGCTCTCTCCGACCTGGAAGACTGGGATATTCGGCGACCTTGCGGGAGCCGAAAATAGCCGGGAGGTCACCGGCGTAGAGGGCCTTAACGCGAAAGCGGAGCTGGTCCTTCGCGGCCGCTCCAGGCAAGCACGTTAGACCACTCCCGGCGAATTTCTGCCCGCCTTCGGTAGTGCACCACTGTGGATTTGGGCTGGCTTGACTGGTGGGGACCAGCTCGACGACCACGCTCTGGCCTTTTTCGGGACCATCCATGATATCGACGACGCCCTTGTATGCCTTATCGATCCAATCCGTTTTGACCGTCCCTGGATCAAGGCCTTTCAAGAGTAATATGTAGGACGGATAGAAGCCGGCCATGAGAAACTGGCCGGAAGTCGCTTTCAACGTGAGCACGTCTGCTGCACCAGCGTACGTGGTAATAAGCGTAGCCAAAAGCCCGACTATCGCTG
>Ga0137390_10005356_pt1 | contig 10817 bp, 9 predicted proteins | sample 15con2h24AmetaG_FD_104937 | JGI IMG/M metagenome (GOLD analysis project Ga0137390, IMG submission 104937) | Vadose zone soil microbial communities from Angelo Coast Range Reserve, California, USA - 15con2h2.4A metaG | ecosystem: Environmental > Terrestrial > Soil > Vadose zone > Saprolite... | reverse complement strand
GGGACTGACACTACTTCTGCTCGCTCCGACCTCTGACTTCCAGGGTCTCGCTCTCCCTCCGTCATGGGATAATGATGTTTACGACCCAGAGTCGTTTCTTCGGAGAGGGCATCAAAATCACTGTGACGGACAATAAAGAGCACTTCTTCTTCGAGCATTACGGCCTTACAAATCAAGACCTTGAGAGATATCTGGCGGCCGCCTTGTCGGCCGGGGGCGATTACGCCGACCTCTATTTTGAATACCTGACCTCCACTTCGCTGATGGTGGATGAGTCCATGGTGAAGTCGGCTTCGCAGGGGATTTCGGCCGGTTGTGGCGTTCGCGTCGTCTCTGGAGAGCGCACTGGATACGCCTACACCGACGACCTCACTCCGGCGCGGATCCTGCACGCCGCCCGGACAGCCGCGCTGATTGCCAGCGCGCCCGCGAAGACTACGGTCACTGGCTTCCAGCAGAAACCGGCGCGCAGTCTCTATCCGGTTACGTTGCCCTCCGTGGACGCTGACATTACTGCCAAGGTCGAGCTCCTGATGCGTGCCGATCGCGCCGCTCGCGCGTTCGATCCCCGAATCAAGGAAGTCCGCGCCAGCTACGCAGACGAACTGCGCACCATCCTGGTGGTTGGGTCCGACGGGACCTTTGCCGAAGACTCGCAGCCGCTCGCTCGCATGAACGTCTCTTCTATCGCCAAGGCCGAAGCCAACTCGGGCCGCGGTACTTCCGGAGGCGGCGGTCGCATAGCGCTCGACTTTTTCTTTGGCGAGAAGAATCCCGAGCACTTCGCGAAAGAAGCCGCCCGCCAGGCAATCCTCCAGCTGACGGCTCGCGAAGCTCCAGCCGGCGACATGGAAGTCGTGCTCGGTCCGGGATGGCCCGGCGTGTTGCTGCACGAAGCCATCGGTCACGGCCTGGAAGCGGATTTCAATCGCAAGAAGACTTCGGCGTTCGCTGGATTGATCGGCAAGCGCGTGGCCAGCGAGAAGTGTACGGTCGTCGACAACGGCACCATGCCCTGGCGTCGCGGATCGCTCAATGTGGACGACGAAGGCCAGCCCACGCAGGAGACCGTGCTGATCGAAAATGGAATTCTCAAGGGCTATCTGAGCGACAAGCTGTCGTCGAAGCTGATGGGCCTCGCCGACACCGGCAACGGGCGCCGCGAGAGTTACGAACATATCCCCATGCCGCGCATGACGAACACTTACATGCTGGCGGGCCAGGACGATCCCGCGGACATTATCCGTTCCGTGAAAAATGGTATCTACGCCGTGAATTTCGGCGGCGGTCAGGTGGATATAACGAACGGCAAGTTCGTGTTCTCAGCTTCGGAGGCGTACCTGATTGAAGACGGCCATGTCACCGCGCCAATCAAAGGCGCAACCCTGATTGGCAATGGTCCAGACGTGCTGACGCGCGTATCCATGGTCGGCAACGATCTGAAGCTCGACGAAGGCGTCGGCACCTGCGGCAAAGATGGACAGGCCGTGCCTGTGGGAGTGGGTATTCCTACACTCAAAGTGGACCGCCTCACCGTCGGCGGAACTGCGCGGCGCGATACCGGCGGGTACATGCAGTAAGGCTTTTCACCACGGAGACACAGAGGCACAGAGAAAACCAACATCATGCGTGCTCCTTCGTGGACTCCGCAGTCCATTCGGGAAACCTGTAGCCAAGATCGTTAGGAATGAATTTAGTTCGCTCCGTCGCCCCGTGCCTCCGTGGTAGGTTTTAGATTCCTCACATGACAACAACTCTAGAAACGAATCCGCAAGTCGCAACCGACCTTAAGTTGCTCGCCACCGACGTCGTCGGCCGCGCCATGCAAGGCGGCGCAACGGCCGCTGAGTGCGTGGCCCGAGAGGGCGACGAATTTTCAACCGTCGTCCGGCTGGGACAAGTCGAAACCCTCAAAGAAGCGGGCTCGCGATCCGTCGGTGTGCGCGTGTTCTTCGGACAGCGCGCCGCGTCCACGTACTCGAGCGATTTTTCGTCGGCTGGTATCGAGCGCATGCTGAAGTCAGCGCTCGAACTGGCGAAGATCACTTCCGAAGATCCCTACGCCGGCATTCCGGAAGCCGACAAACTCGGCTCGCTCTCCGGCGATCTCGATCTCTACCACGAGGACGTGTACTCGCTGGCAGGCGCCGAGCGCATCGACTACGCCCGCCACGCTGAAAAAGCCGCGCTCGATTCCGATCCCCGCATCAAGAATTCTGAAGGTGGCTCGTTCGACGCAGCCACGGGCCGCAAAGTGCTGGCCAACTCGCACGGATTTGTCGGCGAATATCGGCGGTCATATTGCTCAGTCGCTGCTGTGCCCATCGCCCAGGATGAGGCAGGCCACATGCAGCGCGATTACTGGTATTCGGTCGCGCGCAGCCTGGCAAGGCTCGATCCCGCCGAGCAGGTTGGAAAAGAGGCGGCCCGCCGCACGCTACGCCGTCTGGGCGCGCGCAAGGCGAAGACTGCACACGTACCGGTCGTCCTCGATCCGATGGTCGCAAACTCGATGCTCGAACACATCTTTGAGGGCGTAAACGGCGACTCGGTCTATCGCGGCGCGTCATTCCTCGCGGGCAAGTTGGGCCAGCAGATTGCCGGCAGTAACATCACCGTGATCGACGACGGCACCATGATCGGCGGCTTCGGCACGTCTCCTTTTGACGGAGAAGGCATCCCTACACGCCGCACGGTTGTCATTGAGAACGGCGTGCTGAAGTCGTATTTGCTGAACACTTACACGGCCAAGAAACTCGGCCTCGAAACCACTGCAAACGCATCGCGCGGGCGCGCCGGCACCCCCGGCATCGGCCCCGGCAACTACTTCCTGCACGCCGGAACGAAGACGCCCGAGCAGATTATTGGCGACATTAAAGATGGTCTCTATGTCACCGAGTTTCTCGGCATGGGCGTGAACCTGGTCACCGGCGATTACTCTCGCGGCGCCTCCGGACTGTGGATAGTCAATGGTGAGCTCGCCTATCCGGTCGAAGAGATCACCGTCGCGGGAAATCTGAAGGACATCTTCAACAACATCTCCGAGATCGGCAGCGATCTGGAATTCCGCGGCAGTGTGGCTTGTCCTACGATTCGGATTGATGGGCTCACGGTCGGCGGAGAGTAATATCTATCTGTCGATGGCCCATCAGATGGGTCTGTGTCCTTAGTAATTTGCCCCTGATTTTGACAGCCAATAATCTTGGCCTACTACCTTTCTATTGGGGGGAATTTCATGCGAATGAAATGGTGGTTGGGTCTCGTGACGGCAGCCATGCTGACTTTGCCTGGCATGGCCCTTGCGGACGAGCATGGCCACGGGCACGGCCGCGATAAGCATCACGACCGCGACGATGACCGTGATGACGACCACGGCCATGGCCACGGCAGATATCGTTACAGCGATCACGACCGCGATGAGATCCGTGGTTGGTACCACGATCAGGACGATCATCTGCCGCCCGGTCTTGCCAAGAGAGATCGCTTGCCCCCAGGACTGGAAAGACAGCTACAGGTTCGTGGAACGCTGCCTCCGGGATTGCGTAAGAAGATGGTTCCATGCCCGGTGGAACTCGAAAGGCGTCTGCCTCCGCCTCCGCCAGGATATGGAAACTTTGCGATCGGCGGGCACATCGTGCTGGTAAACCGAAGCACCTTCATGGTGCTCGATATCTTTCACATGGAGCGGTAGGGTCAGCGTTTCCACTCTCGAGCCGCCGAACTATTTGTCGCTCAACTCGGGCGGATTGGGTCTGCTGACGGGCGGCACGATCCCGTTCAGCCGCAGATAGATCGTCATTTGCCCATAGTGGTCGGCCGCGTGCCAGATCACAACCCCTGCGAGCCGTAACCGTGTCGTTGGACCCGCGTACGGCCCTTCGATCGGGTCGAACATGTTCTTCGCATCGATTGCGCCGATTGACTTCTCGAGCGCCGCGAACGAATCCCGCAGATAGACCAGCAATTCCCTCCGCGTCTTTGCGGGAGAGGGTCCACCCATATCGCAGCGGTCGGGGGGCGTCTTGCCGTCCATCTCAGCCTCGAATGCAAAGTTGGAGCAGGCTACGTGCTTCACGATTTCGCCGAACGTACGCATCTCGGCTGGACCGTACTCCGGATGCTCTCCCTTGAACATGCCTTCAGCAGGACGGAAGCCGTACTTTTCGGCGGGCATGGCCTCGGCCGCCGAGCGCACTTCGTACTCCTGGTTGGCAACCTCGGCGAGCAGCGCGGAGCCGACAGTCTCTTTCTTGCTCAACTCCGCGGCGGTGGGTTTCTTGGATTGAGCGGCTGCGAGCATCGGCATTACGACAAGAATTAAGATAGCAATGGAATGCGGAAAGTGCTTCGTCATGATCTAGTGGCGTCTTGACCTCGGTGGCTGAAGCCGATACTCAAAGAAAGCCAGTTATTGCAGCGCTGAAGCGCTGCGCCACCCAAACCGTCGGCTATTGACGCTCATTGACTCTCAGTCCTTCTCCCACATCCCGCCGCCCACCAGACGCATTCCGGAGCCCGATCCTGAACCACCCCCGGCCTCGCGCTTTTTTCCCCAGTCGGCTTCCGTGAGCACGGAAATCGCTTCCAGCTTGTTCCTTTTCAGTCCCGCATTGACCGTGACCAGCTCTTTCTGCGTCAGCTTCTGGAAATCGCTGATTACATCATCCAAGTCGTGGCCCAAGGAATCGGCGCGAGCCGCCTGGTATTCCGTAGGACGGCCTTCATAGGTATTTACGGCGCCGTAGAGCTGCCCGAGAAGTTCGCGGATGCGTTCCTCGCCCGTGATTGCTCCGCCTTCTTTCGTGGCTACGATCTTGGACCGAAGTTCTTCGCACTTGGCAGTCAGTTGCTGTAACTGCGACCGCAATGGACTTTTCTCCGGAAGCTTGGCGGCGCGCTCGCTGGCGGCGTTGCGGACGCCTTCGATGGCGTCCACTGAATACGTCATGTGCTCGATGATCCTGTAAATCTTCATCGTCAGATCGAACTGCGCCCTGCGATCCGTCACCGAGAACTTCGCGCGCGGGTCGAGCACCACGTTTAGCTTCTCGGTGTAGACGTTGTCGCCCTTCGTCATCTTTACCGTGTAAGTGCCGGGCAGCAGCCGGGGGCCGACCGCCGCTTCGAATAGCGCCGTGGCAGCGGGTGGAACCGCCGGCGGCTTGACACGCATGGACCAGCTGGCGCGGTTCAGCCCGCGATGCTTGCTGCCGGTGATGTTATCGACGACTTTGCCATTCTCATCCAGAACCTCGATCTTCAGGTCGCCGAAGATGTGTCGTCCGCGCTGGTAATAGGTAATCTGCGCGTCATCCGGACGGCCGCGTCCGGCGAAGCTCTCGTCACCTTCAGCCCATCCGCCATTCGCCTGAAAGTACTGGATGACGGGCTTGCCGGGAATGAGCGCCGCTTCCTTGGACATCAGGTCCGGAGTCAGCGCGCGCAGCGAAGAAATGTCGTCGACAATCCAGATACCGCGCCCGTGCGTCGCCAGGACCAGGTCGGCCTCGCGCGCGTGGACCACAATGTCTCGCACCGCCGCCGCCGGGAAGTTACTACCCTTGTATTGCGCCCAGCGCTGGCCGCCATCGTGCGAGATCCAAAGGCCGAATTCAGTGCCTACAAAGAGCAGATTCGGATTGACCGTGTCTTCCTTGATAACGTGCGCATATCCGCGCACGCCGCGAGCTTGCACCGGGAGCGATGTCCACGTCTTCCCATAGTCGGTGGTCTTGTAAGCGTAGGGCTTCATGTCTCCAAAGGTGTGCCGGTCGAACGTTACATAGGCCGTCCCTTCGTCGAAGCGACTGGCCTCGACGGTTGAAACCCAGGAGTTCTTTGCCAAGTCGGGGACGTTCCCGACGACGTTGGCCCAGGTCTTCGCGCCGTCACGGGTGATCTGGAGGTTGCCGTCGTCGGTGCCGACCCAGATAATCTGACCGCTCTTCGGCGACTCGGAGATCGAGTAGATAGAGGTATGCATTTCCGCGGACGAGTTATCGACCGTAATGCCGCCCGACTCTTCCTGCTTCTGCTTTTCCGGATCATTCGTGGTCAGGTCGGGAGAGATTCGGTCCCACGTCTGCCCATGATCGCGCGAGCGAAACAGGAATTGCGCTCCGATATAGACCGTGCCCTTTTCGTTGGGGCTCATGTGAATCGGAGTGTTCCAGTTGAAGCGCAGCTTCTTTTCGCCATAGTTCGGCAACGGCTTGATGAAGCGGACCTCATGGGTGTAGCGGTTGACGCGCCCAATTTCTCCGCCCTGCGCCTCGGCATAGATGTAATCCGGATCGGCCGGGTCTTCGAACATCCAGAAACCATCGCCGCCGTACATGTTTTCCCAGCGCGAATTCGTCACGCCCCCGGGGTATGACGAATCGCCCACCCAGGAACTGTTGTCCTGCAATCCGCCATACACATGGTAGGGATCGGAGTTGTCGGTGCTCACGTGGTAGAACTGTGAAACGGGAAGGTTGGCCTGGTGTTTCCAGAGGTTGCCGCCGTCATCGCTGCGCCACAGGCCGCCATCGTCACCGACGATTACCGTGCTGGTATTTTTCGGGTTGATCCACACATCGTGGAAATCTCCGTGCGCTCCTCCGGACACGCGGCTGAAACTCTTGCCGCCATCAGTACTCAACATGAGAATAAGATCCGGCTTAAAGACTCTGTTTTCATCCTTGGGGTCGACGATCAGGTTGCCGAAGTAAAACGGACGCCAGATCATGTAATTGCTGGCGTCAAGGCGCGTCCAGGAGGCGCCGCCGTCGTCGGAACGATAGAGCGCGCTCTTCTTTGCCTCGATGTCGGCATAAACAACCTGCGGCTTCGAAGACGCAACGGCCACAGCGATGCGTCCCCAGGGCTTTTCCGGCAGGCCTTTCGCATTGCTGTCATTGATCTCGGACCAGCGGTCGCCGCCGTCAGTCGATTTGAAAAGCCCACTGCCCGGACCGCCGGAACGAAAAGTCCATCCCTGCCGCCGGAAGTCCCACAGTGACGCGTAAACGGTCTGCGGTTCCTGCTGGCTCCTGCTCATCAGACCGCAGCCAGTCGAACCATTTGCTCCCGCCAGCACTTTCTTCCAGGTTTTGCCGCCGTCGGTGGTCTTGTAAACTCCGCGCTCGTCGTTGTCGTTCCAGAGATGGCCGGTGGCGCAGACCAACACGTTGTTGCCATCTTTGGGGTCGACTGAGATTTTTGCGATGTGCTCAGTGTCTTTCAATCCGACGTTGGTCCAGTTCTCGCCGCCGTCGGTCGATTTGTAGACTCCGTCGCCAACCGAAACGCTGTTGCGCGTCCAGGACTCGCCCGACCCCACCCAAACAGTTTTCGCGTTGGACGGATCGATCGCCACCGCGCCGATCGACTGCACGCTTTCACGATCGAAGACGGACTTGTAAGTCGTGCCGCCATTGACCGACTTCCACAGGCCGCCGCTGGCGGCTCCGACGAAGACGGTGATGCGTCCGTCCTGTTCCACAGCGTCCAGCGCCGCGATGCGGCCGCTCATGGTGGCCGAGCCGATGTTGCGGGCCGGCAGTCCCGACACGGTCGCGGCGTCGAATTTGTAGGTGGCCTGGGCAAGGACCAGCGGCGCCGCGCACAGAGCGGCGAAAGTCACCGGCAAAATGAACTTCGACAGGGAGGCAGAGACGTATACGCGAGCATTCATTGTCAGAAATCCTCTTTGAGGTTGAGGCACGAAATTTCGTTTAACACTATTTTGCGACGGCCTCACTTTTTATCCGCAGCGGACTTTGGCGCCTGCTTGAGCGATGCCGGCACAGCAAAATCGGCGGGGTCGACCGCGACATTTACTTCCATCTTCTCGACCGTAAACGTCTGGGAACCCGGATTGCTCTTCGAACCCTGAGCGATTGAGAAGGGATACATCACCCCGCCGACCGGCTTGTACGAGCCCAGGTCCACGATGCGCTCCCGAATGGAGCCCCGGATCGTCTGCCGGATCTCTTTGCGGATTTCCAGGTAGGTATCGGGATCGAGGTAGTAGTAGACGATGTCGCCATTCTTAAGCGTGACTTGGAGGCGCAGCGCGTCATCGCCGTCCACGATGTCGTGCCCCAGATACTCAATCGTGTTGCCCTTTTCCTTGTAGTCGACCAGCGGGCCGTCAAAGTCAGAGTCCAGCAGAATGTCGCGCAAATCGTTTTCGCCCATAAGTTCGGGATCTTTGTGTCCGCCGAAGGGCTGAATCTGCCAGCCGGTCGAGCCGTCGTAAGCCTGCACAGCGGTCATTCCCTGAAGCGCGAAGATCTCGCGAACCAGGTTGGGGCGCGAGTTCTCCTGAGACGCCTTCGCGGTAAAGCCGCCTCCGCCATCAAACTTTTCGGCGATGCGAACGCTTTTTATGGCCTTGATCTTGTCGATTCCGCCTTTGGCTTGAATGTTCTTGGTGACGAGTTCGTCGGCGGTTTGAGTGCGGGCGACAACGCTGATGCATGAGACAGCAAGCAGCACAATCACTGCATGACGCATGGAGCGGACTCCTGTTTTGAGGGGCTTGAAGACCCGGGGAAACAAAGACAGACTACTGTACTGGGTAGTAGACGTGTCTGCCAAGGTGGGGTGAGCACGATTTATTATTGGAATTACGATGGACTCAATGGGCTCTACATCCTGATAGAGGCTGTGCACCTTAACGGCCTGCAAGAGTCTTCTAGCGGAGTTCCTGCAGTGCCTGTAGCAGTTCCTCCACGTTCGGCAACTGGTCGATGGGATAGATCCTGGCAAAGACGATCTTTCCAGTCTTGTCCACGATAAAGGCAGCGCGCTCACTGATGCCCGCCACGGGAGCGCCTTCCCGCAGGATGTCGAATTTCTGCGTAACCTCGCCGTGCGGATAGAAATCGGAACAAAGCGGGATCTTAACCGGCCCCACTTCCCTCTGCCGCCACGCGATATGACTGACGATGGAATCTACGCTGATGTCCAGAACCTGGGCATTGAGGGCCGCGAATTCTTTGCTGCGCGCATCGAATTCCGGCACCTGCACCGCTCAAGTCGGGGTCCAGTCCAGCGGGTGGAAAGTGACCACGAGGTTCTGTTTGTCCAGGTAGTCGCGTGAACGGACTGTAATCTGCGTTTCGCCGGCAACGGCGCGCAGTTCAAACTCCGCCGCGTGATCTCCTGCTTTCAGGGCCATGGGTCAATCCAATGGAATTGTACTTGAGGGGGCGGGGTCAGTGTGCAGAGGGCAGATTGCAGAGGTGAAAAGCCTTCCGAAAGCAGCTCTGTTGAGATGCCGGCCGTTCTTTCTACCTTTGAAATTCGTCTCACCCGACCAGCACCGCCCCACCGTTTACGTTGAACACTTCCCCGGTGATGAATCCCGCATGCGGCGTGCAAAGGAACAGAATCGGTGCGGCGATCTCCTCGGGTGTTCCCACACGTCCCAGGGGGATGCCGCCAAAGATCTTCGCCCGAGTGGGGGGATCACTCAACGCGGAAGCCGACATATCGGTGTCTACCCATCCCGGAGCCACGGAATTGATGTAGATGTGATCGCGCGCCAGCTCCGTCGAGAGGCCCTTCACCATGCTGATGAGCGCGCCTTTAGTGGCGGCGTAGTCGCAGTGGTAGGCCTCGCCGCGCTGTCCGGCAGTGGAACTGACCAGCACGATGTGTCCGGCGGGCGTGCCACCCTGCTTTTTCATCTGCGCCACCGAATGCTTTACCAGAGAGAAAACGCTGTCGAGATTGACGGCGATTGTGCGATGCCACTGCTCGTCCGACATGCGGTCGACGGGCGCGTCATCGGGGGGCCAGATGCCGTGGTTGGCCACGAGGATGTCGAGCCGTCCGAACGCCGCGATGGCCGACGAGACCAGTTGCTGCGCCGCCTCGGTTGTTGAAAGATCGGATTGCACTGCCCGGCAGTTCGCCGCGCCGCATTCCCGGACCAGTTCGTCGGCTTGGGCCTTGGCCGACTGGTAGTTGAAGACCACCTTGGCGCCGGCTTGGACGAACATCCACACCGCGGCGGCGCCAATTCCGCGTGAGCCTCCCGTGATGAGAGCGACTTTCGAGTCAAGAGACAGGTTCATAGGAGTAAACAGTATTGCGCGAAAGCCCGAAAACCGCGAGTCCCAGCCGGGGCGGTTCTTTGCGTCCCTCGCGAGCCCTGATGTACAACATCACGAGCCGTAGCCGAAAAAAAGAAGGGCAGCCTGAGACGGCCGCCCACTGAGAACTGAGAACCGGGAACTGAGAACTGCTCCTAAGCCGTTGCCGGCCGCTCCCCACCTTTGACCGGTGTGCGTCCGGGTTCGGGCTTAATCACCTGCTGCACGCCATCGTCGTTCTTGCTCGGCAGAGGCTTGATCGGAGGCAGGTTCGTTCCCTCGACCAGCATTTTGATCTCGACCGCATCCAGGACTTCGCGCTCGATGAGAGCGAGCGCAATTCGGACCAGAGTCTCGCGGTTTTCGGAAAGGATCTGCTTGGCCGTGTTGTAGCCAGCGCTGACCATCTTCCGGACTTCTTCGTCAATCTGGATGGCGGTGGCTTCCGAGTAATCGCGGTGCTGTGCAATCTCGCGCCCCAGGAAGATCTGCTCTTCTTTTTTGCCGAAGGTCAGTGGCCCGAGTTCGCTCATACCCCACTCGCAGACCATCTTGCGCGCCAGTTCTGTGGCCCGCTCGATGTCGTTGCCCGCGCCGGTGGACATGCAATTCAGAAAGAGTTCTTCCGCCAACCGCCCGCCCATCAGGATGGCGATCTGGGTGTCGAGATAGTTCTTGTAATAGTTGTGCCGATCGTCCGTCGGCAGCTGCATGGTGAGACCAAGCGCC
>Ga0137390_10005353_pt1 | contig 10817 bp, 5 predicted proteins | sample 15con2h24AmetaG_FD_104937 | JGI IMG/M metagenome (GOLD analysis project Ga0137390, IMG submission 104937) | Vadose zone soil microbial communities from Angelo Coast Range Reserve, California, USA - 15con2h2.4A metaG | ecosystem: Environmental > Terrestrial > Soil > Vadose zone > Saprolite... | reverse complement strand
TGATGATACGGCCCATTCCGTGACGCCGAAGCCCTGATGCGAACGCCCGCGACAGCAGGAATGGGCCGCGGAGGTTTGTCTCGAGGACACGATCCCAAATGTCCGCCGTCAACGTGTCGAGTGCAGTGAACGGGATACCGATGTTCCACGCCGCGTTGTTGACGAGAATATCGATCCGCCCAAAATGCTCGACTACCTTTTCAACGCACAGATCGATCGATTTGGGGTCTCGTTGATCGAGTTGCACGGCGTGGCCCCGCCGGCCAGCCTTTCGCACCGCCTCGACCACTGCCTCAGCGCGCCCAGCTTCACCTACATAGGAAACCGCAACATCCGTGCCGGAAGCAGCAAGGGCCTCCGCAATTGCTCTTCCAATGTCGCCTGAGCCTCCGGTCACGAACGCAACTTTTCCGCTGAGATCCATGGCACCCCCAAGGACAAGCGTCGACACTCAGCAGCTTAGCATAGTCATTTCGGCCTTCCCGATCATTGCGACGATAGGGATCGGACGTCATCCGTTTGGCTCGTTACTTCCAAAAAGGGTCAGAGGGTCGCTTCCGGCCGCTTTCGACCAACCCCACCATCCGCCAAATCAGCCGCCACGAGCGAACATGCCTATGCTTGTCCGTCGTTCGCGAGATATCGGTGGACGAAGGCGATCGCCATGCTGCCTTCCCCGACAGCAGATGCGACCCGCTTGACCAAGCTCAGTCGCACATCTCCGCAGGCAAAAACACCAGGCACGCTTGTTTCAAGCAGATAGGGGTCGCGATCGGATGACCATCGCTTGGCCTTCACAACGTCGTCTCCGGTCAGCAGGTACCCGCGCCTGTCTCGCGCAATGTCGGCCGGCAGCCATCCGGTTTCCGCGTCGGCTCCAATAAAGATGAAAAGACCACCGCATTCGTGGCGCCTAACACGACCGCTGGCCCTATCGACAATATCGATTGCCGTCAGATGTGTGTCGCCATGGGCTGTCTGCACTTCCGCCTGCAGTTCAATCGCAATATTTGTTTTGCCGCGTATCTGGTCGAGCAGGTAGTGCGACATGCTGCCTTCCAACGAAGTGCTGCGTACGACGAGCGTTACTTTGCGAGCGTGATTGGCGAAGTAGATGGCGGCTTGACCGGCCGAATTTCCGGCGCCAATGAGATGAATTTCGAGACCCTGGGTAACGCTCACCTCGCTGCGCGACGCACCATAGTAGACGCCTTTGCCAATGAACTTGTCCAAACCCTCGATGGCGAGCCGACGCCACGTGACCCCAGTCGCAAGAATCAGAGTCCGCGCCCGCACCACTTCATCGCCGTCAAGAAACACTTCGCGTGTCGTCGCGTTTATTCGAGTTACCGGGCGGGTCACAAGAATTTCCGCGCCCAGCCGCTTGGCCTGCTGCAGCGCACGGCCTGCGAGTTCATCGCCTGAGACACCACTTGGAAATCCGAGATAGTTCTCGATTCTCGAGGAAGTGCCGGCTTGCCCGCCAGGCGCCTCGCGTTCGACAACCAAAGTGCGCAAACCTTCCGACGCACCATAGACCGCAGCAGCAAGTCCAGCCGGCCCGCCGCCGACCACCACCGTGTCGTATGACTGAAGCTTCGCGGTGGTCTGAAGACCAAGCATTCCTGCAAGATCACGCGCCTTCGGCTGCTTGAGCTCTGGTCCTTCCGCGAGCCGCAACACGGGGCATTCGCTGTCTCCCGGGAGTGCGCCCGGCCATTTGGTCTTGAGATCGGAAGCATCGGGGGTAACCCAGTCGAACGTGATCTGGTTGCGCGCTAGGAACCGGCGGAGGTCGCTACAGGTGCTTTCCCAGCGATGTCCAAAAATCTTCACGCGCGGCTTGGGTGGTTCTTCCGAGATTCTTTGCAGTCCGCCGATACGTTCGCGCGCAAGCGCACCCATTTTCTGGGCAAATTCCGGCGCCGCAGCGGCGGTGGCATAATACTGCTGAGCAGTCAGGCGCAGCACGCGCGACGGTTCCGCAGCCCGGTAGCCACCCGGAAATGGCGACCCAAGCGCCAGCGGCACTTCACCAAATACCGTGCCTGGCACGCGCCAACCAAGCGTACGCGCGACACCGTCGAACAGTTTGACCACTTCGATCTTTCCGGAAATTACGGCGTAGAACGCTCGTTCGTCACCCTCGTGTACGGCCCAGTCGCCGGCTGCAAGTCGAACGTCGGCGGCGGAGTTCGCGACACGCTCAAGATCAGTCGCGGGGATCACGGAAAATATGGGGACGGCCCGCACTTCGTCAGAAGTAAACATGGTTTGCCTCGCTCCCGGCGCGTCAGTCTTTCTCGGGCGCTGGTGCGTCAACGGGCTCTTTATAGACGACGTCGTCCTTCGCTCCCTGTAGCAGAGCGAGGAGGTGCATCGCGTCGACGAAGGGAACCTCGAGTTGGTACCACTTACTGGCGTTACTACGGTCAGAGTATTCTATCGTCAGAGATTTCGGCACACGAGGACCGCCTTCAGGGAGGTGGACTGCCCGAATTCGTCCGACGGGCGGCAGTCGATTCACGCTCATTCGGTCGCCCCTGCGCTGATCATGGCTGCGAGTAAAGCGCGCTCGTCGGGCGTTGGCGAGGGCCGTGTGGTGGGGACGCGGGCAACGCGAGAACCGGGTGATGCAGCCGCTGCCAATCAGGCAATGAGATTTCGGCCAGGCCCGCCAGCGCGCCGCTCTCGTCGCACCCCATCAGGCGGGAGTATCCGACACCATCGGCGGCCAAGATCGGCGCCAGTTTGCGCTGCTCTCGGGCCACGGGAAGTTCCCCGTTCTCCGCAGCGGATCGTAGAAGGGCCTGCTCGCCAATCAAGTGCTAACCGGACTCGTCGAGCATTGTCCCCCAGGCTAAGACCAATCGACCGATCCGGCAAACGACCGCGTTACCCTTGAGACCGGAACCCGTTTGTGCTCCAGAGAACGTTGGCCCAACGCCGACAGTGGCGCTTGCGAGCCTCATTCGATCACTCCCACGATCAAAGCGAAACTTGCTGAACAGGGCGGCAAGCTCCTTCCGGGATCGCCTGCTCGGCCTCGGCAAGCTCATCGCTGCGACCAATGAGAAATGGCGAAAGGCAATTCAGGCGGCCAACATCAAACCAGACTGAGGGGAGCGTGCGCCCCATATCGGTGCGTCGTTGCTGCCGCAGTATGATGCAGATGGATGAATGGAGTGATAGACTTTTCTCGGGGAGTGAGCCTGCGCCATGCCGTCCGAATTCGCCAGTGGCGATCAATCCGTGGAAAAGCTGAGGCGCGAGTTAGCCGAGGCGCGGGAACAGCAGGCCGCAACCAGCGAACTCCTTAAGGTTATCGGTCGAACCACCTTCGATCTCCAGCCAGTTTTTCAGACGCTGGCCGAGAACGCGGTCAGGCTGTGTGAGGCCGAACGATCGTTCATTTTCCGCTTCGACGGTCAGTACCTACGCGTCGTCGCCACCCACAACGCCTCCGCCGAAGTCAGAGCTTTTGTCGAACGAAACCCAATTGCGCCCGGAAGGGCCAGCGCCACTGCACGCGCCGCTCTCCACCGGCGCACCATCCACGTGCTCGATGCCCAGAGCGACCCCGAGTACACCTACGGGTCGCGGCAGGTGGACCCGTTTCGGACTATCCTGACGGTTCCCATCCTCAAAGCGGACGAGCTGTTGGGAGTAATTCTCATCTATCGGCACGAGGTGCGGGCATTCACTGATAGTCAAATCGCACTGTTGGAAACCTTTGCCGCCCACGCAGTGATCGCCATGGAGAACGCGCGTCTTATCACTGAGACGCGCGAGGCCCTGGAGCAGCAGACCGCGACAGCCGAGGTGCTGCAAGTCATCAATTCCTCGCCTGGCAATCTTGACCCGGTGTTCGATGCTACCCTCGAGAGCGCGACGCGGCTTTGCGATGCCGCTTTCGCCATTCTTTGGCTATGTGACGGTGAACGCTTCCACGCCGCTGCTCTGCACGGCGTGCCGGCGCGCTATGCAGAGGTTGCCCGGGTGCCGTGTCTGCCTAGTCCTAGCAACCCGCTGGGACGGATGCTGCGCGGCGAACGCCTGATCACCAGTCTGGATGCCGCCGCTGATGACCTATACCGGACGGGCGATCCGGTACGACGGGCCCTCGTCGACCTCGGGCGCGCCCGCAGCTTTATCCAGGTGGCGCTAGTCAAGGACGACGTTTTGCTCGGCTCCTTGACGGTCTATCGGCAGGAAGTGCGAGCGTTCTCCGAAAAACAGATCGCGCTGCTGCAGAACTTCGCGGCGCAGGCAGTGATTGCGATAGAGAATGCCCGGCTCATCAATGAGACGCGCGAGGCGCTGGAGCAGCAGACGGCGACGGCGGAAATACTGCGTGTGATCTCCCAGTCGCCGACCGACGTGCAGCCGGTGTTCGAAGCCGTCGCCAAGGCGGCGGTGCGATTCTGCGGCGCGAACGATGCACAAATAGCCTTGCGGGATGGAGACACTTGGTTCGTCGCCGCTCATCAAGGCCCTATCGGTTCGGTGATTGATACGCGCCGTTCGCTTACCCGAGAAACCGGACCCGGCCGCGCCATGGTCGACGCCATAACAGTTCATCTGCCCGACTTTGAGGCGCTGGACCCGGTCGAATTTGCTGAAGCGCGACGACTTGGTGCGACCTTGGGCTTCAAGGCGGCCTTGAGCACTCCGATGTTGCGAGACGGCGTCGCCATCGGCGCTGTTTCGCTACGGCGGTCTGAAGTCGGCGCATTTACCGATCGTCAGATCGCGCTTGTCGAGGCTTTCGCCTCGCAAGCAGTGATTGCCATAGAAAACACGCGCTTATTTGCCGAGTTGAACCATCGCACTGCCGATCTGCAGGAGTCGCTGGAGTACCAGACCGCAATAAGCGATGTGATTCAGGTCATCAGCCGTTCCACATTTGATCTGGCACCCGTGCTGCAAGCGCTGACGGAGAGCGCAATTCGCCTTTGCGAAGCCGACATGGGCTTCGTCTGCCGTCGCGAGGGGGATGTCCATCGCGTCGTAGCGGCCGCCGGATCGACACCTGAGTCTGCCCGGAATGCACTGACCTATCAGCAGTATCAGCACGACCATCTGCTTGTAGCTGATCGCGGTTCGCTGACGGGCCGGGTCGTCTTGGAAAAGGGCCCCGTCCAGATTGCCGACGTGACGACCGATTCTGAATATCTATTGACGCAAGCATCGGCTCTTGGAGGCATTCGCAGCCAGGTTGGCGTCCCGCTAATGCGCGAAGAATCATTGATCGGCGTCATCATTCTGTCACGCCAGCGCGTCCAGCCATTCACAAGCCGACAAATCGAATTGCTGCAGGTTTTTGCCGACCAAGCTGTCATTGCAATCGAGAATACCCGGCTACTCACTGAGCAGCGCGAGGCATTAGAGCAGCAGACGGCCACGGCGGAAGTGCTGCAGGTAATCAACGCGTCGCCCGGCGATCTCGCACCCGTGTTCGATGCGATGCTTGAAAAGGCGATGACATTGTGCGGCGCGGCACTCGGGTTCCTGACCAGCTATGACGGCCGGCGCTTCACGCCGGTCGCAATGCGCGGAGTACCTCCGTCACTTGCCAAGTATTTCACCCAGGGTATGGACCAGCCGAGCCCTGGTGAGGCGCATTTTCGCATCCTCCAGGGCGAGGATGTGATCCACAATCTCGACCAGAAGGACGAGGAAGCCTACCGCTCCGGTTTGCCGCTTCGCCGCGCCGTTGTGGATCTTGGCGGGGCGCGCACGGCGCTTGTAGTCGCATTGCGTAAAGACGGCGCGGTACTGGGCGCCCTCACGATCTACCGCAAGGAGGTACGGCCCTTTTCGGACAAGCAGATCGCGCTAATGCGAAACTTCGCCGCCCAGGCGGTGATCGCGATGGAAAACGCACGGCTGCTTGGAGAAACGCAAGAGGCGCTGGAGCGCCAGACCGCTACAACCGAAGTGCTGGAGACAATCAACAGCTCGCCGGGCGATCTCCAGCCCGTGTTCGAGGCGATCCTCGAAAAGGCAATGATGCTCTGCGACGCTGCGTTCGGTACGTTCGCGACGTTTGATGGCGACCGCTTAGACACCGTCGCGACGCGTGGCGTGCCCGAGGCCTTTGCGCGATACCGCCTCTCGAATCCGCCTGCCTACGGACCGGGAACCGGCCCTGCACGGCTCATCGCAGGCGAAGACTACGTCCACGACATCGACGCAGCCGACAGCGAGGCCTACCGGCAGGGGGATCCCAGCCGGAGAGCCATCGTCGAGCTGGGCGGTGCGCGCACCATTCTTAATGTTGCTCTGCGCAAGGATGATGCGCTGGTCGGTACGATTTCGATCTACCGCCGGGAGGTAAAGCCGTTCAGCGACAATCAGATTGCTTTGCTTCAGGGCTTCGCCGCCCAGGCTGTCATCGCCATGGAGAATGCGCGGCTGCTGGACCAGTTGCGCCAGCGCACGGGCGATCTGGCTCGCACGGTCGACGAGCTGACTGCGACAGGGGACGTTCTGAAGACCATCAGCCGCTCGTCTACAGACTTGAAAGCTGTTCTCGACACGCTGTTGGAGACGGTGGCGCGCCTTTGTCGTGCTGACCAGGCTTACATGTTCCGCCGGCACGAGGACATGCATCATCTTGTTTCGGCCTACGGAGTGCCTCCCGAAGGCGAAGCTTATATTCGGACCCATCCGTTCAGGCCGGAACGTGGCACTACCAGCGGCCGCGTCGCACTGGAGAGGCGCACCATTCATATTGAAGACGTGCTAAGCGACCCCGAGTACACCTACAATGAGGGCCAAAGCGCCGCTGGCTTTCGCTCGATGCTCGGTCTGCCGCTGCTGCGGGAAGACGCGTTGATCGGTGTCTTTGTGCTTGGCCGCACCAGCGTCGAACCCTTTACATCCAAGGAGATTGAGCTCGCCAACAGCTTCGCCGATCAAGCGGTGATTGCCATCGAAAATGCGCGACTTTTCGAAGAGCTGCACGATCGTCAGGCCGAGCTGCGGGTCACCTTCGACAGCATGGGCGACGGCGTGGCTATGTTCGACGGCGATCATCGGCTTGGGGCATGGAACCGGAACTTTGAGCAAATCATGGCGCTGTCGGAGGAGTGGCTGGTGAGACGCCCTGGTTATGCCGAGTATCTTAAGCTTTTGGCTGAACGCGGGGAGTTCGGGACGGAGAACGTCGAGGCTGAGCTTGCCAGTCGCCTCGAGGACACCGAGCGCGAACTTCGATTGGAGCGCACGCGCGCCGATGGGACGGTGATCGAGGTGCGTCGCAACGCGGTGCCCGGGGGCGGCTTCGTACTGATCTACAGTGATGTCACAGAACAAAGGCGAGCGGAGGCGGCGATTCGCGCCGCGCGCGATGCCGCCGAGGAGGCGTTGGAGCAGCAGACGGCGACCGCCGAAATCCTGCGCGCGATCTCGCAGTCGCCAACGGACGTCCAGCCGGTGCTCGACGCAGTGGTCAAGGCGGCCGTGCGATTCTGCGGTGCTACAGACGCCGTCATCATCCTGCGCGAGGGCGACGCCGCCGTCTTCGCCGCGCACGAGGGTCCTTTGACTACACCCCTAGGTTCGAGTCTTCCGCTCAACCGGGAAACCGCTCCAGGCCGGGCCATTTTGGATGGCCGAACCTGCCACCTGCCCGACATCTCGTCGCTCGATCCAGTCGAATTTGCTGCGGCTCATCGATTTGCCAACGCCCACGGCTTCCGCGCCGCGGTCTCCGCACCAATGATACACAAGAGCACAGCCATTGGCGTGGTGGCGCTACGCAAGCCAGAATCGGGACCCTTTACGCCGCGGCAAATTGAGCTGCTGGAGACCTTTGCCGCCCAGGCGGTGATCGCCATCGAGAACGTGCGGCTCTTCACCGAGCTGCGCGATTCGCTAGAGCGGCTGAGGGCCGCCCAGGCCAACCTGATCCAGGCTGAAAAGATGGCCTCGCTCGGCCAGCTCACCGCCGGCATCGCCCACGAGATCAAGAACCCGCTGAACTTCGTCAACAACTTCGCCGGCCTCTCGGGCGAGCTGCTCGACGAATTGAAAGAGGCCGCGGCGCCCGTGCTGGCCGGGATGAACGAGGTCGCGCGTGCCGAGTTCGCTGAAACGGTTGAGTTGCTGACCGGCAACCTCCGCAAGATCGCCGAACACGGCCGCCGAGCCGACGGCATCGTCAAGAGCATGCTGTCTCATTCGCGAGGCGGCACTGGCGACTGGCAGGAGTCCAACATCAATGCACTGGTGGAGGAGGCGCTCAACCTCGCCTATCACGGCGCGCGCGCGCAAGATCAGGACTTCAACGTTACACTGGAGCGCGACTTCGTCCCTGAGGCTAAGCTGATCGAGGTCGTGCCGCAGGACATCACGCGTGTCTTCCTCAACCTGTTTGGCAACGGCTTTTACGCCACCAGGAAGCGCCATCTGGGCGGGACCGATGCCGGCTACCGACCGACGCTCACGGTCTCCACGCTTGATCTCGGCGAGGCAGTTGAGGTCAAAGTGCGCGACAACGGGACGGGCATTCAACCCGAGGTCCGCGCCAAGCTGTTCCAGCCCTTTTTCACCACCAAGCCAACCGGCGAAGGAACGGGGCTCGGCCTGTCGATCAGCTACGACATCGTCACGCAGCAGCATGGCGGCACGATCGAGGTCGAGAGCGAGCCGGGGTCCTTCACCGAGTTCACCGTACGCCTGCCTCGCAGCCGGCGGGTTGCCCAGTCGCGAGGAGCGTGATGAGCGTCAGCATCCTGGTCGTTGATGATGAGCCGGACGTGGCTGAGCTGTTCCGCCAGCGCTTCCGTCACGAGGTGCGCCAAGGCCAGTATGTCATGCACTTCGCCGCCTCGGCGGAGGAGGCCCTGGGCAAGCTCGACAACGGCGTCCGACCCGAGCTGATCGTCGTGCTGTCTGACATCAACATGCCCGGCATGGACGGGTTGGGGCTGCTGAGGGAGGTCAAGCGGCGACATGCCGAGCTGCCGGTGATCATGGTTACGGCCTACGGCGACGACGAGCGCCGCCGCACGGCGAGCGAGTACGGTGCCGCCAAGTTCGTTACCAAGCCGGTCGATTTCGACTTGCTGAAACAGCATCTCCAGCAGTTGTCCCCACCGCTTCAGCGCGAGCCAATGTGACCGGGCCTGCCAAGATCCTGGCCGTCGACGACGAGCCCGACTTCGAGGCCTTAATCCGCCAGCGCTTTCGGCGGCGTATCCACACCAAGGACCTGGAATTCCGCTTCGCCCGCCACGGCGAGGAGGCGCTGGCAGTGCTGGCGGAGGAGCCAGATATCGAGCTGCTGCTGCTCGACATCAACATGCCGGTCATGGACGGGCTCGCCTTGCTGGCCGAGCTGCGGGCGCGGCGGCTGCCCGTGCGCGCCGTGATTGTGTCGGCCTATGGCGACATGACCAATATCCGCACCGCGATGAACCGCGGCGCCTTCGACTTCGTGACCAAGCCAGTCGACTTCGCCGACCTCGAGGTCACAATCGACAAGACGCTGGAAAGCATCGCCGATGTGCGCAGAATTGACCGTCAGCGCGCCGCTGCAGAACGGGCTCGCGCCAATCTTGCGCGCTATTTCTCGCCCAACCTGGTCGAAATGCTGGCCGACCGCGACGAGCCGCTGGGGGCGGTGCGACGTGAGACCGTGGCGGTGCTGTTTGTCGACATTGTAGGCTTCACGACCATGGCCGAGACCATGCCACCGGAGCAGGTAGTAGACCTGTTGCGCGACTTCCATAAGCGGATGGCAGCGCAGATCTTCGCCTGGAGCGGCACGGTCGAGAAATACAGCGGAGACGAGATCTTCGCCGTGTTCGGGCTGCTCAAGGCGGAAGTGGGCGACGCTGCTAATGCGCTGCGCTGTGCCAACGGCATGCTGGCGGCGCTCGACGACTGGAATGCCGAGCGCGCCAGACGCGGCAAGTCGGCGCTGTCGATCGGGATAGGCCTCAACTACGGGCCAGCGGTCATAGGCGACGTCGGCAGCGACCAGGGCCTCTCCTTCACGGTGATCGGGGACACGGTCAACACAGCGAGCCGGTTGCAGGCGCTGACCCGCAATCTTGGGACACCGCTGGTGGTGGCCGATGCGGTGGTCTCAAACATCGAGGCCGCACCACCGGCCGACGCCGCGACCTTGCTTGGCGGTTTGACGAACCAGGGCGAGCAGGTGCTGCGCGGCCGCGGCGGTGCGGTGTGCGTGTGGACGCGGGATGCTCGAGTCTGAGGATGCAGATTGCTTGGTATTAGGCTGGAGGAAGGTGCGGTTCGGTAACGCCTGGGCCGGTCCTCGATGTCCGCTGCGGGTCACGGGCCGACATGACGGCCCGTCGGCGCAATGTCGTCTTTACCCCTGAAAACGGACATCCCGCCGAGCCCAGGTAACGTCAGCTTCGGGCCAAAAGCGGAATGGTCGGTTCATTCGATCACCCCGTCGGCGCGGGCGAGGATCGACGACGGGATTGTCAAGCCCAGCGCCTTGGGGGTCTTGGGGTTGATCACCAGTTCGAACTTGGTGGGCTGCTCGACGGGGAGGCCGGCGGGCTTGGCACCCCTTCAGAATTCGGTCCACGTAGGTGGCCGCGAGCCGAATTGTCTCCGTCTGCCCCGACCCGTAGGCCATGAGACCGCCAGCTTCCGCATCCTCCTTGAAGTCGTGGATTTGCCGGCTGAAGTTGCTTCAAGGGAAAGTAATTAATTTACTAATCAATGGGAGGACGCTATTGTCAGATTATGACGAAGACGTCCGAAAACCGCGTCCCACAGCGTCATCGGGTCCCCGCCCACCTGGCGCGGCGCTTCCATCAGGTCTGCCT
>Ga0137390_10005345_pt1 | contig 10825 bp, 10 predicted proteins | sample 15con2h24AmetaG_FD_104937 | JGI IMG/M metagenome (GOLD analysis project Ga0137390, IMG submission 104937) | Vadose zone soil microbial communities from Angelo Coast Range Reserve, California, USA - 15con2h2.4A metaG | ecosystem: Environmental > Terrestrial > Soil > Vadose zone > Saprolite... | reverse complement strand
CGCGCGATCTGACACGTAGTAGTCGAGCTCCCGCGCGCCCGTTACCTCCGCCTTGTGCCAATCCGGCTTGAATCTGTTCAGCGGCTTGGGGAGGTTGTTGTGGATGTCAACCGGATTGCCGTTCTTGGCATAGTCCACCGCCTGGCTACATAGTCTGGCCAGTTTCATGCACCGCGTATCGAACACACCATCCTATCGGCGGGTGAGATCGCGGTAGTTTATAGGTGAACAAAGAACACACCTTCGATTGATCGGCAATAACGATGTGCCTGTCCGCCAGCAGGCCCTTTTGGATTACATGGAAGTGTAAATACCAGGTTACAAACATGGCTGGAAGCATACCATGACATCGCTGTTGATGTATTCGACGATGAAATCGCAAATATCTTCGACCGTAGCATCGCCATGGTCATCGTCCAGTGTCCGGGTGGTGCCGGGAGGGTAGTCTGCTGGCTCCGTGTGGACCCGAGGAAGTAAACCTGGGTTGTGATAGTAGATATCGTATGTGTCGCTGGAAAATTGTGAGTATTTGTGGTGTCCAGTCACGCAACAACTAACCCATCCAAATCACCTCCAGCAAGGCACGATGCCAGTGAACGATCCGGGTTAGCTGCAAGGTGAATACGTCGATATAAGCGCACATGGGACTCGCAAGTACGCACCAACAGGGCCGACGGCAGGAAGCACAACGACATTTTTCAATCCACGGAAAAAGCAGATCTTGTCTTCTGGCGGCTCGCCCACTGCAAACACCCGCTGCACTGTGGAAATAATGAGCCTTCGCCGCGCGCGTTGAAGGCGGAAGAACGTTCATGTACGTACCGTCACCAGGATGAATAACCGGGCTTCTGGAGATGACACAACTACCTTTCAAGTATATAGGTTCCTCGTTCACGGATTCTTGCACACAGACTACATGTCACAGTGCACGTGACGAGGTAGTATACTAGCAAGCCAACGGAGAAACGTACCGTAGATCGTACCAGGTTTCAATGTGAATACATCATCCCCATTGAGGCCTTCGTTGATATACGCCCTGCCCTCGTCCGCGACGCCCACCAACTGGTAGCTCTCGGGTACGGGGATCCGCGCCTTGAACTTGACCTCACGAAGCGAATGGTGCATGGAGTAGCGAAGGAGACGTTCAAAGAAAGCACTTTTGATGGCCGTCTTATGGATGCCGTTCTTGAAGTCGAGCCCGAGGTTGATCAGTTGCTCGAGAATGAAACGTAGGTGATATTTGCCACCTAGATAGTGGTCTCTGAGAAGCTCTAGGAATTTCTCCAATGAATCGCTGGAAAGGTAAATCTTCGCTTTCGCCTTTTCTTGAAGATCCTTGAACGTATCTTTCTCAACGCCGCGGTCTTCCAGTGCCATCACTGCAGGCCTAGAGAATGACCATACCTATTAATGTTCCCGAAAGAGAGGACAGCAACGAACCTGTTTAGGTGGACTGGATTCGGGTAGTCAAAGGAGCGCGCGATTTCGAAAGATGCCTCTTCGACGTCATTGACAGGGAATTTGCATTGCGATTCTCGCAAGCGCAGCTTGATGCCTTCAAGCCTGTTGTCCACAACGACGACGCCTTTGTATCCGAGGAAACGGAATTGATACGCCGACGGTTGAACACGAGTTTCCCTGAAGTTGCGACCGGATTTACACTTTTCCTCCCAAATCATGCCGGATAACTCTGGAGAAATGGTGCCCACGCCATCTGTGTGTGTGCCCATGTCGGGCTGTTCCTCCCACTGGCTGCGCTGGAGCTTCACGCTGCGGTCGGTCGCGGTGAATGCTTGCGCGATTCTTGCCGCGTACTTGCTCGGCATCCGCAGCAGCTTCGAGAAATCCCCGAGCGACGACCGGATTTTCTCTGCGGTCACGTATCCTTCGATGGGATCGCGGAACGGCGAAACAAACCAGACGGAATGATCGCGCAGCGCGCTAGTTGAGTACGCGAGGAATTCAAAGTTGCGCCCACCGAGTTCGAATCCATGGCGCAAGATCCCTCCAACACGCTGTTGAAGGAACCATGTCCCGTCGACATCGCCATCCCAGCGGTACGCAAGGCGGTCTTCGTCGCGGAACTCGACGCGGATGAAGCGTTCGGCGAGAGCCGCATCGTGATCTTGATAATGGCGGATGACGCGGTTCGACTGGGTAGTATACGGCCCTTCGAGAAGTATCCTCGAGGGGGTAATGATCACATGGTGGCATGAGATATGTCCTTTTGCGAGACGAAGTCGTTTGATTTTGGTATGTTTCGAGCGCATACGTTCGAGACAAGCTTCCGGGTCTTCGTCCGTTTTGCTAGTGCGCATCTTGAGCTCCACAGCGAACAAGCGCAGGAATTCGCTTGACTCAGTACCGTAATACGCGATGGCGTCCTCGATGGGCTTCTGGAGGGTAACTAGCAAATCGCGCGTGTTGAGGAGGCCGCAACGCAAGTAAGACTCGATTTGGAAGGCATTCTTCCAGTCCATGGTCTTGATCCAACGCTGCACGTGAAAGAGCTCGCGGGATGAGAAGAATTCCTCGGTGCGGGCATCCACGAGCCCGTTGGGAATGCGGATGGGACGGGGCTCACACTGCGCGATGTGGCATATCTTCTCAAACTCGCTGAGATCATCTGGCTCAGCAAGAAGAATGCGAAGGTGGTGGGCGTATCCCGCGATGCTTGCGTGCGCACTGTCTATCGCAGTTATCCGGTCGCGCGTCTTGTATTTCCCTTTGCGTTCGACACCCCCGGGAGCCCGGTTGTTATAACTTTCTTGCTCGAAACTGGGTGGCGTATGCAGGTCGAATATGATGACTGTTATGGGTCAACTGTCAGCGGGGCGAAGCGTGATGGTGTCCCGATGGGGACTCACAAGGTTGTCCAAAATCCCAGCCAAGGCCCTGCTTTCGGATGCTTGAGAACTTGACAAGAATCAGATAGTTAGTTTCTTCCGTCTCCCGCTGGCCAATCTGAGTGACGGGGAACTTCAGGGAACTCTGTGACTAAACAGGGAGCAGAGTGGCACTTACGTCGATGCGAATGAGCTTGTGCTCATACACCACATGGAGGTATGCAGCGCTGTGGCGGAGGAAATCACGTTCGTATTCGACCGAGAATGATCTCCCTGAGTCCGGAGAGTTCGACGACTTGTACCATACGCCAAGCTGGACTTTTGCAATTCGCAGACGAACCTGGTGGGCGCGATCTTCTATTCGAGTGCGGATCTTGTCCTTCTCCGGGTCGATATACAGCGCTTTCTCAAGCACTTGCTTCACGTCCAGAGGAACCATGTTATCGGTTCTGAAGAGTCGGAGAGGACATTCATTGACTACGATCCTATGTTCGTCTGACTCCCTGTACCATATGAAGAGTCGGGCTCCCAGCTTTGAGGGAAGACGAAGGGCGGCTCTGCCGTTGTGGATACGACCAGCTGGACTTTTGCCCATTTCGATTTGAAAATTGGGTTTTCGACCTTTGTTATCTCTGTCGTTGGGGTCGTAGAGATCAGGGCCATGGAGGACTGTCTCGACGGCTTTTCGAACATCATAGACGTCGGCATCGTAATCAATGCGTGTGAGTTCGAGTTCCATAGTGCGACTATCACGGTGGGGAATATGGAGTGAAGGGGATAGACAGGTGGCCTAGATGGCAGCATTTATACGGAATCTGCGGACGCTGCGGGGGTGATTGGGAAGATTCTCGCTATAGGAATCAGCTACGCCTGGGCCTGAAGCCCCGTTTGTCCCTTTGTTAGCCTCTGTTCTCGTGATTGATCCCGCTTCACGTTAGCGACAATTACAATGACCATTCAGACCGTCAATGTCTCGGCCCTCAAACGAGTCAAGAACAATGTTATTGGAAATCCTTCCGCCAAACTATCTCTTTCCCAGGACGAGCTCTTTGTGGCCACGTCCGTGACTTGTCCTTCTCTTCTTGTCCTAACTAACCTTCTCCTGCCAGCCTTGTCAAATGCATAAATGCTCCAGAACAATTCGAGGAGGCTGCGGGATCGCAGGACGATGTCCGTGTTGAGGCTGCCCACGTCATCACCTCATTATCCTACGGTGCGCAATCCATGCTGCGGAACCCTCTTCCGCCCACTCATCCTCCTCGCCTTCCTTTCCCTTTACTAGGCTCTCCAGAAGCCCTCCGCAGCATACTCCACGCCAACGCGCATCAGGCCTTCCTCTATGCCATCTCACGCTTTGGCCCCTCCGAATCCACGGCGACCAAGGCTGCCTTCGCCCGCGCCCTCCGTGCCATCGCCGCAGCATGCGCGGAGCTCGTAGGTCCTTCACAATGGGGTCTCAAGGATGATTCGTCGCCCGTGCGTGAGGACGCCAAACTCGCCCTGGAGTATTTTTTCCAGGTAATAATCTTGCACCCATCAGTTGTCCAGCACCAATACCAGGCACTGACAGCTTCTGCGCAGCTCGAAGTTCTCGATGTGTACCTCCCCCTCCTCACGGACGCATCGACGCAAGCCACCACATCTATTGCGCAGCTCCTTGGTGCGGCGCTCCGCGCGACAAGCCATCGTACCGCAGTTGCGGAGTGGATTCCTCCGGCCGAACGCGGACGAGAAGCTTCGCGCGGGCGGCGCCGCTGGGAACGTCCCGAGGCTATAGCGCCCGCACAGTCCAGTGGCGGCGGATGGGTCGCTCGTCATCTCACAACGATGCTGCGCAGCCGTGACGTCAAGGTCCAAGAGGCTGCATTAAATGCCCTAGCTGCACTTGCCAAAGACAACCACGACGTCGCTATTCACCTTGCTAAGGCTCCCACAGGAAAGCCAAGCACAGGTGCGGGCTTTCCCTAATTATCTTTTCGTGGTCTCTCAATTCTGTGGTGTTTCAGAGTTTCCAATTACCCTCCCGCTGGCATTGGGTCTATGTAAATCTCGTTCTGCGGATGTGCAGCTCGCTGCTAGCCTATGGTAGAGAATGCCCTGTTTTTAAATGCCCATTCGATGTACTGACGGCTAACTAGCGCGACGAATATCATTCGGGCGAGCGCGGCCAACCACCATCACCCATCACCCCCGGACTTGACTGCTTCCCTTGTTGTCATGCATGTCATGAACCGAATGATTGAGTCAAAGAACGAGTCGCCACAAAATCGGACTAAAGCGTGTTTCGTTCTCAGTGAGAAACGTTCTTCTATCAAGTCCATTTGTGTCACTCAACACACCGGACTCTAGACTACCTCGTGATGGACGAGAGAGAGCTATGTCAAACTGCATTTGACAGAGGCTCACTGTCCAAACTTTCCGACCTCGTCCACACCCTCACGCCGCCACCATCAGCGACAGAAAACAAGGTACCGCCAGAATGGGAGGAGGATGAACCAGAAAGCCTCTGTTGTCTGCGTGAAGCGGCGCTTACGACGATTGCGGTCCTGGCGCTTGCGGATAACGATATTCGGCGAGATGTAACCGACGGCCAGCGGTTACTGCCCCCGCTGGCATCAGCACTCACCCACAGGCACGTTGGCATGCGTTATGCAGCATGCCAGTGCGTCCGTGCGCTCTCGCGCAGTGTCGCTGTTACGCGCACGTCGCTGGTCGATTCGGGCCTAGGCGCGGCGCTGTTTTCCGTGTTCACAAAAGAAGATGAAGACCGGCGCGTCGTGCATGCTGCGCTCGCGGCCGTCTGCAACCTCGTAAACCAGTACTCCCCCCTACGGACTCCGTTTCTCGAACAAGGCGTCGCCACGCGTCTCGCGCGCCTTCTCCATTCGCCCAGCGCCGAACTGCGCCTCAGCGCGCTCTGGGCGCTCAAAAACTTGGTGTACAAATGCCCGCTGGAGACAAAGCGCGCGATCATGTCGGACGTCGGCTGGCCCGCGCTCGACGAGCGCCTCGATGACACGGACGCGGGCGTGCGCGAGCAGGCGCTCTACCTGCTGCGCAACTTTGCCGACTGCGAGGACGACGTCGACGCGGTGTTCGAGGCGCTCGGCACGCCGCGGCTCCTGGGCGCGCTCGCGAGTGCCCTCGAATCGCGCGACGCGGACGTCGCGCTCCAAGCTGCGTTCACGCTCGCGAACCTGGCCAACGGCCACGCGCAGCGACAGGCGCTCATCCTCGCACACGGGCAGCTGCTCCGATCGCTGCGGGGAGCGTTGGTCGATGCGCCGGCGGAAGCGCGCTGTGCGGCGCTGGGCGCGATCATCGAGCTCGCGTGGGGCGCGGCGGAGCTCCGCGCGGCTGGGATCGAGAGCACGCTTAGACATCTTGTTGAGTTTGGCGGGGGCGGTAACGGCTCTGCGGGGGGTGTTGTTGGTGGGGGCGTGGATAGGGAGGTGAGGGATCGCGCGCGGAGAGCGCTGGAGGCGATGGAGCGTGTCGTCGTTGCGTCTGAGGATATATGAGGGAGAGCTTCTGTCTTTTTTTTTTCCTTTTTTTTTCTTGCCTTGTATTCTGCACCAAGATGGCCATATGCCTCTCGCGGTCTTTGGGTCTTTCTTTGCTCCGATACTGTGGCCTCGTCGTGTATTCACCCATGTATATTACCTTTGCCTTTCAATAATATTAATACGATGCCAGTCCCGTTTAAGGCGAATGAGCATGACGCGCAGGCCATTATCGCAATGACTGTATTCAAATGGCTGTGATTGACGACTACAATTTACAGTAAACGCCACGCGTGTGAGATGGTTCAGAAGACCACATTCCTGTTCCTGGTCGACGTCGTACGCATCGATATCCTATTTTTCTTTCCGGCTCCACCATCTTTCGCTCGATGCAGTCAACCAGTTGGTCTACTACTCTTTACAATGTCACGGTAGCGGGTTATCGTATCATGACGTTCAGCTCTTCGTTGTGGCTATTACAGTAAGACATGTAACCGGAAGCTAACTAACCAAACTACAGGGCAGCCCTGGTAGTCTACTCACCATACTCCAACAGTAGCTGTGCAACGTCGTGATGTTTCCATATTAACGCTAACTGGAACGGTGTCCGGTTTGACTTGTCCCTCGCATATACGTCAGCACCGCATTCAAGAAGGGCCTGCGTGATCTCCGGTCTTCGCTTGAAGGATGCCCAGTGTAACGCCGTCCAGCCTATTCCGTCCTTCTCATCGATGTTTGCGCCGTGCCGGAAAAGCAAACGTATGCCCTCGGGGCTTCCGTGGGTAGACGCTCGATGTAATGGAGTCCAGCCATGACGCATATGTTTGTTCACATCCGCGCCGTACAACAGTAATTTCTGCATGGCCCTCACGCACCCATTCGCGGATGCTAGGTGCAGAGGAGTCCTGTCTCCATCATCAGTGCAGTCCACGTCTGCTCCATGATCGATTAATAATTGGATGTCGTCGCTGTCGTCGCAACGCGATGCATGGTGCAACAGGGTACACCTGCCAACGACGGGGTTTGGGAACGCCCCATGTTCGAGTAAGAGACGTGCAACGTCAACGTGTCCGTTTTCTACTGCCACACGGAGTGGACCCCACTTAGACTTCTCCTGGGAATTTACGTCTTCCGGGTAGAAGGCGATAAGGTGCTCAGCAAGGCTGCGGATACCACATGCTGCAGAATAATACAACGGAGTGTTCTTGGGTGGCGGTGGGCGTTCAGGAAGGTCCTCAATAGATCGTATCCGCCGGTCTCGATGCACATCGTGAATCCAAATCCAGGCAGAAAAATGTGGCTTGCCAGGGTCGAATAGTTGCCCCATGCTATCAAGAATTGAGAGTGATACATCCCCGAATCGCGCATGTTTGAACCAACACTGAGCAGCATAGAGGGCTAACGGGTAATCTTCCAGCCTATTCTTGTCGATGTGCTCGTCCAGTTCGAGTAGAGTTCCCAGAGAAGCTTGAGCGAGAATTTTGTGCGCAGGATCGGGAGCGATATGGTACCGTGATACGTTCCTCGATGATACGGTGGAAAGTTGATTTGACGTGAAAAACTCCTTCACAGAGAAGTGCGAAATTTGCACAACCGGAGAATCGCCCACCTCGACAATGTCGATTAGACTAGAGCACGCCGACAGTACCGCATCTTCCGTGTTTTCCGGCCGCCAACCTTGGATCGGGTCAGGTGTCGTTTCTGAATCGAACCCGATTGCAAAAACCTCCACCAGTTCATCGATATGTAGAGGACGGAAAGAAAAGACAAGGCACTGAATCAGATGGTGGGCATGCTTCCATTTTTCTTCGGGGATTTCCGACAAGATCCGCTCGTATGTCTCGTCTAATGTTGTCGGAAGTTCATCTAGGATCTGCCGAATACGTGAAGGGAAACACCGACGTAGCGTTTCCAATTGGCAAAATACCCATCTAAACCTAAAATTATTCCATGAGGGACAGCCGTGGGAAAGAGAGATAAGAAAACTTACACCCCGTCTGCTCTCTCTGTCAGAGTGTTGATCACGAGGTCCCTATCCTCTGGTATCCATCTCCGCATGGTTCGGTCTGACTGCACAACAAACCGGACATAATTAGCAATATCAGCTTTTTGTCCAGTTTGGTCGTGAAGGGAGATATGGCGAGATGTGAGGGACTCGAGAACAGTTCGAATGTCTTGCTCGGGTCGACTGGTAACGCAAATCCGTAGATCTGGGTGCGAATTTACGAGGTCTTCCACCAGATTTAGAACCTTTTCGCGTGGGGATGGGACACCAGGAATATTTGGACATTCATCTATAGCGTCGATAATGATGTACGTTGGAGGTCGTCTTTGGACGTTTAATAGATTTTGTAGACATTCGAGAAGTGCAAATTCACTTGGCTGATCGGCGCCGTCATGGTGAGTAGTGTACAACTGCGAAAGAATGGACCAGGAATGGTCTGATTGGTCGCAGAGCTGAGAGAGGATGGAAGAGAGTAGACTCCGGATGTCACGCTTTGAAGAATCTTTGAAATCGAAATAAAAATAAGCAGATGATGCTAATCCGGCCTTGCACATAATCTTTATATTCTCGATGATTGCGGAGCTGGCCAAGAATATAAACTGCTGAGGATCGAGGAACTTGGGGAATGACATACGCAAGGATGCTTTTACCGGAACCTGCTATGAAGCCAGGAGAATATCAATGGTGATGAACAGGCAAACGTAGGGTATGACAGTACGTTTTCCGTGTACCCACAAAAGTGAACTACTTGATTTCCATTCTTTGAATGAACTGCCGTGGGTGAACCACGTGGCAGTGCCGTCATGATAGGCACTACAAGCCATGTCGTGATTTGTCGAAGGATTTGGAGGAGAAAGCCAGCTTCGAAGGCGCTCTCGCGCTGTAGCTGTTGAGCAGCATAATAGAAACGTTCTTAGCGCAGAGTACTTCAATAGATGAGCAGATCTCGACGCACCATTTTTGATGCCATGTATGACTGCCGAATGTTCCGCCACTGTCGTCCGCGTCTCCTGCGTCAGTTTATCCAATCTTTGTAACGCATCCTCGACATCCGTTCTTCCCATCAGCCATTTCATGAATCTCTCTATTCCAGGATCAGAAAAGGTCCAAATAGGCGACATCCGCATGAAATAAGCTCACTGATTCGGTTTTGCTGCATTTCTTTCGTCGAAAGGGCGAGTATCGAGAGTACTTCTGCCATAACTTGGCCAAGCATCGATATCAATTGGTTCGTGAGCGGGATGCGAGAATAGACATTGAGACGTGCGAGGAATGCCTGGATGCGTTCGAAAAGATCGGCAAGGACATCGTTGCCTGCTGCGACATCCTTAGCAACCTGAAAGACACGCTTGTCACAAGAAACACTGGACAATGAAGCATCGGAGAGAAATGTACCCCGAGAAGGACATAGATTCCAGTGAATATTATTTTTCCGCAAAAGAATGGCTGAAAATAGAAAGTTATAGACGGCGATACGGTATAAATCAGCTCACTGAAGCTTACCGAGCCGACGCCCTCACCGAGGGTTGCGGAAAACATGAAGAGAATATGTACGGTAGGGTTCAGCCACTTCATCAATGTCTGATTACATTTTCCGGTTTCATCGAGTGCATTTGCTTGCTGTTGAAATATTTCTAATATGGCATCGGGAAAATCGCAATGATCCAGTTCGCCAGTGAGTGGGTGGGTTTGGAGGTCTTGTCCCGTTGTTTTCTTGTATTCCTTCAAGGCGGCATCGAGTATGGATCGGAAAGTGGAGAAAGAGGCGGTCGTGTTGCTAGAATTGGACATCGTACTAATGGGAATATACGGGAGTTGTTGGACCACGCTAGGAGGGTGGAGGATTAGAGCAAGAGGGTGCCAGCCGACGTATGCCTCGTGAGGAGATAGGTGCCCTAGGATATCGAATAGGAAGGTATGTTAATATGGTATTTTTCTGATAAAGTTCACTACAATCGCTGCCCGCGCGGTTATGTCTTTGATTGTATGACTTTAGACAAAGCATCCTCCAGCGTACCCATGGCCGTGATGATTTTCGCCCGATGAACCTCCAATTCAAGTTGTGTGTTACATATTGGATTAGATTAAAAGAAAGATAGTACGCGGTATTGGGCGAGTTGTAAACCCGCGAAAACTTGAACGTCCAGGTTTGTACGAGCGTGACGGCATGGATCAGTTTATTGATGTATGAATTGATGTTTGATGTGGAGCTTGGAGGCGTGTGGGCTCGGATCCAGCCGTTCTTCTTCACACTCAGTTAAAGTCCGATACACTCCGCAGAATCGTCCGACTCTCTTACAACTCCGATTGACCATGTTTGAAACTCCGGGCTCAGAGGGCTGTACTCCTCCGAGAGATAACACTGGTTGGAAAGCTACCTTATGATGTTAACAAAACTTTAATATGTTTGATAACAGAAGGCAATGATTTTTTACAATTTTTATTACAAAAAAATTGAAACAAAGTATTAT
>Ga0137390_10005343_pt1 | contig 10828 bp, 12 predicted proteins | sample 15con2h24AmetaG_FD_104937 | JGI IMG/M metagenome (GOLD analysis project Ga0137390, IMG submission 104937) | Vadose zone soil microbial communities from Angelo Coast Range Reserve, California, USA - 15con2h2.4A metaG | ecosystem: Environmental > Terrestrial > Soil > Vadose zone > Saprolite... | reverse complement strand
TATCTCTCGGGCCTCAGCGACGCCATGGTGATCGATGTCGGCGGCACCACGACCGATGTCGGTCAGCTCAAGCACGGCTTCCCACGCGAGGCCAATTCCGTGGTGAAGGTCGGCGGCGTGCGCACGCTGTTTCGCATGCCCGATCTCCTGTCCATCGGCCTGGGTGGCGGCAGCCACGTCTCACTGGAGTCGGCCGAAGAGGGGCCGCTGAAGGTCGGGCCGGTATCGGTCGGCTATCGCCTGCTGAAGGACGGCATCGCGTTTGGCGGCAAGCAGCTCACGACGACCGACATCGCCGTCGCGACGGGCTTGCTCGAGCTCGGTGACCGCAAGAAGGTCGCGTATCTCGACCAGGCAACCTGCAAAAAAGTGTTGGCCGAAGCGGCCCGCCTGGCCGAGGAGGCGATCGATCGCATGAAGACCGAGGCGGGCGACGTGCCGCTGATTGCCGTCGGCGGAGGGGCGTTCCTGATCCCGGAGAAGCTGCCGGGCGTGTCGAAAGTCATTCATGTCGAGCACGGCGATTGCGCCAACGCCGTTGGCGCCGCCATCGCCCAGGTCTCGGGCGAATGCGACCAGATCTTCAAGGACATGAGCCGCCGCGACGCCATCGCCGCCGCCCAGGGCATCGCCAACGACCGCGCGGTGGCCGCCGGCGCCGATCGCAAGACCCTCGGCACCATCGAAAGCGAGGACATGCCGCTCGCCTACCTGCCCGGCAACTCGGTGAGGGTGCGCGTGCGGGTGGTGGGCGATGTCGCAGCGGGCTAGGGGCGTGTTGTCGCTTTGTCATCCTGAGCGTAGCGAAGGATCTCATGCCCGTGGCAAACGGCGATGAGGTCCTTCGCTTCGCTCAGGACGACAAGACTGATACGGTGCTCGCAACACGAACGAGAGAACCGATGAAAAGATCGATAGTTGCAGCCCTTGGTTTCGCCCTCTTGGCCTCATCCGCCTCGGCCCAGAGCATGGGTGGCCAGAACCAGCCGCCCGATCAGTGGGTCATGAACTGCAACACCGAGAAGGGGCGGGACTGCACCGTGTCGGCCATGATCGACGGCGGCCCCGACAACCTGCTGGGCACGTTCCTGATCGTGAGCTATTCGGCGGCCTACACCACGCTCACCGTCGTGGTCGATGGTCTGGGCCAGAGGGCCAGCATGCAGGTCGACGGCAATCCTTTCGTCTCCACCGACATCTGCACCGGCGGCGCATGCTCCTACGAGCAGGGCAAATCGAGTCAGCTCGTGCAGCAGATGCTGACCGGCCGGCGCATCCTCGTGCAGGCCTCGACGCGGGATGATGGGATGGCGGGCCCCCTCAAAATGACCCTGAACGGATTTGCCGCGCAGTATCAGAAAGCGGCTGCCGCGCAGCAGCGCCGCTGACTCCTTCAGCCGCTCTTGTTATCGGCCAACATGCCATAATTGCCGATAATGGTCGGCTGGGCGGCCAGCGGCGGTTCGGCACAGCGCTCGCGGACGCCGCCCGAGAAGGCGCGGAACGTCTCCAGGGCCGACAGCGGCGTGGCGCCGTCCTCCAGCGAGGCGAGATGGACGAAGGTATCGTCCGGCAGCCGGAACACGGCGTAACGCAGCCCCGCCGGCGTCTTTTCCTGCAATTCGTTGAAGACCGCCGCACTCAGGCGCTGGTTCTCGTCGGCCTGGTCGGGCCTGGCCCGGTAGCGCACCAATGTCCACTTCATGGTTGACCTCTTCGTTGGTGTTTCCGTCTTGAAGACGAACGAAGATCGGCAAAGGATTCGCAAAAAATATCGCGAAGCCGCGAATCCTCGGGCTTCCGCCGAACGTCTTGTTGGCAGAGTGGCCCGGCCAACCGTCAGAGGGGTGCATGAACGACCCGCAAGCAGGCTTCGAGCAGCTCCTGGCGGAACTTCGGCCCAAGCTGCATCGCTATTGCGCCCGCATGACCGGCTCGGTCATCGATGGCGAGGATGTGCTGCAGGAGGCGCTGGCAAAGGCGATCGAGGCTTTTCCCCGCGCCGGTCCGGTCGTCAATCCGGAGGGCTGGCTGTTCCGCATCGCCCACAACGCGGCGCTCGATTTCCTGCGCCGGCGCGCGCGCCGCGACGGCAGCCATGCCGATGAGGATCTCGACATGATCGCCGACCCTGCGAACGAGATCGACCGCCGTCAGGCCGCCGCCGCCAGCCTGCATACCTTGATGCGCCTGCCGGTGGCGCAACGCAGTAGCGTCATCCTGATGGACGTGCTCGGCCATTCGCTGGAGGAGATTTCGACCGTGCTCGACGCGACCGTGCCCGCGGTCAAGGCCGCGCTGCATCGTGGCCGCCTGCGCCTGCGCGAATTGGCGGCGGAACCGGACGATCGGCCGCCGCCGGTCCTGGGCGAAGCCGACCGCGCCCGCCTTGCCGCCTACGTGGCACGCTTCAACGCGCGCGACTTCGACGCCCTGCGCGATCTGTTGGCCGACGAGGTGAGGGTCGAGGTCGTGAACCGCACGCGCCTCAACGGACGCAGCCAGGCAGGCCGCTACTTTGGCAACTACGGCCAGTCGAGCGACTGGCGCCTGGTCCCGGGCCTGGTCGAACGGAGGCCGGCCGTCCTGGTCCACCATCCCGACGATCCCGGCGGCGCTCCGCTTTATTTCATCCTGCTTTACTGGGCTGGCGAACGCCTGCTTCATGTCCGCGACTTCCGCTATGCCCGTTATGTGATCGACGGCGCCGAATTGATCGATTTTCGATAGTCTCCTCAAGCCATTGTGATGCCCGTGCCTGATGGTGGTCGGTGGCATAATGCCGGCCCCAATCAGGGAGGAAGTCGTCATGAACTCAATGCTGATTCGTTCCGGTCTGGCCGGTCTGATGGCGGTGTCGATGCTCGCCTTTGCGCCGGCGGCGTTCGCTGAAATGGTCATGTACAAGGCCGATCTCAAATCCTCGGCCGAAGTGCCGCCCGTTGACGGCAAGGCCAGCGGTGCGCTGACCGCGACTTATGACACGGCCACCAAGAAGCTGACCTACACGGCGACCTACAAGGACCTGACGGGGCCAGCGACGGCGGCCCACTTCCACGGCCCGGCCGACGCCAAGACCAACGCCGGCATTGTCGTGCCGGTGGCGGGCGCGATGGCGAGCCCGCTCAAGGGCGAGGCCACGTTGACTGATGCCCAGGCGGCCGACCTCGCCGCCGGCAAGTGGTATTTCAACGTCCACACCGCGGCTAACAAGGGCGGCGAGGTCCGCGGCCAGGTAATGAAGGGCGGAATGTAGTTCGCTGGGCGATCATAATCTTCCGGACCGCGAGCGTCTCGCTCGCTCATGATCATGGGCGCGCGGGACGCGCGCGGTCCAGAAGAGCATGAGAGCCGAGCGCTAGCCTCGCGCCGTGCCGCCGCGCATCGCCCGTTCGATGCGCGGGTCGTTGGGTGTCATGCGGTCGTGTGCCTTGAACAGCTTGCGCGCGTGCGCGAGCAGCTCGCCGTCGGTCGGGTGATCCATCGCCTCGACGCCGACCAGCTTCTTCTTCAGTTCCTCGCCATGGCCGTCGAGATATTTCTCGAGGTCCTTCTTGGTCTCACCCGGGCCGACGATCAGCCACGATTCGGCGTCCTCGATGGCGGCCAGGATGGCTTCGAAAAACTTGCGGTCGTCGCGGACGTGGCCACTGCCCACTTCCTGTGCCTTGTGATGGACCTGGCGATGCGGGGTGTGGGCCTTGATACGCCGGGCTTTCACGTCGTCGGCGGTGACCAGGAAGATCTTGGCCTCGCGGAAATCGAGCCAGACCAGGGCATGGGTGGGCGTGTGCGGCATGGGTCCCTCCGGGGCTGTTCGGAGATCAACGCCCGCGCGGTGGGCGGCGTTGCAACCCGCACCGCTGTCATCCCGAGCGGAGCGAGGGACCTTTGCTCATGGCCTTAAAGGTCCCTCGGCCTTCGGCCTCGGGATGACAGGATTACTTTTGCCGCCGATAGACAAAGCAATTGTCGGCCTGGGGCATCTTGATGCCCTGATAAAAGCTCACGGCGGTCGGCGCCGACAGCAGCAGGGTCGTGGTCGAGGATCCGCCCGCGGCCGTCCGCGTCTCCTCGATCAGCCGTTTGCCGATGCCCTGACCCTGGCAGGCCTTGTCGACGGCGAGATCGGAGAGATAGCAGCAGAAGCAAAAATCGGTCAGGGAGCGGGCGAAGCCCACCAGCCGGCCGTCCTGGCGCGCCGTCACGATCAGGTTGGCATGGGCCAGCATGCGCTCGACCCGGCCGCGATCGTCGATCGGCCGGACGAGGCCCGATTTGCGCACGACGTCGATATACTCATCCGCGCCGAGATAGTCCTCGCGGGCGTAGACAGTGTTCATTGGCTCAACCATCTCCTCAGCGCTGCAGTCACGTCGGTCGGCTGCTCGAGCGGGCTCATATGCCCGCTTTGCTCGATCACCACCAGCCGCGAGGTCGCGATGTCGGCGGCCATCTCCTCGGCGCGAACCAGCGGCGTCGACTGGTCCTGGCGGCCGACGATCACCACCGTGGGTACCTCGATGTCAACCAGCAGCGGCCGGCTGTCGAGCCGCGCGCTGATGGCCGTCTGCTCTCGCAGGAAACCGTCAGCGCCGATTTCGCGCGCCATGTCGAGGATGGGCTGGGTGATGGCGGGATCTTTGACATGCGAGGGGTGGACGATGTGCGGCAGCATCGAGGGCTGCAGGCCGTGGAAGCGGCCGATGTGGCTCTGCTCCATCAAGCCGTGACGGCGCGCGATCGATTCCGGCGAGTCGGGTGCGGCTTGGGTGTCGACCAGCGCCAGCCGTTCGACGCGCTCACGGGCGCGGCGCATGATCTCGAAGGCGACATAGCCGCCCATCGAGAAGCCGCAGAGCGCGAAGCTTTTGGGCGCGATGGCAAGCGTGGCCTCGGCCATGGCGCCTATCGATTCGTAGTGCCAGAGCTCGGGCACGATGCAGTCGGCGACGTCGGATAGCGCCTCGATCTGGTGCTCGAAGACCCGGCGCGTATTCAACAGGCCGGGCAGCAAAACGAGCGTCGTCCGGGGCATCGCCAATCGTCAGATCTGGATCTGGTTGCCCAGTTCGATAGCCCGGTTCGGCGGGATACGGAAGAAGGTCTTGGTGGCCGAAGCCGACTGGAAGAGCGAGATGAACCAGTCGCGCCGCCATTTGCCGAGCCTCGAATGCTGGCTCGGCACCAGGGTCTCGCGGCCGAGGAAGAAGCTGGTCTCCATCTCGTCGTAGGCGATGCCGTGCGGCCGGCAGGCGCGCAACGCCTCGGGCACGTCGGGCTGCTCGGTGAAGCCGTAGCGGGCGATCACCGTATAAAAGCCCTTGCCCAGGCGATCGCACTCCACACGGTTGGTGGCAGGCACGCGCGGCACGTCCATGGTATCGACCTGGAGGATGACGATGCGCTCGTGCAGCACCTTGTTGTGCTTGAGATTGTGCAGGAAGGCGGCCGGCGTGCGGCTGGCGTCGGCGGTCAGGAACACCGCGGTGCCGGCGACCCGATCGGGCACGCGCTCCATGCGCCCGAGGAATTGGCGCAGCGGCAGCGCACCCTCGCTGACCTCGGTGGCCACCAGCGCCCGTCCGCGCCGCCAGGTGGTGATGGTGAAGTAGATGAAGGCCGCGACCACCAGCGGCAGCCAGCCGCCATCGGGGATCTTGAGCGCGTTGGCGATGAAGAAGGCGAGGTCGGGAACGGCCAGCAGGCCGAACACCAGGACAGCGAGCGGCCACGGCCAGCGCCACACCAGGATCGCCACCGCCATGGCGAGGGTGGCGTCGACCAGCATGGCGCCGGTGACGGCCAGACCATAGGCGCCGGCCAGCGCGCCCGATGAGCCGAAGCCCACCACCAGGGCGATCACGCCGCCCATCAGCAGCCAGTTGACGCGCGGGATGTAGATCTGGCCGATCGCCGTCTCCGACGTGTGCTGGATCTCCATGCGCGGCAGGTAGCCGAGCTGGATCGCCTGTCGCGTCAGCGAGAACACCCCGGTGATGACCGCCTGCGAGGCGATGACGGTGGCGAGCGTGGAGAGCACCACCAGGCCGATGATGTAGTCCTGCGGCACCAGGGCGAAGAACACCTGATGGACGTCCTCGGGACTGGCGATGATCAGCGCGCCTTGGCCGAAGTAGTTGAGCAGCAGGCCGGGCATGACCAGCCCGAGCCAGGCCAGCCGGATCGGTTTCCTGCCAAAGTGGCCCATGTCGGCGTAAAGCGCCTCCGCGCCGGTGACGGCCAGCACGATCGAGCCGAAGGCCCAGAAGATGCCGAGGCCCTGGTCGGCGATGATGCGATAGGCGTAGATCGGGTTGACCGCCAGCAGCACGGCGGGATGCTTGGCGACCTGCCAAAGGCCGAGCACGCCCAGCACAACGAACCACAGCAGCATCACCGGGCCGAACAGCCGGCCGACGTCGGCCGTGCCGCGCGACTGCAGGATGAACAGCCCGACCAGGATCAGGAGCGCCAGCGGCACCACGAAGGGCGTGAAGGCCGGCGCCACGGCGGACAGACCCTCGATGGCACTCATCACCGAGATCGCGGGCGTAATGATGGCGTCGCCGTAGAACAGCGCCAGCCCGACCACGGCGAGCAAGGTGATGGCGCGGCGGATATGGCGGCTGTGGCCGTTCAGTCCGTGCGTCGCCAGGGTCGCCAGTGCCAGCACGCCGCCCTCGCCCTTGTTGTCGGCGCGCATGATCAAGGTGACGTACTTGACCGTGACGGTAAGCGTGATCGCCCAGAACAGCACCGACAGCACGCCCAGCACGTGCTCGGGCGTCGGCGCCATGCCGCTGCCGTGCAGGAAGGATTCGCGAAGGGCGTAGAGCGGGCTGGTGCCGATGTCGCCGAACACCACGCCCAGCGCGCCCACCAGCAAGCCGGCGGCGGCCTTGCTGTGGGGCGGAGTCGCGGCGTCGGCGGCGGACGATGGTGTAAGGGTGGCAGGGGCCATGAGGTCGAACGCCGCCAAGGACGGCGGCGGCGCGACGGTTTGCGCCCCCGCTTTCCGCCTGTCAACGCGCCAAATCGGGGCCAGTTGCGACGAAAGGGCTTGACTTGGGCCTGGCCAAAAGGCGGCGTTGGCGCATGGCCGAGCCTGCCTCCGACTTTGGCGATGTCAGCAATCCGCGCCTGTATCGCGAAGATTCGTGGCGCCCGCACTTTGCGCTGATGCGGCGTGAAGACCCGGTCCATCGCCACGAGGAGAGCCCCTACGGGCCCTATTGGTCGGTGACGCGCTACGCCGACATCATGCGGGTCGAGCTCGATCCTGCGACCTATTCGTCGGCCTCCGAGCTCGGCGGCATCCAGATCGCCGACCAGCCCAAGGGCCAGGAACTTCCCAACTTCATCCGCATGGACCCGCCGCGCCATACCGCGCAGCGCAAGACGGTGGCGCCGATCGTGGCGCCCTCCAACCTCGCCAACATGGAGGCGACGATCCGCCGGCGCACCGCGTCGGTGCTCGACGGTCTGCCGCGCGGCCAGCCGTTCGACTGGGTCGACCGCGTCTCGACCGAGCTCACCGCCATGATGCTGGCGACGCTGTTCGACTTTCCCTGGGAGGACCGCCGCAAGCTCACCCATTGGTCGGACGTCGCCATCGCCAATATCGAGGCCGAGGATGCCGTGGTGAAAAGCGAGGCCGAGCGCATGGCCGAGCTCAGGCGGATGGGCGAGACGATGGCGGCGCTGTGGCAGGAGCGGGCGTCACAGCCGCCCAAATTCGACCTGATCTCGATGATGGCCCACGCCGAGGCGACCCAGAACATGCCGCTCAACGAGTTCATCGGCACGTTCGGTCTGCTGATCGTGGGCGGCAACGACACGACGCGCAATTCGATGACCGGCGGGCTGATCGCGGTGCTCGACAACCCCGCCGAGCTCGCCAAGGTCAAGGCCGACGCCGGCCTGCTCGACAGCCTGGTGGCGGAAATCATCCGCTGGCAGACGCCGGTGATCCACATGCGCCGCACGGCCACGCGGGGCGCCGAGCTTGCCGGCAAGTCGATCAAGCAGGGCGACAAGGTGGTGATGTGGTACGTCTCGGGCAATCGCGACGAGGCGGCGATCGAGGAGCCCGAACGCTTCAGGGTCGGCCGACCCAAGGCGCGCCAGCATCTCGCGTTCGGCGCCGGCATCCATCGCTGCGTCGGCGACCGGCTGGCCGAGATGCAGCTAAAAATCCTGTGGGAGGAGATCCTGAAGCGCGACCTTGCGCTCGAGGTCGCCGGTCCGCCGGTGCGACTCTACTCCAACTTCATCCGCGGCATCCGTTCGCTGCCGGTGGTCATCCGCGCCTAGGCTTTTTCGCTGCCTTGGCCGGCAGTGTCTCGACGTGGGCGATGGCGCGCTTGAGCCAGACGCCGAGCTTTCTTTTGTCGGCGACGATGCCCGGCGGCAGCACGACATATTCGCGCATCGGCCGTCCACCCGGCGCGAACGGCTTGGCGCCGGCCTTGACGACGGCCTTGACGCGATCGGCTTCGGACAGCCGCACCATCATCTGGTCCTGGAACAGTCCCGACAGCAGGTTGCCGTTCAGGAAGGCACAGGGATAGCTGAACATCTGCCGGCGCACGACGCCCGGCTTGCCCGCGATCGCGGCATCGAAGGTGGCGACGAGGCCGGGCGGCGATTTCTTCCACGTGCCTTTCATGGGCCGTTCCTCAAATGCGGACGTGTCGTCCAGCGAGCGCAGGTTCGCCCTTGCTGTTTCCCGCTCGCGCGCCGGATGCTAGCGTTACTCGTCTTGTTTGGACATCCACCTTTGGGAGGTAACGATGAAGCTCTATTACATGCCCGGCGCGTGCTCGATCGGCATCCACGTCCTGCTCGAGGAGATCGGCAAGCCCTATGACCTGCACAAGATCGACGGCGCCAAGCAGGAGCAGTACGGGCCGGACTTCGTCAAGCTCAACCCCAAGTCCAAGGTGCCGACCCTGCAGCGCGACGACGGCTCGGTGCTGACCGAGTTCCCGGCGATCGCCACCTGGCTCGCCCGCAAGAACCCGGACAAGGGCCTGCTGCCATCCGATCCCGACGGCGAGGCGCGCGCGCTCGAAGCCATGGATTATGTCGTCTCGACCATGCACATGCAGGGTTTCTCGCGCATGTTCCGGCCGGTCAACTACGCGCCGACCGAAGCCGATCACGACAAGGTCAAGGCGCGCGGCAAGGAGATCATGGAAAAGGGCCTGGCGCTGATGGACAAGGCGCTGGAGGGCAAGGAGTACATCACCGGCAAGTTCTCGGTCGCCGATGCCGCGCTCTTCTATGTCGAGTTCTGGGCGTCGGCCCGCATGAAGATGCCGCTGCCCAAGAACTGCGCCGCCCACTACGAGCGCATGAAGAACCGGCCCGCGGTCAAGCGCGTGCTGGAGCAGGAAGGCCTCGCCGCCGCGGCGTAGGTCATTGGACCGCGGGCCGGAGGCCCGCGGTCCCCTCATTCCTCCTCGCGGCTTGCACGGGGAGCGGCGTTTGCGTGGCGGCTTGCCGGCATCGGCGTCATTGACGCTGTCGGAAGGCCGCCTGCTAATCGGGCGACATGTCCGCGGCGCTGCTCTACGGCCTCGTCATCGGGTCGGCGATCGCCCACGCCGTCTGGAACGCGCTGGTGAAGTCGGCCGGCGATCGCACGCTCACCATGGTGGCGATCCGGGTGGCGGGCCTGGCGCTCGGCCTCATGGCTTTGCCCCTCGTCGACTGGCCGTCGTCCGAGAGCTGGAAGTGGCTTGGCCTCACCGCGGCGGTGCAGTTCGGCTACTACGCCTTGCTGATCCGCTCCTATGCCGCCGGCGACATGAGCGTCGTCTATCCCCTGGCGCGCGGGCTGGCGCCGGTGCTGACGACCATCGGGGCCTTCCTGGCGATCGGCGAGACGCTGAGCACGGGCCAGATCGTCGCCGTCGTCCTGATCTCGCTCGGCATCATGGCCTTGTCGTTCGGCGCCGGTGCGAGCCGTCACGCCGTGGGCTTTGCGCTGGCGACCGGCGTCGCCGTCGCCACCTACAGCTTCTTCGCCGGGCTCGGTGTGCGCACCGCCGGCACGGTGCTGGGCTTCCAGGCCTGTCTCGAGATCGTCACCGGGCTCGGCATGGTGGGCTACGCCTTGCTGGCGCGCCGCGCCGACCTTTTAGGTTATGCCCGCCGCCACGGCGCAGTCGGTCTGCTGGCCGGCGCGGTGTCGGTGCTGGGCTTCCTGGCCTATCTGGTGGCGGCCAGAAGCCTGCCGCTCGGTCCGGTGACGGCCTTGCGCGAGACCAGCGTGATCTTCGGCGCGGTGCTGGGCACGATCGTGCTCAGGGAGGGCTTCGGCCGGCGCCGGATCGGCGCGGCGGTGCTCGTCATGAGCGGGATCATGCTTCTCGCCATCTTGCGCTGAGGTAATCTGGCGATATGTCGCTGCCCGCCGCGCTGAAAAGCCGCCTGCGCCTGCCGCTGATCGCGGCGCCGATGTTCCTGGTGTCGGGGCCGGCGCTGGTGAAGGCCGCGTGTCGCAGCGGCATCATCGGCTCGTTCCCGACCGCCAACTGCCGCACCGTCGAGGAGCTCGACCGCTGGCTGGCCGACATGAGCGACGATCTATTGCGCGCCGCCCACGAAACGGGCCGCGCGGCGGCGCCGCTTTGCCCCAACCTGATCGTGCATCGCTCCAACCCGCGGCTGCCCGACGATCTCGCCGCCGTCCTGCGCCACAAGGCGGAGCTGGTGATCACGAGCGTCGGGTCGCCCGAGCCGGTGCTGAAACCGCTGAAGGATGCCGGCTGCATGGTGCTGGCCGACGTCGCTTCGGTGCGCCATGCCGAGAAGGCGG
>Ga0137390_10005335_pt1 | contig 10836 bp, 7 predicted proteins | sample 15con2h24AmetaG_FD_104937 | JGI IMG/M metagenome (GOLD analysis project Ga0137390, IMG submission 104937) | Vadose zone soil microbial communities from Angelo Coast Range Reserve, California, USA - 15con2h2.4A metaG | ecosystem: Environmental > Terrestrial > Soil > Vadose zone > Saprolite... | reverse complement strand
TGCCCATCGCCGCCTCGGCTTTGCCGATGCGGATGTCGACGATTGGTGCCGCGCCGCCGGCCTCGACCCCGAATCGGCGCGCCGCCTGCCAGGCGATCCGCTGACCGTGGTGATCTGGACGGCGCATCGCGAGGCCGCTACCGATCAATTGTTGGCAACGACGCGGCCCGGCGTCCCCACGGCAGCGCGCGTCGAGGGAGTGCTCCAGGGATGAATACGCCCCCCAATGCTCCGGGACAGGCCGCCCGCGGCCTCTTGGGCGCCGACCCGGTCAGCGATTTCGACGCCGGACCGCCGCGCATCTCTTTCGAGTTCTTCCCGCCGAAGACGCCGGAGATGGAAGACCGGCTATGGGTGGCAATCAAGCGGCTCGAACCGCTGCGGCCGCGCTTTGTGTCGGTCACTTACGGCGCCGGCGGCTCGACCCGCGAGCGCACCCACGCGACGGTGCGGCGCATCCGCCATGAGACGGGGCTGGAGCCGGCGGCGCATTTGACCTGCATCGCGGCGACGCGCGAGGAGATCGACGCGGTCGCACGCGACTACTGGGAATCTGGGATCCGTCACATCGTCGCGCTGCGCGGCGACCCGCCGAATGCCCCGATCGGGGGAACGGGTGCGGGCGGCGGCTATGTGCCGCACCCCGACGGCTATCCCTACGCCGCCGATCTGGTCGCCGGGCTGAAGCGCGTCGCCGATTTCGAGATCAGCGTCGCCGCCTATCCCGAGACCCACCCGGCCGCGCGCAGCCCCGGCCACGACCTCGACAATCTGAAGCAGAAGCTCGATGCCGGCGCCAGCCGTGCGATCACCCAGTTCTTTTTCGATGCCGATGTGTTCCTGCGGTTTCGCGATCGGGCGGCGGCCTCCGGCCTTGCGGTCCCGATCGTTCCCGGCATCCTTCCGGTCACCAATTTCGCCCAGCTGAAGCGCATGGCCGCGGTCTGCGGCGCCTCGATCCCGGCCTGGATGGGGGCGCATTTCGACGGGCTCGACGACGACCCCGACACCCGCCGGCTCGTCGCCGCCTCGCTCGCCGCCGAGCAATGCCGCCGATTGCAGGCGAACGGCGTCAACGAATTCCATTTCTACACGCTGAACCGCGCCGATCTCCTGGTCGCGATCTGCCACCTCCTCGGCGTCCGCGCGCCAAAGCCCGCGGCCGCGGGGGCGGCCTGATGCTCTGGTATCGGTGGCTCCCCTGTTACTCCCTCTCCGCCCTTGGGGGCGGAGAGGGTCGGGGTGAGGTGGGGGATTCCAGAGCGCTCGCCGACACCCACCTCACCCTCCCATCGCTCCGCGATGGGCCCCTCCCTCTCCCCCCTGAAGGGCGGAGAGGGGAAACATCGGCGTCGACGGCGCGGCGATGACCCATCTTCTCGACTACGTCGCCGATCACGTCCTCTTGGCCGATGGCCCGGTCGGGACCCAGGTGCAGGCGCGCGACCTCGATACCGAGCGCGATTTTCACGGCCACGAGAACTGCACCGATATCCTGTGCGAGAGCCGGCCGGATCTGGTGCGCGAGATCCACCTCGCCTATCTGCGCGCCGGCTGCGATGCGGTGCAGACCAACAGCTTTGGCAGTTCCCCGATCACGCTCGGCGAATTCGGCATCGCCGACAAGGCCTTCGACCTCAACCGCCGGGCCGGCGAGCTGGCGCGCGAGGCGGTTGCCGAATTCGCGCATGACGGGCGCACCCGCTTTGTCTTCGGCTCGGTCGGGCCGGGGACGCGGCTGCCTTCGCTCGGCCATATCGCCTATCAGGACCTCGAAGACGCGCTGACGATCCAATGCGCCGGGCTCGTCGCCGGCGGGGTCGACGCGATCGTCATCGAGACCTCCCAGGACCCGCTGCAGATCAAGGCCGCGGTCAACGGCGCCAAACGCGCGCGCGAGGCGGCGGGGAAGGACATTCCGATCATCGTCCGGGTGACGGTCGAGACGACCGGCACCCTCTTGGTCGGCGCGGACATCGCCGCCGCGGCGACGATCGTCCACGCGCTCGACGTGCCGGTCATCGGGCTCAACTGCGCGACCGGCCCGCGCGAGATGGCCGAGCATGTCAAATGGCTCGGCGACAATTGGCCGGGGCCGATCTCGATCCAACCCAATGCCGGGCTGCCCGAGCTGATCCGCGGCCACACCCATTACCCGCTGACGCCGAAAGAGATGGCGCAATGGCTCGAGCGCTTTGTGCTCGAGGACGGGATCAGCATGATCGGCGGGTGCTGCGGCAGCGAGGCCGAGCACATCGCCGCGCTCGACCAGATGCTGAAGCGGATTGGCCGTGATCGCCCCCGCCCAGCGCCGAAAACGCGAACGCCGGTCTGGGTGCCCTCGGTGGCCTCGCTCTACAGCCAGGTGCCGCTGCGCCAGGAGAACGCCTATCTGTCGATCGGCGAGCGCTGCAACGCCAACGGGTCGCGCGCCTTCCGCCGGGTGCAGGAAGCCGGCGACTGGGACGGCTGCGTCGAGATGGGGCGCGAGCAGGTCAAGGAAGGCTCGCACACCCTCGACCTCTGCACCGCCTTTGTCGGCCGCGACGAGATCGCCGAGATGAGCGCTGTCGTCAGCCGCATGCGCGGCGCGATCAACGCGCCCCTGGTCATCGATTCGACCGAATATCCGGTGCTCGAAGCCGCCCTCAAGCTCTATGGCGGCAAGGCGATCATCAACTCGATCAATTTCGAGGATGGCGAGGAGGCCGCGGAGAAACGGCTTATCCTGGCGCGGCGGTTTGGCGCGGCGGTCATCGCGCTGACGATCGACGAAAGCGGGATGGCCAAGGAGGCCGACCATAAGCTGCGTCTCGCCGAGCGGCTCTATGATTTCGCCTGCAACAAACACGGTTTGCCGCCGAGCGATCTGCTGTTCGACCCCTTAACCTTCACGATCTGCACCGGCAACGCCGACGACCGCAAGCTGGGGCTCAACACATTGGACGCGATCGCCCAGATCGCCGAACGGATGCCCGAGTGCCAGATCATCCTCGGCCTCTCCAACATCTCGTTCGGCCTCAACCCACCGGCGCGCCAAGTGCTGAACTCGGTCTTTCTCGACCACGCGCTGCGCCGGGGCCTGACCGGCGCGATCGTGCATTTCTCGAAGATCCTGCCGCTGCACCGGATCGCCGAAGAGGAGGTGCGGGTCGCCGAGGACCTGATCTTCGACCGCCGCCATGACGGTTACGACCCGCTGCAGGCCTTCATGGCCCTCTTCCAGGACCGCACGATCGAGAAGGCGGAGAAGAAGGGCCGGCCGGAAAAGCTCGAGGACCGGCTCGCGCAGCGCATCGTCGATGGCGACCGGCTCGATCTCGAAGCCGATCTCGCGCTGGCGATGCAGAGTTATAAGCCGCTCGACATCATCAACGACATCCTCCTTTCGGGGATGAAGACGGTCGGCGATTTGTTCGGCGCCGGCAAGATGCAGCTGCCCTTCGTCCTGCAATCGGCCGAGACGATGAAGGCCGCGGTGGGCTATCTCGAACCGTTCATGGAGCGGGTTGAGGGCCAGGAGAAAGGCACGGTCGTCCTCGCCACCGTGCGCGGCGACGTCCACGACATCGGCAAGAACCTCGTCGACATCATCCTCACCAACAACGGCTACCGCGTCGTCAATCTCGGCATCAAGCAGCCGATCGGGGCGATCCTCGACGCCGCCGTGGCGCATCGGGCGCATGCGATCGGCATGTCGGGCCTCTTGGTCAAATCAACCGTGGTCATGCGCGAGAACCTCGAAGAGATGAGCCGGCAGGGGCTCGACCTGCCGGTGATGCTCGGCGGCGCCGCATTGACCCGGCGCTATGTCGAGGAAGATTGCGTCAAATCCTATGCCTGCGGCCGGGTCGCCTATGCGCGCGACGCGTTCGATGGCCTCGCGCTGATGGACCGCATCGTCGGCAACGATTTCGACGGCCATCTCGCCGAGGTGCGGCAGAAGAATATCGGCAGGCCGGTCAACCAGTCGCGCAAGCTCGGCCACGCCGCCGACCCGCGGCCGATGCGCCCGGTCGATTTCGACGAGGTCCGGCTGCGCCGTGCCGAGCTGACACGCGGCGTGCCGGTGCCGGTGCCGCCGTTCTGGCGCGCGCAGACCATCGCCCGGGTGCCGGCGAAGGCGATCGTGCCATACCTCAACGAGCGCATGCTCTATCAATTCCAGTGGGGCTATCGAAAGGACGGCCGCTCGCTCGCCGAATACAAGGCGTGGGCGCGAACCGAGCTGCGCCCGATCCTCTATCGCATGCTCGACATCGCGATCCGCGAGGACATCCTCCTGCCGCAGGCCGCCTATGGCTATTGGCGCTGCGCCGCGGAGGGCAACGACGTGATCCTCTTCGACGACGATGGCAGGCGCGAGGTCGCGCGGTTCGCCTTCCCGCGCCAGAACAAGGAGGGCGGTCTCTGCATCGCCGATTTCCTGCGCGACGTCGATGATGGCGAGCGCGACGTCATTGGCCTCCAGGTCGTGACGATGGGCGCGCGCGCCTCGGAAGCGGCGCGCGAGTGGTTCGCCGCCGACCGCTACCAGGATTACCTCTATCTGCACGGAATCTCGGTCGAGATGGCCGAGGCCTTCGCCGAATACGTCCACAAGCGCATCCGCGGCGAATTGGGTTTCGCCGGCGAAGAGGCGCGCGACCACGACGAGATGCTGAACCAGGGCTACCGCGGCAGCCGCTATTCGTTCGGCTACCCGGCCTGCCCCAACCTCGCTGACCAGCGCCAGCTATTGGACCTGCTGGGCGCCTCGGAGATTGGCCTCACCCTCAGCGAAGAAGACCAGCTCGACCCCGAACAGTCGACCTCGGCGATCGTCCTCCACCACCCGCAGGCGAAGTATTTTTCGGTGTAGGCTCAGCCGCAGGGAAGCGCTGCGAGATGGCTGCTATCGCGTGACGTGGGCCGATACCGCGAGCCACACGCCATCCCGGCGCGCCCAGACGTCGGTGTAGCGGCCGTTGCGATGCTCACCGGTTGCCGTCGTGTAGCTGGTGCGCGCGTGGATGATCGCGACGTCTCCGAGAATGCGCACGCGCACATCCTCGGTTACGAGACCACGGATCGTCACCTTCTGCGCGGTCTGGGCCAGAAACCCTGTTTTGTCGACGAGCGACCCGTCGGGGTTCGAGCATCGGAAATCCGCGGCCAGGATCTCGTCGAACCGCCGCACATCGCCATGCTGCACCGAGTGGATGTAATCGCGGTTGAGCGCGATCAACGCCTCGAGATCGCTGCCCGTCGCCGGTGCTGGTAATCCGGCGAGGAACGCCTCGACCGCGTGGTTGAACGCCGTGGGCTGGTCGAGATTGGCGGCGTGGCCGGCATCGGGGATTACCGCCTTCTGCGCGCCCGCGATCTTGCTCGCCATGTAATCGGAAGCGGCGAGGAAGTTCTTGTCCTCGCTGCCGACCAGCACCAGCGTCGGCACGGCAATGTCCGGCAACGAGTCGATCAGGCTGCTGTCCTGTTGCGCCAGCATGCCGCGTGCGGCGCCGGCCAGGCCCTGGGCCGAGCGGTGATGGCCGAGCCGGGTCTCGGCGCCGCCCTGCGCGTCGGCGAGACCGCGCGCTTCGAGATCGCGCGCCCGCGCCTCGGCACGCTCGTTCCATTGCCGCCGCGCCGCGGGGTTGCGAAAGCCGGGGCCGGTGTCGCACAGCAGCAAGGCACGCACCCGCTCGGGATGGGCGAAGTGAAAGGCCAATGACATGACCCCGCCCAACGATAGCCCGCCGATAATCGCGCGCTCCTCTCCGCAGGCATCGAGCACCGCCGCCATGTCGCCGACCGTCAGCGCCGGCGAATAGCGCGCGGGGTCGCGCGGGTCGCCGGACTGGCCGTGGCCGCGCATGTCCCAGAGGATCACCCGGTAGCGGTCGGCGAAGGCCGCGACTTGCCCGTCCCACATGCGCGAGGTCGCACCATAGCCGTGCGACAACAGGAGGGCCGGCCCGGCGCCATGCGCCTCGTAATGAATGCTGACCCCGTCGCGGTCGATCGTCGGCATGATGAGGCTCCGGTTGCTGCTTTTGGCGGCTGAGCTATGATCGCCGAGAACCCGCGGGAGAGGGAGAGGAAACGATGCGCTGGCTCAGATACGAGGCGGATGGGCGCGAAGCCTACGGCATCATCGAGGGCGACGAAATCGTCGAGGTCAAGGGCGACCCGTTCGCCGGCTACCAGAAGACCGCGACGCGGCGCAAGCTTAGCGCGGTCAAATTCCTCGTGCCGGTGATCCCCAAAACCTTCTACGCGGCCGGGCTCAATTACGCCGAGCACGTGACCGAGATGGCGAAAAAGCGCGGCGAGGAGCCCCAGCTGCCGCCCAACGCCGATGTCGGCTATCGCGCCAACAACGCGCTCGTCGCGCATGGCGAGAACATCGTGATCCCGAAGGATGCGGGCGAACTCGTGCAATACGAGGGCGAGCTGGTCGCTGTGATCGGCAAGCAGGTCAAGCATCTATCCGAGAAGGATGCGCTCTCTTGCGTGCTCGGCTGGACGATCGGCAACGACATGAGCGAGCGCACCTGGCAACGTGGCGACCGCACGCTGTGGCGCGCCAAGAACACCGACACCTTCAAGCCGATGGGTCCGTGGATCGAGACCGATTTCGACCTCGACAAGGCTGAGACGACCGTGCGGGTCAATGGCAAAGTCACCGACCATTTCCGCACCAACAACATGATCCACGGCGTCGCGAAGTTCATCAGCCGCATGTCCCAATACCTGACGCTCTACCCCGGCGACGTGGTGTGGATGGGCACCGAGGGTACCCCGGCAAACCTGAAGCACGGCGACATCTGCGAGATCGAGATCACTGGCATCGGCACCCTCAGGAACCCGCTGGTGCGCGAGGGGATGTAAACACTCGTCGTCATGCCCGCGAAAGCGGGCATCCAGGGCCAGCGGTGAGCGCGGCGGCCCTGGACTCCCGCTTGCGCGGGAGTGACGCTATTCGGGGGAATGCGATGAACCTGTTCGACCTCTCCGGCAAGGTCGCGATCGTCACCGGCTCGTCGCGCGGCATCGGCCGGGCGATCGCCGAGGGCTTTGCCGAGGCCGGCGCGCGCGTCGTAATTTCGTCGCGCAACGAGGCGCCGTGCGAGGAGGTGGCGGCGGCGATCCGCGCCAAGGGCGGCGAGGCGATCGCGGTCACCGCCCGCATCTCGGACAAGGCCCAGCTCGAAAACCTGGTCGCCAAGACCCGCGAAGAATGGGGCGCGATCGACATCCTGGTGTGCAACGCCGCGATCAACCCGCATTACGGCTCGCTGGAAGATCTGACCGACCAGGTGTTCGAGCGGATGATGACCAACAACGTGTTGAGCAATCTGTGGCTGGCGAAACTGGTCGTGCCGGACATGAAGGCGAAGCGCGACGGGTCGGTCATCTTCATCAGCTCGATCGGCGGGCTCAAATCGTCGACGGTCATTGCGATGTACGGCGTCACCAAGGCCGCCGACATCGCGCTCTGCCGCAGCCTTGCCGCCGAATGGGGCCCCGAGGGGGTGCGGGTCAACTGCATCGCGCCGGGCCTCGTCGTCACCGATTTCGCGCGCGCCCTCTACGAGGACCCGGAGCGCCGCGCCCGGCGCGAGGCGGAGACCCCGCTGCGCCGCCTCGGTCAGCCGGAAGACATCGCCGGTGCCGCCTTGCTGCTCGCCTCAAAGGCCGGCGCCTTCATCACCGGCCAGACCATCGTCGTCGATGGCGGGGTGATGATCGCGTAGTGGGGGATAAACCAATGCCATTCTCTCTGATCGATCACGACGCCGGCGCGGTGCCGCTTGTTGCGGTGTCGAAATCGGGGCTGGCGGCGTGGCGCGAGGCGGCGCCGGCCGGCGAGCGCGACTGGGTCGCGGCGACGGGGTTTACCGGAGAGGCCGGCAAGCTGGCGCTGATCCCCGATGGAGAGGGCCGGCTCGGCCGGGTGCTGGTCGGCCTGCCCGAGGGCGAGGCAGCGATGTGGGCCTTCGCCGGGTTGTCCGATGCGCTGCCGGAAGGCAGCTACCGGATCGCGGCGCTGCCCGAGGGCGGCGACCCCACCCGGATCGCGCTCGGCTGGGCGCTCGGGACCTACGCGTTCACCCGCTATCGCGAGAGGAAAAACCCAGGCGGCGCCCGGCTGGTCTGGCCGAAGCGCGCCGACCGCGCCCAGGTCGAGCATCTCGCCGGCGCGATCTTCCTCGCCCGCGACCTGATCAACACCCCGGCCTCGGACATGGGACCGGCCGAGCTGGCCGGCGCCGCGAATGAGGTGGCCGAGAAGGCCGGCGCGCAGCACCGGGTCATCTCGGGCGACGCGCTGCTCGCCGAGAACTACCCGACGATCCATGCCGTCGGCCGCGCCAGCGTGCGTGCGCCACGGCTCGTCGACATCGTCTGGGGCGACAAATCGGCGCCCAAGGTGACGCTGGTGGGCAAGGGGGTGTGCTTCGATTCGGGCGGGCTCGACCTCAAGGCCGCCTCGGGCATGCTCAACATGAAAAAGGACATGGCCGGTGCGGCGATCATGCTGGCCCTCGCCCAGGCGATCATGGAAGCGAAGCTGCCGGTGCGCCTGCGCGTTCTGTTGCCGATGGTCGAGAACGCGGTCTCGGGCAATGCGCTGCGGCCGCGCGACATCGTCAAGACAAGGAAGGGGCTGACCGTCGAGATCGGCAACACCGACGCCGAGGGAAGGCTGATCCTCTGCGACGCGCTCGCCGAGGCATCGACCGACAACCCGGCCCTGCTGGTCGACATCGCCACGCTGACCGGCGCCGCGCGGGTCGCGCTCGGCCCGGAATTGCCGGCGCTCTTCTGCAATGACGACAGCCTCGCCGCCGCGCTCGCCGCCGCCGGCACGCAAGAGGACGACCCGATGTGGCGGATGCCGCTATGGCGACCCTATCGGCGCAATCTCGACAGCAAGATCGCCGACCTCAACAACGTCTCGGAGGGGCCGCAGGGCGGCGCGATCACCGCCGCGCTCTATCTCCAGGAATTCGTCGACCCCGGCATCCCTTGGGCGCATCTCGACGTAATGGCGTGGAACAACCGCGCCCGCCCCGGCCGCCCCGAGGGCGCCGAGGCGCAAACCCTGCGGGCGTTCTACGCCCACATCGCCGGGCGGTTTACGTAAGGGCGACGACCGATGATTGGACCGCGGGCCTCCGGCCCGCCCCTTCTGTACGCCAGGTGGGGCGGGACGCCCGCGCTCCGAACGCACGAGTAGACACATGAAAATCGAGACCCTGCTGCCGCTCGGGAAGCTCGATCCCGGCTTGCGTGCCGCCGCGGCGCCCCTCGACATCGGCGCCGTCGCGGCGGATGCGCGGCATGCCGAGGCGCTCGGCTATGACGGGGTCCTCGCCGCTGAGACCAAGGACGATCCCTACATCGTGATGGCGCTGGCGGCGCAGGCGACCGAGCGGGTCGGGCTCGCGACGGCGGTAGCGATCGCTTTTCCGCGCAGCCCGATTGTCACCGCGCTCAGCGCCTGGAACCTGCAGAAGCTGTCCCGCGGCCGCTTTACGCTGGGGCTCGGCTCGCAGGTCAAGGGGCACATCGAGCGGCGCTACGGTATGCGCTGGTCGGCGCCGGGGCCGTGGCTGCGCGATTATGTCGGTGCGCTGCGCGCGATCTGGGCGTGCTGGCAGAACGGGACGAAGCTCGATTTCGAGAGCGAGCATTATAAGCTCAGCCTGATGGTGCCGCTGTTCGCGCCCGCCCCGATCGAGCATCCGCACATCCCGGTCGAACTCGCCGCGGTCAACCCCTATATGTGCCAGGTGGCAGGCGAGGTGGCCGACGGGATCCGCGCCCACCCGATCGCCACGCCCCGCTACGTCACCGAAACCATGCTGCCGGCGGCGCGCAAAGGCGCGGCAAAGGCCGGGCGCGACCTCGCCGGCTTCACGTTGTGCGCGATGCCGCTGGTTGCGACCGCCGCGACCCGCGCGAGCCTCGCCGAGCGGGTCCGCGATGTGCGCGCGCGTGTCGCGTTTTACGCCTCGACTCCGGCCTATCTCCCCGCCTTCGAAAGCGAGGGTTATGGCGAGGTCGCGGTCGCGTTGCAGGGCCATGCGCGCACGCAGCGCTGGGCGGAGATGGCCGATCTGGTCGACGACGAGATGCTCGACGCCTATGCGGTCATCGGCACCTATGACGAGATCACGGCGAAGCTGCGGGCGCGTTACGCGCACTTGGCGACGTCGCTGGAATTCGCGATCCCGCTATCGGAGCCCGGCGACGAAGCGGCGCTGCGCGGGCTGATCGACAGCCTGCGGCAGGATTGAGGCCGCCTTCGGCGGCGCTCAATAACCGCGCGCCGGATCAACCCGGTTCGCGAGCGGCAACCCAGCCGCGCAGCGGCGGATCACCTCGCGGATGATCGGCGCCGCGCTCGGCGGGTGGGTCTCGGCCGCGATATGCGGGGTGAGGATGATCCGCGGATGATGCCAGAACGGATGGTCCGCCGGCAGCGGCTCCGCGCCGACGACATCGAGCACAGCGCCCGATAATTGCCCGGCATCGAGCGCCGGGATCAGATCGGCTTCGACGAGATGGCCGCCACGCCCGGCATTGACCAGCCCCGCACCGCGCGGCAGCCGGGCAAAGGCGGCGGCGTTGAGGATGCCGGTGGTCTCGGCGGTCAGCGGCAATAGGCAGACGAGGATCTCGCTGCGGGCCAGGAGGGCGTGGAGACCGGCGGGCCCGGAATAACACGCAAACCCGGCGATCTCCTTCTTCCCGCGGCTCCAGCCGGCGACATCGAAGCCGAGCGCCTTGAGCTTCCGGCCGGCATCCTGGCCGAGCGTGCCAAAGCCCAGAATGCCGACCGGA
>Ga0137390_10005334_pt1 | contig 10838 bp, 8 predicted proteins | sample 15con2h24AmetaG_FD_104937 | JGI IMG/M metagenome (GOLD analysis project Ga0137390, IMG submission 104937) | Vadose zone soil microbial communities from Angelo Coast Range Reserve, California, USA - 15con2h2.4A metaG | ecosystem: Environmental > Terrestrial > Soil > Vadose zone > Saprolite... | reverse complement strand
CCGCACCCTTCTCCCCCTCCAAACATCTATACTTAGACATGGCGACCTCACTCCCGACGACCCTCGGCGCCCTCCGCGCCAGCGAATTCACCCCATCCCGCCTCGCCCGCAGCGTCAAAGACGAGCTCCGCGAAAATCTCATCGCCCGCCTGCGCGCCAACGGGAAGTCGAGCGCCCGCGGCCAGGGAGACCCAGTCCCTCTTTTCCCCGGCATCGTCGGCTACGAAGACACGGTCATCCCTCAGCTCGTAAACGCCGTCCTCTCCCGGCATAACTTCATCCTCCTCGGCCTCCGCGGCCAGGCCAAGTCGCGCATCCTCCGCGCCCTCACCACCCTCCTCGATCCCGCCTGCCCCTACGTCGCAGGCTCCGAGGTCCGCGACAACCCCTACGCCCCCATATCCAAGTTCAGCCGCGACCTCATCGCAAAGATGGGCGACGAAACCCCCATCGCCTGGCTCACCCCCGACGACCGCTTCGTTGAAAAACTAGCTACCCCCGACGTCACCGTAGCCGATCTGGTCGGCGACATCGATCCCATCAAAGCCGCCCGCAGCAACCAGGACCTCGGATCCGAGCTCACCATGCACTACGGCCTGCTCCCCCGAGCCAACCGCGGCATCTTCGCCATCAATGAGCTGCCCGACCTCGCCGGAAAGATCCAGGTCGCCCTCTTCAACATCATGCAGGAAGGCGACGTGCAGATTAAGGGTTATCCCGTCCGCCTTCCCCTCGATGTCGCCATCGTCTTCTCCGCCAACCCCGAGGACTACACCGCCCGCGGCAAGATCGTCACCCCGCTCAAAGACCGCATCGGCAGCGAGATCCGCACCCACTACCCCGAAAATGTCGAAGAGGGCATCGCCATCACCGCACAGGAAGCATGGACGAAACGTGCGAAGAGCAAAGACGGGCACCCCTCGTCCGACAACATCCAAATTCCCCACTACGTCCGACAGATCGTTGAACAGATCGCTTTCGCCGCCCGCGAAGACAAAAAAGTCGACAAGCGCAGCGGCGTCTCCCAGCGCCTCCCCATCAGCACCATGGAGCTCGTCATCTCCAACGCCGAACGCCGCGCCCTGCTCCACGACGAAACCCTCGTTGTCCCCCGCGTCGGCGACATCTACACCGCACTCCCCGGCATCAGCGGCAAGATCGAGCTCGAGTACGAAGGCGAGATGCGCGGCGCCGACACCGTCATCCGCGAGATCATCCGCACCAGCGTCGCAAATGTCTTCGATCAGTACTTCGCCGACACCAACACCCAGCAGATCGAGCAGTGGTTCAACCTCGGCGGCACCGTGCAGCTCAATGACGCCCAACCCTCCGCCGGCTCCCTCGATGAGCTCCAGCAAATTCAAGGCCTCTTCGAAAAACTCTCCCCTCTCGATATCGATGCAAAATCCAAACCCGAGCTAGCCGTCAGCGCCGCCGAGTTTCTCCTCGAAGGCATGTACGCGCACAAGCGCCTAAGCCGCGCCGAAGAGCGCATCTTCTCCGCAGCCGAAAAGAAAACCCGCACCGACGAAGCCAGCCGCTACGCCGAAAAGATGCGCGAGCGCGAGGTCGAGCGCGACGACTACGCCAAAAACCGAACCCGCCGCGGCTTCAACTAAGCCGATCTGTCTTTTGCTCTCCTTCGGCCCTGCAGTTGCTATTCGCACTTGCTCTTGCACTTGCTTTTGAGATAGGTCCGGGCTTTAGCCCGGACATTCACCCTCAACACAATTTTTGGGCTTTAGCCCCTGAGATATGCCTTCTTATCGCGGCCCTCGAGTGCGAATCAATCCCGAAACGTTCGCCATCACTGTTGTCACACCTCAACGCCGCCGCATCTTCCAACGCACCACGACTGCGCGACTCATGATCGACACACTTTTTCGGTACCGTGATCAATCCCGCTTCGCACTCCACGGCTTCGTCGTCATGCCTGACCATCTCCACGCCCTGTTGACACCCTTCTCTGATCAAACCATCGAGCGTTGCGTGCAACTCATCAAAGGCGGCTTTTCCTTCGCCATCCGCAACGACTTCAAGGGCGACCTCTGGCAAGACGGATACCATGCGCACCGCCTCACGGACGCAACCGACTATCAAAATCAGTTTCGATACATCGCCAACAACCCGGTCCGAAAAAGCTACCCCGACTACCCCCACGTTCACACGCAATACGAAAACCGTCTCGACGCCATCCCCGCGCATCTCATAGAACAGGCATGCTCCTGATCTCCGCGCTCGCGATCCTCTTTCTCGCCACACCGCAAGACAACCCGCGCCCGCACCTCCCAGCCTCTCAGGTCAACGACATCGCCACCATCCTCGCCCACGACGAAGGCTGGCCCCTCGGCAACCCCGACTACACCCTGGACCTCATGAAACCCGTCGACGACGACGGCTTCGACTCGATCGGCGTCTACCGCAAGGGCCACCTCGTCCGCATGTACTCCATCTACCGCGCCACCGGCGACGTCGTCGACTTCATGCGCGGCTGCCAGGTCTTCCGTTTCGACGACATCAAGCGCTTTCAGGCTGAAATGAAACAGAAGTCCCACGCCCCCGCTCTCACCGACGCGCAACTCGCCGCCAAAGCAGGTTGCCCCAAACTCACCGTAGTCAACTCCCGCTGGGTCCATTAGGAACAACTCAGGTGCATCCTCCCACGCAGGTCTAGAATGGATTAAGGAGTTATATGAAGCGCGTCCGCTACACCAAATTCACCGGCGACCTCTCCTCCTCCTTCGGTCTCGAAGACCTCATGCAGGCCCTCTCCGACTTCCTGCTCGACTCCGGCTTCTACGACCCGTACAGCTCCCGCTTCCAGGAGTTCAACGGCGACCAGACCATGGAGAACCTCCGCGAAGCCATCCGTCAGGCCCTCGAGTCCGGCGAACTCTTCGACGAAGAAGCTCAGGAAAAATTCAACCAGCTCGACGCCCAGCAAGTCGAAGAATTGATCGACAAGATCATCGAAAAGATGCAGGAGCAGAACTTCATCAACGCCGAGCAGCCCGAAGATGGCCAGGGCCAACAAGGCGACGGCAACGGCGAGGCCCGCTTCGAGGTCACCGACAAGGGCATGGACTTCCTCGGCTACAAAGCCCTCCGCGAACTCCTCGGCCCCTTAGGCAAATCCAACTTCGGCCGTCACGACACCCGCCACGAGGCCGCCGGCGTCGAGATCAACGGCTCTTCCAAGCTCTACGAGTTCGGCGACACCCTCAACCTCGACATCACCGCCACGCTCTCCAGCGTCTTCGCCCGCGAAGGCATCGCGTCAGCCGTCGAAGGCGAAGAGCACACCCCGATGAACATCGAGTACTCCGACCTGCACGTCCACCAGTCCGACTACCAATCCTCATGCGCAACGGTGGTCCTGCTCGACTGCTCCCACTCCATGATCCTCTACGGCGAAGACCGCTTCACACCCGCGAAGCGCGTGGCGATGGCCCTCTCGCACCTCATCCGCACCCAGTTCCCCGGCGACACCCTCAACCTGGTCCTCTTTCACGACACCGCCGAAGAGGTTCCCATCTCCCAACTCTCGCGCGTCAAAGTCGGCCCCCACTACACCAACACCCGCGAAGGCCTGAGATTAGCCCAGCGCATCCTCGCCCGTCAAAACAAGGACATGAAGCAGATCGTCATGATCACCGACGGCAAGCCCAGCGCCCTCACCCTCCCTGACGGCCGCATCTACAAGAACGCCTTCGGCCTCGACCCTCTCGTCATCTCCGAGACCCTCGAAGAAGTCGCCCGCTGCAAGCGCTCCAACATCATGATCAACACCTTCATGCTCGCCAGCGACTTCTCCCTCATGCAGTTCGTTCAAACAGTAAGTGCCATGTGCCGCGGCAAAGCCTACTTCACCACCCCGCAGACATTAGGCAACTATCTCCTCATGGACTTCATGTCCCGCCGCATGAAAACCATTCACTAGCATTGAGCGTTGCTCTTACCATTCCGCTTTATGTCGATACACTGGTGTGCGGAAATATGTCATCCCGGCCGGAGCGCAGCGTAGTGGAGGGATCTGCTGTTTGCGTAGGGTACCAATCATGCTACGCGTCGCGATGATGTCGCGTAGTTAGACTCAGGACACTGGCCCGAGCTAAACCTCAATTCAAAACATCATTAACATAGAAATAGCACCATCTCGCTAAAGGAGGGCGCATGGGCACAGGCTGGGCACACATGGGAACGTCGATCGTCGCGTCCTTCCTCGCCTCTCTCGTCGAGTGTGTCGAAGCCCTGACCGTCGTCCTCGCCGTCGGCAGCGTTCGCGGCTGGCGATCCGCATTAACCGGCACCACCACCGCCATCGCCGTTCTGCTGATCATCATCGCCGCGCTCGGAACAGCGCTCGCCCACATTCCGCTACCCATCGTCCAACTCGCCGTCGGCACGCTCCTCCTGTTGTTCGGCCTCCGCTGGCTGCGCAAAGCCATCCTCCGCTCCGCCGGCCTTATCCCCCTCCGCGACGAGCAGGCTGCCTTCCAAAAGAACACCGAAGCCATGCATCGTCTCGCCATCGGATCAGCCACATGGGACAAGATCGCTTTCGCCGCCGCCTTCAACATCACCATGCTCGAAGGCACAGAGGTCGTCTTCATCGTCATCGCCATCGGAGCAGGCCACACCGGAATGCTCCTCCCCGCCAGTCTCGGAGCCGTCGCCGCCCTCTTCGTCGTCATCGCCCTCGGCCTCATCCTGCACCGCCCACTCGCCCGAATCCCCGAAAACACACTCAAATTCATCGTCGGTGTCCTGCTCTCGGCCTTCGGGACCTTCTGGGTAGGCGAAGGCCTGCACCTCGCGTGGCCCGGAGCCGACTGGTCGATCCCAGCTCTCATCGCCGCTTATCTCAGCCTCGCGCTCGCCATCGTGCCCCTCTGCCGCAGCCGTTCGCAAACCGTTTCATCCAGCACTTAGGAGACCGCCCATGAAGTGGCTGAAAAACATCCTGCGCGAAATCTTCGGCCTGTTCGTCGACGACGGCAGTTTTGCCCTCGCCATCCTCATCTGGCTCGCCGTCATGCGATGGGCGACGCCGCGCCTCAACATCCCCTCCGGCATCACAGGCGTCATTCTCTTCGCCGGCCTCGCCCTCATCCTCGCCGAGAGCGCAGCCCGTTATTCACGGCACAAACAGTAGCCACAAACAGAAGCCTGGAACCGTATCGCTGTAGGTGCACCTCCAGCCGCACGATTTTCAGCGCGCCAAAGGCGCGTTCTATACCAGCCCAGGGCGTTGCCCTGGGCTGGTATAGAACTCGCTCCTCACCCGAGGGCTGAAAGCCCGATCCATGCTCGTGTCAAGTCGTGATGATGGGTACGTCAACCTTGAATCGGCTCTCAAGCAGCAGACCCGCGGATTTGTTACTTGCCCTTGTGCCGCAAATCCAACTCGAACTTCGGCGCCGACTTCGTCCCGCTTATCTTCACCGGAATCTCCGCCCCCGCCCCATTCTTCTTGAAGAACGGATCGACCGGCTTCAACAGGATAGACTTCCACTTTGAAGCCACCATCTGCGACACCTTCGCATCCGTCCGCATCTTCCCTTCAAACTCAAACTGCTCGCCATCCAGCGAATACTCCCCAGTCAAAGCAACCGTCGCTCCAGGCAGCGAGTAGTCCAGTTTGCTGAAGCTCAACTTGCCACCCCCCAGCACAAACTGCCCCACCATCTCCGAACGCACATCCTCCGCACCCGGCTTCGCGTCCTTCGGATCACCCTGCGCCCGCAGACTCAGCATATCCACCTTGTCCTGCACCTCGGGATTGGTGAAGTGAATCTGCTGCAGCGCAAACCCAGCCTTCAGTCCGATCCTCCGCGTCACACTTTCCGTCCCCGGAGGAATGTGCAGCTTGGTCTTCATCGCCAGCCGCCCCGTCATCACCACCGGTGTCGTCTTCACCCCCAGCTGCAGAAAATCCTGAATCCGCCCATTCGGCATAGTCACATCGAGATCGATAATGTGCCCCTTCCCCTTCATATTGATCACCGCGCCATGGCAAGTAAAATCCGACTCACCCAGCTGTGCAGCCACCGGTTGCAAATAGGTATCCCCATTCGTACCATCCACAATCGCATGAAACTTCGTATGCAGCGGCATCGCATGGTTCGCCGTATCCAGCGAAAAGTTCGGCGTCTCCGTCGTCCCATCCACAACGATATCGTTCAGCTGCCCCGTGAACTCCCCCACCGAAGACAACATCCCGCCAATACCTTTGATCATGCTCAAATCCGCATGATCGAACGTGTAGTGCCCGGTCACCGTTGAGTCCCCCGGACTATCGTTATTCCACGGCCCAAACGTCCCCACCGCATGAATATCGCCCTTCGGAGTCGCATTCACCAGCGTCGCGTCATAGTCCCACGGCTTGGTCGGCCCCACGTCCCGCATCACAATGCGGCTCATCTCAAAATCCAGCGGCTCCTTATCCGGCTTCAACGTCCCAATCATCAGTTTCGAATCATCGAACACAATCTCATCCACCACGATCTTGATCTTGCCGATATGCCGCTGTCCCTTCGGCGCCTGCGCCCGCATCTCCTTCGGCGGAATCTGGATCGCCATGCCCGTCACATGCACCATCCCCACATGCATCGGCTTCACAAACAACCCCGCCAAATCCGCGCGAAATGAAAAGTGCCCCAACGCAATCAGCGGCTCTGTCGCCCCCGCCGCAACCACCTCGTCCTGCGGAAAGATGCGCAGCCCGCTTCCAGAAACCTCAAGCCCCTTCACCAGCGAAGCGTCAAAACCATCCATCTCCACGCGGCTATTGAAGCGTGTACTCAGCGTCTCGATCACGCGTCCCTTCAAAATTGGCGCCGCGCGATGCAGCATCACCTCGCCGATCACACCAAGAACCACGACAGCAATCAGCAGAGACGCAACAATCCATGTCCACACCCGCCGGCGTTTCGAAATGCCGCGGCCTTCCACGCGTTCAGGCTTTTGTTTTAGCAAAATCCTTCACCGGTTATTTTTGATGCGAAGACAAAGGCTCTCGTTTCCCTTATTTCCCGGGTAAATCCGCTATACTGCGCCCCTCGTGATACACCGCAACGATCCTCTGCGTATTGCGAATATCCTCCAGCGGATCCGCATCCAGTACCAGCAGGTCCGCGCGCTTCCCCACAGCAATCGTCCCGCGATCGGCCGCATGCAGCAGCTTCGCATTCTCTCCCGTAGCCGCAGTAATCGCCTGCATCGGACTCAACCCAGCCTGCACCATCAACTCCAGCTCACGATGCTCCGCAAACCCTGGAATCCTGCCCGGCACCGCCCCCGAGTCCGTGCCGAACCCGACATTCACCCCAGCATCGAACAACTTTTTCAGGTTCTGCTGCCCAATCGCAAAATCCTTCCTGTGCTGCGCCATCTGCGCATCCCGATTGATCTTCTCCGCATACCCTGGCGCATCGAACTTCGCCAGCAACTTCGGTCCCGCCGCCTGCTGAAAGAATGCAGTCTGCATAAACGCAGGACGCTCTGCATAAACGAAAAAAGACTCATCCACCGTGAACGTCGGCACATACCAAACCTTGTGCTGCTTCATCGCCTGAACAAACGCGTCATCAACCACCAGGTCCCTCACCGAATGCGCCAGTACATCCACTCCATCCGCCACCAACTGCCTCGCGTCCTCCAACGCATACTCATGCGCCGCCACCCGCACATGCTTCTGATGCGCCTCATCGATCACCGCCTTATAAATCTCCGGCGTCATCTCCGGCACCGCGCCATGCAGCTTGTCCACCCAGATCTTTACCATGTCCGCACGATGCGCCGCCAGCTCATCGACATCCTTCCGCGCCTCATCCACAGATGCCGGCCGGTAAATCTGATCCGTCGCGGCCGGCAGCGGAGGCGCACCTCCGGGCACGCCAATCCCGCGTCCCGCCGTAAAGATCGTCGCCCCTCCCAGCCGTCCCACCCGCTGCTCCTCCCTCAACTCATAGACAAGATCGCGATTCACCCCAAGCGACATGATCGTCGTCACACCATACCGCTCAAACTGTTTCAACTGCGCCGTAACATTCTCCCGTGTATACCCGGTCGCCGACGACTCCGCATCATCCACAATCAACCCAAGGTGCGAGTGAGCGCTAATCAGCCCAGGCATCACCGTCTTCCCCGACAGTTCCCTGACCTGCACACCCGTCGGCACAATCAACCTCTCGCCGATCTGCTCAATACGTCCGTTTCGCAGCAGCAGCGAAACATGCTCCCGTGGCGCCGCTCCAGTCCCATCGATCAACCGGACGTCCCGCAGCTGCACTGTCGGCGCCGCCGAAGGCTGCTGCGCGAATCCCGAAAACGCCGCAGCCATAGCGATCAACCCAAGAGACCCTCGCAAAATCATACGCATGCTCCCATCATTAGGATGCGTCCCTTCGCAACGAACTCGAGCATCCGCCCTGATTCTTATCAGCCTTTATCCCTTTGATCACCGTTACGCCTTTAACGCCGCACGCAATCCCCGAGCGTCCCGCCGCTCCCGCCAAAGCCGATACAGCCCCCAAGCCGCCACCGAGCAGTTATCGACAATCGTCCCATCCACAATCATCCCTTCAAACTCGGCAACGCTCACCCGCCGCACCACCAGATCGCTCTCCTCCGCATCCGGATCGGCCTCGCCCATCGTGAGCCCTTCCGCCAGAAACACGTGATGCTTCTGATTCATCACCCCATACGCAATCTGCAGCGTCGACAGAAGCGTCATCCGCTCCGCCGTCAACCCGGTCTCCTCTTTCAGTTCCCCGCGAGCCATCTCCTCCGGCACCACCTCCGCCTTCTCCCACCCACCCTGCGGAAGCTCCCAGTGCCGTCCCCCGACGGTATACCGGAACTGCTCAATCAAATAAACAAACTCACCCTCCGCCGTCACATCCAGCGGAATAATGATCGAAGCCGGATCCTTATCGACCACCCCATAAATCCCGCGCACCCCATTCGCCCGTTCGATCACATCCTCACGAACGCTAGTCCAGGCATTGCGATAAACCTCCCGGCTACTGATCGTCTTAATCGCCACACAACCCCGCAATCTAGAGCGAATCCAAGATGGATGTACCCAAATCTCTTTCCTTTTGAAGCCGTCATCCTGACCCTGAGCGAAGTCGAATGGGGAAGGACCCCTGTATTTCGCTGTCGCTCTTGGCTTTTGCCCGTTCTTAAATCCGTCTCATCTGTGTAAATCCGTGTTAAGCCTTCAGTTTTTTAACAGATTCCAAGGTGTCCACTACACCCTATTCCCTACTCCCTGCTCCCTGTCCTTCCGGCACCGAAAACTCCAGATGAGACGGATATTTTGCCGACCCGTAGATCGTCTGCGTCGCCGTTTTATACGCGTCTGCCGGAGCCGTCATGATATTCGGCACAAACGTCTGCGGATTCCGGTCATACAGCGGAAACCAGCTCGACTGTACTTCGACCATAATCTTGTGCCCCTTCAAAAACGTATGGTCCGCGCCATGCAAACTCCACTTGAACTCCGTCACCTTCCCTGGCGTCAACGCCTCCGGCTTCTCGAAGCTCTTCACATACCGCCCGCGAAAGATCTCATCCACTATCATCAACTGATACCCCGCCATCGGCGCCGGCGCGTCATCCGGGTACACGTCGATCAGCTTCACCACCCAGTCCGCGTCCGAGCCCGTCGTCGCCGCAAAGATATCGGCCATCACGTCCCCAGTCACCGTCACATCCTTATCCAACACCGGCGTTTCAAAGTTAACCAAATCCTTCCGCGAACTCACAAACCGCTGGTCCTCCACCAGCCAGGTCCGCCACTTCGACCCATCCCCATACGTCGGCTGAATCGGCCTGTTTCTGTATGCGACCGGGTTCGCCGGATCGGCAACATACGAACCCGCAACCCCGCCCTCCTTGGGCGCAGCAAAACTCAGCCCTTCGCCCTTCGTCAGGTAAAGCTTCTCTTCATGAAACCCAGCCTTCGGCGGCCAGACATCATACCGCTCCCATTGGTTCACGCCCGTACGAAAGCTCGCCGTATTCTTCAACTCAAATCCCGACCGCCCCTTCAAATACTTTTCAAAGAACGGCGCCTCGATCGTCTTCCGGTACTGCTCCCCCGCATCCACACCAAAGTTCACCGCACCCAGGCTCAGCGTCCGTCGATTCCACCCGCCATGGTTCCACGGCCCCAGCACCAGAAACACGTCATGATCCTTGTCATGCGGCTCAAGCGCAGCATACTCCGCCTGCGTCCCCCACATGTCCTCCTGATCCCACCATCCACCCACCTCCAGTGTCGGCACCTCCACCTTCGTCAGGTGTTTCTCCATCGCCATATCCTGCCAGAACTTCGTATAAGCGGGCTGCGCCAAAAACACCTTCGCGGTAGGCAGGTTCTCCATCTTCGCCGCCTGCGCAGCTCCGGCAAAGTTCACATTGCGCAGAAAGAAATCAAACATATCTTCCTTGCTCTGCACCGGCACGTCTGTCTTCTGCGCCTCCAGCTGCTGCACATAATCAAAGCCATACGTCTCGCGAAACGCACCGTTGTGAAAAAAATCATCGCCCAGCCATATATTCGTCATCGGCGCCTGAGGCGAGATCGCCTTCACCGCCGGATGCGCGTCGATCCCCGCCGAAATGGCCAGGAACCCCGGATACGAAACCCCGAACACACCAACCTTCCCGCTATTGTTCGGAACATTCTTCAGCAGCCAGTCAGTCGTGTCGCGAGTATCCGTAGTCTCGTCCACATCGTTCTTCGTCGTATGCGCAACAATCGGCCGGTTCATCACAAACTGCCCCTCCGACTGATACCGCCCGCGAATATCGCCAAACACGAAGAT
>Ga0137390_10005332_pt1 | contig 10838 bp, 4 predicted proteins | sample 15con2h24AmetaG_FD_104937 | JGI IMG/M metagenome (GOLD analysis project Ga0137390, IMG submission 104937) | Vadose zone soil microbial communities from Angelo Coast Range Reserve, California, USA - 15con2h2.4A metaG | ecosystem: Environmental > Terrestrial > Soil > Vadose zone > Saprolite... | reverse complement strand
GGCGTGACATCGTGCGAGATGTCCACGATGGTGACATCCGGATTGATTTTCAGAATGACGCCCTTGAGCGTCCCGACCAGATGGTCGTTGGTTCCGTAGTCGGTGGTGAGCGTAATTATGGGCCGCGGTGCCAAATGGTCCTGCCTTCTCTGGAAAAGTAGTAGTTCCGGGACGAGCATCGCGTGATGTGTGGATTGCAGTGCTCTTTACGACGCTAACGAAGGCCGCGTTGGCCGTCAATGAAGCAGCAGAGCGATGCTGCGTAAAGCCAACGCGGGACGAGTTAGCGCGCCGGCGGAGATCGTAGCAGGCGATTGGCGATGCGGTAGAGTTGAGGGGGAGAGAAGCGCCATATTGAGGCCGGGCGCAGCGAAGTGCGGCACAGAGCGGCGTGCCGATGGCCCTTCGCCCGCGCCCAGGGAGCGAGAGATGAAGTTATCGCGAGACTTTGGCTACAAGGCGATGCGCGTTTCTATTGATTCATGCTTTATTTTCAGTTGTGGCGCCGGGCCGGTCGATGCGCGAACCACGAATTCCGCCTCGACGGCTATTTCCGGCTGGTAGTTACCTTGTCCTTCGATTTGATCTACCAGCGTTTGCGCGGCGATTTGACCCATGCGAATCAAAGGTTGCCGCACGGTGGTTAGCGCCGGGTTGCAGAACGCCGCTCCAGGGATATCGTCGAATCCCACCACAGAAACATCTTCGGGTATGCGTAATCCGGCTTCGCGGAGGGCCCAAACCGCTCCAATAGCGGAAATATCGTTGTACGCAAACAGAGCAGTGAAGGGCGTGCGACGGGCGAGCAATTCCTTGCCGACCGGATAGCCGAGGTTGGGCGTAGAGTCGGTTCCTTCAATCTGCACGGTCAATTCCGGCCGTATACGGATTCCCAGTTCCTCGGAAACCTCGCAGATTGCCGACCAGCGGCTGGCCGAGTCGGAACTGAAGGGCTGGCCCTTCAGGAATGCGATCTCTTCGTGGCCCAGGTTCTTAAGATGTTCGAGAGCCAGACGAACCGCTTTCTTATGATCCAATATAATGTTGGTGACGCCGGCTACGAGTTGGTGACCAGCGACAGCGACGGTGGGAACGGATAAAGTCTCGGTGACAGAAGTATCGACGGTAATCAGTCCTTCGACACCCCGGGAAAGAAGCAGCTGCGAGTAGCTGGCCATCAATTTCGGATCATGGCGGTGCACCACCGTCAAAAAGAAGAAGTTGCGCTGTTGCAGGTAATGTTCGATTCCGTTGATCACCTGCGAGCCGTAGTCATCGCCGATCTGTGACGCGATCACGCCGATCGTGAACGTTCGCTTGAGCCGCAGCGTGCGGGCAAAAAAGTTCGGGCGGTAATTGAGCTCGCGTGCCGCTTGCAAAATGCGCTCCTTAGTATGTTCAGGTATGGAGCGGGCCGCTGCCGAGTTGTTCAAGGCCGCTGAAACAGTTCCCGGGGTCAGGCCGAGATGATCGGCGATGGTTTTCAAGGTGACTTTTGGCGGTGCCTTCCTTTTTTCCAAGGTAGTCATCCAGAGATCCTCCACCGAACTTTTCGCGACGGTACTGTATATGTTCGACTCGACGGATGCGATTTCGACGAGGTTACTGAAATAAAATCCCTAATTCGAACCCCCTGTTTGGGCTAAGGGGCGTCTGCGGGTGTGCAGCGTGTCAGTTAACGCCAAAACCGCATATTAGTAGATTCCACCATTTATCATATTTATTGCGACCGATGCCAAGGTCGACTGCCGCAAGTTCATAAAAATAAAGGCCTGCCGCAGAAGACAATCTATTGATGGAATTTCAGCGCCTCCCAAAAACCATACCTGCGGCGGCGGCTAGAATAACATTATTTTTCTTAAGAATATCAATATTTTCGCTTGACAAGAGGTAGCGCTACAGTGATATATAGCCCCTAGTAGAAAACCACTACTTTGACGGTTTAGGGGATTGGGTCCTTGTCTTAACTGATTTTTGCATGGGGTGGCATCGCGACAAGAGATTCTGTGCGAGTTGTTCACGCGTGGGATTTTGAGTTGCGGCGCCGGGTGAAAATACTTCTTCGACGGGGTGATGAAGATGGAAAACTGCAAAACGAACACCGCCAGCGGAACGCTGAGCGTTGTTTTGCGAGCGTGGCGTTCTGTATTCGCCTCTGCTCTTCTTCTGTGTTTGGTTGTGTTATTTAGCTCCGGCGTGCCTGTGGCACTGGGTCAAAACGTGAAAGGCTCAATCCGCGGAACCGTGACGGACGAACAGGGCGCTGCAGTTCCGGATGCGGAAGTTACGATCAGTGACTCGTCGACCGGTTTCTCGCGCTCGGCAACGACCGGATCGGACGGCGTATACAATTTCCCTGACCTGCCGCTTGGTACATTCCAAATTCGCGCGACACACGCCGGGTTCAAGGTCTCGGAAAAAGTTGGCGTCATCGTGCACGCTTCCGACAGTCTGGTCTTCAACATCGCCCTTTCGGTTGGCACGATAAACGAATCGGTCACGGTTGAAGCTAACGCGATTCAGGTGGAAACGACCAACGGCGAGCTTGCTGGGTTGATCAACGGTGAGCAGGTCGCGGAATTGCCGCTCAATGGCCGCAACTACATGCAATTGGTGCTCTCAGTGCCTGGCGTGGCTGCCGGAGAAGGTTTCAGCTCCCTGGGTAAGGGCCTCAAGGGCGGGTCGGACCTGTCCATCAGCGGTGGCGCGGTGGACGCCAACCTCTGGTTGGTCGACGGCGCTCACAATAATGACGTCGGCTCCAACCGCACCATTCTTGTTTTCCCCTCGGTGGACGCCATTGATGAGTTCAAGATCGAGCGCAACAGCTACAGCGCACAGTTTGGCGGTGCAGCCGGCGCCCAGATCAGCATCCTTACCAAGCGCGGTAACAATGAGTTCCACGGCGACGTTTACTATTTCGGTCGCAACGACAAACTGAACGTATTCGATACGTTCGTCAAGTCCGGCTGTCTCGGCGCGGGCACCCCTTGCGTGAAGAACAAACTTCGCCGCAACGACTTCGGCTATACCATTGGCGGTCCCGTCAAGAAAGACAAAGTATATTTCTTCTGGTCCCAGGAATGGAACAAGCAAGCCCAGGCGGCAACCAGCACGCATCGCGTGCCGACCGTTGCTGAAAAGGGCGGCGATTTCAGGGACCTCGCAGCCTGCCCGGGTCACCCGTTCAGTTTTCCTGCGGGCGGACTGACGGATCCGGCGAACGGTGGAGCTCCATTCCCGACTCCAAACGTTATTCCCCTTGACCGCCTTAGCCCTGCGGCACAGATCATTCTTAAAGCCTACCCGGATCCCACCAACCTCGATCCTTGCGCGGACAACAATTTCACCCACTCCTTTGGTGTGCCCACCAACTGGCGGGAAGAAAACGCACGTGGCGATATCAATCTCACCAAGACCCTGACCGCCATGCTGCGCTTCACGAACGATTCGTGGAACATCGGTCCGAATAGTATCGGGTTCTGGGGAGACAACAACCTCGGTCCCGTTGCAGAAGCGTGGAACCAGCCGGGCCGCGTCGTTATCGGAAAATTGAGCAAGACGATTGGTTCGAAAGCCGTGAACGACTTTACGTTCTCGTATTCGGCGAATCGCATCACCATTACTCCCGCTGGCTCGGACCCGGGCCTGGTTCAGGAACTCAATAACGGCATACCCACGTTCTTCCCGCTGTCTGGAAAGACCTTTGGAGACAAAGGCCCACCGGTCTGGATCAATTGCTGCGGATTGCCTAGCGTATGGAGTATTGCTCCCTGGCAGAACCAGCAGGACCTTTACACATGGCAGGATGATTTCTCTTATGTCAAAGGCAAGCACACCATCAAAGTCGGCGGTCTGTACTCGCGCAATTACAAGGCGGAACAGGGCAATGGCGAATTCGGAACTCTCGGCGGGCCTGTCGGCTTGAACGGATTTAAAGGCGTGGCAAACCAGACAGGGTACGGCATTGCAGACTTGGAATTGGTCAACATGGCCCTGGGCTGGAACGAAACTACCAATCTCTTTAAGGTGAGAAACGTCTGGCATGATGTTGAATTCTATGTGACCGATAACTGGCGCGTGACTCCGCGCTTGACAGTTGATTACGGTTTCCGCTGGTCTTTCCTGAGAAATCCCTACTTGTCTGACGACAGATACACGGTATTTAACCCTGCGGCGTTCGATCCCGCGCTTGGCAACGCTCCCTGTAATGGTTTGCTTTATTCACCAGGATTGGGTGCAAATCCATGCCCCGCAGGTACAGGTGGCGCTGCTGGTCCTAACCGCGCGCTGATGAACAACAATAACCACATGATTGCTCCTCGCCTCGGAATCGCCTGGGATCCCACCGGCAGCGGGAAATGGTCTATTCGCGCGGGTGTCGGTCAATTCTTTAACCGCGATCGCCTATGGCCCTTGCAGATAGCCGGCAACAATCCACCGTTTAATCCAAGCTTCACCAGTACGAACGGAAATGGTCGTTTCTTGGACCAGCCGTTTAGCGTACAACTACCAGCCTGCGATCCCAATTGCTACTCATCGGGTCTCGGCTTGCCTTCCATTGGGCAGTCAACGTCAGACCAGATGCCCAATGCCTGGCAATGGAATCTGTCCGTCCAGCGCGAGGTCTTCAAGAACGCCAAACTGGAAGTCGCCTATGTTGCCAATAAGAATAACCACTGGGAACAAAGAAGCGATGTCAACTTTGTGCCAAAGGCGGATCGGTTGACCTATGTTCAGAACGAGAATTCGACGGCGAAAGTCGGTAGTCCTGACCTTCCCCCCGGTTTCGCAGACGCTGGATCGTATCTGGCTTCGTTCAGACCGTATGGCGGGCTTGTGGGTAACAATTCCATCAACTACTACTCGCACGGCAGCAGCTCGAACTACCAGGCATTGCAAGTATTCTTCAACTCTCGAATTCGTAGCACCACAACTTTCCAGGCGTCTTACACCTGGTCCAAGTTGCTCGCGGACTCAGAGCGGCTCGACTCGCCAAACTACAACCTGGATGGACAAGACCGGCACGCAACCTATGGACCGGATCTTCTCAATCATCCTCACATCTTTTCGGCCAGCCTCGTTCACCAGCTGCCTGCCCTACAGGGCTCAAATGGGTTCGTGCGGGGCGTATTGGGTGGATGGGAAGCCAGCACAATCGTCTCGTCGTCCACCGGGCCTTCGATTACACCGCTGGTATCTATTCAGGGACTCGGCGATCCCGCCGGTGTAGGAAATGGCGTTGCTACTAACCGGGACCGTCCGGATCGTGTTCCAGGTGAACCCTGCCGCGCGAGTGGCGCCGACTCAAAAACCTGGCTCAATCCCGCCATGTTCACCGCTGCCGGTTACCAGTTGGGAACAAATGGAACTGCGGGAGTAGGAATCTGTTCCGGACCTCCCACACGGGACGTGGATATGGGTGTCAACAAGAACTTCAAAGTCACGGAGCGCATTAAGGTCCAGTTCCGGATGGAGTTCTTCAATCTGTTCAATCACCCGCAATACGTGGCCAACGACGTAAACAACAACTCCAGAATCACATTCAACTCTCCTGTGTTCGGCGACGCCAATGGCAACGTGGTGACGCCTAAAAAAGACGGTGTTCTGGTTGGCGCAACCCAGATCCTTTCGGCCACTCCGGCACCCGGCAGCAGCTATGGACAGGCGCAAAACGTCCGTGAAAACGGATTCCGGCAGATCCAATACGCCTTGAAGATCATCTTCTAACTACGGCTCAACCCGTAACTTCCGAAGCGTCCCGTCAACACCTGACGGGACGCTTCGCTTTTATAGAGGCATAAATTGGGCTGGAAAAAGCTTTACGTTAAACTGTCAACTATGTTTCGGACTGGCTCGCGCCGTTTGCTTTCCACGCTCTCTGTCTGTCCATTCATTTTGGTTTTAGCAGCCGGCTCCTATGCGCAGGCTCCGAGCCAGCAGTCTGGCGTCGCCCATGTTCCTCTGCCCAAGCTCCCCACGCCGGCCAAGAAGGATCGCAGCGGTCTGCCGCCAGTTCCGGTTTTTAAAGATATCGCTAAGGACGTTGGCCTCACCGTTTCGCACATTGCTGCCCCCGAGGCCCACTACGTGATCGACTCGACCAGCGGCGGCGCGGGACTCTTCGATTGCGACGATGATGGGCGTCTCGACGTGGTGCTCATCAACGGCTCGACGGTTGAGCGATACCGCGCCGGAGGCGACCCGCTAGTCACCCTCTATCACCAGGAGGCTGACGGCTCGTTCAAGGACATCACCAAGGAAGCCGGCTTGACGCGTCGCGGCTGGGGCATGGGCGTGGCTGTGGCCGATTACGACAATGATGGCAAGCTCGATCTATTTGTGACCGGCTTCGGGGGCAGCGCTCTTTACCGCGGCCTCGGCAATTGCAAGTTCGAAGACGTCACTGAAAAGGCCGGCGTCGGCGGCAGCGGGTTTATGACCGGGGCGGCCTGGGGCGACTACGACCGCGATGGTTTTGTCGACCTTTACGTCTCCCGCTATTCCCATCTGGATATGAACAATCTCCCGCAATTCGGGAGTAACAAATTCTGTCGTTTCAAGGGAATTCTAGTGCAATGCGGACCGTGGGGCCTTGAAGGAGAAAGCGACTTTCTTTACCACAATCGTGGTGACGGAACCTTTGAAGAAGTTTCCGTTAAAGCTGGCGTGCATGATGACATCGGCTACTACGGCCTCGGCGTGATGTGGGTGGATTATGACGACGATGGCTGGCCCGATCTGTTAGTCGCTAACGATTCCGTCCCGAACTATCTCTACCACAACAATCACAACGGCACGTTCACCGACATGGGAATGATCACTGGCCTGGCCCTTAGCGGCGAAGGCATGGAGCTTGGCAACATGGGTGTTGATTGGGGCGATTACGACCACAGCGGGCGCCTGAGCTTCTTTGTTACACACTTCGAAGAGCAGCCTAACTCGCTCTATCACAATATGGGCCCGCAGGGTTTTGACGACGTGAGTTGGACCTCCGCCGTTGGCCAGTCCAGTTATCCTTATGTCGGTTGGGGCACGGCCTTCTTTGATATGGACAACGACGCCTGGCTCGACATTCTGGTCGCTAACGGCCACGTTTATCCCCAGATTGACACTCTCGACACCGGTCCGCGGTTTCGCGAGCCGCTGCTGCTGCATCGCAACAACCGTGACGGAACCTTCGACGAAGTCTCGAAGCAGGCAGGCCTGCAGGAAATGCCCATGAAATCTCGTCGCGGCGCCGCTTTCGGCGATGTTTTTAACACTGGCAATATCGACGTTCTTCTGCTGAATGTCGGGGAGCCGCCCTCGCTTTTGAAGAATATGAATGCGAACGGTTTTCATCGCGTATTGTTCAAACTCATCGGCACTAAGAGCAACCGCGCGGCAATCGGAGCCAAGGTAACCATTCGCGCAGCAGGCGTGAAGCAGCAGGGCGAAGTCCACGGCGGCGCAAGCTATCTCTCGCAAAACGATTTGCGCCTGCACTTCGGCCTGGGCACCTTGAAGAAAATGGAATCTGTTGAAATTCGCTGGCCCAGCGGCAAAGTCGAAACTCTCGAAAACGTAGCTGCGGACGCCATTTACACCATTGTCGAAGGGGCGGGAATTCGCGAGAGCAAGGCTTTGCCGCCGCCAGCTGGTGGAGCGACAAACGGTGGCCATTAACGTCCACTCCGAGACTGCCTGGCATGAGGGCAATGTTTGTTTCCCGCTCTTTGCCCACCGCGCGTCTTGCCGACCCATGCCATCTCGGCGCACGCTTCGATCGTTGAATTGCTGTTCGAGAGTGGCGTTGCTCTTTGCCTTTTCCGCGTTTTTCGGAGCGGCAACCCGTTCCGCCGACGACCCCGGCACTCTCCTCAAGCACAATTTTGAATCCGCCAAATCGGCTCTCGCTGCGGGAGATTTGCCGGGAGCCGAACGCGACTTCAAGCAAACCATCGCTCTGGGCCTTCGGCAACTCGGCAGTCTCTCCATCGCCGAGGGTCGCTTTGATGAAGCTGCGCACGAACTCGACCAAGCGCTCAAACTTGCGCCAGATAATCCCGACATCGCAACGGACGCTGCAATTGCCTGGCTTCACGTTGGAGACGTAAAGAAGGCTCAGCAACTGGCGCAATCCGTCGTCGCCGCTAACCCACGTAATGCGCGTGCCCAGAACGTGCTTGGTCGCATCGACCTCTACCGTGCGGACTTTGCTGCTGCCATCACTGATCTGCAGGCGGCCGTCGCGCTTGACGACGATTTTGAAACTTCCTACTTTCTTGGCATTGCCTATCTGAAAGCAAAACGTACCGCGGATGCCCGGCAGTGGTTCCAGCAGTTGCAAGACAAAATGGGGGATTCCGCCGCTCTACACGTGCTCATTGGCCGGGCATATTCGATCAGCCACCTGCCGGAACCCGCCATAGCCGAATTTAGTAGAGCCATTCAGCTCGATCCAAAATATCCGCGTGCTCACGCTCTGCTTGGCTACTCCATCCTCGAATTCCGGCTTGAAGAAGGCTATCCGCAAGCCCGCCTGGAATTCGAACGGGAACTAAAGCTCCATCCCGAAGATTACAACTCACTGCTGCTCCTAGGTATTTCCGACGTCGCACTGCGGGACTATCCCGCTGCCGAAGCCGCTCTCCTCCATGCCACTCGCCTGCGTCCTCAGGAATCGTTTGCCTACCTGTATCTGGGTGAAACGTACACTGAAACGAAGCGGCTCCCGCAGGCTGTCGAGGCTCTTGAAAAATACCTTCGCTTGGTGCCAGATCCGCAAGCCGTTCCGCGCGACGTCAGCCGGGCGTACTATCTGCTCGGTCAGGACTTACGCCGTCTCGGCCGCGTGGAGGAAGCCCAGAAAGCGCTCGCGAATTCACAGCGCTATCGCGAAGCCAAGTTTCGCTATGACGCACAGCACATTTTCGACCAGCCTAAAGGTCCTGATGACGGCGATAGCAGGGCTTCCGATCGCATCGCCAGTCTGCTCGAATCGGGAGGCGAGGACCAGAAGAAATCCACAGAAGCGATGGCGCAGGGAGGCGTGCGGGAGAGTCCCGGCGTTCAGCCGCAACCAACAGTTCCACAAGCCAAAGAATCCAAGGCGTCGCGCGCGTATCACCAGTTTGCTTCGGAAGTTCTTGCTAGCTCCTATAACGACCTGGGCGTCATGCGCGCAAAAGAATCGAAATTCGCCGAAGCCGCCGAATTTTTTAAGCAAGCCGCCGCGTGGAATCCCAGCCTGCCCGGCCTGGATCGCAACTGGGGGTTTGCCAGTTTCAAAGCGGAGCAATATACCGAAGCCGTTCCACCGCTGGAACGATGCCTTGCTGCGCATCCGGATGACGCGTTTGTTCGGCAGCTCTTGGGATTGAGTTATTTTATTGAAGAGAAGTATCCCAAGACGGTCGAAGTGCTGCAGCCTTTTTCCAAAAGCCCACCGGATGATCCCGGTCTGTTGTTTGCGTGGGGAACGGCGTTAGTCCGCACCCGTCAATCGGAGGCGGCTGCCGATATTTTTCGCCGACTGCTCTTGCAAAACGCAAATAATGCGTCGGTGCATTTTCTGCTCGGCCAGGCTTACGCGCAACAGCAAGACTACGCGAATGCTAGCAGCGAGTTGAAAAGTGCATTACAGCTGGATCCCCATCTTCCGGAAGCACACTATTACGCGGGCCTGGTGTACCTTCATCAGAGTCAGTTCGAAGCGGCGGCCGGGGAGTTTCGCTCCGAACTCGAACTTAGACCCGGGGATGCTCTCGCGACCTACCATTTCGGATACACACTCTTGGCAGAAGGCCGGCTGCCGGAGGCTGTTACCGTCTTGCAGCAAGCTATTCAGATGAAACCGGACTATGAGCCTGCTCAGTTTGAACTTGGACGCGCTTTGTTGCAGCAGGGCGATGCCGCTGGCGCCGTTCAGCACTTGGAAGTTGCGACGAAACTAACGCCCGACCACGATGCTGCCTTCTTTCAGTTGAGCCAAGCGTACCGGCGGGCGGGTCGTTCCCCAGAGGCTGCGGAGACGCTCGCAAAGTACCAGCGCCTCATCGAGGCCAATCGGCAGAAAAAGCGCGAAAGTCTCGAAATCGAAAAGCCGTGATGCTCGGCTTCGAGTCGAAACCAGAGCGCATTCCACGATACAATTAAGGGCTATGATTTCTATCAATAATATATCTATGCGGTATGGCGCCCGGGTGCTGTTTGATGACGTCACCACGACGTTTATGGCCGGGCGGCGGTATGCGATCACCGGGCCGAACGGCGCGGGCAAATCGACTTTGATGAAAATTCTGACCGGCGAAATCGAGCCCACCAAGGGCAACGTGTCGCGGCCGAAAAAAATCGGAGTACTGCGGCAAGACCAGTTCGCGTTTGACGATTTTCGCGTAATCGACACGGTGATCATGGGGTACGCGGCACTATGGGCGGTTCTGCAAGAGCGGGAAATGTTGTATGCGAAGCCGCACGACGAACTGACTGATGCGGACGGCATGCGCCTGGGCGAACTGGAAGGCATTGTCGGCGAGGAAGGCGGCTACACTGCCGAAGCAGACGCGGCAATCCTGCTGGACGGGTTGGATGTGCCGTCGGAGCTGCACGAACGCAAGATGAGCGAGCTGCAGGGCGGGCAAAAGGTGCGCGTGCTGCTGGCGCAGGCGTTGTTCGGAACTCCGGCCGCGTTGCTGCTCGACGAGCCTACCAATTATTTGGACTTGGATTCAGTGCATTGGTTGCAAGATTATTTGAATGCTTATGAAGGCGTGCTGATCGTGATTTCGCACGACCGCCACTTCTTGAACAGTGTTTGCACGCACGTTGCGGACATCGATTACGAGTCGGTGCTG
>Ga0137390_10005330_pt1 | contig 10841 bp, 10 predicted proteins | sample 15con2h24AmetaG_FD_104937 | JGI IMG/M metagenome (GOLD analysis project Ga0137390, IMG submission 104937) | Vadose zone soil microbial communities from Angelo Coast Range Reserve, California, USA - 15con2h2.4A metaG | ecosystem: Environmental > Terrestrial > Soil > Vadose zone > Saprolite... | reverse complement strand
TAAAACGGGGGTCTGTGACGCAGAGCCAAGCTAAGCGAATCAATGAGATAGCATTTCCGTGGTTGTTTCGGTACCAGGGGGTCGCCCCGTCGGATGGCAATCTCCCAAAAATGTCCGCAACGCTCTTTGGAACGCCTTGGACCTCCAATCCGACGCGCCACGTCTCGTTCAGTTTTCACGCGGCTTTTCAGCGCCTCTGCCCAGTTTCTGCCTGAACTCATGGGCGTGAACGCGCGAACGGTTGAGGAAGCTGGGCAAACCGAGATCGTTGGTTTACAAGGCAACGGTCGGCTTCGAACATAATTTTTCCTGGCGTTAGAAAACCCGGTTAGTATCCGCCGCTTCGAACCCACAAAAATATTGGTTTCTCAAACCTTAATCAACAGCATTAGAAAAGTGTAGTTTTCTAAAACCAAAATCTGAGCGATGCAGATCCTTCATGTCACCCTTGATGCCCATGGTCTTGCGGTCACCAGGCCTCAGTCTAGCGGTACTTCTGCTGATCGTCTGACAGACGGGTTACCTGCGCTTGCTCCTGAAATCGGCATTACCAAAACGGTTGAACTTCAAAAGCCGGCCCCTTGAGGTCTGCGCCCTAGTTTACATAGATTTACCAAGCAGTATTTCTGGAATGGATTTTCATTCCCGCATCGCCAGATGTCGGTAAACACTACGCGAGAATAATTTGATAAGGCTTCTTTGACCTCACGAGGCTGTCGGGAGCGCTTGATAGGGACTTTGCACCTGGAGGGCAAAGGCCTCTGCTCGCTTGTAGCCGCTTTCAATACCGCGGAACTTGGCAACGTGATCCTGCAACTCATAGAACCTGTCGGGCGTAGCACTGGCGTGAGCGTAGCAAGCAGCACGTTTTCGGGATTCTGTCTTTGTTATGTCCACGTAGTTGGGTAGGAGAGAACTGTAATGTGTCTTCACCGTTCGACACTTCGTAATAGTAAAGCGCAAAGCTCCTGCCCATCTGCACCCAAGCGTCGTAGGTAAGCGCCGAAGTCGCGCGGTGATCGCGGTGATTATGGATAGGCCACTGGGTCAGAACCACATCGGGCCGCTCCGCCTCAAGGATTTTCCGATACTCGTCAAAATGGGCAGAATCAAGGACAGCCTGTCCGTTAAATTGTCCCGCATACGCAGGACGCGCCGTCAGAATCTGGCACGCCTTACTAGCCTCGGCCATACGTACATTGGCGGGCGCGCCGCCCTTTGCCGCAGGCCATTCGCCATTGTTCAGGTAAAGCAGAATCACTTCATTGCGCAGATCGGTATAGAGAGCTATCGTGCCGTCGCAACCATATTCGGGGTCGCCGGGATGCCCGCCTGCCACAATGACTTTCAGCTTGCCCGCCCCGTGTTGTTCCGGCCTAGTTTTGCCAGGGGCCTCCTCTGCCGGCAACCCCGCTTTCTCGGCTCGGAGGAGGATCTGACAGACGTTCTAGCGAAGAGCTTGAGGCAAGCGAAAAGGCAGCGGGAGCAGTAAACACTAGATTTGACATCGCAACGAGGTCGGGCATAGGGTTGGTTCGAGTGAGTATCCTTCTCATTCTTCAGGTCCCCTGAACTAAGTCAGTCCATCTGAAGTTCCTCCTCTTAGCAACCGTATCCCCAAGGAGGTTCACATGTTTGTTCGCAACGTTTCCATCAATCTGAAGCCCAACACACTCACCGAATTTACGAGGACCATGGAGAAGGAAGTCATTCCCTTACTGCGAAAGCAAAAAGGCTTCCAGGATGAGATCACGCTGTCCGTCCCCGGCGGAAGAGAGGTCGTGGCACTCAGCTTCTGGGATCAGAACAAGAATGCACAGGCTTACCACTCATCGGGTTATCCAGAGGTGTTGAAGATCCTGGGAAAATTCCTGGACGGGACTCCGCACGTTAGGACCTTTGACGTGGTCGGCTCGACACTCCAAAAGGTCGCCGCTCACGTTGCAGCCTGAAGCGGCCCAAGAAACACCGTCGACGGGCGTGGCACGCCAGGCTGGTCTATACCGGAGGGCACGTAACAGACTTGCTGCGACTTCAGGGCGCGTAAGAGTGCGTGACGCCGAGCTACTTCACGGTGGCCGCGGCACTCGCTTTCTTTGTTTGGGGACGGGGAATGTCCTTCTGGACCCGCACGTTTCCTTCCAAGAACGCGCCATCTTCGATGGCGATGCGGGGTGTATAGATGTCGCCCACAACGGTGGCCGATTTCTTCAACTCAGCGCGCTCAAGGCCGTACAGGTTTCCGTCCACCCGGCCCTGGACCACTATGCTACGGGCTTGCAAATTGGCGCGGATACATCCCTCAGACCCGACGGTAAAGCTACCGTCGAGTAGTTCGATAGTGCCTTCAAGGTAGCCGTCCAAATAGACATCCCCGCTTCCAGAGACCTCACCCTTAATCACGATCGACTTTCCGATATGTGTTACATCGGGGCGGAAACTCTCGACCAATTGCAGCCGCGGAACCGCCTGCACAGATTCCTCGGATGGAATACTACGCACGGGAGGCACGGCGCTCGGTATAGGCGCCAGCCTATTCTCATCTTTGCGAGTCCATTTCCACATCGCACCCCCTGCCTTTCGGAGAGCCACTCATCAAATGTTCGCTGCTGATAGTTGCCTCGTAGTTACCAACGGTCGCCGCTTCTGCGGCGTTCTCGGCCCTTCCGGCCCCCGCCAGCGCGCTCTGGTCTGGGACGTGCTTCATTTACATTCAGTACGCGGTCGCCGAGGAGCGTGCCATTCAGGGCAGCGATGGCCCTCTTGCCATCTTCCGCGCTCGCCATCTCCACGAAGCCGAACCCGCGCGGTTGGTCCGTGTCCCGATCCCTGACGATGGTCACTCGGTCCACCCAACCGTAAGCTGCAAACAGCTGGCGGACGTCCTCTTCACTTGTATTGAAGTCGAGGTTTCCGACGAAAATGTTCTTCACGGGAGTAGCTCTCAATTGAGCTATTTGAGTGTGGGCTGAAGTTCGGCGGGCAGGATGGGCGGCCTGGAGCCGTAATCGAATCAGGCCCGGGTCAGGCGAACAGTTCAAACGCGGGGAAAAGTATATCAGCCCGGGCGGACTAATGTTCCACAAACACAGGCGGGCATTCCTCCGGCAGAATACCGCGCCGCGCATTCAGGCGGTGGGACCGACTAGGCTCCGCGCCCCTGTTAGTTGATGTAGGGCGTCCAAGACGCCCCGGCGATGGGGTTAGTTCTGGGAACGTCCCGCGGGCAGCAGTCCCGCAGGTGTTCGCCTTCCACGGCGCTAACATCTGGGTGGCGAACATTGATAGCGGCACGGCTAGTACGTCCTACGCAGCTTTTTCCTGAAGCGATTTGAGGTCCGTAAGGCCGGGGAGGACTGTCCTGCGATTCAATTTTCTATGCTTGCATAGCTACAGTGTCTTGCGCCGTAGATTTTGTGAAGGCGTAAAGCTGACGCCGCGCCAACTTTCAATGGTCGTGCAGGCCATCGTTTTCCTAGTTGCTTACGCCAAGACAGGGGTTGGACGCCTTGATTGATGAGGCTACTCGATTTCAATACAAACGCGCCGAAGATGCCTTGCAGGTAAAATTGAGGGCCTACCTCGAAAAAGAAATGCGGAAGTGGGAAAAAACATTCCCAGATGAATTATGGCGAGAGTTCGCGAGGCTGACAAATTGGCACGGTGACAGTGACGAGTCGTCCCAAGAATCGGGGCATTTTGGTAATGAAGCTGGCCTACGCCTACTTGGCTGCAGACGTAGCGAAGTGGCTAAAAGAAAACGCGCCAAAGCCACAAAAAGGGCAAAATTACCATCAGTGGCTCACAAGCCGATACGGACTAAAGAAACTTGTCGAGCACATCTGGATGCTAATTGGAATTTCCCGAACCTCTGGCAACATGGACGAACTCAGACACAAGATGGAGCAGATGTTTGGCAAGGGAGCGTTTCAGTATGACATTTTTATGTCCGTTCCGGGGCTTGGAGCAGAGGCTAAGCTGCTTCCTCCATCAGAATCTCCCTAGGGCTTCTCGGTACCTTCGCTTACGATCCGCACAGCGGATTGGCTGGCGTCCTCGTGGAGATGCACCTTGTTGAAGTGCTCCAAGAATAGCCTACCCAACCGCTCTTTCTGGGCTATCCGTGAGCCAGCCGAAGCGTCTGGAGGGAACTTAAGATACTCACATGCGGAACAGTAACCCCACAGCGGCTTATTGCCATCCCCGCCCATTTGTTCCAGATGCGGCTTTTTCATTCCCCTATCATGCCATAGATTCTCACAGCCCAGTTAGCCGTGGATTTCAAACTGCACCACTACCAAAGTGGCGAGCTGCTTGACAGTCCCGCCGCATAAGACTACGGTCGTAGTTGAGGTGGTTACCACCTTCTCCTCTTTCAGGTTCCCTGAACTAAGTCAGTCCATCTGAAGTTTTATTTCTTAGCAACCCCAACCTAAGGAGGTTGCCATGTTTGCACGCAATGTCTCGATTCATCTGAAATCCAATATGCTTTCCGATTACACGCGAACTTTTGAGAATGACGTCCTTCCTTTGCTTCGTAAACAGAATGGTTTTAAGGACGAAATCACATTCGCTGATGCCGGCGAAGTTAATGTTACTGCAATCAGTCTGTGGGAAAACAAAACCGATGCCGAAGCTTACAACACCAATACCTATCCGCAAGTGTTGAAGACGATGGCGAGATTTATCGAGGGAACGCCCAAGGTTCAGACCTCTGACGTTGTCAACTCGACCTTCCATAAGATCGCCGTTCACGCAGCAGCGTAGAACTGTGAGCTTCTTGACACGAGAAGGCGGTTAATCCCGCCTTCTCGGACCACCAAGTAGTCCACAACGTCCCAGCAGTTTCTGGCCGAAGGAGTCCAACATGAAAAGGCTGATGCTGTTTTCTATAGTGCTGGCGCTGTTCGTGTCCCTGACGGCTCTCGCTCAGGAAACCACGAAACCCAGCGATGACCAGGCGAAACAAGACAATACGAAAGCTGCCCCACAAGAAAACCAAGAAAAGTCTGCGAGCCAAGCGAAGACCGTGACCGGTTGCCTACAGAAAGGCGGCCAGCCGGACCAGTTTTCCATCACCGGCGAAGACGGCAAGAGCTGGGACTTGCGCAGCAGCACCGTTAAACTCGCCGACCACGTCGGCCACCAGGTGACGGTCACCGGTTCGCCCACCCGCGAAGCGAAGGCAGAAGAAAAGAAAGAGGGCCAGGTTGGGAAGGCGGCGTGAAAAGAGGAACTCGGTCAACTGCGCGTCACCCGCTTGAAGATGGTCAGCCAGAGTTGAGCCAAGTAATGATTTCGGCTGCAGATTCCCCCCGGCCAGCACAGCGGTGATGCTGGTCTTTCTTGTTTCGTGTTCTCGCTCCGCAACTCCTTTAAATCGCCTGCTTCTGCTCGTCGCCCGCCAACACGATCTCATCAAGTGAACCGTAGTCGCGCCCATACGCGCCGTGCGGGACTGCATACACTTTCCATTCGCTCCATTTGAACTCGTGATAATCGGGAACACGGGACGATCACGCACCAGTGAACTACCCAACTAACGATTCGGCGTCGCGGAAGCGGAGGCCTCGGTGACCATCAGCATGCGCGTGCCGCTGTCCAGATGTACGTTCTTGCCGGCTGAGGTGATCACGGAACCTTGCGTCTCGTTGGCCGTTGCAGTGTTCAGGGTGAGACCGTTCATGTTAAACACACCGCGGCTGTTCGACGTGAGCTGACCGGCGGCACTCAGACCACCCACGGTACCACCCGACGCACCCGCAACCCCGGTTGTCGAACTGACAGTAGAGTGCAGGGCCGCATCTCCCGAGCCCGCGGCGGTGTTGGTAACAGAACCCACAGCCTTACCTGCATTGGAGGTTAGACCGCCGGCTGTACCGCGACCTCCAGCCATACCCGAACCAGCGGCACTCGTACCAGCGCTGCCCATCGTATCTAAGTCCGCGTCTGGTGCCGAACTCGCTGTTTGCGCCGCTGCCATCGCCTGGATGGCGATATTGAGCGGTACTTCTTCGCCGCTCTTCAGGATGGCGCGATCAAATGTGACGGCGAGTGCCGATTCGGAGTCGCCTTTGGCGCGAGCCGTAGCTTGCGTGACATGGCCGACGAGCTTCGAGCCCTTGGGCAGAACCGTGTTGCCGTCTGCTTTCACGTTTTCTGTCGTGTGCGCAGTGACGGCATCGCCCGGCTTGCACTTCTTCGAATCAATCGGGGCGTTGAGCGCGGCATTGAAAACCGTGCCGGACGCAAGGCCAGCATTGGTTTGTTTGGATTCCGCAGATGCGGACGAAGAAGCCGATGCTCCACCCGAGGCTTGAGCCCGCGTCTTCTCCGCTGGAACAGTCGCCTGAGCGGCCGCTTGGGCGTTCGTTTGTGCCCCGGCCTGTGAGCCACTAGCCTGCGCGCCCGCACTGAGAACGAAGGCTGCTCCTACAAGAAAAATCTTGGTTGCAGGGTTCATTTCGGAAAACTCCTCTCATGTCGGAACACTTCCGGACAATAAGGGCACTCATGCCCCGCTTTGATATAGCAATGGGTGCTCCAAACTGTAAATAATTGATGCATAAGGATATGTATGAAGTTCTATGGTCTGTCGCCCAGGTTCCGCCGGCCCCAAAGAGACCGGGGGAGCGCAGGAATTACAGGGTTTCCCGACCCGCTGCGCACCGATGCGACGAATAGCGGATTTTTCCCACGGCTCCACGACGCTCCCCTTGATCGGCGATTTTCCCTATTGATTCTCCGAGAACGGTTTCCCGCCTCGCTCTTGAGAGCGGCGTCGGGTGTTCGAAAAATCCGATGCGGTGTCCCCCAAAGTCGGAGGTCGCGGTTCGAGTCCCGTGGCTCCCGCCAATTTATAGCAAGAAAACGTCGGGCTTCGTGGCCCTCGTTCGAAGGCCTTGCTTACCGCTCTGGGAACCTGCTGCGCTATACTCGAAGCCATGCGATCTCGGGCGTCTCGAACGATCGGTACGCTTGCTCTGCTGACCTGCCTCATATGTCCGATTCTTGAGACGTTCGATAACTGGGACCCTCCGATTCAGACCGGGAATGATACCGAATACGCCTTGGTTATCCTTGCATTGTGTGTGGGCGTGGCGTATTCGTTTGCGCGCTTCGTCATGAAGTTCCCGCTGCTTGGTTTGGTTGCAAGGAGAGTCTTTGATTCCTGCGCGCAGAAATCTTTCCTCTCTGCTCCATGTTTCACTTTGCCGCTCGCTGATGCGGCAAGTCCTCCTCCACTCCCGCTGCGCATCTAGAAATCGTCGTTAGCTGATCCACAGACTTCGCGCCGGAACAGGTCTGCCTGTTAGCTGCGCGGCGCTGGACGTTGGTGCAGTCCGACGAAGACCTCGTTGTTCTCTACGATCTATGGCAATGGGTGACCCGAGATGATTCTCTCTTGCCGTTTGTTTTCCGTGCGCCATATCGCTATCGGGGTTGCCGTATCGTTTACGGTTTGGTTTTGCGCGGCTAATGCTGCTGCTCAAACTTCACGAGTTGGAGCGACTGTTGAGGGTACTGTGAGGGATAGCAGCGGCGCGGCAATACCCGGCTCAAAAATCACGGTGCGGAATGCTCTGACCAGTCAATCGCGCACTGGAGCAACAGATGAGCAGGGCTTTTTCCGGGCCCAGCAGCTTGCTGTTGGTACTTACGAAATCCAGGCGGAACAAACGGGGTTCGCACCCTACCAGCGCACAGGTGTCGTCTTGAGCCTTGGGCAGACGCTCCATCTCGATATCGTTCTCTCTCCGGCATCAGCGTCGGAAAGTGTGACAGTCAGCGCGCAACCGTCGGCCATCGATGCGTCGCAAACATCGGTCATATCGTCGGTGGATCGCGAGAGGATCGAAGAACTACCGGTGAGGACCCGCAACTCCCTCGATTTCGTTCTCCTGGCACCGGGTGTTTCGGGTTCACCAGCAGCATCGGCGGTGAGCGGCTCAACGCCGCTAACGGGCAGTGGCTTTACTCTCGGCGGTCTCCGCTCTCGAAGCAACAATGTATCCATCGACGGGCTGGACAACAATGACGAGTACACGGGGGCGAGTCGCACGGAACTATCGCCTGAAATCGTGCAGGAATTTCAAGTAGTCAACAACGGGCTTTCAGCGGAGTCGGGCGGAGCTTCGGGAGGTTCCATCAACGTCGTCACTCGCTCTGGATCGAACGCGATTCGTGGAGACGCATTCATTTTTGTTCAGGACGGCGCACTCAATGCGCGCGATCCGTTTGAGACGGAACCCGCCAAACCATCTTTTCGGCGCTTTCGTGTCGGCTCTTCCTTAGGCGGGCCTATCGTCAAAGGCCGGACCTTCTACTATGTCGCTGTTGAACAGGAGCACAAACGGGGGCAAATGGGCTCGGATATCGATCCCACCGTCGCATCAAACATAAACTCGTTTCTCGCGACGGGAGCATTCCCCGGTTTGGCGACACGGCAGATCACTACTGCTTTTTCTCCCATCGCGAGGGCGGAAACGGAAGCTGCGGGCAAGCTCGACCACCAGCTCACGAAAAACACCTCGCTCATGCTCCGCTACGCCTTCACAAACAACAGGGAGTCTGGCGATGCGTTCAACAACAGCGGTCTCATGGATGTAAGTACGCGCGGCGGCAGCTTCACGAGCGACAATGCTCTTTCGGGATCGCTCACAACTGTCTTCAGTTCAGAAGCGGTTAGCGATTTGCGCTTTCAGGCCGCCACGCGCCATGCCGTCCTGCGCACAAACGAACCTTTTGGTCCTGAGATTGACATCGCTGGACTGGTCACCTTCGGGCGTCCCTACGCTGGAAACAGCGAGCGCCGCGAAAATCACTATCAGGCCGGCTATACGTACTCCCGCGCGCACGGCAAACACCTTTGGAAGGCCGGCGGAACTGTGAATCGCGTCAGACTGAGAGCTGACGTACCGGACGGCTTCGACGGCGTGTATCTCTTCGGCGCTGTCGCGGATCTTCTCGCGGGGAATCCTGACCAATTCCGGCAAGCCTTCGGGGACCCGCACGTAGATTTTCCGGTGACCAGCTTTGGTGGATTCGTGCAGGATCATTGGTCACTCGCCCGGCAACTGACGGTTGATCTCGGCGTGCGCTACGATTTCGAGCACCTGCCCGCCGGATTCAATCAGGACACGAAGAACGTTAGCCCGCGGATCGGTCTGGCCTGGAGCCCGTCTCCTAAATGGGTATTTCGTGCGGGGTATGGAGTTTTCTTCGACCGCTACGTTCTCGCCAACTTAGCACGAGCCATCGAGAAGAACGGCTCGCAGGCATTCGATCAGGTTGCTGATGGAAGCGCAGCCGCAAATCTCTTCGCGGTGGCGAAAGGTGGTCCGCTGTCTAGTCCGGCGGCAGGAATCACACCCTCGATCTTTCGTCCTGACCCGCGCATGGCGACGCCCTATAGCCAGCAAGCAAGTGCCGGCGCGGAATATCTGCTCGCGAAGAATCTCACACTTCGTGCTGACTACTTGTTCGTCCGTGGCCTCAAGTTACCGCGAACACTCAACGTCAATTTGTTGCCTCCGGTCGCCCTCACGGTCGCGAACGCCCCTAGCCTTGGTGTTCAAAATCCAACGCCACAGCAGATCGGACGAGAAGTCTTTTCACCCGGTCGGCTCGACACTCAGTTTGACGACGTCTATCAACTACAAGATTCCGCAGAGTCAACCTACAACGGAGCCTCGCTCACACTGACCCGCCGGATGAATGAAGAACTGGAATTCTCGGCGACTTACACGCTGTCGAAGACCCTCGACGACGCCTCGGACTTCGACGAGCAGCCCCAAAATCCTTTCAGTCTGCGCGCGGAGAAGGCATTGTCCCGCCAGCATCAACAGCAACGGTTTGTTTTCAATGCGCTCTGGGACTTGCCCATTGGGGAGGAGGAAGGGGATAAAGGCGGAAAGCCAGAAAGAAGCGCGGGCTGGCTCACCCAAACCTTCAGTCATATTGAAGTCGCACCGATTCTGACCCTGGGAAGTGGCCCGCCTGTGGACCCGTTGACGGGCCTTGACTCAAACCAGAGTCACGTCTTTCCCCTCTCGGCCAGACCGCTTGGCCTCGGCAGGAACTTTCTGAACACACCTGCACTAGCCACTATGGATTTCCGCGTTCTGAAATACTTCCCGTTTGGCAGCGTGAAGCATCTCGACCTGGTAGCGGAATTCTTCAACTTGTTCAACAGTGCAAACGTCTCCCAGATCAATCCTGTATTCGGCTCAGGTTTGACTCCGATGCCTGGATTTAAGCAACCCGTTGCTGGAACCGGTGCCCGCGAAATCCAGTTCTCTTTGGATTTCGAATTTTGAGAAATACACAGAAAGAAGATTGCGATTTAGAACGCATATGGGTTGAAAGGATCTCGAAAGGTCATGTCGATCGCCCGCATTAGAAATGCTTTTCCGTGTTTTGCGCATTGCTTGGTAATCTGCGGCGCCCTAGTTTATGGTCCAAGGCCGGCGTTTTCTCAGACGCCTGACCCATCCGCTGGACAAACAGATGAGGCGCAACCGATCTCCGGTAAGTCCCCATCATCGGAGCAGGCGTCGAACGATCAGCAACAAACATCCACGCAATCCATAATCTGCGGCCTAACGCATCTCGGACAGTGCCTCAGGGACATAGGGCACGATCAGGCTGGCATCTGGACGAGTCCATTGCATATTGCACCCGGAGATGCCATTTGGCTTCTCCCGTTCGCCGGCGCCACTGGAGTTGCGATTCATTACGACGCGCAAGCACAGCAGAAAGGGAAAGCGGATTATGGCAGCGCTAAAAAGGTGTGCCGCCCAATTCTGACCGAGTACCCACTATGAGACCGGTTCTAGTAT
>Ga0137390_10005329_pt1 | contig 10844 bp, 14 predicted proteins | sample 15con2h24AmetaG_FD_104937 | JGI IMG/M metagenome (GOLD analysis project Ga0137390, IMG submission 104937) | Vadose zone soil microbial communities from Angelo Coast Range Reserve, California, USA - 15con2h2.4A metaG | ecosystem: Environmental > Terrestrial > Soil > Vadose zone > Saprolite... | reverse complement strand
CGGCCAAGAAAAATGTTTTCGGCCACAGACAGGTTCGGCGCGAGATTCAACTCCTGGTGAATCATGGCGATGCCCAGCGCCATCGCCTGACGCGGGTTCTCGATGTGGGCGGCCTGGCTGTCCAGGACAACGGTGCCCGCATCCGCCTGGTAGACGCCGGCCAGGATCTTCATCAACGTCGACTTGCCCGCGCCGTTCTCGCCGACGACGGCGTGCACCTCGCCGGCGCGAACGTCGAGGTCGACACCCATCAGCGCCTGCACCCCCGGGAACGCTTTGCTGATGCCCCGCATCCGAAGGAGGGGCGACTGGTGCGGACCGCTCACCGGCGCTCCTCGCCCACGCTGGCGAGGCGCCTGGCGGGGCCCGTCGAAGCGCGCACCACGAGTTGCGGCTGAAGGAGGACGTGGCGCGGCGGCGCGGCCCGGTGCACGCCGATGCGCTCGAGTAGCAGCCGGCAGGCAATCTCGCCCATCTCGACCCCTGGCTGGCCGACGGTGGTCAGCGGCGGGTTGAGCGAAGCCGCCCAGGGCATGTCGTCGAAACCGACGACCGAGACGTCGCCCGGGATGCGCAGTCCCGCGGCGTGGATGGCCGCCAGCGCTCCGAGCGTCATCAGGTCGTTGGCGACAAAGACGGCATCCAACTGCTCCCCATGACTGGCCAGCAGCGACTGCATCTGGGCGAAGCCGGAAGCCTGTTTGAAGTCACCTGCGCGGACCATCGCCCGATCCAGAACGAGACCAGCTGCGCCGAGCCCGGCCTCGAAGCCGGCCAGGCGCTCGCTAGCTACGCTGACCGTTACTGGACCGCTGATCGCGGCCAGCCGACGGTGGCCGAGGCTGACCAGATGCTGAGCCGCCGAGTACCCCCCGGCAAAGTTGTCGACGAACACCGTGTCGACCAGATCGGCGCTGCCCGAGTGGCGGTCGATCAGTACGACCGGCACTTTTGCAGCGACCAGCGCGCTCATGGCATTTCCGAGCGGGTCCGTGGAAGCGAGCAGCACACCGCCCACGAGCTCGGCAATCAGGGCTTCGGCATACATTTGCTCGCGCGCCGCGTCCTGGTCCGAGTTACAGACCATCACCAGGTAGTCGTGGTGAAGCGCAACCTGCTCAACGCCGCGCAGGACGACGGTGAAGAATGGATTCTGAACGTCGTGCAGGAGCAGGGCGATTGTGCTCGACGCGCCGCGACGCAAGCTGCGAGCGACCCGATGCGGACGGTAATCGAGGCTGGCCATCGCTCGCTCGACGCGCGCGCGCAAACCGGGCGCCACCGAACGCGAGCCATTGAGGACGCGCGAGGCGGTCGCTGGCGAGACCTGAGCAAGTGTGGCGACGTCCGTCAAACGGCTGGTGCTCGCCACCCCTGTCCTCCTCCGTGAAATCGATTTCCAACCACCAGCGTAGAGACAGCCGGCGCGGCTTGTCAATCGTGCAGCAAACGCGGGTGAACCCGGAAACGGCCCTGGGTCTTCCGGGAGAGGTGGGCCGCCGGGTAACGTAGGCCATCCCAAACACGCCAGTGACGCCATTCTGAGCGTCTACCGCTGCAGTGCCTCTCGCGTCGGGGTGAAGACAACGCCCTGCGTGGGCCCTGTGCCACGCCGGGCGTGCGTCCGTCGTGACACGGTGTCGCCAGCGTAGTGGATAGTGCTCAGTAGTTGTGCCAGCCGCGACTGTCGCGGAAGGCAGGGGTAGGTCTAGGGATCGATGATTGCCCGGGAATTCGAGACCTGACCCGTCAGACTCGTGTTGCGCGAAACACCAGGTGGTGCTCGACGCGCCGATCGTGGACGCTATCAACGCCGCGTTCCAACGCGCGCCCCCGTCGCTCATTGCCCAGGTGCTTCGCGGTCCCCCGCCGATGTCGAGCGTTTTCATGAAAGAGCTGACGCAGGGTGTCGTGTCCGCCGACGTGTTGATCTCAACGAGGCCGGCCTCCGGCCCGTTCTCAATGGCGCGGCGAGGTCGGCGGCCAGTCGCCTCTTAGACATGATCATCAAGCGGCGAGCGATGATGGCGGCCTTGGCGCCGCGGTCGGGCAACTCCGCGAGGTAGGCGGCTATCGTCTCGTCCGAGAGCTAGAACACAATTTCGCGCTGGCGGTGTTTGCAGAGGAGTTCAGGTTCTGCAACTTGAAGTCCCTCTCGACTGCGTGTGGCAACTCGCGGATTTGGAAGGCCCGCACTCTTCTAGCAGGCTCGTCGCCCTCTGAGCACGGATCCCTTTTGGGCGTCGCTGATCCGTCTCGACTTTTGGAAACGTCCTTCGCCACAACCTTGGTCGCGTTGAAGTTGGGCTACCATTCGCTCGACCGGCTCCCACTCGAACGGTTTATCGTCGGTCGACCCGAGCGTCCGATCAGCCGCGCCTAGCTGTGTTGTTCGCACTTCGCCAGTCCGCACCGCGATGCCCCATCTCTACGTCTGAAATGCCGTCGTCGCTACACTTTCGCGCAGCCTCGGCCTCTTATATTGGCGGGCAGGAACGACACCGCAAATCTCTGGCCCGAGCCGGCCGAACGTGGCCGGAGTTCCACGAGAAGAACTCAGTCGAGAACCCTTCCACGAGCAAGTGTGTGCGGGCGCGCACTGCCCAAAGTCTCGAAGCCCAAAAGGCAGCCCTTCCACGGTTGAGATTGCTGATACGCAGCCGGCAGTGGAACGGGGGTCCAGGACGCCGCGACCCCAGACGGGAGGGATTGACTGGAACCCGATGCAGTGTATTCTGGCCGTCGGTTTTCAGCGGCGGGATAAGGGTTCGCCAGCGTTCAGCGACAGGAAAATGGGGATAACCACGACTACGCATACCTTCAGCGGGCTGCGCCCTGAGCATGGTCTCTGGCGCCTCGGCGCTAGCCTGGTATTCGCGCTCGCGTTTGGCGCCATCGTCACGTACTTCGCGACGTCCCCGCGACCGCCGACGCCAACGCCTCAGCCGATCCAGACTGAGCAGGCGCCCGACGGCAGCAACACCGATATGTACGCGGTCGTGCAATACGTCAAGGAAGTCGACGCCGAATACACCACGCCGCAGATATCAACCGTTGCGCTCAAGATCTTTCCCAAAGTGCCGATCGCCAATACCCAGGCCAACATTTCGGCACCAAATGGAACTCTGTTTCAATTCCTCGGGGAGCCGACTTCCGAGGAACAGGACGGATGGCGCACCTGGAAATGGACGATCACGGTCAACCACAATGGCCACATCGGGCGTTTACCTCAGGCGCTCGAGGTCCACCTTAGGTACGTCGTGGTGAGCCCAGTGGGTGGGTCCGTGGTACTCAAGGATCAAGCGATCCCCATCAACCCGACCGTCGAAATGCTGGATTTTCCGTTGCTTTTCTACTTGGGGATGATCGCCACAGGCATCATCGCGAGTTACTACTTCGCGGAAGGCAGCAAGATCCAAGCGAGAATCAAGCAGAACTTCGGAGAGATCAAACGGCCGATCATCTGGATCGTCTTTTCCCTGATTCTGACGCCTGTCGTGTATTTGCAATTCAGGCAGGCCGCGGGACCTGTGATTGGCGACCAAGCGTTGTTGCTATTGATATCAGCGCTGCCATTCGGCGCTGGCCTCGACCTGGCGGTTGGGAAGGCGGCAGCGGAACGGGCATGACTCTGACGCGCCAGAACCGGCATACGTGTGCTCTGCGCGTCCATGTTGGACCGGCGGTCATTGCAACCCAATTTGCCTGCGTGGTGCTCTCCGTCCTTGCGGCCGCGACGGCTTGCACGCCCTCCAGTCCGCCGCTTCCGGAGGCACAGGTCGCAGCGACCGCAGGCGCGCCGACAACACAGGCCGCGTCGACCGCGGCAGGACCAACGCTGGCAGCCGTCCAGACGCAGGCGTCACGCACCGTCGAAGCCGAGGCTACTGTGGCGGCACCGACGGCCGCCGCGGCGGCGACGCGGGCGGCGCCGACGCTTCAGGCTTTGAGCACCGTTGCTGCCCTACCGACAGTGCCCGTATCGATCCGAACGGCCGTTGCGAGGTCACAACTCCAGATAGCAGCGGTCGGAACGAACCAGAGCGATCCGACCATTACGGTGCGCAACGACGGCCAAGCGCCGGTCAGTCTGAGTGGCTGGACGTTTCTCGTCGGGAACTCGAGTGTGCTTATTCCGACGACTTCGACGTGGACGGTGCCCGCGAAGAGTACGGTCACGCTGCATCTCTCGCGCGGCAGCACGAAAGGTGACCAGGTGTATCTTGGTTTTCCAGCTGGGACCGCGGCCAGCGAGCTCGTCACCGGCAAGCCAGTGACTCTCGTCGACACGAAAACTCAGCCAGTGAGCGTCTATAACTGGGTAGCGCCGACGATCTCGCCCCGACCGTAGACCCGCGACCATGGAGCCCGACCGCCCATGCTGGACGCACTCCAGACGAGCCTGCGACCAAAAGAGCTCCTGCTGGTGCTCGACAACTGTGAACATCTCGTCGCGGAATGCGCCAACCTCGTCGATGCGCTCCTCCGCGCTTGCCCCAAGCTCCGGGTGCCTACGCGTTTCGGCACGGCATTTGCTGAGCCGGGCCTACGTGATTCCCGCCACCGGGACGCTTGCGCAGATTCAGAAATACGTGTCTGCTCGGATGCGAGACCAACGGCTCTCTGTGAGGCTGGCTGCATGTTGTCACGCCCCAGAACCTTAAAAAATGTCGCGCTCGGAGTCACCGCGGCCACTCTCGGTGGATCGCTGTCCATAGCCTGACGGAGGAGCGAACCAGCAATAGAGCCTCGTCCGGCGAACACCGCCCCAGTTCAGCTGAGTACCCCGATCCCTGCCAGAGTCGGCCTCAGTGGAGTGGTCTCAGATGCGGGCATTTTTGCCGGCGTTGAAAAAGGCTACTTCGACGAGCAACGCTTTAAGGTTGAGCTCCAGCGCCTGAGTTCGGCAGAACAGGTGCCGCTGCTCGCCACGGGCCAACTCGACGTTGGCGGTGGTGGGGCGAATCCGGGCCTTGGCGTTGTCGCCGTGCAGGACGTCGACAATGCTGGATGGACTTGCCATCCGCCCCACCCGGCGTGGTCTCGCCTGTTCGAGGGCATGCGCGCCGTCTGGGGTGGGGACCTCCTGCTTACCGGGCGTCGATTACCTGGACTTCTGCGCAGTGCCGGACTGCAGAACGTCGAGTTCACGGCCGATCACGCTGGTGTGGTCCGTCGGACCCATCCGCTCCACATGCGCATGCTCCTGCTGGCCGAGATCGTCAGCAAGCGACTGATCGATCAGCAGGTGTTCACGCGCGCGGAGCTCATCCAGCTGATGCAGCGCTTGAAGGCGCATCTGGAGAATCCAGACACGTTTGTCATCGCGCCGCTGCGGTTCCGCGCCTGGGGATGGAAGCCAGTGAGCTCTGGCCTCAGTCTGGGCACACGCGACGTTCCAAGCAGCTCTCTGATCTCGGTGAGCGCGTGTTCGCGTCCGACGAACGTGCTCCACTGAGCAGGCAAGATTAGCCCGGCGTCATCCAGGGCGTGGCTGTTGGCGCTGCTACCGAGTCTTTGATGCGGTGACCGTCCGCCACCTCTTGGTGTGTATCAGGGCGACCCGGTCGCGGCGGTGCGGAGCCTCGGTTTCTGACGTAGTGCCCGGATTGCAAAACACGGTGGTAGTCTTCGGTCCGAGGCTCGTCAATGAGCGGCAAGAGCTTGGAGTTCGCTGGGTGACTGCCTATCTCCAGGGCGTGCGTGATTACCACGCAGGTATCTGAAGCCCGGCACCGGCCGACCCGACATCGTCTCGATCCTCACGAGATGGACGCCGGTGGCGGATCGGACGCTTTACGACAGCATGGGATTTCCGTTCATCGACCCGAACGGGGAGGTGAGCCTGGAGAGTGACGGACGAGCTGCGGTTCTTCCGTGAGCAAGGCCAGGTGACAGGGCCTGTGGAAGTAGAGCAGGTAGTCGAGAGCGGGTTTCCTGCAGGGGCCCTCCAGAAACTCGGGCGCTGCCAATCATGAACCCAAGCGCGTTTGGACTCACACTGCCACAGCGCGCCATCTTGTTCGGCGCATTGACGCCCCAAGTGATGGTTGAGCTGGCATGCCGCGCCGATCAGAATCCTTTGTTCAGCTCGGTCTGGGTAGGCGACAGCCTATTGGCCAAACCACAACCCGACTCGCTTACGTTGCTCGGCGACCCGTCGGCCCGGGACAGCCGGGATCGATAGCCAAAGGGGTCTCACGTCACCGCACCCGTAATCGCCGTCGTCAGCCTTGCATAACGCCTACTCCGCGCACACCGTTAAACTCAGACCGCGTGCGATGGCCACCGACGTTGCAGACGTCCAATCTATCAGCGAATGGCGCTCGATCACCCCCACTGGTGAACGGAGTGTGCAGGATGCCGTGGTACAGGAGAGGTGATAGGACGACGACTATCTAAGGGAAGGTCCATGGTACGACACAAACCGTTTTCACTCGCTGTGACCCTGGGAGTATCAATTCTTCTCGCGGTGAGCGCGGGTTTGGCTTCGGCCAGCGACAATTCGGTCACCTTCAAACACACGATCAATCCACCGAGTACAACCAGTTTCGACATCAGTTGGGTCGAAAATTCCACCGGCAAGTACTTCCTTGCCGATCGGACGAACAAAGCGGTCGATCTCGTTGACGCTAAGACCGATACATTCCTCGGCTACATTGGCAAGGGCGTGTTCGTTGGGCGGATTCCGCCGGCGAGCTGTGCGGGTGGCGGCAACACCTGCTCTGGTCCTGATGGCGTGCTGACGGATGATGCCGGCCTGGTATGGGTCGGGGACGGCGATAGCACCATCAAGGTGCTGCGCCCGACGCCCAACACCGGCGCAGCTGCGCTGATCAAGACCATTAAGACCGATCCGAAAGGAAAGTTCCGGGCCGATGAGCTCGCCTACGACCCACAGGATCAACTCATCGTGATCGCCAATGACGCCGAGGGGTTCCTGACCTTCATTGACGTTACACACAAGACAGTCGCGGGCCACTTCTACTACGCGGACAACACCGTCGGAGCGCCAGCGTCTGTGCGAGGCCACGCTACAGCCGGGAACGGCCTTGAGCAATCCGTGTGGGTGCCACAGACGGGTCTGTTCTATCAGGCGGTGCCGGCCAACTCGCCGACGGTCGAGGGCTTCATCGACGTATTCGATCCGAGAACCATGAGCCTGGTTGATACGTTTCCCGTTCCTGGCTGCGACAATGGGCCGACCGGTCTCGCTCTCGGCCCGAATCAGAAGGTCCTGGGTGCCTGCGATAACGGAGCCGCGTCGGTGGAGCTACGGCATGGCCAACTCCACAAGTTCCTGACTGAGGTTGGCGGAGCAGACCAGATCTGGTTCAACCCAGGTGATGACAACTTTTATCTCGGGATCGGTGGTCCACCTGCAAAGCTCGGTGTTGTCAACGCCAATGATGACCATGTTGTTACCGTGATCAGCGGCAAGGGCGGCCACTCCGTCGCCGCCTATGCGGGGAATAACCACATCTTCGATCCGGATCGCAACGGGACTGGAATCGACGTCTTCGTCAGCGGCCGATAGCGCCAGGGTGCTCGACCGGCGTGGTACGAAGCCGGTCGAGCGTTCCTGCTGCGGGGCTCGACGCGAACGGCACGGTGCCGAATGGCCGCGCGCTCAAGCTCGACATTGCGACGCATGTCATCACGACTCTGGCCACAGGCTTCGCCGCTCCGAACGCCGTTGTGCGGGACCGCCATCGCAACCTATTCGTGTCGGCCTCCGACAATCAATGGACCGGAAATGTCCGGTCAGGATGTGAAGCGCAGCGAAAGCGCGGACGAGCAGCCGCTGGAGTTTGCAGTCGAGGAACTGAAGCCGGTCTAGAAGCGAACTGTCGCATTGCTGAGCGACAGGCGCATAACTTCATGCACGTGAATCTCACGCCGCGTAGAGGGCGCACCCTCCCACAGTCCGTGGGGCGGTTCCGACCCGGACGGCGATGCCAATCTCGAAGTGCCCAAAGCCTAAAGCTTGGCGGTGGGCCAGTTTCGACCACGGGCGACCACCCTTTACCGTCGAATCGACCAAGCCACTGATCTTCGCACAGTTTCTCCTCAACGGTTTATGACTCGGCGACGGATTTCGCATTGCTCTCGCCAGACCGCGTCACTCGTAGATCTTGCCGCAGTAAAGGAAAGTAGCGAAGGCCCGCCACGATGGCTCTTCGGGCAAACGCTGCGAGTCAACAGCCCACGCGACGGCAGCGTCCAAGTAGCTCTCGATCGTCCCATTCTCCCAGCCGTTCGCGCCGGGGCCCCATGGGCTACTTGGACTGTCTCGCTCGGCGACGACCTCGTTCGCCCGATCCGCCGCAAGGGCCTTCACGAAAACCAGGAACGACTGACGGTCGACAACTTGATTCAACAATGCGCCCAAGTCTCTCATCGGCACCTTGTGTCACGTCGCATCACGCCGCTCCCAGCTGCGTTTGGCGGCTTCGCGGTTGTAAGCGATGTAGACCTCGAGACTGCGCAGAGACAAGTGCCCGCTGAAGCGCTTGAGTTCGACCTCGGTGTAGCCGCTGGCAGCACGCGCAGTGATGGCGGTGTGGCGGAGCTGGTGCGGGTCCCAGGCTGGCGTGTACTTCTTCCAGAGCGTGTCGGCCTGGCGATAGGACAGTCGTGCGTGCCCGTCGGCTGTCAAGTCAGCGCGTCGGGGCGAGCGAGCCTTTCGCGCTGTGATAAACAGCGCCCCGACCGTCGGCTGTCCGCGTTGTCTCAAGTAGTCGTCCAGATAACGTGAGACACGTCGCGAAAAGAACATCTCGCGCGGACGGTCACCTTTTCCCTGAATGCGGATCGCCCGCTCGGTCCAGTCGATGTCCTCGAGGTTGATGGCGAGCGCTTCCTCGCAACGCAGCCCGCCGTCGTAGATCAGCCAGAACAGCGCGCGATCGTGCGCGTCGCGGCTGGCGCGTAGGGCGGCCTCGACCTGCTGGGGTCCAGAGCCCTCGGGCCACTTCGCGGCTGCGGGCGGCGCTCCAGGCCGTTGAGCGGTTCGTCCTCGAGCCAGCCCTGCTGCTGGCACCAGCGCACGAAGCTGCGCAGGGCGGCGTAGCGACGATTGAACGTGCTGGCAGCCAGGTGCTCCTGCGCGGCGAGGAACACGGCCGTTGTCTGGTGCGTCACGCTGGTGACGGGCTGCTCGCCGTGTCGCGCGACGAGCGGGGCGAGGTCCTGGGCGTAGCTTTCGCGTGTCCTTGCCGCGAAACGCGAGCGTGCCAGGAAGCGCTCCAGTGCTGTGCGGAGGCTCGGCAGAGGTGGGACGACGTGTAGCGCTCGGGGCATCGGCAACTATCGCACAGAATGCGTAGTTTACGCCCATGCAACGGGGCACGGATGGGCAGCGGTTCTCGATGGCAGCTCGTGTGATGCGATGCCGGCTATCGCACCTAATTGACCCTTTATTAGCTGCGATATCGTCCGTCCCCCATCCCACCTGCCTCAGGCGACGCCATGCCCGTCGATTTCCGGACCGCCGACCAGCAGCGCAGCTATGGCCGCTATGCAGGCGAGCCCTCGCGCGCGCGGGTGCGCCAGTACTTTCCCCTCGACGACCGTGACCGCGGCGTTATTGACCAGCTGCGCGAAGACCACACGCGACTCGGGTTTGCCGTTCAGCTCGCTACGGTCAGGTTCCTGGGAACCTTCCTGGTCAATCCTCGAGACGTTCCAACGCCAGCGGTCGCGTACCTGGCAGAGCAACTGAGAATCGCTGATCCCACCTGCCTGGAGCGCTACCTGGATCGGCCAGCCACGCACCGCGAGCACACCGCCGACATCCGCCGCCAATATGGCTACCGCGACTTCAGCGAGCAGCCCGAGCATTTCCGTTTGGTGCGCTGGCTGCACACACGCGCCTGGCTGAGCAGCGAGCGGCCGAGCATTCTGTTCGACCTGGCCACCGCCCGGCTAGTCGAACGTAAAGTGCTCTTGCCTGGTGTCACCACACTGGAGCGGTTGGTCGCGAGTGTCCGCGACCGAGCCATCGAGCGTCTCTGGCAGCGGCTCGCGGCGGCACCGGATGGCGACCAGCGGACCAGACTGGACCAGTTGCTTGTCGTGCCGGCCGGCGAGCGTGTGAGCCCTCTCGAGCGCATGATCGGCGTATTTGAAGAACAACTCCTGCCAGAGGCTGCTTGCTGGCTGCCCATCTACCCCGACCCACACCAGCCGGGCGCGCAGCAGGTGTCCGGTGTGCTCGAGTTGAGTCATGAAGCCGAAGCGGACAACCGCGTGACGGTCCTCGCCGGCGAGCAGGTCGCCGAGCGTCACCGACCAGCTCCATCCGAGCTCGCCTGATTTCGACATTCAGTACGGGCTGATCATCTCAGCCGTCGTACCAGGCGCACCCTCGATTTCGAGTCGAACGTCTCGCACAGCGACCGCCAACAGCTCGCCCAGCTCGCCCATGAACGTGGTCGCGATCTCGGCTGGACTGCGCAGGTTGTGGAACTGACCACCACCTGCAATGGCGGTTGCAGGTGGTGGTCTTGTTGAGCCGAGGCCGTCCCCTTCACCAACTGGAGTTTCGGCCAGCTGGCCAGCCCGGTCGGCGCCCCAGCCGCGTATCTGCGCAAGCTGCCCGCACCGCTCGCCCGCGTCGACCTGCAGTACGGCCTCGAAGGCACACGGCACCTGCCTGACGTCGCCGCGTCCCGCGCCGAAGCCTTCTAGCCGGTGACTCTGAAGTACTCGCTGCCGGCCCCGTGCTTCAAGATCCACTCGACCTTCCATCGGCCGAATCCGGGAATGTCCCTTGCCGGGGCTGACCAATGCACCGGTTCGTATCCTTCCGGGGGCACTTCCGGGGGCACGTAAAACATGGG
>Ga0137390_10005321_pt1 | contig 10850 bp, 10 predicted proteins | sample 15con2h24AmetaG_FD_104937 | JGI IMG/M metagenome (GOLD analysis project Ga0137390, IMG submission 104937) | Vadose zone soil microbial communities from Angelo Coast Range Reserve, California, USA - 15con2h2.4A metaG | ecosystem: Environmental > Terrestrial > Soil > Vadose zone > Saprolite... | reverse complement strand
TGCAATCGAGATTTATAACAAGCCCACATTCGCGTACCGCGAGGAAACATTCGCGATCCTTGCACTGAACGCCTGGGAACTCTTGCTCAAAGCGAAACTGCTCGATATGAAGAAAAACAAATTGAACTGCCTTTTCGTGTACCAGAGACGAGTCACGGCGCTGGGCCAACAATCGACGAAGCTCTACTTAAAGAAGAACCGGACCGGAAATGCGATGACGGTCGGCATAGACGAGTGCATTAAACGGTTGGAAAAGGAGGGCGTAGCGGTCGCGGAGCCCATAAAGAAGAACCTGGAAGGGTTGGCAGAAATCCGCGACAACGCAGTTCATTACATCAACGCCAGCCCGCAGTTATCAAAGCAGGTAATGGAGATCGGCACTGCGTGTCTTCGCAATTTCGTGGAGCTTGGGAAGCAATGGCTTAGTCTTGACCTGTCGGGCTATAGTTTGTATCTGATGCCTATTGGGTTTTTGCCGACAGGCGAAACTGCCACTGCGATCATAGTTTCGAATCAAGAGCAAAAGGTCGTGAACTATCTTGCGACGCTTATGCGGGAAGGACACGACAAAGAGGTGCAGGACTATCACGTCTCCCTCGATGTAAACATTTCATTCAAGCGAACGACGGCGGCCGCGGCAAACGCGATAATCGTTGCCAACAACCCCGGCGACCCCAACGCAGTTCCCGTAAGTATTTCTGAGGAAGATATCAGGAAACAGTACCCCTGGGATTATGGAACTCTTACTGAGAAACTGCAGAACCGGTATATCGATTTCAAAGCAAACCCCAAATATCATGAGCTTCGCAAGAAGATAGCCACAAACCCACAGTATATGAAGTCGCGATATTTAGACCCCGGCAACACCAAGAGCTCTCGCAAAGACTTTTATAATCCGAACATCGTCGCCGAGTTCGATAAATCGTACACTCGAAGAAAATGACGGATATTTCTTCGGAAACTGCTGTCAACAAATCCCGCACTTTCTCCGTGTCCGAGTATTCGCCCATAGTCTCCAGTTTGGCCGTGAGCTGGCTCGTCTGCTGGTCGGTGCGGCCGGCGCCAGACTCCCCTTCGATGTGGAGGTGAGTAGAACTGCGCATAACTACACACTTGTTTTCACTTATGAGTCGATGTACGCTTTCCATACGTCAGGTGGGAAATGCGAAGAGTCTCGGTATTGCTAAACGAGAATGAATTTGCCCTATTCGAAAAGTACTGCGACGAGCAGGGCCACAAGAAAAGTACGCTCATCGCAAAGCTCATTCGCGATCTGCTCGACCGAGAACGTGTAGTCAGCCAGCGACAGCTATTCGTTTCGAGTGAGAAATCGGGCCGGCGGAGCGCCTAGACGTGATTAATGACCGATAAGAACATCCTGCTCATCGAACCCTCGTACAAGAATAAGTACCCGCCTCTCGGTCTGATGAAAATCGCGCAATACCACGGCCCCCGGGGTAAGCAGGACAGGGTTAAATTCATCAAGGGTGCAGACAGTTCGATCTTTGCGGAGGCATGGGACAGAATTTACGTCACGACCCTCTTCTCCTTCGAATTTGAACGCATTTCTGAAAGCATTGACTTTGCATTGGAGGCCGTAAACGGTCAGGCAGACGAGATTTTTGTCGGAGGGATCGCGGCTTCGCTCATGCACGAACGCTTCATTCGCGAGCCGCGATGGCGCGGGATTCGGTTTATCCGGGGGCTCCTGGGAGAAGCGCCTGCGATTTCACTCCGGTTAGATGATTTTTCCGAGGAGCTATATTCAAACGATCGGGATGGCAAACCCATTGAGGATTTAACGCCTGACTACAGCATTCTCGAGCAAATTGACTATAAGTATCCGGTCCGGGACGCGTATTTTGCGTACGCCTCTCGCGGCTGCATCCGGACATGTAGTTTTTGCGGTGTGCCCAAGTTAGAAGGAACGCAGCGAGATATCGCTCCAATCACCGAGATCGTGAAGAGCATCGACCAGCTCTACGGTACCAAAAAAGATTTGATCCTGATGGACAACAACGTTGTTGCCGCCCCGCGCTTTAAGGAAATCATCGCGGAGATTCGTGACCTGGGCTTTATCCGGAACGCCAAGTTGCCGCGCGGACGGGTCGCGGTGCAGCGTAGAGTGGATTTCAATCAGGGTGTCGACGCACGGATTCTTTGCAAGGATCGCTTCTACCTTCGGGAATTGTCGACCATTTGTATCAAACCACTTCGGATCGCTTTCGACCATCTGGGCTTGAAGAAACCGTACGAAGAAGCAGTTCAGTTTGCGTGCGAGTTTGGCTTGACCGAACTTTCCAACTATATGCTGTACAATTTTCATGACGGTCCCGCCGACCTTTACGCTCGGATGCAGCTCAATGTTGCGCTGAATGAGCGATTGGGTATTCGAATCTGGTCATTTCCCATGCGATACCAGCCTACGGACTTGCCCGACAGATCACATATTGGAGAAAAGTGGACGCGCTATCAGCTGCGTTCGTTGCAGTTGATCTTGCAGGCGACACATGGAGTTGTGACGGGCCAGCCTCAATTTTTCAAGAGGGCGTTCGGGGGCTCAATAACCGATTTTGAGACGCTTCTGCTGCGTCCCCATCACTTCATATTTAACCGCGAGTGGTACGAGGTGCTAGGCGGTCGGGCGGAATTCGAGGAGTATCAATCGGTTGCGGGGCGGCTCAGCGTTTCTCAGAAACAGGAGCTTCTGGCTCTGCTGTCTTCGTGCGATCCGAGGTACTTCGTCAAACTTCCACAGCTGACAAAAGACTCGCGCCTGAGACAAGTGTTGCAATATCACATTCCGCTTTCAAAAGCCGAAGAAGCTGAAATCTGGGCGCGCCAGAAATCCCGTGCGGCAAATGTATCGTCTGTGCCTGAAGACGAACGGGTGGAGGACGCAGGGCTCGACGACGATAACGATGATGAACGTGGCGCTCGGAAGACTTGGGTGCAGGTGGCGTCCCTGTGAGCCTCAACTTAACGGTCCTAACGTCAAACCCAATCCTGCGTGCTCCCGTGGAATGGCAGCCGCTCTCGGCAAACCCCATCATTGGAAAGGATGTTCTCGAGCTTCTCAGCACTTCGATGTACATCAATCCACTCTCGATCTACCGCGAGTACATCCAAAATGCTGCGGATGCGATCGATGATGCGCGACGAAGCCAAGTCCTTAGCAATGCTGCCGTGGGGCGCGTCGATATCTCGCTTGACGCCTCGGCCCGCACGGTGAGAATTCGGGACAACGGGATAGGATTAAACCGCGGCAGCTTTATTGAGCGGCTGATCGCATTCGGAGCCAGCAAAAAGCGCGGCTCGCGCGCACGCGGCTTTCGTGGCGTGGGAAGATTGGCCGGGCTCGGATATTGTCAGGAGCTCGTCTTTCGGTCGAAAAGCCTGGAGGACGAGCAAGTAAGTGAACTGCGATGGGACTGCCGGCAGTTGAAGACGTTGCTTCGGACACCGGAGTTTTCTGATGATCTTGAAAAATTGGTGCGCGAGATCGTCGCCACCCGCACGCTGAGGAGCACGGGGTTCCCGAGCCATTTCTTTGAGGTGGAACTCGCTGGCATCATTCGTCACGGAAACGACGTGCTCGTTGATGGCGGGAGTATCGAAGGATATCTTTCCCAGGTTGCGCCAGTTCCTTTTGCACCAGCGTTTCGGTGGAGAGAGCAAATCGACTCCATCCTATCTCCAAGCGTTGGCTTGGGTAACCTTGAGATTCACATTGATGGGAGGGCGGAGCCTGTTTATCGGCCCCATCGCAATGAATTCGAAGTCCGACGAGAGGTTGCAGACAGTTTTAAAGAACTAGAGGCATTGACGATCCGGAATTCGGATGGCGATGCGGCTGCTGTCGGCTGGGTTCTGCATCATGGCTATTGGGGGTCCATACCAAGCGGCTCCCGAGTTTCTGGTCTTCGTTTGCGAACGGGAAATATGCAAATCGGCGAGCCGAATCTTCTCGATGACTTATTTCCAGAAGCCCGGTTCAATTCGTGGGTGGTGGGAGAAATTCATATCATCGACGCGCGCGTGTTGCCGAACGGTCGCCGGGACCACTTTGAGCAGAACATTCATTTTCGGAACATCGTCAGTCAGCTGTCACCTATCGCGCGAGAGCTGGTGCGGCGCTGCCGCGTGAGCTCCCTGAAGCGCAATTGTATGCGGCAGTTCGAACAGGGAATGGCCTCGGTAACGGACCGAGTTGCGATTCTGCGCCAAGGGGCAACCACCAAGACTCGCCGAAGAGAGTTGATTGAGGAAGTCCAGGGGCACGTTCCTAAACTGGAGAAGATCTCTTCTTCGGCGCTACTTGATCCGGACGTGCAGAGAAACTATGGCATTCGCCTGAAGCGGCTCGACTCGCAACTTTGCAAGCTTTTGAATGCGAACGGCTCACACAAAAATCTTATGCGCTTGCGTGTGAAACAACGGCGGCTCGTGCAAAGAGTGTTTGATTTGATCTACGCCAACTCGGGAAATCAAGGCTCGGCTAAGATATTGGTCGACAAGATTCTGCGGCATTTATGATACTGCTAAAGCCGCGAAACAACGTCCGGCTTTAGCTCGATTCGTGGAATCCTTCCATCCATTCGCTTCAGCGGCAGGTTGCATATAGCAATGAGCGCATCCTGGTTCGCTTGCGGCGTCCCAAGAGGTTTTGGCCGGTAGATGAATTCTGAATAAAAATGGACGAGCGTCGAAGCGGAGCTCACGTAGACGAATGGGGTCTCAAATTCGACCTCGAAGTCATTGGCAGTTCCGGCTTCCCAGCACGTGAAGGTGTAGCAGAGTTTTATTTTCGTGGCGTGCGTTTTTCCATGCGCTGCTAGATTGCTGGGGACATTCTTCAAGCCTTGCAGTACCGATTGGACCTCAACGATGAAGGCATCATATTGCTCGACTCCCCGATCACGAACATTGAATGTTGCCGTCAGTGCGAACGATGTTTGGTGCTCTCGATGTCGGGAAGCGAGCGTGCGAATGGCCTCGCGGCAGCGCGAACTGCCGTCTCGCGTCGGGTTAGTGAACCCCCCATAGAAATCCAGATTGTAGACGTCGCAGCAGGGGGTGTCCGCTGCCCGCAGGTAGTCCAGGATATCTCCCGGAACGATCCGCAGGGGAATCCCGAACTTGAGCAGGCGCCAGTTTATGGCCATATCGTTGCGGACAGCGGCTTTGTTTTCGAGGGCCAGTACGCTCGCGAGATGAGGACGCCAGACTTGGATATCGCGGAACTCCGCACTGGTCAGGCCGCAATAACGAAGGCCAGACACTCCGGCCCTTGACTTAAACTCTTCGAGCAAGAGAGCGTCTCGCAGCCGAAGAGCCTGCTTTTCGAGACTATCGGGAAACGGGTTCTTAGGCATCTGCTCTTTGGCCTCCGAGCACAGAGCGTCCCGGTCAGGGACGCAAATGTCTGCGCTCGCGCTCAGACGGTCACGAGCAATCCGTGCCGCTTGAAAATCCCCTCAACGGATTCACTTAGCTTCGACGCCAGCTCTTCCTGGTCGCCGAGATGCTTTTCAATCACCAGCAGAATTTCGCTCAAAAGTTTCTCGTAATCGGCAAGGGAGGCCGCACTGGAGCTTGCACCCGTCGTCGAGCCGGTAGCCGCTTCTTCGGCAGGCTCCTTCCCCGCTTTGGCTGGCTTCCCGCGCTTTCCTCGCCGGCCCGAAGGCTCTCCGACCAACTGTTCGAGATGTTCAATCACCTCGCGTCGGCTCTTCACGATAGCGGGTTCGTTCGCCTCGCGTTGGCGGAGGATCTTGCGCTTCTCGATATCGATCCCTTCGAGATTGGCCCTTCCGGGCTTGGACAGGGTTTCGTATTTCTTAAAGCCCTTGAGAAGCCGCGACGCATCGCCCGCTTCGATCACCTCATTCCGTGAAATTTTCCCAGCGATGTCCGTTACATTCCCAATGTGGCTATTCACATCGGAATTGGCTCGGCGGTAGGTAATCCGTTCTTCATAAAAAGCTCGAATGAGAGTTATGGCGCGGCGAGAATCGGCATCCAGTTCCAGTTCGCTGCGGGGAGTGTTCGGCTTGGCGTCGGGATCCAGGATGTGAATTTCGCCGATATACCAATCCAAGAGTTCCGGCGAGTTAACTGTATTGCGAACTCCCCAGTGGGAACCATCCTCCTGGCTGTAAATACCAGGGCCACCGACCCCGATGTTTCGGGCGCGCAATCTGAAATTACTCTCTTCGGTCGATTTGAAGCTTCGAACCGTCGGGCTTGTGCAATACCAGACAAATGCATATTCCTTACCATCATGACTCAAGGTCTCGAAAACGGGGTCGGTCACGTTGAGGGGAAAAAGTTTGAAGATCTCTACATCGTTTACGTTGACGGGAAATTCTTGATATCCATCGATGACCTTGAGTTTTTCGGTGATTTTCGGCGCTAGCTTGAATTTCGTGTCGATCCGGCAAGGGAGAATCTGCCGAACAATTCGGGCCAATTCCTCCTGTTCCAGAAGGTCAAGAAACTCATCATGCAGCTTCACAAGCCGTACTTGCGTATAGTGGTCGGACGCCGGCGCACTTGTCACCTCAATGAGGATCCGTTTGTCGAGGAGCTGTTTCAGGTTGATGTTACGGTTCACGAGCTGGCGCATTTCACCGAATTTCAGTGTCAGGCGGTATTTGTGCGCATCGCCAACCTTTGTGGTTTCGACTTGCAAATGATCACAAGCGGAGAATCCGGCCCAAATTCCGATGCCCCGGAACCCAGCGCGGTCTTTTCCGAGTTTGGGTGATAGCGCGATTCGTTTATAGTGCTTGATATCGGCAGCATCCATCCCTATCCCGTTGTCCTGAATCGCGAGCGTGTTGTTGTCCTGGAGATAGATGTCGATCTGTTTCTCGGTGACGGGGAGCTTCTTTTTCTGAAGTTCCTCTATATCGAGGTATGCGTCAGCGGCATTCTGCACGTATTCGCGCAGCACGGCTTCCGGGGTGTAAATCCCTTTCGCAAGATTCGCGAGGAGCGGCGCACCAATATCCTCAATGGAGAACTGATCCTTAACTTCTTCCCAAGCCATTTCGCCTCCCTTAGTCGATGAGCGCTTTTCGTGACTGAAAAGCCCGTTCCCAATGGGGAATCCGGTCTTCGAAGCTGGCGATTCTCACAACTCGGCCGACGTTTCCTGTGACGACGTAGGCCCAGCCCTTCGGCAGCTTGGTAATCGTGTTTTCAACGGTTGCCAGCGGGGTCATTGTCTTATCTTTTCGGTGCAACCGCTTTGCTACTGCCCCGCGTTCATCGGCAACCTGGAAGACAAGTTTTGTGGCGGTATTCGCGAATGCAACTGGGCTGAAGTCTTCCGGTTGCTGTGAAGCAAGAATTACGCCGAGACCAAACTTGCGGCCTTCCCGGAGGAGTTTTTCTACCGGTGAACCAGGACTAAAGGACAATTTGTGCGCCTCGTCCAATACCACAAGGCAACGGAGAGGGCCCGGTCCCTGACTCTCCACAAATCGGATCAGGTTCCATAACAGGAATTCTGTAACAACTCTCTCGACTGACGATTCCAAACCGCCTAACTGCAGAACCCAGACTTCCTTGCGATTGCTGAGAAAGTCGTTCCAGCTGAGTTTCTGACCGTTCGAGCGAAACGTATCAAAGATGAAGAGACTGGATACGTGGGAGGCGGCAGAAAGAGCAATCCTCCGCTGACTCGTGCCCGAGTCACCAACATACTGTTCCAGTTTTCGTTCGAGGTTTCTGAAATGAGGGACTTTTATTGTCCACGTGTTTCTGTCATATCGACTAATTCCACCCTCGGATAGGAGTTCTAGGACCGCGCGTCTGATGACGGAGTGCTGTTGCACGCCAAGGCGGGGATAGACGCGTTCAAAAGTATCGGCAACCCTTTGGGCGACAGTGGCTGGCCCGTGCAAATCGACGGAGAAAATCTCCAAGGGGTTTATCGCGATTCCGTCCTTGTTGAGCTCGAATTCGGAGGCATTGGCCCACTTGCGGAACGGTCGCGGAGCGCTGGAAGAACCAAATCCTTGGCCGTAGTCAAAGATTACTGAGGGGATATCCTGTTGCGCCAATTCGCTCACGAGGCAGGCCGTCGTATACGTTTTGCCAAAGCCGCTTTCTCCGATAATGAGCACGTGCGGGTTAGCGGACCCATACTCAGGGTCAGGATTCCAGAAAACGCTATCGTTGGTTCGTGAATCTGTTCCGAGCCAGATAGAATTCGGATATGAGCCGTCGTTACTGCCCGCTTTTTCTCCGCGTTCAGAGTCGTCCCCGGTAAGCGATCCTTCCGGAAGGGCGGAGGTCGGATGGTTTAGGGACTCATTGGGAATGACCTTCGACTTGGAGTAAGTCCCCATCGTCTTATGGGCGGCGACGGCCGAGACCTGTGCAGGAGTAATTCCGACCGCAGAAGCGATGGCGTCACGATCGCTTCCTTCTTCTAACATCTCAAGGACACGTAACTTTTGCGCTGGCGTCGCTTTCTTAATCATGAAGCCTTTTTTCCTGTACGGTGAACTCGGTCGACAAAGTTCTGCAGGAGCATGTTGATCGTGGCCGTCCGGTTGTCGATCAAACCTTTCTCTTCAGCATCCTGAAAGGCGTTCCAAAGTTCCCGATCGATCCGAAGCGTGACTGAAACACGGTCGGACACGCGAGTGCCAAAAGGCCTTCCGACTTTTCTAGTCGGCATCTTTAGCCAAGCTTTTCGCGCCGCGAGGCTATAGTTCAACAGGTGCTCGGTGCAAATTTCGCAGGTTTGTTCTGACTCCACCATGCGAAGGAGGGATTGTGAGCCGACAACCTTAATAATGACGCCGCGACGACCGGCATGGGCCCCCCTCTTGATCAGTACTTTATCTCCAGGAAGGTGATTCATGGGATCAGCCAGCGTATCTTGACGTCTAAATAATTGCAATAAATAAATTAGCCTTGACCCTACCCCCGCAGCTCAGTAAAGTGGTATGAAATGTCGGAAACGTCGAAGATCGAATGGACCGATGCGACCTGGAATCCGATTCGTGGCTGCACGAAAATTAGTCCAGGCTGTACGCATTGCTATGCAGAAACCTTTGCCGAACGGTTCCGAGGTGTAGCGGGGCATCCGTACGAACAAGGGTTCGACCTCCGCCTCGTTCCGAAACGGCTCCTGGATCCACTTAAGTGGTCAAAGCCAAAGACTGTGTTTGTGAACTCCATGAGTGATTTGTTCCATGAGAAGGTCCCGACCTCTTATATCGAAGCTGTGGCCCAAGTCATGTGCGAAACACCGTGGAACGTCTACCAGGTTTTGACAAAACGAGCGGAGCGGCTCGGTGGATTGTTGAACCGCGAATTGAATTGGGCTGCGGAGAAGGAACATATCTGGTGGGGAGTCAGTGTCGAGAATCGCAAGTACGGTTTACCACGGATTGATCATCTGCGGGCCACACCTGCCGCCGTGCGCTTCCTATCGGTTGAGCCCCTGCTTGAGGATCTCGGCCAAATTGATCTGCGGGGAATTCACTGGGTAATCGTGGGTGGCGAAAGCGGGCACGGCGCCCGACCGATGAATGAAGAATGGGTCTTGTCGGTTTTTCACCAGTGCAGAAAAGCGGAAGTGCCTTTCTTCTTCAAACAGTGGGGAGGAGTGCGGAAGGCGCGCGCAGGCAGGCAGTTGCGCGGCGCAATCTACGACGAATATCCGCGTATTGTGCGAGCGGATTTTCCCGACCGCCGGTCTCGCGCACGAATGGAATCGGCACTCGCGGCGGTTAATTCGTGGTGCGCAATGGGCTCTCGGGCCGCTAGCGAACAGGGCCTCTTGGTACTTTCCTGATGGCGCGGCTGGCGTCAGTCATTCAAGCGTTGGGTGCGAACTTCTGTAAACAACTTCGCTTTATTCCCTCCTATTGCGGGGGTGAGATTCTCAAGCTTGGAAGGTTCTATGCGAGGTGCTCTATCTGGACGTCGCCCCATTTGTCCATCAAATACTCTGCGACGAGCCGGCGATGGCAGTGGATCGGTTTTTCTTCACTGCAGAGCAGACAACCGCCATCGAGGATTTCGCGGGATGTACTTTCCTCTATTCGGCGTGACTTCATGAGGTCAAGAAACTCGCGTTCATAAACAGACCAGTCGCCACCTCGCTTCTTGTAGTCATCGAGCATAGTTTGAGTTGGCGCAAGGGCCGGTAGGTGTATGTACTCGATACCGCAAATTTCCTTAACGAAGTAGCGTAGATCGTCTTTCTTTGTGAATCCAGCAAGCTGTGAAACGTTGTTCAGTCGAACGTCGACGAGCCGCTTGACTTGAGCTTTTTGCAGTCGAGTGAAGAAAGTTTCGGCGGATTTCTTCGTGAACCCGATTGTAAAGATTTTCATGCCGTCGCTTTTCGGATTGAGGAGCCTCTGACATTGTCACTATCGTCTCTGATGTAAGCGATTCGATCTTCTTGAAGGCGGTAGGCGCTCACTATGACATCCTGATGTGAGCGGAATATGTCGGTCACCGGTAAATTGAGCTGAGTGACCAACCGCTCCAAAGCATCCGTATGGCTCTCAAGGTGACCGTCAGCATGAATATGTGCAACGCTGAAGCCCAGCGCCTCGAGATGGCGCGCAACCAAGATCGTGCGATGACACTCCAGCGGGTCCTTTTCTGCACACATCAAGGAAAGGCGATATTTCTTGCTGCCTTCCTGGACGCGATCCAGGCCCTTGCGAAACAGATTCTTGCTGGCCAGACGGTCGTATTGCACTCTACCTTGGTCATAGCAGGTGGGATCGTCACTGCGGCCGCCGAGTTCGCGACCGAGAAAAACATAGGCAATGCCGACAAGGCGTAGGCGCCGGGAGAATTCTTCACGG
>Ga0137390_10005316_pt1 | contig 10852 bp, 10 predicted proteins | sample 15con2h24AmetaG_FD_104937 | JGI IMG/M metagenome (GOLD analysis project Ga0137390, IMG submission 104937) | Vadose zone soil microbial communities from Angelo Coast Range Reserve, California, USA - 15con2h2.4A metaG | ecosystem: Environmental > Terrestrial > Soil > Vadose zone > Saprolite... | reverse complement strand
TCCGGCGCCGCCCGAGGCGGCATCGAGCAGCGCCTTGCGGCGGGCGGCCGCCCCGAGCGAGCCGGTCAGCAGCGTGAGCCTGGTCGCTTGCTCAGCCCCGCCGAGCTGGCCGGCCTGGGCGAGCGGGCCGAGCAGCGCGCTGATTGAGCGGTAGTGCTGCTGCGCGAGCACCTCGGTAGGGGCGAGTAGCGCCGCCTGGCCGCCGCCGTCGACGACCTGCAGCATGGCCCGGACCGCGATCACCGTCTTGCCCGAGCCGACCTCGCCCTGCAGCAGCCGGTGCATCGGATGGTCGAGGGCAAGCTCGTCCGCGATGGTGGCGCCCGCCAGCTGCTGGCCGACCGTGAGCTCGAACGGCAGCCGGCCGTCGAACTCGGCGAGCAGCCCGGCCGGCCGCCGCGGGCGGGGAGTGGCGGAGAACGCGATGGCAGCCCGCCGGCGCTGGGCCAGGATGACCTGCAGCACGAACGCCTCGTCCCACTTCAGGCGCTCCCTCGCCCGCTCCGCGTCGCGGCGGTCCGCCGGGCGGTGGATGCCGCGCAGCGCGTCGGCCAGGCCGCAGAGCTTGTAGCGGTCGCGGATAGCGCGCGGCAGCGGGTCGTCGGCGACGTCAAGCAGGTCGAGCGCCATCCGCACCGAGTCGGCGATCTGCCAGGACGTGAGCTCCTTGGCGGCCGGGTAGACCGGGATCAGCTCGGCCGCGTACTCGGCCGCCCTGACCACCGCCGCGCCAGTGCCGAGCAGCTCGTACTCGGGATGAGAGAGCTGGCGCTTGCCCTGGAAGGTGGAGACCTGGCCGGCGAAGAGCCCGCGCACCCCCGGCTGGAGCAGCTTCTCGCGCCAGTCCTGGCGGCCCCGGGCGAAGAACGTGAGGGCCAGCCGGCCACGGCCGTCGGTCACCACCGCCTCAAGCACCGTGCCGGGCCGGTTGCGCATCCTGCGCACCGAGACGGAGGCGACCTCCGCCTGCACGGTCACGTTCTCGCCGTCCCGCAGCGAGGCGAGATCGGTGAGCTCACCGCGGTTCTCGTACCGGCGCGGGTAGTGCCGGAGCAGCTCGCCCACGGTCCGCAGGTCGAGCGCGGCCGCCAGCCGCTTGGCGGCCTTGGCCCCGACCACCGGGCCGAGCGTGTCCTGCAGGCTGGCCATCGCCGGTTACTCCACTCCGATGAGGAGCGGCAGCCTGGCCGGGCCGCCGCCGTAGCAGACGGTCTCGATTCCCGGGCTAGCCTCCCGCAGGTGCCCGGCGACCAGCTGCGCCAGGCCGGCCGCTGCCAGGCCGGCCGCCGACTCGCCCTCGGCCCGCTGGCCCGCCGCCCGCTCGCCCTCGGCCCGCTGGCCCGCCGCCCGCTCGCCCTCGGCCCGCTGGCCCGCCGCCCGCTCGCCCTCGGCCCGCTCGCCCTCGGCCCGCTCGCCCTCGGCCCGCTGGCCCGCCGCCCGCTCGCCGTCGGCCTGCTGGCCCGCCGTCCGCTCGCCGTCGGCCCGACCCGCGGGTGCCCCCTCGACCAGGGTCACCAGCTCGCCCCCCGCGGCAAGCATGAGATCGGCCAGCGCGATCGCCACCTCGGCCGCCCTGTCCCCGGTCGCTACCAGCTCGTCCCCGGCGTACCCCAGCACGCGGCCGGGCCCGGCGGCCGCCACCCAGCCATGCCGCATGGCCGCTGCCGCCGCCGTCATCGCGGCCACGTCAGCGCCGAAGGCCCGCAGCGGATCGTGCACGGCAAGCGCGGCCAGTCCCTGCACCGCGGAGCGGACCGGGATGACCGACACCTCGATCCCCTCGTCGCCGAGCCTGGCCGCTGCTGCAGCGGCGACGGCGGCCACCTGGGGCCCGTCCGGCACCACGGCGACTTGCGCCCCCGCCTGCCGGATCGCGGCCATCAGCGCGGGCGGTGTCGGCCGGTCACCGCTGTCGTAGCGGACTATCAGCGCTCCCGCGTCGCGCAGCAGCGCCGCGAGCCCGTCGCCCTCGGCGATCGCGACCACCCCGCGGCCGGCCGGCGGCCCGGCGCCGAGGAAGGTGACGGTGATCCGGCGGGGCCGCCCGGCGCGCATGCCCGCCTCGATCGCCGCCCCCGCGTCGGCGACATGAACGTGCACGTTCCAGAGCTCGTCACCGCCCACGATCACCAGCGAGTCACCCAGCCCGTCAAGCCGCTCCCGCAGGTCAGCCACCGCCGGGGCCGCCGCATTCAGCAGGTAGGTGACCTCGTAACTGGCGGCAGGGCCGGGCGCCGCTGCAGCCTGCCCGGCAGCTGCCGCGGCCAGGCCGGCGGGCGCGGCGGCCAGGCCGGCGGGCGCGGCGGCAGACCCTGGTGCGGCGGCCGGCCCGGCCCGCCGCGGCGCAGGCACCTCATAAACATGGGGAACGCGGCCCGTGACGGCGGCTGCCAGCGCATCAAGCATGACGCAGTACCCGGCAGCTCCCGCGTCCACGACGCCGCTGGCGGCCAGCACAGCTAGCTGTTCCTGGGTCCTGGCCAGCGCCGCCCTGGCGCCCGCGGCGGCGGCCGTGACCGCCGCTGCCAGCGTGCCGCAGGACCCAGTCGCGGCGAGCGCGGCCGCGTCGGCGACCGTCAGGACGGTCCCTTCGGCCGGCCGGCGCACGGCAGCTCGCGCCACCGTGGCGGCGTGGGCCAGGGCACGGGCCACTACCTCGCCGTCACAGCGCACGGCCGGCCCGCACACCTCGGCCAGGCCGAGCAGTAGCTGGCTGACGATCACGCCAGAATTGCCGCAGGCGCCGAGCAGCGCGCCCTGGGCCGCGGCCTGCCAGATGTCGCCGGGCCGGGACCCGGCCGGGACCGCCTCGGCCGCGTCGGCCGCTGACATGAGGGTGAGCTGCAGGTTGGTCCCGGTATCGGCATCGGGCACCGGGAACACGTTCAGCATGTCGATGGCCGCCCTGGTCTGCGTCAGCGCATCGGCGGCCAGGCGGCACCAATGGCGGACGGCATCACCGTCCATCGCATCCAGCGCCCTCATGCACCCACGATAGGACCCTGCACCGTCAGCCGCGGGCAGCCGGCAATCCGTGCCTGACCCGCCTGCCCGCTGGCCGCCCGCAGCCCAGGTCGCGCGAACCTGCGTCAGTCGGATATCCTTCGACGACCGTTCCGGCAGCGTCCGGCACGACGACCCATCTCACCAGCACCCAATGGAGCGATCCGGTGGCTTCCGTCTGCGACGTCTGCGGCAAGGGGCCGGGCTTCGGCAATAACGTTTCGCACTCGCACCGCCGTACCCCGCGCCGCTGGAACCCGAACATTCAGCGCGTGCGCGCCATGGTCGGCCGGACCCCCCGGCGGCTGAACGTGTGCACGTCGTGCATCAAGGCCGGCAAGATCACCCGCTGACCGGCTGGCGTATCCGCCAGGCGTGATCCACCGGGCCGATTCCGGCACCGAGCGGGAATCCTGCCCCGATCGCACCGGTCACGTAGTCCTTGGCCGCTTCCACCGCCGCGGGCACCTGCATGCCGAGCGCGAGGAACGACGCGATCGCAGAAGCCAGCGTGCAACCGGTGCCGTGCGTATGGCGGCTGGCGATGCGCTGGCCGGGGAACCGGATGGCGTCCGACCCGTCGAACAGCAGGTCCACCGGATTCCCCGGCAGGTGCCCGCCCTTGACCAGCACCCAGCGGGGCCCCAGTTCGCTGAGGGCCTCGGCTGCCCGCAGCATGCCGGCCTCGTCGGTGATCCGGCTGCCCGTCAGCAGTTCAGCTTCCAGCAGGTTGGGCGTGAGCACCGTGGCCAGCGGCAGCAGGTGCGCCTTGACCGCCTCCAGGGTGCCCGCCGACAGCAGGCTGTCGCCGTGCTTCGACACGGCCACCGGATCCACCACGACCGGCGCGGGCTGTCCTGCCAGCATGCTGGCCACGGTCTCGACGATCGCCGCCGAGGCGAGCATCCCCGTCTTCACGGCGTGCACGCTGATATCGCTCAGCACGGAAGCCAGCTGGGCACGGACCGCATCCGCCGGTACCTCCCAGTACCCCTGGACGCCGACCGAGTTCTGCGCCGTCACCGCGCAGATCACGCTCATCCCGTGCACGCCGAGCGCGAGCATCGTCTTCAGGTCGGCCTGGATGCCAGCGCCGCCGGCCGAGTCGGATCCGGCGACCGCGAGCACGCAGGGCGGAGTCGGCGACATCCATCAAGCGTAGATTCCCCGGCGGTGTACATCGGCCGCGCAAGGCTGATCAGGCTCGCCAGGACCAGAGCCGTGCTCGCCAGGAACAGGGCCGTGCTGGCCCCGCCTGGCCTGCTGGCCCGCGGGGGCGTGCTGGCCCGCGGGGGCGTGCTGGCCCGCCGGGGCGTGCTGGCCCGCCTGGCGTGCTGGCCCGCCGGGCGCGTGCTGGCCGGGAGCGGCCATGCTGTCAGCGACCTGCGCGGCGCCCGGCTGGCGTTGCCGGTCAGCCAAAGCGGCAGTGGGCTCCGTCGAACCGGCAGTCGGTCGGCTGCCCGGGCGTCCCGTTGGCAATGATCATGATCCTGATCAGGCTCCCGGTCGGCCCGCCCCACGGCCAGGGGACCGGCGTTGCCACGCCGCCGTCGCCATTGCTGCGGGCGGCCCATTTCGCTCCGGCGACGGAGTCGATATGAACCCCCGGGTACCGGAACGACAGGCGCCAGCTATCGAGGTCCCGCTGGCTCGTTATCGTGATCACCGCGGCAAAGCCGGACGGCCAGCGCTGCATAGTCCGGTACTGAATGTAGGCAGCGGTGCCGCGGTGCGGTCCCCGGTGCCTGGCGTGCGCGGGAATCGGCGGCGTCCAGGCCGGCGTGACCGCGGGGGCCTTCGCCTGCCCGCCGCCGGCCGCGGCAGGCCGGCCGGAGTGGACATGCCTCGCGCGCTTCAGCTCGATGCCCGGGTTGGTTGTCGTCAGCCTGCCGGGCAGATGCTGCGGCGTGCCGCTGCCGCAGGCCGGCACCCGGCATTTCGTTCCTGGATAGGTCGGGCTGTAGGTCAGCACCGCATGCGGGAGGTTCAGCGCGAGCCCGGCGGCAACCACGATGCCAGCGCCGGCCGAGAGCCACGGCGTCATGAGCATGCCGCGAACTGACCGCGCCGGGCGGGCCGGGCGGGCCGCCCGGCCCGGACGTCTCTGCCGGACGAGTGCGATGAGGCGGGTGAAGGAGGCCGGCCACGCTGACCGTGCCGGCCGGGCATCGGCATCGGCGGAGCCCGTCCTGGCCCTGGTCCGGTGCCGTGAGGTGCCCGCTGGACGGGCGGAACGCCCGGCCCGCATGACAACAACCGCCCTCGGCGCATACCAGGGCCTGACCTCGGCTTTACGGTGTTGTGGCATCGGGGGGTTTATACCAAGCAACTTTCCAGCGAGCTAGTGCTGAGAAAGTAGTCGATCAGATGCTGGAAGTAATTGTTGCCTGTTCAGCGGAAATGATCCCATCCACTGTGCGTTGGCGAACTGCCCCCGTCCACCCGTACCCCGCGGCCTGCCGCCACCGCTCCGATCACCGACCAGCGCGCTGGCAGTTCGGTGCCGGGCGGGAAGGTTGCGGCCAGGGCGTGATCCTCGCCGCCGGTGAGCGCCCAGCCGAGCCGGTCCGCGCCCAGGGCCGACGCGGCGGCGGCGAGCTGCGGGTCACCGGCCAGCCGCGTGGTGTCGATGTCGATGCGCACTCCGCTGGCCGCGGCCACATGGCCGAGATCCTGCGCGAGCCCGTCGCTGACGTCGATCATCGCGGTGGCGCCGAGATCCGCAGCCTGCGGCCCCGCGTCGTACGGCGGCTGCGGCCGCTGGTGGGCCGCCACGAGAACGGCAGGCTCCGCCAGGCCGGCCTTGAGCAGCGCCAGACCCGCCGCTGACCGGCCGAGCACGCCCGCGATCGCCAGCTGATCTCCTGGCCGCGCCCCGCCCCTGGTGACCGGCTCACGGCCGGCCAGGTCGCCCAGCGCGGTGACCGCGATCATGATCGCCTCGGCGCTGCTTACGTCCCCGCCTGCCACCGATGCCCCGGCCCGCGCGGCTTCCTGTGCCAGGCCGCGGGCCAGGTCAAGCGCCCAGTCCGCCGGCACATCGCCCGGCGTGGCGAATCCCACCAGCAGGACGGTCGGGACAGCGCCCATCGCCGCGATGTCCGCCAGGTTCTGCGCCGCCGCCTTGCAGCCCACGTCGAACGCAGCTGACCAGTCACGGCGGAAATGCCGCCCCTCGACAAGCAGGTCCATGGTCGCCACCACCCGGGCGTCGGGCGCCCGGATCACCGCCGCATCGTCGCCGATGCCGACAAGCTGCGCCGTGCCCGCGGGCAGCAAGGCCTTCATCGCCGCGATGAGACCGAATTCACCTAGATCCGCGACGGTGATGTGAGCCCCCCACCAGTCCGCTGCCGCTGCCTGTCTCGCCGCCATCCAGCCATCCGCCATGCCGCCGCCCGGGAAAGCCGGAGCCTGCCTGCCGGGCCGCCAGACCTCTTCGCGGCCTGGGCCCTTGCCGCAGTGGGCGGCCAGTACCTAAGGTAGCGTGGCGATCACAGTGGCGCCCCGGGAGGACCGCATGGTGCACGCTTACATCCTCGTTCAGACAGAGGTCGGCAAGGCCGCCGACGTTGCCGTGAACATCGGCCAGATCGATGGCGTAACCCAGGCCGACGACGTCACCGGCCCGTACGACGTCATCGTCCGGGCCCAGGCCGAAAATGTCGATGATCTCGGCAGGCTCGTTGTCGCGCAGATCCAGTCGGTGAACGGAATCACCCGGACCCTGACCTGCCCGATCGTCCACATCTAGCCTCGTTGCGGCTCTGACCTGCGTGCTCTGCGTGCAACCGGGTGGGCCCGATGCGACGCGGCGGGGCGGCAGCAGCCAGGCACCGCACGACCGGCGCCCGCCAGGCCGCGCCGGGCCGCGCCAGGCCACGCGGGACACTGACCTAGGCCAGTTCTGCCGCCAGGGCGGCGGTCCGCGGCCCGAGCCCGAGTTCGGCGGCGCCGCGCAGGTCGGCCGGCGTATCCACGTCGCGCCGCAGCCCGGGCACGTCAGGCAGGTCAAGCTCGGCCGCGCCGCCCGCCCGGTGCCGGTCGCGCGACCCGGGACCGAACCGCGGGCGGAACGCGGCCGCCGGCCCTGCCGTGTACAGCGTCGTCCCCGAGCCGGCCGCGTCGGGCACGAATGCCTCCGGCCACCCGCTCGCCGCGGCCAGCGCGCGGCCGATCTCTGCCGGGTCGAGCGCGGGCAGGTCGGCTGCGAGTCCCGCCCTGCCCCGCCCGGGCCAGCGGGCGTCGGCATACGCCGCGCCGAAGACGAGCGCCGGGTTGAGCCCGGCAGCTGGCTCATCGGCCACGACGTGCGCGCCCAGGTCGCCTAGCTCAGCCCCGGCAGCGCCATCGTCGGTCACCACGATCACCGCGCCAATTGCCGGGCAGGCAATGGCCGAGGCGACCGTGTCCGCGGCCATGGCCAGGGCCAGCTCGGCCCGGCGCGGGCCGGCCAGGCTGGTGAGCCGGGACTTCGCGCGGGCAAGCACCTTGACGGGAATCACCAGCGACCAGCTGAGCGGGGCTTCCTTGGCCATGGTCTGATCCTGCCCTGCACGCCGATCCGGCCGGCACCCGATCCTGCCCGGCACCCGATCCGCCCTGGACACTGGTGCCGCCTCGACACGGTGCCACGGTAACCGGGAGACTGATCAAATGAGCAAGCGCGTCGTCGGCAGCTACTCCCGCGCCTGGCGGGGAGTTTCGAAGATAATCCTGCGACCGCTGATCCCGATGCTGATGAAGCTCGACTGGCACGGGCACGAGAACTTCCCGCCCGACGGCGGCATGATCCTGGCCGCGAACCACCTGTCCTACGCGGACGTGTTCGCGCTGTCGCTGTTCAGCGACCACGCCGGCCGCTACCCGGTGTTCCTGGCCAAGTCGACGCTCTTCGAGATCAAAGGGCTCGGGTACATCATGCGGGCGCTCGGCCAGCTGCCGGTGCACCGTAACCAGGCCGACGCCGCCCTCGTGCTCAGGGACGCGGAGGAGGGGCTCAGGAACGGCGCGTGCGTCATCTTCTACCCGGAGGCGACCGTCACGCGGGATCCGGACCTGTGGCCGATGGTGGCCAAGACCGGCGCGGCCCGGCTGGCGCTGTCCACCGGCGCGCCGGTCATCCCGGTCGCGCACTGGGGAGCGCAGCAGATCCTGCCGTACGGGACACTCCGGCCGCACCTGGTGCCGCGCCGGACGGTGCAGATCCTGGCCGGCCCGCCGGTTGACCTGTCCGCCTTCGCTGGCCAGCCGCTGACCAGCCAGACGCTGCGCGCGGCCACCGCGGTCATCATGGCCGACATCACCCGCCTGCTCAGCGAGCTGCGCGGCGCGGAGCCGCCGGCCGAGCCCTACCATCCGGCGATCGCCCGCCGCCAGGCCCGGCAGGAATTGCAGGAGCTGGCGAAGGTACAGCCGAGCACGGAACACCCCGCCGGGGACGACGGACAAAAATCAGGAATAACGGATGGTCCGGACGACTCGCACCCGGCCGAGGCAACGCCACCGTGAGGGCTGCCGTGATGGGCGCCGGATCGTGGGGCACGACCTTCGCCCAGGTGCTCTGCGACGCGGGAACCCGCACGGTGCTGTGGGGCCGCAGGCCTGCGCTTGCCGAAGCGATCAGCGCAACCCGCGAGAACCCCGACTACCTGCCTGGAATCACCCTTACCGAGGCATTGCGCGCGACCGCGGATCCGGCCGAGGCCCTGGCCGACGCCGATCTGGTCGTGCTCGCTGTGCCCGCACAGTCGCTCCGCGAGAACCTGACCAGCTGGACGCCGCTGCTGCCGCCTGGGGCGCTGCTCGTCAGCCTGATGAAGGGTATCGAAGTCGGCACCTGCAACCGGATGAGTGAGGTGATCGCCCAGGTCGCCGGCCTGCCTGCCAGACAGATCGCGGTCATCTCGGGACCGAACCTGTCCCGCGAGATCGCCGAGCGGCAGTACGCGGCAACCGTGGTTGCCTGCACCGATGAGCCGGCCGCCGAGCAGCTGCAACGGGCCTGCCATACCGGATACTTCCGGCCGTATACGAACCCCGACGTGACCGGCTGCGAGCTGGGCGGCGCGGTCAAGAACGTCATCGCGCTCGCCGTCGGCATCGCGGTCGGCATGGGCCTTGGCGACAACACCAGGGCCATGCTGATCACCCGCGGCCTGGCCGAGATGGCCAGGCTCGGCGCCGCGCTCGGCGCGGACCAGCACACGTTCGCCGGCCTGGCCGGGATGGGCGACCTAGTCGCCACCTGCAGCTCGCCGCTGTCCCGCAACCGCACGTTCGGCGAGAACCTGGGCCGCGGCATGCCGATCGCCGCTGTCATCGCCGCGACCCGGCAGGTCGCCGAGGGCGTCAAGTCATCGCAGTCCGTGCTGGAGCTTGCCCGCAAGCATGGCGTGGAGATGCCGATTACGGAGGTCATGGAGGCAGTCGTCAGGGATGGCCTGGCGGTCAGCGAGGCGGCTGTCCTGCTGGCCAGCCGCAGCGCCAAGCCGGAACGCTATGGCGTCTGATGCCTTCGCCCCTGGCGTGGGGCCCGACAGCGGAGGAAGCGTGCACGTGCAGCGAAAGATCAGGGTGGCGGTTGTCTTCGGCGGCAGGGGCCCGGAGCACGCCGTGTCCTGCATGGGTGGCGGCAACATGCTCGGCGCCATCGACCGCGACCGCTATGAAGTCATTCCGGTCGGCATCACCCGCGAGGGCAACTGGGTACTGGCCGCCGACGAGCCGGGCCGGCTGGCTATCTCCGGCAGCGAACTGCCGTCGGTGGAGGCTGTCGCCGAGCCGGGCAGCCGGATCGTGCCCTGGGCCGGGCAGCCGGCCAGCCCGCCGGCAGCACCACCGCACGGGCCCGCCGGGCAGCCGGCCAGCCCGCTGGCAGCACCGCCGCGCGGGCCCGCCGGGTCCCCGGCCGGGCCGCCCGCGAGCCCGCCGACTGTACAACCACGCGGCCAGGTCACGTCCCCGGCCGGCCAGCCGGCCGCGCTGGCAGCCTCCGCGCCTGGGCAGATCCCGCACCTGCTCGGCGAGGTCGACGTGGTGCTGCCCATCCTGCACGGCCCGTTCGGCGAGGACGGCACGATCCAGGGCCTGCTGGAGATGGCCGGCATCCGCTACGTGGGAGCGGGCGTCCTGGCGAGCGCGGTCAGCATGGACAAGGAATACATGAAGATGATCTTCAAGGCGCGCGGCCTGCGGGTCGGGCCGCACGTCGTCGTCAGGGAACGGGACTGGCCGGGCGGCCAGGGCGGCGAGGCTGCGGGCTCCGGCAGCGAGTCGTCGCATCCTGAGCGCAAGCGGGTCCTCGATGCGATCGCCGAGCTCGGCTGGCCGCTGTTCGTGAAGCCAGCCAGGGGCGGCTCCAGCATCGGCACGTCGAAGGCCACCGACATGGCCGGGCTGCACGAAGCCATCGAGACGGCCAGGCGGTACGACCCGAAAGTGCTTGTCGAGGCGGCCATCGAGGGCGTGGAGGTCGAGTGCTCGGTGCTTGAGGGCCTGGACGGCGGGACGCCGGACACCAGCATTCCCGGGCAGCTGCTGATCGACGGCGGCGAGGAGTTCTGGGACTTCGAGGCGAAATACCTGGATCAGGCCAGCGGGATGGCGATCCCGGCGCCCATTCCCGCGGAGGCGCAGGAAGAGGTCCGCCGCCTCGCCGCCGAGGCATTCGACGCGGTGTCCTGCGAGGGACTCGCCAGGGTGGACTTCTTCTACACGCCGGCCGGCCAGATCGTGATCAACGAGATCAACACGATTCCCGGCCTGTCCCCCGTGTCGTACTTCCAGAAGATGTGGGAGGCCAGTGGCCTGCCGTTCGCCCAGCTGATCGACCGGCTGCTGCAGACGG
>Ga0137390_10005314_pt1 | contig 10853 bp, 6 predicted proteins | sample 15con2h24AmetaG_FD_104937 | JGI IMG/M metagenome (GOLD analysis project Ga0137390, IMG submission 104937) | Vadose zone soil microbial communities from Angelo Coast Range Reserve, California, USA - 15con2h2.4A metaG | ecosystem: Environmental > Terrestrial > Soil > Vadose zone > Saprolite... | reverse complement strand
AGCTCGTCCAGCGCCAGGCCCATGTAGCGCGTGTTCCACAAGACGATCGCATTTAGCACCAGCTCGAGCGCACCGAGCGATCGACCGCCCGCACGTAGCGGCACCACCAGCTGCAAGGCGCCCGAGCCCGTCACGCGACCAACCGTCTGCTGGTCCCGCATGGCCTCCACCACGGTGCTGTCCTCGCTGGCCACGGAGCCCTCGGGTAGATCGAGTGGACCCTCGTCGAACGCGCGGCCAGCACGCAGACGAGGCGGCGTGGTGGCCGGAATAACGGTGTGCCGGCCTTCGAGCGGCACCGCCACGTCGAGGTCCATCAGATACACCGCGGCGGTGCGGTAGGCGAGCATCTGCCCGAGCGAATCGAGCACCCCGGCCAGCACCTCATCGGGATCAAGCGCCGACGCAATACGCAGGTTCACCTCGTGCAGCACGGTCATGTGGTGTAGATGGCGCCGCAGCTCGGCATAGGTGCGATTGAGATCGGCCGCGTAGGTCTCGAGCTGAGCCGACCGCTCCTGCTCGAGCCGGAGCATCTCGGCTGGGTCCAGATTGCTGAAGGTCACTCGGAGGCGGCCCCCAGGCCAGACCTGCGACGATAGGCCGGCACAACGGCCAGGTGCGCATTGGGTCGGCTACGCCAGCGGTCGTACGCCCAGGCCAGGACCGGCAGCGCCAGCGGCGGGAGGGCGTAGGCCAGGACCAGCACGCCGGGCATGTGACTGCTCCAGGAATGGTGGACGTAGAAGAGGGGTAGCGACGTGAGCGTGTAGCCGACGACGACCTTGGTCAGCATGCGCTGCCAGCCGAGCAAGGTGGCTAGCGCGAACGGCCACATCCAGTACCACTCCAGCACCCAGGGCATCGCCACCAGAATCAGCATGACGAACGCCCGCACGGACGCCGTCAGGATCGGTTCGACCAACGACCGCGAGCGATCGCCGGCTAGCCGCCACAGGTGGAACAGCTCCCAGCCGAGATAGACGACAAAGATGATGCGGCAAATATTTTTGACCCATAGGCGCACTGGCTCGTGGAGCAAGTCGACCATCTCCGGCGGCGCCGTCAAGGCCGCCGGGGCGAGCCACTGATCGGAAATAGTCAGCGCCAGCAGATCAGGCGCCCAGTTGCTGTACTGCCAGTACTTGCCGCCAGCGGCCACCAGCAGCGGCGCGAACGCGCGCGGGTAGTCAAACCAGGGGATGTACAGGACCAAAGTGACCCCGGCCAGCAGGACGCCAAGACCGCCGATCCAGGCGATCCGCGCCGGCCAGGAGGTGAGCCGCCGCGCCCATGGCACGATCAGGAACAGTGCGACCAGCCCAGTGGTGTACTTGATCAGCGCGCTGAGCCCAACCACGAATGAGCCGATCAGCCAGTTGACGTTCTTGGGCTGGCGCGCGGCCGCGACGAGGGGCACGACGCCCAGCAGCAGCAACGTCACCATCAGTGCATCGTTGTGCGCGTTGCCCGCCGTGTCGAAGAGCATCAGCGGGTTCCAGGCGAACATGACGAACGCGGCGAGTCGGGCACGCGGCCGGGCGGCCATGATGCGGCCGAGCAGCCACCACACCAGCGCCAGGTTGATGATCTGTACTGCATTCATGAACAGCTTGTAGGCAAAGACCTGGTCCATAAGCCCGACCTGCAGCACCTCGCCATCGGGCAGGGTCTGGACGACGCCGTCAAGGGGCGCGATCAAACGCGCCATGACCCAGCCAATCCCGGTCCAGAGTGGGCCGTACACGCTCGGCTGGTCGTGCCAGATCGGATGGATCCAATCCAGTATCGGATTGCCCGGGAAATAGTTCGGCGGGTAGATGTACGGATTGAGGTTGTAGATCGCCGAGATGTGGCCGTACATCACGTACGAGAAGATGTCGGTGGTGAACAGGCCCGGCGTCAGGAACAGGGTGCCCTGATAGACAACCTCGAACAGCAGAATGACCACCAGCGCACCACGCCCCGCGGAAATGCCCAGGTCCACCAGCAGGATGGCACACAGGTAGCCGACGCCCGTGACGATGAACGCGAAGACGAGCGAGTTGACCACGATGTCGAGGCTGACCGGCCCATCCGGACCCTCGAGTCCAGGTGCCAGCGTGTTGGCCAGCAGCAGCAGATCGTGCAGCTTCTCCCAGACGCCCGATTGGCTGACCAGATATGTGTAGGTGAAGTCGTTGCCGTGGGTCAGGCGATAGCTGAGCGTCCAGACCATCGTCCAGCCGACTTGCATCACGATGCCGGCGCAGGCCAGCAGGAACAAGCGCACGACCACGTTCCGCACACAGTGTGCCAGGTTCACTTGAGCTCCAGCACCCGGCGAGCCACGCACTGGGCGCCATTCATGGGCAGCTCGGTCCACGGCGCGGACGAGGCGATGAGCACATCGAGGTGCGGTCCGAGCCGGCCCGCGAGGAGCTCAGCGCGCGGGATGTAAGCGGCCTTACCCAGCTTCGGCAGCGCCTGGGCGAGGACGTCGTACTCGCGGAATGGGCCGCGGTCGGTGAATAACACTGCGACCCGATTGGCGAAACAATCGGCAACGACGCCGTAGCCGGGCTTGGTCACGACGGCGTCGCACGCGGCGAACAGTGATACGAAGTCCGCCGGCGTGGTCTGGAGCACGACGACGTTCGCGGGCCACCGCTCCAGGCTGCTGGACATGGGCGGGGTCACCATAAAAACGTAGTCGGTCCATTGGCCCAACGCCTGTACGTCGATGCCACGGGCGGCGAAACCGCCGAAGGAGAGAAGGACGATGTGGGCCTGCTGGTCGAGGCCGAGCTCGGCGCGCACGTCATGGCGCGGGCGATGGGCGCGGCGGGCGATCAGTGGCACATCCTCGATTGATTTGAACGCGCAGAATGCGTCGGCGTCTTGGCTATGCAAGGGCAAGCGCAAGAGCCGATCGGCCTGGCGATAGCCCGCGCGGACAGTGTCGATCGCGCGGTCGAAGTCGGGCCAGGCGGCGTAAATCCAGTCCCAACCGAAGTTGGTCAGCGCCAGGCTTGGTATTTTTGCCCGCGCGGCCGCCATGAATGCCAGGGGCGGGATGTCGCCTACCAAAATATCTACGCCGTGGGTCTGCAGGAGTTTGGCTTCGGCATCGGCCCGGGCGTCGAAGTCCTGGGCGAAGGCCTCCCAACGCTGGCGCGTCTCGTCGATGTACAGATCGAGACCGTCGTGCTGCGCGACCCCAACGTCCAGGGGCCAACCGGGTGAAGGCAGATGCTCGGCCTGGTCGGGGAAGAGCCAGCGCGGTGCATCGGTGCGCACGAGCGTGCGCACGCCGAACTCGTCGATCAGCGCGCGGGCGACTTCGGCGCAGCGTACGGCGTGACCGAAACCGTGGCCCGAGACGGCCAGGGCAACGACGGGTGTGGTCATCTGATGCGACCCTCTTTCCGAAGACGCGCTTTGAGGGCGCGGAGTTCCGCGTCGATCGGGTCGGCTGTATGCGCGCCGCTTTGCGTCTGGGGCCCGATTGCGGTGAGCACCCGTTGCCAGACCAGCGGGTCGTCGAGCATGGCGCCGTGGCCCAGGCTGCCGGGCCGCGAGAACCTTGCTTTGAGCTGCAGCTCATTCAGCGACTCGCCCGGCGCGGGGAGCAAGGACTCTTCGGGGCGCACGACGGAATCGTCAGGGTCGACCAGGGTGAGCACGCGCGTGCCCTGCGAGCGAAGGAACGCGGCGCGCCGCTCCAAGCGCGTTTGCTCCTGCGGGTCGGTCCAGCGGGCATCGAGATCGCGGCCGGCGGCGCCCAGGCCGTCGCTATCGGGCGTGACCAGCCAGGCGAAGTTGATCAACGCGCCGACGCTACAACCTCTTAAAGGAGCGGCGAAGGTGACGACTGCGCCGAGGCGATCGTGCCAACTTTGCCGATCGCGGGCGACGGCTAACGTTGCGCCGTCCAGGCCAACGACTCCGCCCAGCGAGTAGCCAAGGACGCACAGCCGCGTGTCTTCGGGCAAGAGCTGCCGATACCAGTCGAGGCAGCTCGCTACTGCTTCGGCGGCGTCGATCAATGGGCGCCGGGTATCCGCGGGGGTGTATGGGAGGGGTTGCCAGACGCCGCCTTTTTCATAGCCGGCGTAGGTGCCCTCGAGGACATCGCGCCGCGGGTCGTAGCCGCCTCGTTCTTGTAGATACCGAATCACGCCGCTAAACGAGCGCTCGGCATCACCAGTCCGCGTGCCCAAACCGCCCAGCAGCACCACTTTCGTCCGTCCGCCAGGCCAGACGAAGTGCCCCGCCCGCCAGGATTGAACGGGCGCAGCAACGGGGTTGTCGGACACGAGGTTGACTCTAACCAAATCGAGCTGTCAGCAGTCAGCAGTCAGCAGTCAGGAGATACGGCAACTATCTGATGGCTGATAGCTGACAGCTCAGACTCGGGCGGTATGGCTAAAGACGTAAGTACTGTCGTCTCTTAACGCGCGTTGCGGCAGCGGCCATAGTCGGGCCGCATGAACCGTTGGCGTCTGTCTCGTTCGGTGGTGGTGACTGTGGCAGCGGGGTGGATGGCGCTCGCGTTCAATTTTCAGGCAGCGGCTGCAGCGCCGCCGGTACCTGGTGATCCGTCGGCGGCGATGCTCTTCTCCGTTGAGCAAGCCATGCTTGACCTGACCAACGCAGACCGTGTGTCCAACGGCCTCGATCCCCTGGAGTTCGATCCAGAGACACTGACGATTGCGCGAGCGCGCGCAGCCAGCCAACTCGGCACCCCCGCCCTGACGCACTACGACGCGAATGGCGACCTCGCGTTCGTCCACCTGCTGGCCGATGCGCACATTGGCTATGCACTGGCGGGCGAGAACCTGGCCCGCGCAGGCTCCGCCGACGCCACGGTTACCGGCCGCGTTGAGCAAGCCCTGATGAAGTCGCCCACCCACCGCCGCAACATCCTCGAACGCACCTTCACCCGCGTCGCGATCGGCTCGGCCACCGATGGCCAGGGCCAGCTCACCATCGCCGAGGTCTATCGAAACTAGTTTGCTCTGAGGGGACCCGGTCGAGGGAGAATGTGCCGACCGCTGCGCTCCTTGGCGAGTGACGAAAAATTCCCCCAGGGAGTGTGGACTGCCGTCACTAGGGGTCCCCGCCGGGGCAACAGGGTAGAGTAATACCGAAGCCCCGATGTCAAGTTCGCCCGTCGAGCGACTGGACGAGTTTTTTGGTCCCAACGCGGGTTACGCACTCGAGCTCCTGGAGCGCGTCCAGCAACCCAAGCCAACAGCCGAACCCGAAGACGCTGAAGTTGTCGTCGGCCTGCGCGCCTCAGCCGAAGTCTCTGCCGCCGCGGCGGCGACCGCACTTGCCCAGAGCATTCGTCTGTTCGGGCACAGAGGCGCCCACCTCGATCCACTCGGCTCGGAGCCGCCCGGCGATCCGCACCTGGACTACGGTGCCCACGGTCTGACCGAGGACGATCTAAAGAGGCTGCCCGCAAGCATCGTCGGCGGGGCCGTCGGTCGGGCCAATCTGACCAACGCCGCCGAGGCCGTCCAGCGCCTCGAGCAGATCTACTGCGGTACCACCGGCTACGAGGTGGCCCACGTTGAGGACCCGACCGAGCGCGCCTGGCTCCTGGAAGCCATTGAAGAAGAACGATTCCGCCCGCCCAAAGATCCCGTCGACGAACGCGAGCTCCTGGATCGCCTGACAGAGATCTCGGCCTTCGAGCGCTTCATTCATCGCGCCTATCCTGGCCAAACCAGATTCTCGATCGAGGGCCTGGGCATGCTCATCCCCATGCTCGACGAAATGATTGCCGACGCCGCCGCGCACGGCACCCGCTCGATCTTGCTGGGCATGGCCCACCGCGGCCGCCTCAACGTCCTGGCCCACGTGCTGGGCAAACCGTACGCGCGCATCGTGGGCGAGTTCGAAGGCCGCGAGCCAGCCGGTCGTGGCGCCGGCTCGGAAGGCACCGACGACGGTTGGGCCGGCGACGTCAAATACCACGCGGGCGCGCGCCGCGCCTACCAGAGCGCTGAGCTGCGCAATGGGACCGACCGCCAAACAGTGACCGTGGTCATGGCGCCCAACCCCAGCCATCTGGAGTTCGTCGACCCGGTCGTCCAGGGCATGGCCCGCGCCGCTGACGAAGATCGCCATCGGCCTGGGCCGCCGCTGCAGAACGAGGCCGCATCGCTGGGCGTGCTCATCCACGGCGACGCGTCGTTCCCTGGCCAGGGCGTCGTGGCCGAGACGTTGAACCTGTCGCGTCTGCCCGGCTATCGCACCGGCGGCACGCTGCACATCATCGCCAACAACCAGCTCGGCTTCACCACCGAGCCGCGCGAGGGCCGATCGACGTTGTACGCGAGCGACCTGGCCAAGGGCTTCGAAATCCCGATCGTCCACGTCAATGCCGACGACCCGATCGCGTGCATCGCGGCGATGCGCCTGGCCACAGCCTACCGCGCGGAATTCGGCAAAGATTTTCTCGTCGACCTGATCGGCTATCGCCGCTGGGGCCACAACGAAGGTGACGATCCGGCGTTCACCCAGCCGCGCATGTACGCGGCGGTCGAAAAACAGCCGACCGTCCGCGAGCAATTCGCCGCCGACCTGGTCAAGCGCGGCATCGTGCGCCAGGGCGATCCCGAGGCCTTTCTCAAGGCCGGCCTCGACGAGTTTCAGCGCATTCGCGAAAGTGTTCGACAGTCTCATCCGCCTCTCCCTCTGGGAGAGGCCGCGCGCAGCGCGGGTGAGGGTGGCGTTTCGGCCGATGGCCAACCCTCACCCCCGCCCTCTCCCAGAGGGAGAGGGAGGGCCAATCCTGATTGGAATCGCCTCAAGTCCCTCAACGAAGCCCTCCTCACTTTTCCGGCGGACTTCCACGTCCACCCCAAGCTCGATCGGCCGTTGCAGCGGCGGCGGGTCGCCTTCGAGCGGCCCGACGCGCCGGTCGACTGGGCCCATGCCGAAACGCTCGCCTTTGCCTCGCTGCTGACCGACGGCGTGCCGGTGCGATTGACGGGCCAGGATGCCGTTCGCGGGACGTTTAGCCAACGTCATTTGACGTTTTTCGATGCCCGCAGCGGAACGCCGTTCACTCCGCTGACTACCTTGCCCGACCAGCGCGCGTCGTTCGACGCGCACAACAGCCCGCTCTCGGAAAACGCAACCCTGGGCTTCGAGTACGGCTACAGCGTGCAGGCGCCGGACACCCTCGTCCTGTGGGAGGGCCAGTACGGCGACTTCATCAATGGCGCGCAGGTCATCGTCGACGAGTTCGTCGTGTCGGGCCAGGCCAAGTGGGGCCTCGTCTCGGGTGTGGTGCTGTTGCTGCCACACGCCTGGGAAGGTCAGGGCCCGGATCACTCGGGTGCACGCTTGGAACGCTTCCTCGAGCAAGCCGCCGAAGACAACATCCGCGTTGCCAACTGCACGACGGCCGCCCAGTACTACTTCTTATTGCGTCGGCAGGCGGCCAGCCTGGGGTCGGACGCGCGGCCACTCGTGGTGATGACGCCCAAGAGCCTGCTGCGCCACCCGCTCGCGGCCTCGCGCGCCAACGACCTTGTCGACGGACAGTTCGAGCCAGTGCTCGACGACGCACGCGTCGCCGCGCACCGCGCCCGGGTGCGGCGGGTAGTGTTGTGCAGCGGCCACATCTGGACGGCGGTCGAAGGCGACGAGCGTCGCGCCGATGCCGATGACGTGGCCGTCGTGCGTGTCGAGGAGCTTTATCCGTTTCCGAGCGAGGCGCTGTCCGAGCTGCTGGACAGCTATCGGAACGCCGATGAAGTGATCTGGCTGCAAGAGGAGCCGCAGAATATGGGCGCGTGGACGTTCGTCGAGCGCCGCTTGCGCGAGGTGCTGGAGGCTGGCGCGCGCACATTGCGCTACGTTGGCCGGCCCGAGCGCGCGAGCCCCGCCGAGGGTTGGGCCGAAGCGCACGCGGCCGAACAGCACCGCATCGTCTCAGAGGTGTTTGAAGGGGTGCCCGCTCATGCCCGTTGAGGTCCGCGTGCCGGTGCTTGGCGAGTCGGTCGTCGAGGCGACGGTCGGTGCCTGGCTCAAACACGAAGGTGAAGCGGTCGAGGCGGGCGAGTCGTTAGTGCAGCTCGAGACGGACAAGGTCAACGTCGAGGTCGCGGCCGATCAGGCGGGCGTACTGGGCAAGATTGCGCGCCAGGAAGGCGAGACGGTGCACCCGGGCGATGTCCTGGGCGTCCTTGACGACGCTTCGAGTGCAACGCCGCCGCCGAAAAACAGTGCATCAGCGGCAGAGCCCGGCGCTGCGTCCGCGGCCGACTCTCCGCCTGTGTCAGCCGCCGAGTCGGTCTCCGCCAGTGAGATGGATCGGCCGCACGCGTCACCGGTGGCGCGGCGCTTGGCCGAGGAACATGGCGTGGATCTCGCGGGGGTCGAGGGTACCGGCACAGGCGGCCGCGTCACCCGCGAGGACGTGGAACGCCATCTTGCCCCGGCAGCGGCCGCGCAGGCGACGACGGCACCCGCGCCCGTAGTTACACCCGAGGCGCCATTGGGAGATCGGCGCGAGACCCGCACGCGCATGTCGCGCCGGCGCCTGACCATCGCCCAGCGGCTCCTCGAGGCGCAGCGCACCGCGGCCATGCTCACGACCTTCAACGAGGCCGACATGAGCGCGATCATGGACATTCGCGCCCGGCGCCGCGAAGCCTTCCAGAAGCGCCACGGCGTCGGCCTGGGCTTCATGTCGTTTTTCACCAAGGCGGTGATCGGCGCCTTACAGGCCTTCCCAGTGGTTAATGCCGAGGTTCGCGGCGACGAGATCGTTCAAAAACACTACTACGACATTGGCATCGCAGTGGGCGCCGAGGGTGGGCTGGTCGTCCCAGTTGTGCGCGATGCCGATCGCAAGAGCTTCGCCGAGCTCGAGCGCGAAATCGCGCAGCTGGCTGAGAAGGCGCGCACGAACACGCTCACGCTCGAAGACCTGCGTGGCGGAACGTTCACCATCACCAATGGCGGCGTCTACGGCTCACTGATGTCTACGCCCATCCTCAGCCTGCCGCAGGTGGGCATTCTGGGCATGCACAAGATCCAGCAACGGCCGATCGCCGTTGATGGCCAGGTCGTCATTCGACCGATGATGTATCTGGCGCTGACGTACGACCATCGCATTGTCGACGGGCGCGAAGCTGTTCAGTTTTTGGTCCGCGTCAAAGAGTTGGTCGAGGACCCGACCGCACTCCTCCTCGAGTGAAAAGAGAGAGATTTCTTCGTCCCCTTTAAGGGGCGCGGACGCGCTTAGTCGTCGTCTTCGTCCGGGTTCAACGGCAAGGTGAACCCGAACGTGCTGCCCAGCCCTGGGCCGGGCGAATCGGCCCAGATGCGGCCGCCGTGCGCGGAGACGATCGCTTGACAGATGTACAAGCCCAGGCCGTTGCCTTCGAGTCCGCGCAAGTCGTGGCCACGGTAGTACCGCTCGAAGACGTGCGAGGCCTGTTCCGCCGTTAGCCCGAGCCCCATATCGGTGACCGTGACGGTCGCGCTCTCCTCGTCGGCCTCGAGGCGGACGTCGATCCGGCCGCCATGCGGCGAGTACTTGACCGCGTTGCTCAGCAAATTCTGGACAACTTCTTCGATCCGCCGGGCGTCCCAATGGCCAATCACACCTGTCGGCGCGTGGACTTCAATCAGGTGCGCATCGGTTGTCACCTGCAGCGCGCGCGCCATGCTGGTCAGAATGCTGTTCAAGTCGGTCGGCGCCAGGTCCGTCTGCAGTCGACCCGACTCGATGTTCGACACGTCGAGCAATCGATTGAGGAGCTTGGCCAGCCGATCGGCCTGATCGGCAATCATCGACAGCCCTTCGGCCACATCGCCGTGCTCGCCCGCGTTGACCTGGCGCTTGAGCCACTGCGCTTGCGCCTTGATGACGGTGGCGGGTGTCTTGAGATCATGCGACGCGATCGACAGCATCTCGTCTTTCAGGCGTTCGACCTCGCGTCGGTTACTAACGTCGCTGAACACGATGACGCCGCCACTGAACTCCCCGTCGGCGTCGTGCAGCGGACTGGCGCGGAAGCTCATGATGCGGCGCGTGGCGCCCTGCAGCTCCGCCTCGAGCTCTTGCGCCTCTTCAGTGCGTTGCAATTGATCGATGACCGGTCGCAGCGCCTCGGCGACGGCCTTGCCGCCCACGGGCCATTGATCCCACAACTCCTGGTCGAGCGGCTGGCCCAGGACGATGCTGAAGTCGTCCAGGCACAGCACTTCACGGGCCACCTTGTTCAGTCGCACAAGCCGGCCCTTGGCATCGATGATCAGCAGCGCGTCGGCCATGCTCGCCAGAATGGCTTCGAGCTCCGAGACGCGCTGGCGCACCTGGGGGGCGAGGCGCTCCGTGTAGTGCAACGTGGCAATGACCCCCGCGGCCTCATCGGCAAGAGATTCGAGCAGCTGCAAATCACGCTCCTGATAGACGCCTTCGCCGTACGCCTGCACGCAGGCGAGCCCAATGACCTCATCGCCCAACTTGAGAGGGACGGCGACAGCGGATTCTGGTAACCCGGGGGTGCCCGTCGCGTACTGCACCTGGACGCGCGGCCCTTCGTTCGACCAGTGGCCAATCAGGCGTGACTGTCCGCTCAGAATGACCTGGCTGGTCAGACCTTTGCCCAGAGGGAAGGAGCCGCCCGACAGCTCCTTCCCATTCTCTGCCTGCCAGACAACTTCAACGGTTTGACTGGCCGCGTCGTATAAGCCGAGAAAGAAGATCGTGGCATCCATCTGATTGGCCACGATCTGATGGAACAGTCGGCACAGCTCGATCAGGTCGTGCGTCGCGACCAGGTTGGCGTGGCTAGGGTGTCGGCCAGGTGATCGCCGACGACGTGGCCGCGACATCT
>Ga0137390_10005313_pt1 | contig 10853 bp, 19 predicted proteins | sample 15con2h24AmetaG_FD_104937 | JGI IMG/M metagenome (GOLD analysis project Ga0137390, IMG submission 104937) | Vadose zone soil microbial communities from Angelo Coast Range Reserve, California, USA - 15con2h2.4A metaG | ecosystem: Environmental > Terrestrial > Soil > Vadose zone > Saprolite... | reverse complement strand
TCTCCACACTGGATAATTATTTCGTGACCGTCATCGACAGCGTGATCGTTCAACAGGGTTCAACCCACTAATTATCCATCGCCAGGTCATTGATCGCAATGAGGTCCTCGTACCGCGACTCAGAATACCGGGAAAGTGCTCCGGCAAGTCGAAGATCAAAAACATCCGGATCTCGAACGGTCCTAGGATCAACCCCCGCTTCGTGAACCAATGCTGTGAGGACGCGGACGTCCTCAAGGCCGCAATTCAGTCCCTGACCATAGAAGGGAACCATGGAATGCGCAGCGTCCCCAAGGATGATCGCACGGTCCTTGTAATGGTATGGCTTCGCCTGGTGAAAAGGGGGAGGAGAAAAAAAAAAGAACACATATTGGAGGCGCAGGTGAGAATGAAAGTGCCATACCTTGATAGAAATTAGAGGGTTCCGCGGGTTCTGTTGAAACGAATTTAATAATTCCTCTGTCCCTATGAGTTCCAAAGCGTCGGGAAAGTGTGTCCTAAACCATGAAAGAACCTGGTCCTTGTGGGATAACTTTTCGAACTCAGTCGTTGGAGCAAATAATGTGCAAGTAAATGATTTTTCCTGTATGAAGCACGGCATAGGTTGTAGATTAAAATCGGAGATGTTTGAAGTAGGCTACTGACTTTGTTAGGCAATGCTATGAGCATGAAAGAGTGCCTCGGCCATATATGCAAATGATTCGGATCAAGGAGGGACGTTGGATTATTACGGTGGTCTCGTCCAGGCGGTATCTTTAGTTCGAGATATTCATGAGGGATATATTCTTGTTGATAATCCATGCTATGGAGAAATCAGGCGGCTCGGTTCAGAATACAATACGCTCCTAAGGGAGAGAGGTACCTACCGGACAACCCTCATCAGCTGACGTCTGACGATAGAGTAGCTGCCGTCGGCGCCGATACAGAGGTCGAAGCCCCTTTCGAGTTGTTTACCAGTAGTGGCATCCAGGACCGATATCACGCGCCCATCGAAATCTATAGACACGACCTTATGATGGAAATAGGCGCGAACGGACCTGACAGCGAGTGCCTCGTCAAGAAGATTCCGGTTGAGAAGGGCACGGTCTATGGAATTGATGCACTTTTCAAGAACAAGGAAATCCAGGGGGCGTGGGACAAACACGGTATAAGGGTGTGAACGCGAGGACCATCGAAGGAGTGGGAACATGCAACCTACCTGGCCATTCCTATCGTAGGGCTGACTCTCTGAATTGCCATTGGAATGATGGATCATTCGGCCGTACATGGGAATAACGTTGTCGAGGAAGCGGGACGCCGCGGCGCTATCAATTGCTTGCATAGCGGCTATTCCACGAGAAGAGATGGCGAGGTTAATCGATCGCTGTTGGGCGGCCGCTTGCGAAGAGGGCAAGCGCATATCTGATTTTTCTTATGAAACCGAAGAAAATCGCCTGTGTGAAGAACGCGGAATACCAGGACGAGCCTCGTAGATTTCGACAGACCAACCCATGTTCGCGAATGAGATTGCAGCGAGGCAGCCGACAGGGCCAGCGCCAACTATGACAAGCTTTCTTGTCATGGTGGGAGTACTGATGTTGAGTTTTGCAGACATGACATGACGCGATTTGTGACCGTCTCGCCTCGATCCCCACTCACTCATCTCACGCTAGTTCCGATGTAGGCAATTCTCCCTTCCCAACTCGGCATATCTCCGCACGCATTTACGGCATAAATATATCTCTTGTTTTTTTTCTTTCTTTTCTTTCTTTCTTTTTTCCCCCCCTCTCGCCTCATATTCTCGGATCAAGTACCTTCTAGGCAATCGTTTCAGATATCACGCGCTGCGTTTGCTGAGCGCTGAACCCCCGAATTTCGTAAATTTCCAAATAAAATACGCCTTGTTACTTGGTTGAACATCGCCGCACCGTAATGGGGATAGACCGGAAGTCGGTGAGGTCGCACTGCGAGTCAGTATGATCTGCAAAGGCAACCGGCGACCTGTAACAGCCAGATGGCTGGATATTAAATCAATGGTGTACGTTGTACGGTCATCATAAAAAAATTAATCACATCACAGTGCGGGAGATGCCGAAGACGAAAAGGGAGAGTTGGGAGGAGAGTACTGTGGCTTAATCCACTCCACTCTGGACTGATCACTGATGCAGTCTCTTCTTCTCGACTCTTCTTTCCGCCACAGGTTTGTTATTCCCACTAATGGGGACGTCGGCGCATCACGTGTGAAAGGTCGGTACTCTTCTGGCTCTCCAGGTTTGCTTCCGTCGAAATCAAACGCCCGTTGAAGCGCCCTCTCCCCGCAGGTGGAGAAGACCCTTGCACTTATCTCTGTGGTAATTCCTTGGGCCTTCTTCCGCAGCCTGCAGAATCTCTAGTCCAGCAAGAATTTCGCGTCTGGGGTTCCAGGCAAGCACCATCATCGATGTCCCTAATTCATTTCATCCCATCATGTCCCAACTGTCTCTTTTCATGTTCGCAGGGCTGTTCAGGGCCATCATGATCATCCACATGGAAGGGAATGGATGAACATCACTGATCATGTCAACCCCCTTCTTGCCGAGCTTTTAGGTAGAGAAAAATTCCAGTCTGTCTTGCGGCGCTGGTGCTTGGTCCTAACATGTTCTCTCGTCTTGGCCAAAGGTGCGCGCGAGACTGAGGTCGCTTGCATGGGCACTCTGACAGCCAATCTACACCTCATGATGAATATATTCTACAAGCCCACCCCCGAACGGTACAAACTACTTTGCGAGGGCATGGCTTTCCCGTCAGACCAAGTCTGTCACTTTCCATTTTGATCACCACCTCGTGTCCTTTCTCGGTTCTGACCGCACCTGTCGAAAGTACGCTTTTGCTTCCCAGGTGCAACTACATGGGCTCGATCCCAAAGATGCTATCATCGAGATGTTCCCCCGTGAAGGGGAGTTCTCCCTTCGAGAAGAGGATATTTTAGAAGTAATAGAAAAACAGGGGCCTTCCATCGCTCTCGTCATTTTCAGCGGCGTGCAGTACTACACGGGGCAATGGTTCCCGATGCAGTCGATCACTAAGGCAGCTAAGGCCCAGGTGAGGTTTTTCCCATTTCCGCCGGGGTCTCGCCCGGGCGGTCCGAGAGGTATTCCCCAACTTTTAAGAGTCAGTGCGCGGGAAGGTCCTTTTCTCATAGTCCTATTGCACATCAGCGCCTTTTACGTTTTCTAGTCCTGCTGATCGGCACAACACACAGAAATGTATTTGTGGATGGGACCTTGCCCACGCGATCGGAAATGTCCCTCTGTCTCTTCACGATTGGGACGTTGACTGGGCCGTGTGGTGCAGTTACAAATATTTAAATTCAGGTCCTGGGGGTATTGCCGGCCTGTACGTCCACGAGAAGTGGGACCAGGAAAAGCCAAGGTGCCGTAGATCCATACCTTTCTCCGGCGCAAATTTCACTGATCCCCCTACCCTGCCACAACGTTGTTTCTTACATCACATATTGCCTGGCTGTCTGACGTGCCGTACGGGCCCGTTTGCTGACATTTCTTAATTTGAAGATATGCGGGCTGGTGGGGACACGATCCCTCCACACGTTTTCTCATGCCATCCGTTTTCTCCCCTATTCGAGGGGCGCAAGGGCTGCAAATGTCCAACCCTTCTGTCCTCGGAGTCGCCTCTCTGCTTGGCTCCCTTCAGGTGTTTAAAGAAGCCGGGATGATGGGACGGTTGCGGATGCGTTCTATCGAGCTGACGGCATACCTCGGAAAACTGTTGTTCCAGTCGGCATATTTTGTTTCCACACACGAGGCGGCCATGAGATTACCCTTATGCGCCAGTTCGACTGCCCACGATCAACACCGTCGTCCTGCGTTTACCATCATTACGCCATCTGATGCGAACTCTCGGGGATCACAGCTCTCCCTTTTGTTTTTCTCGTCGGACACAGAACTGATGCATAAAGTACTCGAGGGCCTTCAGAGCCACGGTGTCATAGGGGATGAAAGACACCCCAATGTCATCAGGCTATCTCCTACAGCCTTGTACAATACAGTCCAGGATTGCGAAAACGCGGCAAAGTATTTAGAGGAAGTTCTCAAGGAGCTAGACGTCTAAAGGAATCCAAACAGTACATCATACAATTTCAAGTGCTCGACACCATGTGTATGAAGTCCCCCACAATCTGAATGTATTTTTCTGACTGAAGAATCGCGCCGTGTTCTTCGTGTAGGTCATCCCAATTTTTAAAAACTTGTCCGGTCTCCCGGAGACCCCCTTTGTGGAGGGATTGCAAGTGGTGGTACATGGCCTGGCTTTGAACGGCGTCCACCAGAGTATCTCCGTTAGAGTGAATAATGATCCACCTGACATGAGTTGCCCCCTCGCGGAGGATCATCCTGGTGGCGGAATAACGATCGTAAGTTGGCAGATCGCCAAATGTGTGGCGAATGAACCAGTCGCGATAAGTTGGGAAAGACTGGAGCAAGGCATCGATGTCATAGAGCCCCTCCGAAAAGACGACACCTCGAACAGCCCGTAAAAGCGCCGGAGGGGGCACAAGAGCCGGTTCTGCAGAGTCGAGTAGTACGCACGCAAGCATGTGTGCGCTGCAGCTGTGACCTATCAGGAATATCCGATTCGGGTCATAGGGCAGGAACTGGCATTCGTGGGGCCCAGACCAGGAAAGGATGAAAGTGAGCAATTCGAGAACGTCCTGGGCGTGTGCGGGGTGCTGCAGCTTGTTGTCTGGTTTAGTCAATCGATAATTCGGCACGGCCACCGGGGAAGACGTGTACGCGGCAAGGCTGCGTGCGAGAGCGGCGTGGTCCTTCTTATCTTCGCTTGAGTGATGGAAATAATTAAATTAGTCATCATCACATGACGTCGAGTTTATGTGGACCGCAGCGCGGCCCAGACTTACGATCGCCAAGCGCCGCCATGTACGAAACATATGAGTGGTGGTGGTGATAGTGCAGCAGTCGAGGCGCTTGAAGGTTGTGGGGGAACGTACAGGTCAAAGCAGTGTAAGGAGGGGTGGTGTGGGTCCCCCACTGGCACGGTGTAAGGAATATCCAGAAATTCGTTCATGGTGATGTCAAAGTGGACAGGGGGTATCCGGTATCCGATGAGGTGCACCGCAATCGCCACTAATACCGCAAAACGAGGCTGGCTGGCTGCTAACTACGGCGTACCGCCGGCGCGTGATCCCTTGATGACGTCACGTTGGCCTGGTAAGACGCATGCATGCGCATACGTTCGTAAGCACTCTAGCTGATTTATAAACACACGTCGCGACCCACCTCGCACCCCTCGCGCGCCTCTCCTCTCCTTTCCACACCAAAATAAAATGCCTGCCACTGGTTCCGACATCTGCAAAGTGCGCCTTTTTTCTATTCGTTTATTTTTGCCACGTCCGCGGTCTTACGAAATCCATTTCTTCCTTTTTATTGGTCAGATCCTGTACGTCGTCGCGTTGCTCCTCTTTTAGCCGTTGCTCGCTTGCGCCAACCAACGTTTCCATGCACCGTCCCCCAGCTTTGCCATCTTTCTCCCTCCCCTCGGCGTGTTCTTGGAGCGCGGGTGCCATGCTGACTTTGTACGTTCTCACCCTTCAAACTGAGATTCCGTCGCGAGTCTTGATCTCTTACTCCGTGCACAGTTGATCAATATTCTCCTCGTATGTGTTTTCATCCGTCGGAAGTTATCTCGTCGGACCACTGACGCTTCTCGCCTCCGCCTTTACGACAATAGACGATCTTGGGCTGGATGTATGCGTTCATTTATTTCGCTTCTCCTGCTGCTAACACGTTTCCTTTCAACCTAGTCCCGGCGTCATCCACGGTACGTAATGGTCCTCACCCACCTCGCCCTATCTCATGCCACCATACAGCGTTATATATCATTCTCAAGTATTGAGACCGACGGAGTATCGTACCATCCCTTTTCTCGTCGTTTTCGATTTCTCCGACTGTAGACGTTTCGTCGCTTTTCATAATTGTCCACTCATAAAGAGAATACGTGTATACATACGATCGAATGATTGAAACTCTGCTCGAGGCTTGTGTCCGCACACGCTACAATCATACAACACCGCGTGAGTAATTTCTTTCAGTCTGCATTGCTATCTTCGCCTTCCGATGACTCATCCCGATCCCCGTCGTCGTCGTCGTCGTCGTCGTCGTCCGACTCGTCACTCTCTTGTTCATCAAATTGATGGATCATGCGCGCGCCAATGATCCAGGTCTTTTGTAGGTTCTCCAATATGGTACTATTCTTGACATTTTCGCCCTTGGCCTCTGGAAGAGCGTGCCAATTTCGTATGTCCTCTTCCTCAACAATGTCGTTTTGATAAAGCGTTACAAGTATCTGACCAAATAGGTGACTGCGCGTTGAAGTCGCGCAATGGTACTAAATTGCAGTTGGCTATGAGCACAGGTCGAGGATGACCGAAAAGCCCACCTGTAAGATCGAGATTGTCTCTATGCCGTCCACGCCCCCAATGAGGTTAATCAAGGCACCCCATCGATCCACCCATTCCTTGATATCTAAGCGTTGCGCTTGGGCGTCCTCGACAAGAGGAATTCTTTCCACGATGCTGGCGACGACGGCCTCACGTACGCGGCGCAGGGGCACGTTGCTGGCCATACGGAGTGTCTTGAGCTCGACGCTAGCATTCTCGAGCGAATGTCCTTCCGAAAAGGCCCGGTCGAGCGACAAGCGGACTTCGGTCTGGAACTCCTCTTCGCCAGCCGATATAGCTGTAGCATTGAGAGCCGGGGGAGCGGATGTAACGGACGAGGACACAGAGGCGTTCTGCGAGACAGAGTCGTCGTCGTTCGTTTCGTCCGACCTTTCCTCGTCCGAGGTGATGGACCCGGGATCAGATGGGACAAATGTGTCAAAGTCGTCGCCTGGAAAGCGACAGCTGATATTCAGACCACCGCACGTCAACTCGGACCGAGACGCACCCAATCGCATCAACCGCTTATTGTTGAAACTCTCCACCTCGTCCTCGTCTACATCCTCGTCACTCTTCTGAGTGTCTCTCCGGGGCCACACGAAGGCATCCGAGCCAGGACCCAAGCTCTGCGAAAGGGAGGCTTGGCCTGCATTTTAGAGAGTGGCGCGATCAGCAATTAGGAGTTGTGGCTTGTGAGGGTGCGAAAATGCGCACTTTGCTCGGCCTCTTCGAGCTCAGAATCGGCGTCACCTTCGTCGCTCTCATCTTCGACGGATTCTCCGGTCGTCGTCGGATCGGACTTTTGCTTCCGCTTTGATACCCTATCAAAAGGCCTGAGAAGCGTACCTGGTCCGAGCTTGACGCCATCCGCCACGAGTGAGCCTCGGGCAACACTGCTACCCTTTCCGATTTGTACCCCAGAGCCAACGATGCAACTCTCGAGCACGCAATTAGGACCTATTGTTACGTTGTCGAAAAGATACGCATTACGCAAGACGGTCCCAGCGCCAATAGAGCAGCGTGCACCAATGGTAGATGCGGTGACCTGTGCTTCCTCGCGTATTTGAGTCGAAGGTCCTATGAGAGTATTGTTGCCAATCTTGCATGTTCTACAAAGCCTTGTCAGGAGACCCACGAAATTTTTCGATGAATTCAGGCACTGACCGCGAGAGAATGACAGAGTTATCTTTAGGAACATATTTGTTACCACGCAGATGATCGTAGGCATGGCCGCCTGGGTGATTGTCATCAGGTACTAGCGGGAACGTCCACCGGGAGAGGATGTCCTTGCTAGAGAAGTGCGTGTCAATGACAACCCAATGCGATACAATTGACGGGATCACGAACCTGACGGCGTCATAACTCCGCGTATCCTGGACCCGCGCAGCGTAACCCTCTTTCGCAACATAGCAGTATATGTTCTTCATGAGTAGATCCGAGGTGAGTACGCCGTGCACAAAGTCGCGCCTGATATCACCGTAATCAAAGTTATCTTGGAATAGTGAGGGTACCTGGAAGGGCGTCAGATTAGCGGTTTGTAGCACGAGAACGACGGTGGCTTGCCTCTACAGCGCATACATCTATCGAACAGTCGAGGAGGTCATAGCGAATATCAATGTTCGGATGGCCCTCGAGAATTCCCCGGGGAATTTTTGCGATGCTCCTAGGGGGGTAACCCGTGATTGGCTCATAATGCAGACATTCTGAGGTATCCTGATCAAGCAAGTACACCGCAGAATCACCTTTCGACCTCGACACCCCCTTGTCAAGACCACGATCGTTTCTGGGAGTTGTGGACGGAGCCACCACTCACCTCGTCCGGTGCGTGGACCCGCTCTCTTTAACGACCATAGTCATAATGGCATCTTTGTTGGTTTTTCGCCGCTCTTTGTGTGCGCGAACGACCTCGTCTATGCGAATGTTGCTAACCAAATCACCGGAGACAAGGACAAAGTCGCCGGTGATGATCCCGTGCGTGTAGATATCGCGCATGGCATCTCCCGGGGAAAACGTCTCCTTAGCCGTCATGACGGGCACAATTTTTAGGCCCGTCGACGGGTGCGACCATCTGGAATTCCTGTGCGTGGAGTTGTTGAGCGAGAGCAGGACAGCCTCTATTACAGACTCACTGAATTGCCACTTTCACTTGTTCGGCATGCGAGCGGCATATGACGAATATCTCCTGTACGCCTGCGAGAGCAAGGCCTTCTAACGTCCAATCCAGCAGAGGGGCATTGCAGATGGGAAGTAGACACTGGCTAACCCATTTAGAGAGTGTACAGACAACGCACACATGGCCTAAACCTTGGGTCGATCAGCAGTCAAGGGCTTGAATCGCTTGTTGAAACTATCGGCGAGAATGACGGCTTGAAGCACCTCATCCGTCTCATCGTCTGTCGATGGTTTTGACGGCATAGTGTACGAGAGTCGAGTCAGTCAGGGTCGGTGTACAAAATCAACGAGTTTTTCTCAGATCACGTGCTTTATTATTCGCGAGCCAAAAAAACAAAAATTGAACCAAAATGTGAACATAATCCTTGAAACATAAGCCTTGAATGACTGGTTTACAAAGAAAATGCACGAATCAGAGAGCAACGACCCCAGGGTAAAAGGGGAAACAAGGGTATCAAATAGAACGTAGGATCGCCATTAGTCAAAGGAGTTGGGGACGGATCAAGTTAAAACATGTCATGTATGCATGAGAGTCAAAACGAGATCCGAACGTAAACTATGCAATACTTGAGTTGAGCAGAATGGATCAGAAGAGAGCGGACATGGATATCCAAAAGGCATAAAGATGGGTTAAAAGATGAGACGTAGACCAAATCCTGCCACAATCATGATAGTCATTCAGTGATAAAAACCCTTATGCCCTCACGCTGCTGCAGCGACCACAGGAGCGGCGGGAGGAACTTCCGTCTTGGGTTCTTCAGCAGGAGCCGGAGCAGTCTCGGCAGTTGTGGAAGCAGGATTTTCCAAAGGCGCAACTGGAGCAGGCTCGTCAATCTTCGGCGGGTTCTCATCCACCTTAGCTGGGGTAGTGGTCTCCATCTTCTTGGTTTTGAAGAGATCGCCAACGCGCGAAGACAATCGGCGCCCAACCTTCGCAGCGGTCTGCCTGACGTCCCTCCTCTCCACTTTCTTCTCCTCCTTCTGCCGAAACCATTAGGCCCAAATCATATGTTTAAGAATTTAAACCCACCGCCTCTTCCTTGGGTGCCTCAGGATCACAAGTCTCAGCGGGTGCCTCCGAAGGTCCCCTATGAAATCCATGAACACGAAAGGATAGACTAGGTGATGTTGTATAACACGACTCACAACTCCTTCGCAGCCTCCTCGGCCTTAGGAGCGTCAACCTGGGGGGCGTCTTCAGTCTTAGGAGCTTCATCAGGCTTAAATGAACGAATGTATCAGTCAGGGAACACAATACCACAACGCTCGTCCTCACCTTGACTTCTTCCTTCTTCTCCTTCTTGGGACTCTTAGGAGCCTTTATCTTCTTATCATTTTTGAAGGGAGCTAGAATCTTTGCAATGAGGGAAGGACTCTTCGGGGGATCCTCCTTCTTGGCATCCGCGGGCGAAGCCTCAGACTGACGGTCCAAAGGTGTTAAGTAACATGATGAAACTATTTGAAATTAATAGTACGTACAGGTTTGGCATCGTCGGTAGCAGGTTCTGCATCATCCTGAGAGAAAGTAAAAAGGGTATGAATTAGCAGAGAAACAACAAGGAGGATGATAACCTACCTGAACTGCTTCTGTTTTCGCAGCCTCCTTGTATAAAAATTAAGGGGACAACGTAATGTGGCATACAAAGGAAAATCTTACAGGAGCCGCAGTATCCTCAACTTTGGGAACTTCAGGAGCGGGGGCAGATGAGTCGGTGACAGGGGCAGTCTCAGTAGGCTGAGACTCCTCGACGGCGACAGCGGGAGTGGCAACAGGTTCAGACATTACAATGGAGATAAATGGGAACTACACGGGCAAGCAGTGAGAAAAGTAAAAGAGACTGTGAAAGAATGAAAGCGGGTACGAACGGGGAGGTATTATAGACGAAAGAGAGAAGGGGAAGGCTCGGCCGGTAGGTGAGAAGAGAAGAGAGAGGAAGAGAGAGAGAGGTAAGGTCGGCTGAGCCAGTTTGAGCCCCCTCTTATTCGTGTTTGGCTCCGCGCGCCAACCAAACAACGGGTGACCAGAACTCTATTTCTTCCCTATCGCCCAATTAAGGCTAATCCCACTGCCCCTTTTAACAATTTAACCCCCTCCTGGGCCCGCAAGTGAGCTCATTTTTCCCTCTCCTGGATTCCTCCTCAGACATAAACTGGCCTCTGTGATGTGCCAGAGACGGGAGGGGAAACAGAATGAAAAAAAAAAACAAAGATGCAAATAATATAAAAATGAAAGAAAAAAAAACAAGGATGG
>Ga0137390_10005312_pt1 | contig 10854 bp, 7 predicted proteins | sample 15con2h24AmetaG_FD_104937 | JGI IMG/M metagenome (GOLD analysis project Ga0137390, IMG submission 104937) | Vadose zone soil microbial communities from Angelo Coast Range Reserve, California, USA - 15con2h2.4A metaG | ecosystem: Environmental > Terrestrial > Soil > Vadose zone > Saprolite... | reverse complement strand
TGACAAGCCTCACCTGCGCGAGCCGGGCGCGTGCGAGCGCGAAGGACGGGTCCATCTGAATGGCTTTCCGGTAGAGTTGTTCGGCGATCGCCAAGTTGTCGGGCTGATTTCCCGGTCGATTGGCGTACTCGAGCCCTCGGAGGTAGAAGTCATACGCTTCGGTGCTCTGCGTCGGCTTGCGGGCGATCTGTTCCTCCTGTACCGCTGAGAGCCGCGCGTGGAGTGCGCCGGCAATCTCCTCGGCAACTGCCGTCTGGATATCGAAGACGTCGGTCACGTCGCGATCGTAGCGATCTCCCCACATCTGCCGATCGCTGCGCGCGTCGATGAGCTTCGCCTCCACGCGGACGCGATTCCCGGACCGCTGCACGCTTCCCTCTACGATGGACGAGACACCCAGCGCATCGGCAATTTCGCGCAGGTTGCGTCTGCCCCCCTCCTTGTACTGCAACACAGAGGTGCGCGAGATGACTCGCAGGTCGCCGATTTTGCCCATCTGCCGGAGCAGCTCGTCGTGGAACCCTTGCGCGAAGTAGGCGTTCTCCTCGCCCGCGCTTAAGCTGGCGAACGGCAGCACGGCGATGGATTGGATGCGCGGTAGACGCGCTCTTAACAGCCGGTCATGCCAACTGCTGACAGCGAGGCCGACCAACGCTGCGAGCAACACGAGCGCTAGGGACCATCGCCAAATCGCGGGAGGACGGCGCGTGAGCTCCTTCAGCAGCTGGTCCATCGACTCGTAACGTTCCTCTCGCGCTGGATTCAAGCCGCGCAGAAGCACCTTCCGGACGCGAGCGGGGAGTCGGACTGCACTCGGCGCTTCTTTCACCCTCTTTTGCTCCATCTGATTGAGAAGCGCCGTCACGGTCTCGCCCGAGAAGGGCAGCTCGCCATACAGCCCCTGATACAACGCCGCGCAAAAGCTGAACTGGTCCGTCCTCGCGTCGGCGAGCTGGCCCTTGAGCTGCTCTGGCGCCATGTAAGCGGGAGTCCCCATCACCTTCCCCGGCTCGCTTACGGCAACGTCGAGCTTTCCGGCCCGCGCCGAGCGTCCATTCCCGGTTATTGCGGAATTGCCTTCGACGGCGTGTGCCGCACGGGCGAGTCCGAAGTCGAGCACGCGTACTCGCCCATCGTTGCCCACCAGCACGTTGTCTGGTTTGAAATCGCGGTGGATAATACTCGCTGCATGGGCAGCCGCCAGGCCTCGGCCCGCTTGCGCGAAGTTGCTGACAACTTCGCGCCAGGGCCTCTTCTTCGCTGAGAGCCACTCGGCGAGCGTGCTCCCATCGACGTACTCCATCGCAATGAAAACTTGCTCCCCGAATGTGCCCACGTCGTGGACGGCAATCACGTTGGGGTGCGACAGCCGAGCCATGGCTTGCGCCTCGCGCAACAGCCGGACTCGCCCCTCGCTGGCAGACACGGAGTCCGACACCATCGGGGGCAGCATCAGCTTAATCGCTATCTTTCGGTCCAGCTCCGGGTCATGGGCGGCGTAGACCACTCCCATTCCGCCGCCTCCGAGCTTTTCGGTGACGACATAGCGTCCCAAAATCTTGCTGGCACCCTCAGGCCAATCCTTTCTCTCATCAGCCGCGCGCTCTCGCTCGCGCGCCGCCAGAATTTCATTGGCCAAATCAGACGGAGGCTCGGCGAGAAAGCCATGCGCCTGCTCATGCGAGCGCAGCAGGGACTCGAGCTTCGTCCGCAATGCCTCGTCACCGTCGCACGCCTCATCCAGAAAACGTCCCCGTTCGCTGGGTTCCCGTTCCAAGGCAAGGTCAAGCAGTTTGTCGATTTGCCGAAAACGCTCTGGCGTCATTGCGCTTGCCCCTGCCGAAGCTCGTCGTAGAGCCACGCTCTGGCCTTCGCCCATTCTCGGTTCACGGTGACGGGCGAAATCGCCAGGACATTCGCCGCCTCGTCGATGCTCAAGCCGCCGAAGTACCTCAGCTCCACAATCTGGCTTTTTCGAGGGTCCAGCAGCGCGAGTCGGCTCAGCGCTTCGTCTATCGCCAGGAGCTCAGCTCCTCGGTGCTCGGAGACAATCAAGGCGTCATCCAGCGACACTTTCACCGCATTGCCGCCGCGCTTTGCGTAACCGCGCTTGCGCGCGTGGTCCACCAGCACGAAGCGCATCGCGCGCGAGGCGACGGACAGGAAGTGAAACCTATCCTTCCAATCCATTCGTTGCACGTTCGCCAATTTCAGGTACGCCTCGTTCACCAAGTCCGTCGTTTGCAGAGTGTGTCCAGGCGACTGCCGGAGCAGGTGTCGTCTGGCCAGCCGGCGCAGCTCTCGGTAGACGACGGGCATCAGCTGGTCGAGCGCTGCGCGGTCTCCGCCTCGAGCCTGAGCCAGCAGCTGGGCCACGACTGGTCCCGAGCGCGTCATGCCCCTCCTTGCCCACGCACTGCACCGCCGGTACGACCACTTCTTATCGCAGGCGAGAGCCGGACAGCAAATCAGCAGCCCGATGATAGGAAACTGCCGCACTTCTCGTTTTTACGTTTCTAGAGGCGCTTCTGTAACGGCTGCACCTGGAACCGCCTGCAAACAGACCAAAAGGAGGACCTGATGCGGATGGCGAGAGTCTTCGTAGGGCTGGTGGCGCCCGGGAGCTCACAGATGAAGCGTTTGCTTTTGGGGATGGCGAGCGTCGGACTTTGCTTGAGCACTGGTGGGCAGGCGAAAGCGGATTACACGTTTAGATATCCGATCGACCCGCCCGGCTCGATCCGCACGGAAACCCAAGGGATCAACACCAGAGGCGACATCGTTGGATTTTACGAGGATGCCGACCACATAGTCCACGGCTTCCTGCTCATCGGCGAAGAGTTCACGTCTTTCGACGTGCCCGTGAGCGGCACGACCTGGACCCAAGGCTCGGGAATCAACGACTCGCGGGACATCGTCGGGCGTTACATTGCTGGCGGACAACAGCACGGTTACCTGCGACATATTGATGACACCTACGAGCTGCTCGACGACCCACCGGAGGGCCATTCTCCCCAACCGTATGCGATCAACAACTCCAGCGATATCGTGGGGAATTTCTTCGATGAAACCGACGGCATAACCCGCGGCTTCCTGCTGAGCGGGGGAAAGTACACCAAGATTGCCCCGCCCGGCTCGACATTCGCCCTCGCCCAAGGGATCAACCGCTTTGGCCTCATCGTTGGGGTTTATGAGCTCGACGGCAGACGCCACGGGTTCGTGCGGCTAAGCGGAGGGCGCTTCATCTATCCACCCGACTATCCGCCGGACCGAGAGCGTGCGTCGAGGTTGACCAGTAACGTTGGGATCAACGACCCCGGTCAGATCTCAGGGTCTTTTATTGACGCTGATGGCGTACGTCACGGCTTTGTCAACGAGTACGGGCAGTACACCACGATCGATCCCCCCGGCGGGATCACTGTCTTTGCCAGTGGGATCAATGCCTCGGGTTGGATTGTCGGTCCGTATACTGAAGCCGCTACCGGCATAATCCACGGCTACCTCGCCAGGCCCGTCCCCGAACCAGGCCCGGGCGCTGCTTCCAATCGATTGGGACTACGATGACACCGCGCCTTCTGGCCCTCGGTTTCCTGCCGCGCGGCGGTGAATTCGCCCCGTTTGCGCTTCTAAGTACGAATACCTCACTTTCCCAACACCACAGAAGGGCTTCACCGATGAACCGTTTGCTTTTGAGGATGGCGGCTCTCGGACTTTGCCTGGGCGTTACGGGACAGGCGGAGGCGGATTACACGTTTAGAACGCTCAATTATCCCGACTCGACTTTCACCGAAGCCCATGGGATCAACAGCTTCGGTCATATCGTGGGAGCTTACGACGATGTCAATCATAGAAGACACGGCTTCCTTCTCATCGGGGACTGCTACACCTCGTTTGACGTGCTCGGTTCGACCCTTACCGGAAGCGGAGGGATCAACGACTCATGCGAGATTGTGGGGCGTTACATTAATGCTGACGGCATCCAGCACGGCTACAAGCGGTTGAGCGATGGCATCACCTACGAGCTGCTGCCCGACCCACCGGATGGGACCTCTCCTGAGCCCTATGCGATCAACAACTCCGGCCAGATCGTGGGTTGGTACCTTGCTGGGGGTACAACCCACGCCTTCCTGCTGAGCGAAGGTAACTACATGAGGATTGAACCGTCGCCCGGCTCCCCCTATACCCTCGCCGAAGGGATCAACAACTTCGGCATAATCGTGGGAAGTTACACAGACCTTGCCGGCAGAGTTCACGGCTATGTGCGGCTGAGCGGGGGCCGCTTCATCTATCCGCCCGATGTACCCGACTTGATTTTGACCAACACCATTGGGATCAACGACCTCGGCCAGATCTCGGGAACGTACAGAGACGCTGACGGCATACGCTACGGCTTCGTGCTCGAGTACGGACAGTACACCACGCTCCACCCGCCACCCGGCGCGATGAATGTCTTTGCCAGTGGGATCAATACCTCCGGTTTGATTGTTGGTCCGTATACTGAAGCCGCTACAGGCAGAATCTACGGCTACCTCGCCACGCCCCTCCCCGAACCAGGTCCTGGCGCTACTTCCAATTGCTTGGGTGCACAATGACACCGCGCCTACTTATTCTTGGCATCGTGCTGAGCTTACAAGCTCGGGCTGAAGACAAAACCTTCACGACGATTGATGTTGACCAAGCCATTCTGACCCGCGCCATCGACATCAATGCCGACGGCGACATCGTAGGGCGGTACGACACCGTCGACAACGTGATCCATAGCTATTTGCTCCGACCGGGCCAAAACTCCAGCGAGAGTGACTTCACTTCGATTGATTTCCCGGACGCGGTGGCCACCGGGATGGGCGGGGTCAACGGTTGCCGAGACATTTCGGGATGGTACAGACAGGCTGGTGGTCAGATCCGTGGCTATCTGTTGCACCAGGGCGAATTCGGTTTAGTTGATTTCCCGGGCGCTGTCTTCACACAGCCTACGAAGATCAACGATCGCGGCGATATCGTGGGGTGGTATGACAGCGCCGACGGCCACCATGGCTTTCTTTTGAGCGAGGACGGTTTCTCCTCGATTGATCGACCCGACGCTCTTGCCACTCGGCCCAATGGGATCAACTGTCACGGCGACATCGTGGGATTCTATACGAGTCCCGAGGATCATCGAGACCATGCCTTTCTGCTGCGCGGCGGCGAATTCACTTCCATCGATTCTCCCGGTTCAATCCGCAGCGAAGCCACCGGGATTAATCCTCGCGGTGACATCTCGGGACACTACACCGACGCCGACAATGGGACGCACAGCTATCTCCTGAGGCGAGGACAGTTTCATTCGTTCGATTTCCCCGACGCGATCGCGACTCGCGCGATCGGGATCAACGCCCGCGGGGAGATCGTTGGGTACTACGACGGTGCTGACCATGTGCATGGCTTTCTGCGAAGCAGCAAAGGCGACGAGCGCAGTAACGTCAATCAGGACGCTGAGCACGACGACAACCTGAGGCAGTGCCCACCAACTGCGTGCTCTCGCTTCTCCGACACCGCGGCGGGGTTTCACCGAAACAGGGCGCCTTTCTTCTAGGTGCCAATCGCCCTGCCCTTCCAACAGTTGACGATGAATTTGTTTGGGAATGTTTGACCATGTTGTGGAGGAAACCGCATGAAACGCCGAACAGCTTGGTGTTTTGGTTTGTTGTTTGCTTTGCAAATGGCCAGCGGACCGAAGGCCGTCGCGGCCGTCCACGCCCTATTTGATCTGCGTAGTCCTGCAACAGGTCCGTTCCCCAGCGACTGGTTCGCGGTCACCGCCCACAGCAACAACACGCGGCTACGGGTGCAACTGCCGCTGCCGGACTGCCAGGTGCGTCTGTCGGACTGCGAGGACCTGGATGTCATCAACACGCTCGACGCCTTCAGCCTGCAGCCGCGGCTTTCGATCCCGTTCGACGGCCCGATCGATGTAACGGCGGTGAGCAGCGACACGATCTTTCTCATCAGCCTGGGCAGCACCTTGGGCGACGACGACGACAGCGACGCTAGCGGCCGCGTCATCGGAATCAATCAGGTGGTCTGGGATCCCGAGGCCAACACGCTTCACGTTGAATCCAACGATTCTCTTGATCAACACACGCGCTACGCCCTCATTGTGACTCGAGGCATGCTGGACCAGTTCGGCCACTCGATTGAGGCGACAGAAGCCTTTCGACGCTTCAGGCAGCACGTGCGAGGTGATTACGGACGGGCACTTCAGGCAGCAATCCGCGCCGCTCGCGGAGTAGGGATTGACGAGCGCGAGATTGTCGCCGCGAGCGTCTTCACTACGCAAAGCGCTACGGCAGTCCTTGAAAAGATCAGAGACCAAATCAAAGCAACCAATCCGGAGCCTGCGGACTTTCTTCTGGGTCCAAACGGAGCCCGGACCGTGTTCCCGTTGAACGAGGTGACCAACATCACGTTCAACCAGCAGACCCACGTAAAAGGACCGCTTGAACCCGTCCGTAACCCCATCGAGTACGTGCGCGACACCTTCCCGGGCGCGGTGGGCACGATTGCGTTCGGAAAGTACAACTCCCCCGACTACGAGGCACACCCAGGAGAATACATCCCGCCGATCGGGACCCGCACCGGGAGACCGGCAGTGCGAGGGAGTAACGAGATTTACTTCAATCTTTACCTGCCATCAGGCCCCAAGCCCGCGGAGGGATGGCCAGTGGCAATTTTTGGCCACGGAAACGGGGCCAGCAAGAACTTCACCTCCGCGGCTCCGGGATCTGGAAACGTGGCCGCCACAATGGCGGCGCATGGGATCGCGACCATCGCCATCAACGCTGTCGGCGCCGGTTTCGGCCCGGATAGCACGCTGAGCATTGACCGAACTGGCGGCGAGTCGGTGACCTTCTCCGCGGGCGGCCGCGGTTTCGACCAAAATGGCGATGGCAGGATTGACGCCAGCGAGGGCCTAAGCAGCGCCCCGCCGCGGACGATCCTCCTTGTGACCGAGGGCATCCGGCAAACAGTCGTGGACCTGATGCAACTCGTCCGGGTGATCGAGACGGGAATGGATGTAGATGGCGACGGATTCTCAGACCTGAACTCATCGCGCATCTACTACTTCGGATGGTCCTTGGGCGGCATCTACGGAACGGTCTTCCTCAGCGTCGAGCCGCGGGTGCAGGTAGGAGTCTTCAATTCACCGGCCGGACCGATCATCGAAAGACAACGGCTTTCAGTGTTCCCGGGGTTGGGTCGGGAACTACTCGGCCAGTCGCTCGCTTTGCGTACTCCGTGGCTCCTCAATGCGCCCGGGATCACGAGCCTGGGTGGAGTGGCCGTGAACCCACCACACTTCAATGAGAACTTCCCACTCAGGGATGGCATCCCGCTCCGCGTTCGGCTGGCGGACGGAACAAGCCAGGATATCCAGTCGCCGGTCACCAACACCGTAACGGGAGCGATGGCGATCCAAGAGGTGGTCGAGAACGCCAAGTGGGTCTCGGACTCCGGCAATCCCGTCGCGTACTCGCCCCACCTTCGCAGAGACCTGCTCGCTGGAGTACCCACCAAGTCGGTGATCTATCAGTTCGGTAAGGGAGACCAGATAGCCCCCAACCCAACCGCGACGGCGATTGTGCGCTCAGGAGATTTGGCCGACAGAGCAACGTTCTACCGCCACGACTTGGCCTTTGCCGAGAATCCTACGTTGCCGACGCAGCCACATGGGTTCATGGTGAGAATTGAGATCCCGGCCTTCAGGGCAATCGCCCTCGGTGCCCAAGAGCAGATCGCGGTCTTCTTTGCGACGGGCGGCGAGGTGATCATCCACCCAGAGCCGGCGCGCTTCTTCGAAGTGCCAATCGTCCTGCCACTGCCGGAGGACCTGGGCTACATCGTCCCGTGAACCAGTGTGACATCAAGACACCTTCCGACAAACACCTTTCAACGATGTAGCTACCGCGGGATGAGGGCAACATGCGAACACAGTTGACAACGTACTTGCTGATGTTTGGCCTTGTGCTGGGCGTAAGCGGGATGTCGCGAGCCGACGACGATCCCGAAAATAAAGACATAGCCTTTTTGACGATCGACGTCCCGGGTGCAACCACCACCTTTGCCAATGACATCAATTCCCGCGGTGACATCGTAGGAAGATACATTTCTGCTGGCGGGCAAAGCCATGGGTTTTTACTCAGCGGAGGCGAGTTCACTACCATTGATGTGCCCGGCTCCATCTTCCTCGCTGTCCGAGGAATCAACTCTCGCGGGGACATCTCGGGAATCTATGACGATTTGAAATCGAGGCGTCATGGATTTGTGATCAGGGACGGCCATTTCAGGTCAATCGATTATCCCGGTGCGACTCTCACGAGCGCCAATGGGATGAACGATAGAGGTGACGTCGCCGGGCGATACGTCACCGAAGACGGCCGAGGCCATGGTCACGTGCTGAACGCAGCTGACGAGTTCAGAACGATTGACTTTCCGAACGCTGTCGACAACGAAGCCAACGGCATCAACAATCGCGGCGTCGTTGTGGGACGATATGTCATCGCCGGCACGACCTACGGCTATCGGTGGGACGACGGAGCATTCACGCAGATCGACATTCCCGGCGCCGTTTTTACTTGGCCGCATCGAATAAGCCCTCGCGGCGATATCACCGGACCCTATGACACTGCGGACGGTAGGCGACATGGGTTTCTACTTAGTCGCCATGGTCGCGTGACTACGTTTGATGTCCCGGAGGCCATCGTGACCTTTCCCTCTGGCCTCAACCCGCAGGGGGACATCGTCGGGAATTACACTGATGCGGACGGGCGCACCCATGGGTTTCTGTGGATCAGGGGCGAACGCGACGACCATGGGGACTCTGAAGACGGGGCCGACTGTCAGAAAAATTGAAATGCGCTGAGGTCGAACGCCGGCGCGCGACTCGAACCACCCTCAAGTGGAAGGGAAACACTCATGTTGAAGCAACTTGTGATTCACGGACGGCTTGCCCTCCTGGTGCTGACACCTGCTCTGCTCTTTGCCCAACCAGCACTGGCGAAGCACGAACTCTATGTTGACGCGGCCGCGAAGGAGAACGGGGATGGAAGCCGCGAGCATCCCTTCTGGCGCATCACCGATGGCGTCGTGGCCGCGCGGGCGCTCAGGCAGCACCATCACCATCACAGCATCACTCTCCACGTACTGCCGGGCAACTACGTCGGCAGTTATGACCCAGACCATTTGGCCGGCAATCCGAGGCTGGAACTGCTGCCCATCATCGTCAATGTTTCGAACCTCAGCCTCGAGGGCGGAACCGAGCTCGATGAGGATGAGGATGGCCTGCCCACGGGCACCTATCCACTCGAGAGTGAGACGTTCCTCACTACCGATCTCCACTTGAGCCCCGGGCAGACACTTCTCTTGATCGCAACCACCACCGATGGGATGGCTGGTAACGGGGTCAGCGTGAGCGGATTCGTCATGGACGCTCAGGAGTCCTCTTCGTCGGAGCTCGGCTTCGACATCTATGCCGATCGCGTTTCCGACTTCTCTATCCATCACAATCTTCTTCGGCACGGCGGGACAGCGGGCGGAGGAACGCGTTTGGCCTCCGGCTCCTTCGAGGCAAACTTCCTCGCATCTATGGTCGATGTGGGCATCTTTGCCACCGGAGGAAGTATGGTTTATCCCGCGACCGTGACCGTGCGGCGCAATCGCTCGATAGGAATTGTCGGTGGGACAAGCGTAACGGCGGTGGCGAGTTTCTACCCATTGCAGCTTGGAGCGAACCCGTTGATGCTCGAACCGCTGCAAATGACCTACGATCGCAACAATCCGGAGGATTTGCGAAACATCCCGGATAAGCTCGAGGCGACGATCGAGGGTAACGACTTCAGTAACAACAACTTTTTCGGGCTGCGGTTCTTTTTCTATCCGCCTACCCGCTACAGCACGGTGGATGCGACGCAGCCGATGACAGGTTTCGTGAACGCTACAGTTCGCGACAACAGATTCAACCGCAACGCGGACCATGGAATCGACGTCGATGCGGGCTTTGCTTCCAGGAACAACCCTCGCCAGTTTACAGGCACGTTCGAAGGCACGTTCGAGCACAACGCCCTTATCGACAACCGCCGCAACACGTCCCTGTTTGACTTCACGCATAAAGGAGTGACGTTGGGGCTCCAGCCCCGAGAGTCTTGGAAATATATGCAGGAGTCGACTTTCCAGGTGACCGACCTGGACGGAGAGCTGGCGGGATTCGACTACGACCATCTACTTGAGGACCCATTCGATGGCAGTCCCGTTATCGGCAATGTGCTCATCTACAACGGGACGGTACAGCCGAACGGATTACAGCTCACCCCGCGCCGTTGAGAACGTAGTCAACATTTCTTCAAACGTAATTCGAGCGAAAGAGATTCACATGAACACGCTAATCTACAGCTTGTCCGGTAATTGAGGCCATGCACCGCTAAGACTGGGCGCGGCGCATCGAAATCCCGCAAGGAGAATGATCGCTTACGACAGGGGATCGACAGGCTCGCTGTCCTATGGCACTTCGGAGAGCGTGAATTTCAGGAGGGAGGACACGCATGACGAAGAAACACGGGCGGGGCCAGGGGGAGCTGATTCCTCGCTCGAAGAGACCGACCATTCCGATCGAGTCGTCTCACCAGCTGGTGGTCCTGACCGAGGAGCTGAATTGGGACGAGCTGTTGGACTTAGCCGAGGAAATTCGTTCCGCGAAAGTGAAGAACAATGCCGGACGCCCGCCGCATCTTCGTGCGCTGGTGGGGGCGTTGCTCCTCAAGGCCACCAGAGACCTCACCTTCCGTCAGGCAGAAGACCTCATTCGATACTACGCACCGGCGC
>Ga0137390_10005305_pt1 | contig 10864 bp, 10 predicted proteins | sample 15con2h24AmetaG_FD_104937 | JGI IMG/M metagenome (GOLD analysis project Ga0137390, IMG submission 104937) | Vadose zone soil microbial communities from Angelo Coast Range Reserve, California, USA - 15con2h2.4A metaG | ecosystem: Environmental > Terrestrial > Soil > Vadose zone > Saprolite... | reverse complement strand
CAAGCAGCCGCCTGAGCCCATTCTCGAGCCCGACCTGCCCGTGATCGACACTCACCATCATCTGTGGGAGCGGCCGGACCATCGCTATCTGTTGCACGAATTCCTCGACGACATCCGCACCGGCCACAACGTGGTCGCGACGGTCTTCATGGAATGCCATTCCATGTATCGCGCGAGCGGTCCGGAGGAGATGCGGCCGGTGGGCGAGACCGAATTCGTCGCCGGCGTCGCCGCCATGAGCGAGAGCGGCCAGTACGGGGCCCCGCGCGTGGCCGCCGGCATCGTGGGCTTCGCCGATCTCACCCTGGGTGATCGCGTCGAGCCCGTGCTGGAGGCGCTCGTCGCGGCCGGCGGCGGGCGGTTCCGCGGCGTGTGTCACTCGGCGGCCTGGGACGCCAGCGACGTGATCGGCAACAGCCGCACGGCGTCGGGCCCGCATCTCATGAAGCAGACGGACTTCCGCGCGGGCCTTCGCCGTCTTGCCAAGCTTGAACTCTCCCTCGACGCGTGGGCGTTTCACCCCCAGCTCGGCGAGGTCGTGGACCTGGCGCGGGCTTTTCCGGAGGCGAGCATCGTCATGGGGCACGTGGGCGCCCCGCTCGGCTACGGCCCCTATGCCGGCAAGCGCGAGGAGGTGTTCGCGACCTGGAAGGCGGGCGTGACCGATCTGGCCAGGTACGACAACGTGGTGATGAAGCTCGGCGGCATGATGATGCGCCAGGCCTCGTTCGACTACCGGACGGCGCCTGCGCCCCCCACCTCGGCCGAGCTGGCGGCGCTCTGGCGCCCCTACATCGAGACGTGCATCGAGCTCTTCGGCCCGGACCGGTGCATGTTCGAGAGCAATTTCCCCGTGGACAAGATGGGAATCGGCTGGGCGGCTCTGTGGAACGCGCTCAAGCGCATCGCGGCCGGAGCCTCGCCCGATGAGAAGCGCGCGATGTTCAGCGGCACGGCGCGCCGGGTCTATCGACTGAACTGATAAGGGAGGAGAGCCATGCCGCTTGATCCGCAGGCGCAGAGTCTGGTCGACGCGATGGCCAAGCTGAACCTCAAGCCGATCGAGGACTCGACACCCGAGGAGGCGCGCGAATCCATGCGCTCCCGCACTGCCGGCCTCGGGCCCTTCGAGGACGTCGCCGCGGTGACCGAACATCGCGTGCCCGTCTCGGGCGGCGAGATCACCACGCGCCTGTACGTCCCGGCCGGACCTGGCCCGCACCCCGCGCTCGTCTTCTATCACGGAGGCGGCTGGGTGATCGGCGATCTCTACACGCACGACGGCATCTGCCGCTCCCTCACCAATGCGGCCGGGTGCATCGTGGCGAGCGTGGACTATCGGCTCGCGCCCGAGTCCAAGTATCCGGTCGCCGCCGAGGATTCCTACGCGGCGCTCTGCTGGCTCGTCGCGAATGCGGCCCGGCTCGGCATCGATCCACGTCGCGTGGCGGTGGGTGGGGACAGCGCGGGCGGCAACCTCTCCGCGGTGGTGGCGCTGATGGCGCGGGACCGCAAGGGGCCGGCGCTCGTCTACCAGGCGCTCATCTATCCGGTGACGAACCACGATCTCGACACGCCCTCGTATCACGAAAACGCGACCGGCTACGTGCTCACGCGGGAGGCGATGCGCTGGTTCTGGCGTCACTACTTGGAGCGCGCAGAGCAGGGAGGGGAGCCGCTTGCCTCGCCGCTGATCGCGCCGAGCCTGGCCGGACTGCCGCCCGCGCTGGTGATCACGGCCGCCTGCGATCCGCTGCGCGACGAGGGCGAAGCCTATGCCGCCCGGCTGCGCGATGCCGGCGTGCCCGTGACACTGACGCGGTACGACGGCATGTTCCACGGTTTCCTCCGCATGACGCGCTTTCTCGACAAAGCGCGCGCCGCGGTGGACGAGGTGGCGGGATCACTGCGGAAGGCGTTTGGGTAGGGCGCCCGATGGCGGCTGCTCGTATTGCGCTCCTCGGTGCCTTGCTACAGCGCACGGCAGACGAGCGCTCAGCGATCGAATTCGTGAGCCGCCCATGAAGATCGACGTCTTCCCGCACATCCTGCCGAAGAGATACTTCGACCGCCTACTCGCGGTGGCCCCACCGGGGATGGCGCTTCAGAAGCGCATGTCAGGGATCCCCGTGCTCGTGGACCTCGACCTGCGCTTCACCATGATGGATCGCTGGGATGGCTACGTCCAGGTGCTCACCCTCGCCAATCCTCCGATCGAGGTGGTGGCTCCGCCTGCCGCCAGTCTCGACCTGGCGCGGCTCGCCAACGACGAGATGGCGGCCATCGTCGCGCGTCACCCCGACCGCTTCCCCGGCTTCGTCGCCTCGCTGCCCATGAACAACCCCGACGCCGCCCTCGCCGAGCTGGAGCGGGCGATCGACGATCTCGGCGCAACGGGCGTGCAGGTGTTCAGCAATGTCAACGGGCGACCGCTCGATCTGCCGGAGTATCAGCCGATCTTCGCCCGCATGGCGGAGCGCCGGCGGCCGATCTGGATGCACCCGGCCCGGCCGGCGACGGTCGCGGACTACGCGGGGGAGCCGCGGTCGAAGTACGACCTCTGGTGGGCCTTTGGCTGGCCGTACGAGACGAGTGTGGCCATGGGGCGCCTGGTCTTCTCCGGCCTCTTCGATCGCTACCCCGAGCTCGTCATCATCACGCACCACCTGGGCGCGATGATCCCGTTCTGCGAGGGGCGGATCGGGGGCGGGCTCGATCAGCTCGGGGCCAGGAGCGATGACCCCGACGACGGCGGCGCGCTGGGGCGGCTCGCCCGGCGGCCCCTCGACTACTTCCGCATGTTCTACGGCGATACCGCCCTCTTCGGGGCGTGGCACGCCATGGAGAGCGGGCTGGCCTTCTTCGGCGCCGATCACGTGCTGTTCGGCACCGATTTCCCCTTCGACCCTGAGGGAGGCCCGGGGTTCATCCGCGACACCATCGCCGCCATGGAGCGGATGCGGGCCAGTGACCTGGACAAGGCGAAGATCTACGAGGGCAACGCGCGCCGCCTCCTCCGCCTCAAGCCTGCCTGACGGCCTACGCCAGACCCGAGGCGCAGCCGGCCGAGCCGACGGCGGGCCGCACCCTCCCGCGCCTCTACGAAGTACGGAACGCGTTCACGGCGGTGACCAGCGCGGGCGTGCCGCCGAAGAGATACGCCACTTCCACCGCTTCCAGGACTTCCGCATCCGACGCGCCGGCGGCGCGGGCGCGATTGGCGATCGTCGCGACGCCGTCGGGATGCGAGAGCAGCGCGTCCACGATCATCGTCATGAGGATCTTGTACTTCGCCGGAATGGCGCCGTCTCTCAGGATGCGCTCGCGCTGCGCCAGGTAAGACGTGGCGAACTCCGGGTCACGCTGCTGCAGCGCCTGAATCCACGGGGGCACGGTCGGTTGAGCCATGGGCTCCTCCTCTTTCAGGATGGTGACTACACCGGCAACTTGTCACCGTCGGGCGGCGCGGCGACTTCAAACGCGTTGACGACGCCCGACAGGAACGCGAAGTAGTTCGCGGCCGCCGTCATCTCCACCATCCATTGCTCGTCGTGCCGGCCCTTGAGCGCGTCGAACGCTTTCTGATCCACCTTGTTCGTGCGCATGAGCTGCCGCACGTAGGTCACGAGATCCCGCTCTTCCGCGGGCAGCGTGCCCGCGTCGCCGTTCGCGCGGAGGAGGTCGATGACGTCCTCCTCCAGACCGTTGCGGCGCGCCGCGCCGACTTGTGCCGACCAGACGTACGCCGCTTCGCGCTCACGCACGGCGGCGAGGATGGCGACGGAGCGGAGCTTCGCGTCGACCACGCTTCCATCGCGAAAGAAGGTGACGAGCGGCAGGAGGCGCTCGGCCAGATTGGGACTGTGGAGCAGCATGCTGAACGGCCCGCGGACGCCGCCGAAGATTTTCTCGACGGCGTCGACGACAGCGTGGTGTTCGGCGGAGACATCGGCTTTGCCTGTGATGGGCTTGATGCGGGGCATGCGGAGCTCCTTTCGGGAGGCGGGCTTCGTGCGGGGAGAGTGTATCCGAAGCGTGACGTTGATCGGTCAGTGGACGTTCCCGCCGCCATCCACCAGGAGCGTCTGCCCGGTGATGAAGTCACTGTCATCGGAGGCGAGGAAGACGAACGTGCCCACGAGGTCGCGCGGCACCTCGGCCCGTTTCAGCATCCGCAGATCGATGTTCGTCTGCTTGCGCTCGGCCGAGATGTTCTTCTCGTTCTCGCCGCTCAGCGTGAAGCCGGGGGCGATCGCGTTCACGCGGATGCCGAACTCCCCGAGCTCCCGGGCCAGCGAGCGGGTGAAGCCCACCACGCCGCCCTTGGAGGTGGTGTAGTGGATGTAGTGCGCGACGCCCTTGAAGAAGGTGCTCGAGGCGATGTTGATGATCGTGCCCTTGCCGCGCGCCTTCATGGCCGGGAACACGGCCCGCGTGCACAGAAAGAGTCCGCGGAGATTGACCGCCATGACCCGGTCCCACTCCTCGACGGGAATCTCCATGAAGGGCCGCCGCTTGAGGGTGCCGTAGAGGGCCGCGTTGTTGACCAGCACGTCGATGCCGCCGAATCGCGCGAGGGTTTCAGTGGCGAGGCGCTGCGTGTCCTCCTCCCGTGACACGTCGCATTCGACCCCCAGGGCCTGCGCGCCGCGGGCTTCGATCTCCTTGACGGCGGGCTTCGGGTCGGCGATGTCCGCGACGACGACGCGCGCGCCTTCCTCGGCTGCCCGCTGACCGTACGCCCGGCCGATGCCCGTGGCGCCCCCCGTGACGATGATGACCTTGTCTTTCAGTCGCATGGCTCCTCCTCGGCGCTCCCCGCGCGCCCGGGTCTTCCGAGTCGCACTCGCCCCATAGTCGTACGCCGAGCCGGCGGTGCCGTCAAGGGACTATGGATACGATGAGTCGGCCGGGCGCGGCTCCGGCGCGCGGAACGGTGTGCGAGTGTTCGATGTCTCCAATCCGTTCCGGCCCGAGGAGGTCGCGGGCGCGGCCAGGACGTAGTAGGCGAGGATCGCGGGCGGGCGCCGTCCAGATCAACGACGTGTTCGTCGACGAGCGCGGCATCGTCTACGCGGTGGACCGCATCACCGGGGGGCTCTACGTTCTGGAAATGACGCTGTAGCACCCACTGAGCAGGTCCGCGTTGCGTCGGGACGGCGGCGGGGCCGGCCGACATCGGCTCAGCGGGCCAGGCCGGGACTTCCGGCCGCCACGGCATAGAAGTTCATCGTCAGCGCGACCGCGGTGTAGTACCCCATCAGGACGATCACGTCGGTGACGGTCTCGTGCCCGAGCACCGTGACCGCGCGGTCGTAGAGGCCGTGAGGGACGAGTCGCCCGCCGACGAGCGCCATCGCCACCTCGTAGGTCACCTGCTCGCGGGCGTCCGGGAACAAGGTTGGAAGGCCGGCGATGATCGCTTCCACCGCTGCCGTGGGCAAGCCGACCTCCTTGCCGCGCTTTTCGTGCGCGGCGGTAGGGTACGCCGAATGCCATCGGCTGGTCATGACGAGGACCGCGATCTCCCGCTCGCGCTCCGACAGCGAGGACTGTCCGGGCGTGAAGTGCTGTCCGAGCGGCGCGGCCGCGTGCACCAGCTTCGGGTTGTGCACCCATACCTTGTAGGGCCCGGGGAGCCGCCCGCGCGGGCCGTCGACGAGAAAGCGGTATCCTTCCCGCTGCTCCGGTGTCATCCGGTCGACGGGAATCTCGGCATAGCGTCCGAACGTCGGCGCATCACTCATGCTCTGGTCTCCTGTTCGCGCCCCGGTCTCCACCGGGACGCGCGCTGATGTCGTGCTCGACGCAGGCCTTCTTGCCCCCGGGCTCGTTCCGGACTATTCTCGCCGAAACCTTCATGAGCCGGCGCACATTGATCGCGGCTGCCGTCCTCGCCCTGCTGTTGGGCGCTTCCATGCCTGTGCGCGCCGCGGAGGCGCCGGCAGGTCAGATGACCTGGGCCCTTCACTTCAGCCTGGCGCCGACCCTCTTCGAGCCGGCCGAGACACCGGGCCTCATCACGCCTTTCATGCTCCTCTACGCGCTCCATGACGCCCTCGTGAAGCCGATGCCCGAGAAGACCATGGCGCCCAGTCTGGCCGAGTCATGGAGCACGTCGCCCGACGGGCTCGTCTACGAGTTCGTGCTCCGCAAAGGGGCGACGTTCCACAACGGTGAGGCCGTCACGGCCGATGACGTCAAGTTCTCGTTCGAGCGGTACCGCGGCATCTCGGCCAAGGCGCTCAAGGAGAAGGTCGCGGCCGTCGAGACTCCGGATCCGCGGCGCGTCCGGTTTCGGCTCAAGCAACCATGGCCCGACTTCATGGCGTTCTACGGCACGCCGGCTACGGGGGCGGCCTGGATCGTCCCCCGGAAGTACGTCGAGAAGGTGGGCGAGGACGGGTTCAAGAAGGCGCCGGTGGGCGCCGGCCCCTACAAGTTCGTCTCGTTCACGCCGGGGATCGAGCTCGTGCTGGAGGCCGCCGACGGGTACTGGCGCAAGACGCCAAGCGTGAAGCGCCTCGTCTTCAAGGCGGTGCCCGATGCCAGCACGCGACTGGCCATGCTCACGCGCGGTGAAGTGGACGTCGCCTACGCGGTCACGGGCGAGCTCGGCGAGGCGGTGCGCCGCACGCGCGGGCTCACGCTGCGGCCGACTCCGTTCGTGGCCACCCACTGGGTGGTCTTCGCCGACCAGTGGGATCCGGGCTCTCCGTGGCACGACCGGCGCGTGCGGCTCGCGGCCAACCACGCGGTGGATCGCCAGACGATCAACCAGGCCGTGACCCTCGGGTTCTCCAAGATAACCGGGAGCATCATCCCGACCAGCTTCGACTTCTACTGGCAGCCGCCGCTCTACCCCTACGACCCGGGCAAGACCCGGCAGCTCCTCGCGGAGGCCGGGTACCCGAAGGGCTTCGACGCCGGGGACTTCTGGTGCGATGCCGGGGCCTGCGTATACGCCGAGCCGATCCTCAACGATTTTCAGGCCGTCGGCATCAAGACGCGGCTTCGCCCGCTCGAGCGGGCGGGGTTCCTCAAGGCGTATCAGGACAAGAAGCTCAAGAACATCATCCACGGGTTGAGCGGCATCTTCGGCAACGCCGCCACCCGCATCGAGCCGTTCATCATCTCGGGCGGCGCCTACGCCTACGGGGGATATCCCGACATCGACGGGCTCTTCAAGGAGCAGGCGGGCGAGCTCGATCCGAAAAAGCGCGAGGCGCTCCTCCATCGCATCCAACAGCTGATCCACGAGAAGGCCATGGTCCTTCCGATCTGGCAGCTCGCCCTTCTGCAAGGGGTCGGCCCGCGTGTGGAGCAATCGGGGCTCGGCCTCATCGCGGACTATCCGTGGTCGGCGCCGTACGAGGACCTGAAGCTCAAGACGAAGTAAACGCGAGCGAAGGAGCTCCAGCGATGGCGGAACAGTGGAATGCGGATCAGTCAACTCACGCGCTGGAGGCGCCGCCGGCGCCGACCCAGAGCGAGATCGACGCCCGCGTGTTCGATCTCTACGACGAGTACTGCCACGGGCGCGTCAAGCGGCGCGAGTTCCTGCAGCGGGCCGCCGCGCTGACGATCGGCGGCGTGTCGGCGCTCGCCATGGCGCAGGCGTTGTTGCCCCGCTATGCGCAGGCCCAGACGATCTCCTTCACCGACCAGCGGATCAAGGCCCTGTACGTGACGTACCCGTCGCCCGGCGGTAACTCCGGCACTATGCGCGGGTACCTGGTGCAGCCGAACGCACAGGGGCCGTTTCCCACCGTCCTGGTGATCCACGAGAATCGCGGGCTCAATCCGTACATCGAGGACGTGGCGCGCCGCGCCGCGACCGAAGGGTTCCTGGCCCTCGCGCCCGACGGGCTCTCGCCCGTCGGCGGGTACCCGGGCAACGACGACGACGGCCGCGCCCTCCAGGCTGGCCTCGACCAGGACAAGCTGCGCACGGACATGGTCAACAGCGCGCGCTTCTTGAAGGCGCACGCGCTGTCCTCCGGCAAGCTCGGGGTCACGGGTTTCTGCTGGGGTGGCAGTACGACCAACTTCCTGGCGGTCACGCTGGGCGCCGAGGTGCAGGGAAGCGTCCCGTTCTACGGCGCGGCCCCCGAGACGGCGCGAGTGGCGGGCATCAAGGCGCCGCTGCTGATCCAGTACGCCGAGAGCGACGAGCGGGTCAATGCGATGTGGCCGGCCTTCGAGGCGGCCCTGAAGGCGAGCGGCGTCCCGTACGAGATGCACATGTATCCCGGCACCCAGCACGGCTTTCACAACAACTCGACGCCGCGTTACCACGAGGTGTCGGCCAAGCTGGCCTGGGAGCGGACGATCGCCTTTTTCAAGAAGCATCTGGCCTGAGGGAAGGTCTGTGCCTGCGGCTCTGGGGCCTCGGTATCTGAGCCGCGCGAAGGAGTCACCATGAAGCTTGGTCTGAGCATTGGCTATTCGGGGGCGGAGCTGAAGCTGCCGGTGGACAAGGTGCTGCTCGCGGAGCGGCTCGGGTTCGACTCGGTGTGGACGGCCGAGGCCTACGGCTCGGACGCGATCACGCCGCTCGCCTACCTGGCCGCCCTCACGAAGCGCATTCGCCTCGGCACCGGCATCATGCAGCTCGCCGCGCGCCCGCCGGCCTCGGCCGCGATGGCGGCGGGGACCCTGGACGCCCTCGCGGGTGGCGGGCGCGTCATCGCCGGCCTCGGCGTGTCCGGTCCCCAGATCGTCGAGGGCTGGTACGGCCAGCCGTGGGGCAAACCGTACTGGCGCATCCGCGACTACGTGACCATCATGCGCAAAGTCTTCGAGCGCAAGGATCCCGTGTCTTATCAGGGGCGGGAAATCTCGCTACCCTATACCGGTCCCGGGGCGCTCGGCGTCGGCAAGCCGCTCACGTCGATCCTGCATATGGACCCGCGGCTGCCCATCTGGCTCGGCACCGGCACGGAATCGAATGTGAAGCTGACGGCGGAGATCGCCGACGGCTGGCTGCCCCTCGGCTTCGTGCCGCGTCTCATGCCGATGCTGCGGCCCTGGCTCGAGGAAGGCTTCCGCCGGGCGGGCGGCGGCAAGGGCTTCGCCGACTTCGAGATCCAGCCGCGCGCCGAGGTGGCGATCACCGACGACGTGAAGGGCGCGCTCGCCGGCATGAAACCGCGCGTGGCGCTCTACGTCGGCGGCATGGGCCACCGCGACAAGAACTTCCACAAGGAAATGATGATCCGTCGCGGCTTCGGCGACGCGGCCCAGCGCATCCAGGAATTGTTCCTCGCGAAGCGGAAGGACGAGGCCGTCGCCGCCGTCCCCGACGAATTCTGTGACGAGATGTCGCTGGTGGGGCCGGCGGCTCGCATCCGCGAGCGCTATCGCGCCTGGGCCGAGTGCGGCATCACCGGGCTGACCATCACCACCGATCGGCCCGAGGCGATGGAGCTGATGGCGAGCCTCGCCGGCGGCCGATGAGCTCGCAAGGGAGCGGGGTCAGGTCTTACATTCCGACATTTCCATGAGAACCGGCTTCACTTCCCGCGAAAGTGTCGTTTTGTAAGACCTGACCCCGAATCACGTATCAGGCGATGGCGCCGGCGGCGCGGAGCGCGGCGAGCGCTGCACGCTCGTATCCGAGTAGCCCGCCGAGCACTTCGTCCGTGTGCTGCCCCACGGTCGGCACGGGCCCAATCCGCGCCGGTGTCTTCGACAGCTTCACCGTCGCGCCCGGCAGGTACATCTCGCCCGCCACCGCGTCCTCCATCTTGACCAGCATCTCGCGCTCCCACAGGTGCGGATCTTTTGCGACCTCGGGAATCGTCTGTACCGGCGCCGCCGGGATGCCGGCCTCGTGCAGGGCCGCGCACACCTCGTCCATCGAGCGCGCGGCGCACCACGCCTCGATCTTCGCGCGGCGATCGCCCGCCGGCGAGCTGCCGGCCAGCGGCGTGTCGTCCGCCGGCCCGCCCACGATCTTCATCAAGCCCGCCGCCATCTCGCGCCCGGCGGCGGCGATGACGACCCAGCCGTCCTTCGCCCGATAGGGTGGCCGCCCACCCTCACCGCCCTCCGCGCCGGTGGCCAGGTAGTACGACGTCGGGATCTCGACCATCGTCAGCGCGGAGTCGAGCAGGCACACGTCCACGAGCTGGCCCTCGCCGGTGCGGTCGCGATGCCGGAGCGCGGCCAATGCGCCGATCGTGGCGTGCAGCGCGGTGTAGCGATCGACCACCGACGACGCGGTGCCGACCGGATGGCCCTCGGGCTGGCCGGTCAGGGCCATGAGGCCGCCCATCGCCTGGCCAAGCGAATCGAACGCGGGACGATCGCGGTAGGGGCCGTACTGGCCGAAGCCCGATACCGATACCAGGATGATGCCGGGGTGCAGCGCGTGCAGCCGCTCGTAGTCGAAGCCCATAGCGGCCATCACGCCGGGGCGAAAGTTCTCCAGCACGATGTCGGACTTCGGCACCAGCGCGGCGAAGACCTCCTTGCCCTTGGCGCTCCGCAGATCGAGGCAGATGCTCTTCTTGCCGCGGTTGTAGACGGAGAAGTAGACGCTCTGGCCGCGCACCATCGGCGGATGCCGGCGCGTCTCCTCGCCGCCGGGTGGCTCGATCTTGATGACCTCGGCGCCGAGATCCGACATGAGCATGCCGCTGCGCGGCCCCGCCTGGAACCGCGCAAGCTCGAGCACGCGAACGCCGTCGAGGCAGCCAGGAATCATTTCGTCTCCCTCGCGACGACGTTCACCGCTTAGCTGTGAACGAGCATGAGGTTGTTCCCCTCAGGAAAGCGACTCATGGGTGGTCGCGCCTCCAGGCTGCCATGCGGGCGGGCGCAATTGTAGTGCTCAAGCCAGCCGGGCAGGATCCCTGCT
>Ga0137390_10005303_pt1 | contig 10869 bp, 10 predicted proteins | sample 15con2h24AmetaG_FD_104937 | JGI IMG/M metagenome (GOLD analysis project Ga0137390, IMG submission 104937) | Vadose zone soil microbial communities from Angelo Coast Range Reserve, California, USA - 15con2h2.4A metaG | ecosystem: Environmental > Terrestrial > Soil > Vadose zone > Saprolite... | reverse complement strand
GCGCAGCTCGCGGCGGGATTCGAGCAGCGCCAGTACCTGCGCGGTCTTGCCCACACCCATGTCGTCCGCCAGGCAACCACCGAAGGAGAAACGCTGGAGGAAGTGCATCCAGCCCAAGCCTTCGCTTTGATAATCACGCAGCCGACCCACAAATCCCGCGGGCTGTGCCGCAGGTTCGACGCTGTGAAACCGTCGTAGCTCCTCGCGCACGCGTGCGAAGGTCTCATCGCAGCTGGCTTCTGGTTGCGCCGCCACTAGGGCGTCAAGCAGTCCCGCTTGGCTCTGACGGAAGCGCACATGACCTTGCTCTGGCTCACCCATTCCAGCCAGAGGGCCAATACGGCGCAGCCACTCTTCCGGCAGCACGCCATAGGTTCCATCATCGAGCCGCACCATCTTGTCCCCGCGGCGCAGGGCTTCGAGCAACTCGGGCAGGCGCGCTGTGGTGTTCCCGTACTCTACCTCACCGTGCAGCTCGAACCAATCCACGCCACTCGAAACTTCGATGCGGAATGCGCCTGGGCGCCGGAATATCTTTCCTTCAGCTTTGATGTCCCAGCCTGCCTCCACAAGCGAGCGCACGATGCGAGGCAGCTTGCTCGGCGTCAACTCCCACCTCGGCGTGGAATCCGGATAGGCGGGAGCGCGTTGCTTCAGGCCAAGCTGATCGAGAAACGCGCAGGCGGCCTTCTCCGCATTGGAATCCCGGCGTATAAAACGCCGTCCTGCAGCATCGAAAAAGCCTCGCGCCGGATCGAACGCCTCGAACATGCGGCCCTCGTAAGCAAAACTCAGTTTCGCATCCAGGCGTTCATACTGGTACGGGACGCGGGCTTTGGAAATTGTCAAATGAGGATGCGGTGGCAGCGCTACCTCCTCATATCGTAACTCCTCAGGCACCCGCAGCGGCGGCAAGTTCGGACAGCACAGCAAAGTCGCTAAGAATTCATCGCGTTCCTTTTCGGGAACCGAGATCGAGCCCTGTTTGCGAAGAGCGATGATCCATTCGATCGGGGCATCGCTGGCGAGAGGTGCCACGCGGTCTCTCGTGATTACCAGACCTGCCGTGGCCAGGGCCGGAAATGTTGCTTCCTTGCGCTCTTCTCCGCGTTGGAAAAAGCCGGCGAGCGTAGATGCCGTTTCGCCGAGCCGGTGCAGCTCAAGGACGAAATTCCAGTGACCGCCTTCGTCCCACGCAAGCGGAAGCAGGTTATCCGGTTCGTTCAGTGGCCGCAGGAAGCAACGTCCCGTGCGCGCCACCAAGGGCATGAGCAGGCTGGCCAAAGTGGGCGAGAGCAGAGGGGATTCGGGAATCGGCAAATAAGTTCGCGCGTAGCCGTAGCCGTAGCTAAACGATTGACCTCCCTGCAGAGAGGACAGAATTTCGCGATCCTCTGACAGCCGGAGCTGGGCGATCTGGCCTTGGCTCATGGAAAGAACTTTGGGTCGCGAGAAACTGCCATTGGCGTTCCGGTTGCGCGATTGCAGTGAGAGAACCAAATCGCCGCCGTGCACGTTCTTCGCGACATCCACGACGTATAAGATCTCCAGCTTGGACGGCCAAGCCGCGCGATCTCGAGGCGGAAAGACCTCGCCGAGTTGTTTCCGCCAGTCCGGTTGTTTCGGCTTTGCCGGACTCCAGACGACCGCAGGAGAACGCGATGAAAGGACCGGCGCCGTCCCATCTTCCCCATAGAGTTCTTCATCGCCATCGTAGTAGTCACGGCCATCAAGACCATCCGCGCCAAGAGCATCCAAGTCAAGGATCAACTTGTCTGCCGAGGCGGCTGCGGTCAAATATTGATGCTGGTCAGCGGCAAGGGTGGTGGCCCACACGTGCTTGCAGGGAACGCCCTGCTCCACAAAATGGGGGCAGTCGCACCAAACTGCAAGCTTGTTATCTCTCCAGGCAAATTCCACCTCGTAAAAGCCTGAACCGCGCACACAGGCAGTAAGCTCGGATGGGGAACCTTCGTGGATCATGACGCGACCCTTACAGTAGTAGTCGTCGCCGCGCTTCCGAACATTCTTGGTAAAATTCGCTGCCAGCTTGGCGGAAAGACTCATGCCCCAGCTCTACAAAACTCGCAGGATATTCTATGCAGGTTTTTCATGATTTTCCATGAAAAGAAAAGTCCTCATCTGGCTGCCAGCAGCCTCTGGAACTCTGGATAGGACTTTCCTTCGGAGGTAGAAAGATAATAGCAAGGAGTCGCTTCTTGAGCTTTTATTTATGTTTTATACGCTTTTTGGCACATTCGCCGTATTGGCACAGCGCTTTGATCGTTTGACATTCGATCACAGCGACGGCACCACGACCCGAGTACCGCGGATGAGTCTGGGAGGTTTGTCATGAATGGCTCCGGCTTCATTGAAATGCTGGCTCGGCAGATGAGCGCAGAGTTGCGAGCAGAGCGCGACGCGACGCCTCCGGGAAGCAGCACACCGTTGTTCCCCGAGCATTCGGTTGCGAACCGAAGGGTTGGGCCTTTCCTAGAGAGCTTTCGCAGTCAAAATCATAAGTCGTTGCTCAGCCGTCGCTTAGGGTTATTGGGAAGCCAATCTTCTCTCTCAAAGGCGTTGTGGTTGTTCCGTAGTCTCGCGAGGCATTGCAAAATATGCGATCGTATCGTATATTATGCGCGTGTGGATACCACGGGACTTTGAACCTAGCTTGCAACGATCTGTCCGCACTCGTCCGGTTGTGGTGCTCACCGGAGCGCGCCAGACCGGCAAGACTTCCACCCTTCTACGGCTATTTCCGAAGTATGGGTTTGTCTCCCTGGACCTTCCGACCGAAGCAGAACAAGCGGAAAAGGAACCACAAAACTTCCTTGGTCGCCACCCGCCGCCAGTGATCATCGATGAGGTGCAGTATGCTCCTCGCCTATTCCGGCATCTCAAGGTGGTTGTGGACGCGAATCGCGCCCGCAACGGCCAGTTCCTGCTTACAGATTCACAGAAATTTACGTTGATGAAGAGTGTTTCCGAATCGCTGGCCGGGCGGGCAGATATTACGGAACTCGAGACGCTTTCCTTTGCCGAGATTCACTCCGCAAGGCCAGCAACCTCGGTCGAGACGACGATCGTTCGGGGCGGTTTTCCCGAACTGCATGCGAACCCGGACATTGACCAGGTAGCGTTCTATAACTCCTATCTTGCCACCTACCTGGAACGTGACGTGCGGTCACTGGCCAACGTTGGCAATCTGCGAGACTTCGAGCGTTTTCTACGCGCTTGCGCCTTGCGTTCTGCAAACTTGCTAAACAAAGCTGATCTCGCGCGTGACGTCGGCATCGCTCCTTCCACCGCCAATCATTGGTTATCCACCCTCGAGGCTTCCGGGCAGGTGGTCCTCCTTGAACCATGGTTCTCAAACCCTACCAAGTCCATCGTCAAGAGCCCTAAACTCTACTTGGCAGACACCGGCCTGCTTTGCGCTTTATTGAACATCCGCACTGAAGATGCCCTCCACCAATCACCTGCGGCGGGCGCAATCTGGGAAACCTTTGTTTTTGCTCAACTGCGTAGTCGAGAACGCCGCGCCGGACGTGTTGGCAGTCTATTCTTCTGGCGTGACCGGACACGCGAAGTGGACTTCGTTGTTGATGTCGGTGGACGGTTGGACCTTTTCGAAGCGAAGTGGACCGAACTTCCGGGTGACGGTGATACGGTAAACCTCAATTTCGCGCGCACAGTTGTGGGCAAGTCGCGAGTGACCGGGGGCGCAGTCATCTCTCGCACCCCCAATAGTTTTCCACTCAGCAGTGGATTCCGCGCACTGCCAGCGTCCGAATTGGAATGAGGCAAATCGTTATTTTGGAACTGGTCGATCGTTTGCAAGTCGTTGAGCTGGACGTCAGGTTTGCACTTCCAACTGAAAGGCCCAAGTTGCACCCTACTACACCTACAGGTGGGTTGTTGTCACATGTTGCGTAAGTGATTCTGCTTCAAGAGGAATCAGAGCGCCGGCGTGGAAGAAGTTCGAGAGAATTTGAGGCCGCTTGGAAAACGCGGATATGAGACCCGAAGTCGGAGACCTGTAATCTGCAGCCGTGGAGGTGTCCGTCATCATTGGTTTGGTCGCGTGCTTCAGCGGAATATGTCTAACAGCGCATTCGGAAACAATCCAAATCGTGAATCGTGGTACATCAATCGGTTGAAGAAATCCTCGAGCATTCGGTTCCGAACCGAATGGTCCCCTCTTTTGATCGGCGACATCTATCAAAATCCTGCGTTTTTCGCCACTTTCGGTAGTTTTATCAGCCTCGCACTTCGCAGCTGCTACTACGTTTTTATTACGTTCGACATCAGGGGAAATAGGAGGAACTGAAACCTGTCTCTAACTGATTGACTACAAAAGAGGAAGTGGCTCCCCGGGCTAGATTCGAACTAGCAACCCTTCGGTTAACAGCCTTGAGACCAACTTAATCACAATTTGCCGGAGCCGAGACAAATCGAGGGGAATCAGCTATTATAGTTCTGATCAAATGGGGCTAACTCAGATTCACCTTCTCTTTTCAGTTTTCATTACCATTTGCCGCCATTCGTCACGATTCGCATGACACCTACATGACACCACGACTTGGGGGGTACTACGCTGTTTTCAGGAGCGTCTGCAGCTTGGCGCGGTCAAAGCCCACGACAACCTGTCCGTCAATCACAGTGACTGGGGTCGTCATGTAACCAAGCTTCTCCAGTTCAGCCAACGCTGCTTCATCGGCGGCAATGTTTCGATCAACGAACTCAATCTTGTTCTGTGAAAGAAACTCCTTCACCTTGGCGCAGAACATTCAACCCGGCTGACTATAAACAACAATCTTGTTGCTCATCGAATACCTCCCCGAAGTAGCTGCTTGCCCCCCGCATCTCCTAGCAATCTTTGCGTTTTCGGCAAGCGCTAGAAGAGGCGAGTCCATTCTTTTCACCATCTATGTATAGCCAGCAATTCAGTCTTTTCTGCTCTGAGTAGATAGCCTCTAATGCCTTCCGCGTACCCTCGATGAAACGGATGCGAGGCCGGCTGAGCACGTAGAGAGCACTATTACGGCGACAGCTCGAACGGTGAGCAAGAGACACTCCTTTTGATTGGGTCCCTGTTGGAAATTCAATCGCAAAGCTGGGCGTGACCCGGTCGGGGAATCCATAGTGCTTCGATTCCCTTGCCATCAGCTTGGTTGCAATGACCGTCTGGCATGGCAAGGGTGACAGTCTCGGTTGGCCAGCTCCGTTTCTCGAATTCAACCACCAAGTGACCTACGATGATACGTAAATACAATCGCGATCTCTTTCCGTATTGACACGACCACGGCCGGGCGACATCGTTTTCTCGCAAGCAACTGTTTCTAGATTGGAGGAATCTGGAAATGTAACGATCATCCCAGCCGGGGAGAAGCCCCATGATTAAGCGTAGCGGTATTTCGATTCCCCTTCTCTTCCTGTCCTGCGGACCCAGTGAAAGGGGGGATAAAGCTCCCCATGGCTTCTACGAAAGTTAACCGTCGAGAATTATTGAGAATTGGCGCTGCCACGGCTGCAGCAGAGCTCGCGGCCGTGCTTCTGCCTGGTTGCGGCGGCGGAGGTACGTCTCCCGGTCCCATTCCATCCGTTTGCTCCAAATTGACTGACATCGAGCACGTCGTCATCTTCATCCAGGAAAATCGCTCCTTCGACCATTATTTCGGAAGCTACCGCGGCGTACGTGGATTCTCTGACCAGAGTCCGGCATTCCAACAACCCGACCCTGCAAATACCACGAACCCTCCGGCCGGCGTATTGCTGCCATTCCATCTCGATACGTCCAAAACGAACGCAGCTTGCACCCACGACATCACCCATGACTGGGTGCCGCAGCATCAGAGCTGGGACAGCGGCGCAATGGATGGCTTTGTGACCTCTCGCCTCGCGACCAATTCCAATGATGCCGTACTCACCATGGGCTACCTCACTCGCGCAGACCTTCCTTTTTACTATGCCGTGGCTGACGCCTTCACGATATGCGACAACTATTTCTGCTCGGTGATCGGCCCTACTGATCCCAACCGCCTCTACACCATGGCGGCTTCCATTGACCCGGCTGGACAGAACGGCGGACCCTTACTGCAAACGCTAGTCGCAAACCGGTTGTCGTTCTTCGGCAAACTCACCAATACGACGATGCCCGAACAGCTTCAGGCTCGCGGAATTTCGTGGAAGGTTTACTCGTCACCAGACCAGAATATTCTGAACACCATTTTCTCCGACAATGTTCTCTCGTACTTCAAGAATTTCCAGAATCCCGCATCGCCGCTCTACCAGAACGCATTCGGGCCGCAGTTTCCTGTTGATTTTCTGGCAGATGCGTTGTCGGGAAACCTACCACAAGTCTCCTGGGTGCTCGCCTCGATCGTTGACTCCGATCACCCCCCAGCGCCCTCACTCTTTGGGGAGAACACCCTGTCCGCGATTATTAGTGCTTTGACCGCGAATTCAGCGCTATGGGCGAAGACGGTCCTATTCGCCACTTACGACGAGAATGGCGGCTTCTTTGACCACGTCGCACCGGTGACAGCGCCCCCAGGCACCCCCGGCGAATACGTCACTGCGCCCGCAGTTCCGGACCCCACGGTGGTCGGCAATCCTCCCATTCTCGGCCCCATTGGATTGGGTTTTCGTGTACCGATGCTTGTGATCTCTCCGTTCAGTAGGGGTGGGTTCGTATCATCGGCTCTCTTCGATCACACCTCAGTGCTGCGATTCCTCGAGACACGTTTTGGCGCCGAAGTGCCCAACCTGAGCGCATGGCGGCGTGCCACTGTTGGCGATCTCACGAGCGCGTTTAACTTCAGAAAACCTGATCAGTCGGTTCCCCCTCTGCCGTCCACGCTCCCAGCAATTCCGCAGGTTCTTTCGGAGTGTGCAGCCAGCCTAGCCGGCACAACGCCATATCAAGTTCCGAACCCACAGAGCTCTCCCACGCAGGAGGCTGGAACGGCGGCTCAACCAAGTGGTCCATGTTAGGCATCCGCTTTTTGCAAGTGATCTGGCCACGCTTGGGGGGAGAAGCGCTGTTGAAAACAAGATCGGCGTTAGCGTCGGGCCTCGGACAACTTTGCTGGTTCCCCAGGGCAGCTGAGCATGCTTCCCGAAGTCGGGGTGATCTGCCCGGCGCTCGCGTTCAGAATCTCATAGTCCCGATAAACGATAGTCAGCAAAGAATGCCCCACAATGCGCACTTGCGTATTGGTTTCATTTCGCGCCGGTAGCCAGAACTCGCCTATCTTTTCGTAGGTGACCTGGATGGCATTTCGCTTCGTCCACCACGAGGGATTTTTGGCTGGCTCGCCTTCCATGCGCGCCAGCGCGAAGTCCTGCCCGTCTACCCAAATCCGGCCGCGGAACAGGAACTTATTCTTGATTCGCGGCGTAACTTCGAGGATATAGAAGCCCTGGTCGCCTGTCCGCTCATAGGTTACCAGGTGGAATTCGTAGTTTTTTGGACCCATCGCCGTCTGCCGGCGTTGTTCCTCCTGCATGGCCTCTACCTCTGCTTCGAGAAGTCGCTTCAAGACTCGCGCTTGCAAGAGTTCTGAGCCACTCTCCGAGAGGATACAGAATTTCTTTTCGTCAGGCCGCCGGTAGGTCATCGCCACCACCAGCGTGGCACTCTTATTCGACAATCCGTGATATTCGAGATTATAAATGCGGGTCCCACGGTAACTCTGCAGGGCCTGAGCGCGTTGCTCGTTCCTTTCCACCATTCTTTGCACGACCTGATCTGCGGTGAGCGGGGCCACGGATGTCTCTTGTGCGAAAGAAACATTCGCCGGGGTTCCGGCGAGGAACAGGCACATCGCCAAGCCGATCGTGGAGAGCAGTTGTACTTTTCCTTGTCGGGATGTCATCGCGTGCTCCACGTTCCCACGTAGTTGTGCGCCGGCTAGGGGACTCGCTTGCACGACAATCCTCTAGCTTTACCAAGGTAGCATCCTAGCGGCCGCGAAGGCGGTTGCGTGTCCCTTTATGCACACCTGCATACCTGTCGTCGACGCTGTGCGCGATAGAGCCAAGCAGCCCCCGTTCGCGCTCCGACCCTTCACCCGATTCTTGCACGGGGGCAACCTCTAGGATTGCGTTGTCCCGGGCGATGCTGTTTGACGCCGCGACCTTTGCTTTCGGTATTCGAGCCAGGTGAGAAAAATGACGAAGATGTCGAATAACGTCAACAGAATCATCGCAACGGAATGGGAGAGAGCGAACCTATAGGTCTGATAGCAAACAAACACCGCTAGAGTGACAATCATCAATGGATAGGCCCAAAGTTTGTTCCGTAGCAGAGCTATAACGAGCACGAGTTTGACGGCGCCGTGCGAAAGAAGATACAAAGAGGCGAAGTACTTTCCGCTGCCCGCGAAATACTGAGACGCACGGACTAGGTGCGTGGCGACGAAATCCTGCGGATCTTCGGAGAGTTCTTGATGGAGAACGGCCAACACGATCCGATTCATCGTGTGCGGATCAATCTTGAGAAGCACAATCGCGCAGATCGTCTCCAGCAACGAGTGCAGTCCTTTGAGTGAGATGCTAACGCGAAAACTTCGATCAAGGAGCGGGCCACTCCAAAGGTCGCGCCTGTTGGGCGTCTCGTGTGCTCGGATGAGATTTCGCATTGTCGTTCTCAGTCTTTCTGGCTGATCGCTGTACTCAACCAGAAACTCAACATCTCGTAGAGCAGGTTATACCGATTCTGGCAGTGCGAGGCCTCACTTATACTGGGCTATCGAGGATTGCGCGTGGCTCAAGAGAGGACGGACGGAAACTATTTGTCCTTCATAATATATCTGCCGAGCTTGTAACTTTGAAGTCCGACCCTGCCGCGATTTAGGTTCGGTTCGTGTTGCTCTTAGATCTTTGCTCTGAGATAATTCAACTCATGCGCACAAGAATGTCGCGCGCGGCAGTGATGATTGTTCTGCTGACCTGCTTGGTTTGCCCTGTGTTGGAGACGTTTGACCATTGGGATCACACGCTCCAGACCGGAAATGATACCGAATACACTTTGGTCCTTCTAGCATTGTGTGTGGGTGCTGTTTACACACTTGCGCGATTGATCGTCAGATTCGGTTCGGGATTGTCATCCATCATTGTTGAGCTCTGCTCCCCAAGCATTCGGGGCTCGCTGCTCTTCTTGATTCATCCCATCGCATTGGATTCCGCCCCAGGAAGTCGTCCGCTTAACCTACGCATCTAGAATTGCGCTCAAAATCTGTCGCAACCGAGACTACCCTTCCTCCAGTTGTAGTTTCGATTTGAAGGCGAACGAGGCCTTTTGGGTAGACCTCAGGCGCGAATCTGCTCTCGTCTTTGCATGTTGTTGCATTGGGGACTGCACCTGGCACCGCGATTCGCTCGAATACATTCGTTCTTCTAGGAGAGCAGAGGGGCAAACGATGGAACACGTGACGAACGCGGCGGGGCTGAACGAACAGTTTGCAGTCCGTTGCCGCGGCCTGACGAAAACATACGGAACAGGCGAGGCAAGAGTGATGGCGCTGCGTGGCATCGACCTTGACGTACGCCGCGGGGAGCTACTCATGCTGGTGGGCCCGTCAGGGTGCGGGAAGACCACCTTGATCTCGGTCATTGCGGCGATCCTGGACCAGGATTCCGGGAATTGCGAGGTGCTCGGCCGGGACTTGAAGAGCATGGACCAGAAGGAGCGCACACACTTTCGCGGGGAGTCGATCGGTTTCGTGTTTCAGTTTTTCAACCTGCTGCCAGCGCTCAACGCGGTTGAGAATGTTTCCGTGCCACTGCTGATCAACGGCGAATCCCGGAAGAGCGCGGAAACTCGAGCAAGGGAAACTCTAGTCGAAGTAGATCTTGGGACGCGCCTGAGTGCGCTGCCGGCGCAGCTCAGCGGTGGCCAGCAGCAACGCATGGCCATCGCCCGCGCGTTGGTGCACGACCCGAAGCTGATTGTATGCGACGAACCGACAAGCAACCTGGATCATGAGACCGGGCGCAGCGTGATGAATATTCTGCGCGGCGTAGCGAAAAGCCCTGATCGGGCACTGATTGTGGTCACCCACGATCCACGCATCTTCGAGTTTGCGGATCGTATCGCACACATGGATGACGGCAAGATTATCGAGGTCGTTGATGGCAAAAATAAGGAGCGCCCGCAATGATTCGCAAATACATCCTTCCCCTTCTGGCGATTATCGGTGTCGGCGTAGCAGTGGTTATGGTCATTAAGGGTAACCGAACCCGCCCAGTTGCCCCGCCAGTGGTCCAGTCAGCAAAGGCGCCATTTGCCTCGTATATCTTTGGTTCAGGCATCGTCGAGGCCAGGACCGAAAACATTGCCATTGGCACGCCAGTTTCCGGCATCGTAACGGCGATCTATGTCAAATGGGGCGACCAGGTGCAGACCGGAGATCCGCTATTCAAGATCGACAGCAGTGATCTACAAGCGCAGGTGCTTCCAGCGCTCGCCAAGGTCAAGGAGGCCGAAGCAAACCTGGCAAAAGTAAAGAACCGGCTCAGGGTCGGCGAAGGCTTGAGCCCGGGAGTCTCGATCAGTGTCGAAGACATGGACAACAGACGCAACGACTTGGCGTGCCCCAGCTGACAGAACAGCATGGCGATGAACTGGCCCCAGCTAGTGAAACCTCGAGCATGATGCTCCGCGTTGTGCTGGCGCACGGCTGATTCAAATTCCAGACGAGGGATTAACTGCAGAATCTGTGAGAATATACTGCTGACTCGAGTCAAGGCTGAGCCTCCTTAGCGTTGTGATTGGCTTTTGCAGAGCCCAACCTCAAGCTATCAGATGCTCAGCCTTTTTTTTGCGTCAAAATCCCAAATCCTAATTTGGACAAGCGTGAT
>Ga0137390_10005295_pt1 | contig 10872 bp, 10 predicted proteins | sample 15con2h24AmetaG_FD_104937 | JGI IMG/M metagenome (GOLD analysis project Ga0137390, IMG submission 104937) | Vadose zone soil microbial communities from Angelo Coast Range Reserve, California, USA - 15con2h2.4A metaG | ecosystem: Environmental > Terrestrial > Soil > Vadose zone > Saprolite... | reverse complement strand
TACTCATTGCCGTAGTCGTCACACTTTGGAGTGCTAGATGGCAGCGGTGCGGCTTTAGAGCAGTCGCATTCCTTCAAGCCTGTTGGATCTGTACGATTCGTCGGGCTATTCGCCACGTAGGGAGGGGCTGGTAGTGCAATAGCTTTCCCTGCTCGCTCCAGTACTCGTCATCAACCGTTCTTAGCATTTGCCACCGTGGGGCCTTGACAAGCGTTTCGGCATAATATAACCTTTAAGTTATGCAACCTCACGGTTATGGTCAGTCATCCCCCAACCACCTGGACGCGACCTTCGCGGCGCTGGCGGATCCTACGCGGCGGGCGATCCTGGCGCGGCTGGCGTCGGGTGAGGCGTCGGTGACGGAGTTGGCTGAGCCATTTGCTATGAGCCAGCCTGCGATTTCCAAACATCTCAAGGTGCTGGAGCGCGCCGGGCTGATTTCGCGCGGGCGGGATGCACAGCGACGTCCGCGGCGGCTTGAGGCTCGGCCGCTGGCAGAGGCTAACGAATGGCTGGAGGGTTATCGCCAGTTCTGGGAAGGCCAATTTCAGCGGCTGGACGCGCTGCTGCGCGAGATGAAGACCGGCACGGTGAAGATGGGCGAGATGAACATGAGACAGAAGAAGCGTCGGGAGGCAAAACGTCAGAAGGGCCGAAGAGGAAGTTACTAGCGGGCTGAAACGCTCGAGAAGTAATGGGCGGCGCCCTCAGGGGCTGAAGCCCACAATCAAAACAATGGGGCGGCACGACTGAAGTCGTGCCCTCCCGAAAATCACTCGCTGGGCTGAACCTTGCAATGAAAAAATGCCTACCGCAGCGGTGAACTGCTGCGCCACCCAAAATCAGAGTCGATCAAGAGCAGAGTTTTTCCGTAGCGTACTAAGAAATTTTTTCCGTAGCTTACTTAATAAAGGAGATGACCGATGAAGGACAGTGGAGGTTTGAAATTGACGACACGCGGCGACCGGGAGATTGTGATGACACGCGTCTTCGACGCGCCGCGCAGCCTGGTGTTTGAGGCTTTCACCAAGCCTGAACTGGTCAAGCAGTGGCTGCTTGGGCCGGAGGGCTGGTCGATGCCGGTGTGCGAGATCGATCTTAGGGTGGGCGGCAAGTATCGCTACGTGTGGCGTCACGTCAATGGAAAAGAAATGGGAATGGACGGCGTTTTTCGCGAGATCGTGCCGCCGGAGCGGATCGTCTCTACCGAGAAGTTCGACGAGGCCTGGTATCCCGGTGAGGCGGTGGGCACGGTCGTCCTTACGGAACTGGGTGGAAAGACCACGCTCACGCAGACGGTGCAGTACCAGTCGCGTGAGGCGCGTGAGGCTGTCATGAAGTCGCCGATGGAGTCGGGCGTGGCTGCGGGGTACGACCGGTTGGCGGAGCTGCTGGCGTCGACTATGGCGGGAGGAAACAAATGACAATTTCAACGACTGCAACGGCTGCGCCTTCCCGGCGCTTGGGGCGAAGCTTGGCTGCACTCTTCTTCGGATTTGTCTCGGTGGTGGTTCTTTCGCTGGGCACGGACGAGGTGCTGCATTTGCTTAAGGTGTATCCGCCGTGGAACCAGCCGATGTTTGACTCGGGCTTGTGTTTGCTGGCGCTGTCCTATCGGATCGTTTACACCGTTCTGGGAAGTTACATTGCGGCTCGGTACTCGCCGCATGCGCCGATGGGCCACGCTCTAATCTTAGGGGTGGTGGGGACTGTTGTGGGAACGGCGGGCGCGATCGCTACCATCCCGATGCATCTGGGGCCGGCGTGGTATCCGATCGCGATCGCGGCTACTGCGTTGCCGTGTGCGTGGGTGGGTGGAGTTCTGTATGAGAGAGGGCACTCCAAGTGAAGAAGGATGCGCCCTCAGGGGCTAAAGCCCCAATCTTTTCGGAGGATTAGCGGCACGGCTCAACAGGCTGCGGAAAAACTCAATTCGCTAAGGAAAAGCAACCACTAGGGCTAAAGCCCGCACAGATTTCTAACGACTTACGCGGCCCTGAAGGGCCGCTCTTCCACGGGAGTGCCCACATTTATCCGTTTTTCCGAAACCTGTCAAGCCGTGCCCTGATACGAATCTGGGCTTTTTCCGCGTACGACCATGAGTGGCATACGACCGGATAACTGGCTCGACGCGGGTCTCGTTGAAATCGCTCTTGACAGACCGATTGGTCGGTTTTAGTATTTATTGCTAAGTCAGCTCTTCGGAGCGGACTCGAATTTCATGCAGAGTGGCTGAGGGACGAGCCCATCGACGCCACGGCAACCGAAACGGGATCATATATCCCGCTTGACAGGTGCCAACTCTCGCCCGGCAACGGGGACCATGAGATTTGGGATTAGCGAAACTGTTCGCATTTCCCGAGCCTCTTTTCCTATCCGGAAAAGGGGTTTTGTCGTAACTGGGGATTTTTTCTCCGGCTCGTCCCGCAGTCACAGAAGGCAGTTGCGGAATGTCGACGAGCACTTACCATCTTCGCTGCCGCGAATGCGGCAAGACCTTTGGCAATCAGCCGCGCAGTATCTGTGAAGATTGCTTCTCCCCGTTGGAAGTCACCTACGATTACGACTCGATCCGGCCACTCGTTTCGCGCGAGCTCTTCGCTTCGCGCGCGCCAAACCTCTGGCGCTATCGCGAGCTGCTGCCCTTGCCGGATGGATGCCGGCCTTCGCTGCCCACGGGATACACGCCTCTTCTGAGGGCGCCGCAACTTGGGCGGAAGATTGGTTCGTCTAACCTTTATCTCAAAAATGACGCGGTCTGCCTGCCAACTTTGAGCTTCAAGGATCGAGTGGTGGCGGTCGCACTCGCCAATGCTCGCCACTTTGGTTTCGATACGGTTGCGTGCTCTTCGACTGGCAACCTGGCCAACGCGGTTGCTGCCCAGGCGGCGCGCGAAGGTTTCAAGGCATGGATTTTCATTCCGTCCGATCTGGAGCCGGCCAAGGTTCTCGGCACACAGGTTTTCGGAGCGCAGCTGGTGCGGATCAACGGCAATTACGACCAGGTGAATCGGCTCTGCTCGCAGATTGCCGACGAGCATCGCTGGGGATTCGTCAATGTGAATCTGCGTCCGTACTATGCCGAGGGCTCGAAGACGGTGGGCTTCGAAATCGCCGAGCAGTTGGGCTGGCGGCTGCCGGACAACATCGTCGTGCCCATGGCTGGGGGATCGCTGATCACCAAGATCAAGAAGGCGTTTGATGAACTGATTCAACTCGGCCTGGTCGAGCCGAAGCTGGTCAAGTTCTTTGGTGCGCAGGCGACTGGCTGCTCGCCGATCTCTACTGCAGTCAAGCAGTACAGCACAGAGATCGAACCGCAGCGGCCGGCGACCATTGCGCGATCGCTCGCGATTGGCAATCCCGCCGACGGACACTATGCGGTGAAGGCCATTACGTCGAGTGGGGGATGGTCGGAGGATGTTTCGGACGCCGAGCTTGTCGCTTCAATCAAACTGCTGGCTGAAAGCGAAGGCATCTTCACCGAGACGGCGGGCGGCGTCACGGTCGGGACGGCGCGCAAGCTGATCCGGCAGGATCGGATTTTGCCCGAGGAGACGACCGTGCTTTGCATTACCGGCAACGGTCTCAAGACGACCGACGTGCTCGCCGGCCAGTACGAAACCGAGGCGCCGATTGCGCCCAAGCTGCGGGAATTTGAAGCGCTCCTCGAAAACAAACTGAGTGGTATTGCGACTTTTACCGGCGAGAAGCCGGCGCTACCTGTGGAGGTTTAAATGAGTATCACTGTCCAGATTCCAACCGCACTGCGGCGGCTCACGGCCGGCACGCCGCGCCTTACTTGTGCCGCTTCGAACTTGCCGGAATTATTCTCCGTGCTCGACACCCAGTTTCCGGACCTGAAGCCGCACCTGCGCGATGAGGCCGGGCAGACGCGGCGCTTCCTGAATGTGTACGTGAACGAAGAGGACATCCGCTTTCTCGGCGGAAACACCTATGCGTTCCGGGACGGCGACGAAGTGCTGCTGGTACCTTCGATCGCGGGCGGGACGACCGCGCAGAGGGAGCCGCTCACTTAGCGGCCCGCGCCGACTACCAGGTGAGAACCCGCTTCCAGCCCTGTCAACAGGTTGGTTGCGAGCACGCCGGGAACCACGTCAGCGGAAAGGGGCTTCGAGAATAGGTAGCCCTGCGCGCAATCGCAAGAGGCGGACTTGAGCTTCTCCAGCTGCCCCAGATTCTCCACTCCCTCGGCTACGACCTCCATGCAGAGAATGCGCGCCAGGCTGCAGATGGTGGTCACGATGGCAGCCACTTGGCTGTTCGTGTGAATGGTCGCAACAAAGGAGCGATCGATCTTTAGTGTCTTGACTGGGAAGCGGCGGAGGACGCTGAGCGAAGAATAACCGGTACCAAAATCATCGATGCTGAGCGTGACACCGAGTTCCGCTAGCTGCAACATCAGATCCACGGCTCGCTCCGGATCTTCCATAGTGGTGCCCTCGGTGAGTTCCACCTTCAGGCGATGCGGGTCGATCCCGCTTGCGCGAAGAGCGTCTCTGACATGATCCACAAACCCGGGGTACGCGAATTGCCGCGCGCTCACATTGACACTGACGTAGGGCCCTAAACCGTCTCGTTCCCACTTGGCCGCTTGGCGGCAGGCCTCCAGCAGTACCCATTGTCCAAGCTGCACGATGAGTCCAATTTCTTCGGCGACGGCGATGAACTCGCCGGGGGGAACCAATCCTGCCCCGGGCCTTTCCCAGCGCACGAGTGCTTCAAGACCCGCGACGTGACCTGTCGTCAGCGAAACTATCGGTTGATACTGAAGCCGGAACTGATCGCCGTCCAGGGCCTGGCGGAGGGCCATCTCGAGTTCCATGCGCTCGGTAATCTGCGATCGCATCAGGTCATCGAAAACTTCGCAGCGGGACTTGCCGTTGGACTTCGCGCGATACATTGCGATGTCAGCATTCGCCATGACACTCCGGGCGCTGGTTTCACCGTCCGTAAACGCGATTCCAATCGACGCGCTCTTGAAGACTTCCTGTCCGCGTATTACAAACGGCTCCGCCATCAGGGCCTGAACGCGTTGGGCCACGCGAATAGCATCGCTCGGGTCCGTTACTTCCTCGAGCAGGATAGTAAATTCATCGCCGCCGAGCCGGGCCACTATCCCCATATCAGGCTCCTGCAGGCGAACTTCCAGCGGGCGCGCCACCGTGTCCTCGCCACGCACGCAGGCTTTCAGGCGCTTCCCGAATTCGCCGAGGAGCAGATCGCCCGCGTCGTGCCCTAAGCTGTCGTTGAGTACTTTAAGGTTGTCAACGTCGATGAAGAGCACTGCCGCCGGCGGGCCCGGCCGCCGTTTCTTGCGCTCCACTACTGTTTGCACGCGATCCATGAAAAGGGCACGGTTAGGTAATTGGGTGAGGGAATCATGGGCGCTATTAAAAACAACCAGGTCTTCCGCTGTCTTTCGTTGCGTGACGTCGCGGGCATTCAACAGCAAACCCTTAATGGTGGCGTCATGGATCAGATTGCGGGTGCTGCACTCGAAATCCGGCCAGCTGCCATCAGAATGGTGTAGCCGGAATTCAATAGTGGGCGACTCTCCGGCTGCCACCACCGCCCTGAACGCAGCCTGGACCAGCGGTACATCGTCGGGATGAATGTGTTCGAAGAGCCGCGTTCCGACGACCTCCTGATCGCTCCAGCCCAATACCGAGTGTACCGACGGACTGATGTAGGCGATCATTCCCTGTGGGCTGATGATCATAATGACATCAGCCGATTTCTCGGTCAGCGTGCGGAAGCGATCCTCGTTCTTCTGGGCCAGCAGCCGTTCTGTCAAAGCCAGACCCCTTTGTTGTTGGAAACCAAAACGGAGAAAATACATGAGGATCGCGAAAGTCGAGAGCAGGACCGCAGCAATAATCCCGCCCTTCGTCTTAAGGGCCACGATCGCAAGAATCAAACCTCCGGTGGTCAGCGCGGTAACACCGATCAGACTGAGGTGAGATCGCCACGGCGAGCGGCCGGTATCGCTACGGCCAAAGGGCGCCGCGTTATCCGCTTCTCCCGAAGGGAGTTGCGAGTGGGGAGTACGGTCATCGGACGGCGAACTTCTGGCAGCACTCAAGAGGCACCCGTAATTATCATCGGCAATTTGCAGCGGCCGGATTAGCAGGCCAAGAAACCGGTGCCGGGTTCCGACCACGACGCTTGACCGGGGGGCGGGGGCGGTCTATTATCTAACTAACTGGTTAATTAGGTATGAAGCCCTCCACTCACGCCCGCCTTGGCACCCGGGGAAAGCCCGAAGAGAGTCGCGCCGCCATCCTTAAAGCTGCCGTTAACGAATTCGCGGAGCATGGAATTGCGGGAGCCCGTACCGATGCGATCGCCCGCGCCGCCCGCGTCAACAAGGCTCTGCTTTACTACTACTTCAAAGACAAGGAAGCGATTTATGAAGCCGTGCTCGACCAGGTCTTCAGCGGCCTGCGCGACACGGTTGTACCGGTCCTTGAGACCGCTCTGCCTCCACGCCAGAAAGTGCTCAACTATCTGGGAGCTTATTTCGATTACATCGCTGCCAATCCGTGCTTTCCGCGAGTGGTGCAGGGCGAATGGATTCGCACCGGCACCGACCGCGTCGGCCAGATGAAGCGCGTCGCGAAGAGCTACTTCCAGCCCATTTATCAGAAGCTCGGTGAGGTATTGCGGGAGGGAATCGCAGCGGAGGAATTTCGGCCTATCGATCCCAGGCAGTTCATCCCTTCCATGGTCGCGATCATCATCTTCTACTTCAGCGCGGCGCCAGTCATCAAGACCCTCATGAAGATCGATCCGCTTGCGCCGGAGCACATTGCCGAGCGGAGGGCGTTCGTTCTCGACTTCATCTCGGCTGCGCTGTTCACGCGTCCGAGGTCGGCGCCCGGAGGCCGTTCATGAGCGTTCGCAACAAGTTTCTGATCCTGCTCGGCGTGATTGTGCTAATCGCCGCTCTTTACTACGTTTTCTCAACGCCGGGAGGAAAGGATCTGGTGCTGGTCGGCACGGTGGACGCGAATCAGATCGTGGTGAGCCCGCAAATCGGCGGCCGCATCGCGAAACTGCTGGTCGAGGAAGGTACGCCCGTGAAGCAGGGAGACCTGATCGCCGCACTCGATCCTTCGGAACTCGAAGCTCAGGAACGGGCGGCGGCAGCTACCATCTCCAGTTTGCGATCCAAGGTCAGCGAGAGTCAATACACGCAGCGTTCTACAAAGGGCTCGACCTCGAGCGATGTGGCGAATGCGCAGGCGCGCCTGCAAGCGTCGCGGTCACAACTGGCACAGTCGGAAGCTACGCTGGCGCGGGTGGAGAGCGACAGCCGGCGGATTATCGGACTGGCGCAAGCAGGGGTCGCCTCGGAGATGGAGAAGGTGCAGGCAGAGCAGAATCTGAAGGCGCAGCAGGCGAGCGTGCAGGCGCTGAAGGATCAGGTTCGAGCGGCGCAAGCCGACCTCGATTCAGCGATGGCACGCACAAACCAGGCGGGCGCGGCGCAGAGTACAGTCGCTTCCACGCAGGCGCAACTCGCCAATGCCCAGGCACAGTTGAAGGAAGCGGAGGTGCGACTGGGTTACACGAAAATCTACGCCCCGGTTACAGGGACGGTGCTCGTGCGCGCCGCCCGCGAAGGCGAAGTTCTGATGGCTGGTCAGGCGATCGTTACCGTAGTGGATCTCAGCGACACTTGGGTGCGCGTGGCCATTCCGGAGACGGACGCCGACCACATTGGGCTAGGAGACACGCTCCGGGTCCGTCTCCCGGGTGGCACGGTCACTCAAGGCAAGGTGTTCTTCAAGGCGGCCGAAGCGGATTTCGCCACCCAGCGCGATGTGGGACGCCGCAAGCGCGATATCCGCACCATCGTGCTGAAGGTGCGCCTCGATAATCCCAAAGGCGCATATGTGCCCGGCATGACTGCGGAGGTGCTAGTTTCGCCGGAACAGCTGAAAGGCATGGCGGCCCCGAAGAAGGCGGAAGCAGCGGGGAAGCCATGAGCCCGGAAATGAGCAAGATAAACGACGCTCCGCTTCCGGTTTCGGAATTCAACGGAAAGAGTGAAATTCCGGCCGATGCCCCGAACGCGATCGAGGTCTCTCACATCGTCAAGAAGTACGGCGACTTCACCGCCGTGGACGACGTTTCGTTCCAGGTGAAGGAAGGCGAGATCTTCGGCCTGCTGGGACCGAACGGCGCGGGCAAGTCCACGTTGATCCGGATGATGACGACGCTGATCCCGATCACCGCGGGATCGGCGCGTGTGGCCGGGCACGACGTAAGCAAGGAAGCCGACGAGGCGCGTCGCGCCATCGGCGTAATTCCGCAGGCGATGACCAGCGATCTCGACCTGACCGTGGAAGAGAACCTGAATATTTATGCCAAGCTGTACGACGTTCCCTCGAAGAGGCGCAAAGAAGCGATCGACGAGCTGCTGGAAACTGTCGACCTGACCAAATGGCGGCATGCGCAGACCAAGACACTGTCCGGCGGCATGCGCAGGCGGCTGGAGATTGCGCGCGGGCTGGTCCACAGTCCGAAGATTTTCTTTCTCGATGAACCCACTACCGGCCTCGATCCGGTGTCGCGCGTGGCAGTGTGGGAGATGCTGACCAACATCAAGTCGAAGCGTAAACTCACGGTGCTCATCACCACGCACTACATGGACGAAGCCGATCGCCTTTGCAACCGCATCGCGATCGTGGATCACGGCAAACTGGTCGCGCTCGATACACCCGAAGCTTTGAAGGCCAGCGTACCAGGATCGAATGTAATCGAGGTGCAGTTTGACAATCCGCCGGGCGACTGGGAACAACGGCTGCGGGCGCTGCCGGAAGTAACTTCCGTCCAGCATGAAGCAGCGGGCATGTATAGAGTGCTGACCGCCAACGGCTCTCGCACGACCACCATGCTCGTGGAAATGGCGGTCGACGCGGGCGTGCCGGTGCGCACGCTCACTGTCCAGAACACCACACTGGACGACGTGTTCGTCCACTACACCGGGCGGCAGTTGCGCGACGAACTCGTGAAAGCCTACCAATTCGTGATGCCGCAGCGGCCGGGAATGCAGCCATGAACCGGATGATGGCGATTATAGAGCGCGAAATGCGCAAGTTCTTTCGTTCGCCGGCACTGATGATGGTGTCGATGATTTTTCCGCTCGTGCAGTTGATCGTGCTGGGGAACGCGTTTGGCGGGAAGATTCGCGACGCGAAGCTGGGCATTGTCGACGAGGACCATGGCACGCAGGCGATCCGGATCAAGGAAGCGTTCGATTCCGTGCGGAATAATTCGCGGACGTTCGTGCCGGTCGAGTATGACAACGAAGTGCAGGCGCGCGAAGATGTCCGCAACGGCAAGATCCAAGGCGCCGTCATTATTCCGCCGCAGTACTCGGCGCGAGTGTATGAGAAAAATCGACCCCGGATTGCGCTCATTGTGGACAACAGCGACAACTTCATGAGCTCCACCATGGAAGAGAAGCTCGCCGGGGTTACCGCCGCCCTGAATGAGCCCGACATCGAACCGCGATTGCTGCAGCAAACTGCGCTCGATGTAGTGGAACTCTATCCGTACATCGAGTACATGAAGTATCTGCTGCCGGGCTCGATTGCTTTGGCGATGTTCGTATCGGTGATGATCGGCGGGGGAATGTTGTACATCGACGACAAGGCGCGTGGAATCCATGAGGGATACCTGGTCACCCCGATTACAAAAACCGAACTGGTATTCGGATTGACCGGCGCCGGCGCGATCAAGGCCGTTTTGACGGGAGCGGTCATCACTGTGATCGGTTCGCTGATCGCAGGTGTCGGAACGATTTTCAGTCTCTCCACCGCGGTTGGCCTCGTGTTGCTGATCGCAAGTGTTTCGCTGGCCTTCAACGGCATGATGTTCCTGATGATGGTGCGAGTCGAGGACCCGCTGGTACCGCGCGCCGTTTTTGGCATTCTGAATACGCTGCTCTTTTTTCCGAGCGGCTCGATCTATCCGATTCAAGCCTTTCCGGTCTGGCTGCAGGCTATCGCCAAAGTGGACCCGTTCACTTACGCAGTGCACGGCTTTAAAGCCCTGCTGCTGAAGGAAAGCGGGCTGGTCGCGATTGTCCCCGACATTGTGTACCTGTCGATGTTCGCGGTGGTAACGCTGGCGCTGGCCGTGCCATTGTTCAAACGGACCCTGTAGAGTAACGGCGGCGGGCGACCGAAAAGAAGCGGTAGAGACGCGGCAAGCCGGCGTCTCTACCAATCGATCAAGATAATAGTCAGTGCCGCATCGCGGATGACCCGCCTAGCCCATCAATTCCCGCACCGCTTCACGAAAAATCTTGCTGTGGCAGTCCACATCTTCGGGGGTGGTGGCGGGCGACATCAGAGCCATGTTGTGGAAGGGCGTCAGCAGAATGCCGCGGTTCATGGCGTAGAGGTGCATGAAACGCTCGAGTTCGAAATCCATGGCGTCGTGCGCTTCGGTACCGTTCTTGGGTTCGTTCGGGCCGAAGAGGTATTCAGCGCGGCAGCCCAGACGAGTTACACGCCACGGGATGCCGAAATCGTCGATCACTCTTTGCACGCCGGCGGTCCAGCGCTCGGCCATCGGGATCATACGGTCAAACGCTTCTTTGGTTAGAACCTTGGACAAAGTGGCGCGCATAGCCGCGAGAGACAGTGCGTTGCCGGCGAGCGTTCCGCCGATTCCTCCGGTGTCGCAGTCTTCGAGGCTGTGACGCTCCATGATCGTGTCGGCGACTTGCTGCGTGAAGCCGTAGGCAGCGCCGGGGACACCCGCTCCGATTGGTTTGCCGAAGACCAGGAAGTCGGGATCGAGGTTCTCGGCACGCGTGTAGCCGCCGGGACC